>Ga0065711_1028468_pt1 | contig 41031 bp, 24 predicted proteins | sample Hoacrofraction12_FD_59098 | JGI IMG/M metagenome (GOLD analysis project Ga0065711, IMG submission 59098) | Hoatzin crop microbial communities from Cojedes, Venezuela - Epithelial fraction 12 v2 (version 2) | ecosystem: Host-associated > Birds > Digestive system > Esophagus > Crop | place...
CCCGGGCCTGGCACGGGAGGAGGGCCGGGCGGGGGGGGCGGCCCGGCGGGGTCCCCGGCCCCAACCTGCCGGCTGCTTCCAGGGAGCTGCCACGGCGGCAGGGCGGGGGCGGCCCGGCGGGGTCCCTCGGCTGGGAGATTGGGGTCGTTTCTCTGCGGATCTTCGGAGGGCCTCGGTTGGGGGCTCACCCCGGCGCCAGGCGGTGTTTTCCTGAGGGGCTGCGTCTCACAGCGCTGGAGCCGGGTGCAAATCCGTTGTAACTTCTCTCTCCGGCAAACTGTCTGCCCCTGCGCGGGTTGAAATGCAGATCTGGGAGCTTAAAGGTAGGCAGAGGTGTTGCTGAGAAGTTACAAGCTGTCATCTCCTTTAGTTGGTGGACTTCCTCCCTGGAGTGAGAGTGGGAATGCTGTTGCCGCCTGCTGCCTTCCACTTCATCACCAGTTTGTGTTTCTCGGCATCCCAAGATGTGTTTAGGGAACCGGCGTTGTGATGAGATCCGCTTTTGTCAGTCTCCCGAGCAGGGTTAACTCCGTCAGAAAGGACCACTGGTCAGGCAGTGCCTCCTCCGTGTACGTGAAGTGCTGGATACTGCTCAGCTCTCTGTGCTGGAGGATGATTTTCGTGACCTGCGATATGCAGGAGGCAAAGTAGTTCGTTTGTTTGTTTTTCTCCAGGGAATTCATGCCATTTTTCATATGGTGTCATTTTGAAAACCAAATACTGCAGGCTTTTTTACAACTTGCAGTTTCGTGTGGGATTCCATATGCCTTTTACACGTCTGAACAACAATGTCATGAGCTCCGCAGTAACTTCCATGTGCTCCTTCCTGTGTACATTTTCATCCTTGACATTGTGTTATATGATAGTTTAATTGTAAGGCTGTTTTGCACATTATTTAGAATTTGGATGTAGGGTAAACTTTTATTAACCTTCAGGTTAGTTCAGTGTAAGCTGACTGTTTGCTTTTGCTGCAGTTCAGGGTTATGATGAAAGCTAAGCCTTCCTACTCCAGTTGTGGTTACAGTGGTCAGTCTTGACTGTTTAATAATAAAGCATGATTTTTTTTTTTCGCTTTAAAAGCTTTTGCTGAAGTAACTATGCTGTTACGTATATTTTATAACTTGCATAGACAGTTATGCCAGCAAAAGCCCCAATACTGATGCAATTTTATCTGTTTAAAAACAAAAAAAAGTAGTAGTTTGGTAACACAAGACCAAATATAAGATGTAGCAGTTTTAACTTTGCTAGCAATTAACTTCTTAGTTTAGATGATGTGTGGGTTGTAACTTAGCACTTAAATTGTGGGGTGGCTTTCAGGAGTCAAAACTTTCATAGAATCATAGAATGGCCACCTAGATCCAACCCCCATGCCATAAGCAGGGACACCTTGTACCAGACCAGGTTGCTCAGAGCTCCGTCCAACCTGGCCTTGAACACTGCCAGGGAGGGGGCAGCCACAGCTTCTCTGAGCAGCCTGGGCCAGGGCCTCACCACCCTCAGAGTAAAGAATTTCTTCCTTATATCCAGTCTAAACCTACCCTCTTTCAGCTTGAAGCCATTACCCCTTGTCCTACCACTCCATGCCCGTGTCGGAAGTCCCTCTCCAGCTTTCTTGCAGGCCCCTTCAGCTACTGGAAAGCTGCTCTAAGGTCTCCCCGGAGCCTTCTCTTCTCCAGGCTGAACAGCTGTACTGCTGAGCTCATAAAAAGTAAAATTACAAGCAGCGTGAACTGTTTGCGTGTTTGCAGTTGTTCCCTTTATAGCATCTTTCCTTTTTAGCAGACTTTGAAGTGGGTTTATTCTCATAGGCTCTGCATATATCAAGTTCTGTGTAATTTTTGGTGGGTTTTATCCTGGTGTGAATGCATTGTAGTAGGTATTCTCTGTATTTCTTCATTACATCTGTTTTACAATAACTTGGTCATTTGAGATGTTGCAACTCTTATTTCTTATGAATGTTTTGTAAGCGGTAGCAATCTTCTTGACCAGTACTTGTGGTTAGCCACACGTTTGTAGCATACTCTCCTAAGTATTCCTATTCTGATGCGCTGTAAATTGCGGGAACCTAACTGCAAATTGTGTTTGTGTAAAAAATGGCTGTGGTGTAACTGAGGGCTCTCAGTGTGCTCAGGCTGTTAGCAGCATGGAAGAAAATCCTGAAGCAGTGCTTTGAAAATGAAGCCCTTCGCCAAAGTCCTCAATGTTTAACAATGCCATGCGGTGCACTTTGCATTGCACTTTGCATCGCAACACTTGTGTCTTGCATGGGGTTCGAAATCTGGTTTTTGTAGCTTAATTTAGACACCAGTTGTTCGTAGTTCTGTGAAAATAAGTTCACAGTTGTGGACTGCTTCCCGAGGTCCGTCATTTGGTATCTCATCGCCGGTTCAACTCAAAAGTAAATATTGACTCAAGTGTAAAGATTAACACTGTCCTGTAGTGTAACTAGAGATCAATGTGTAATAAAAATAAAATGTATGTTTTGCAGGTTCAAGAAAACTCCCCAGCTCAACAAGGAGGACTGGAACCTTTCTTTGATTTCATCATTGCCATAGGACACACGAGACTTGTAAGCTGCAAATGATTTCACTGGGGTTTTTTGTGTCCCTGCATGAAATGCGGGTATTGTAATGATGAAAGGTAGAAGCCGAAGCTGTCACAGTAAGGGAAGCTTTTCATGTTGGACATCGTATGTAGCATTAATAAAGTAAAACAAAACTTGGTGGTATTAAAAGTCTCCTCTCTGCCTGGATCCAAATTTGAGGAAAGACTTATTTAGGCCTTTAAGTCACCTTAAGTTCTTAACAGAGTAACACAATGTTTATGATATTACTCATTCATGCATATTTTCTGCCCCGAGGTGAATATTGAACTGGTGAGTCAATGGTAAGAGCTCAACATTTGTATAAACAAACTTAATTCAACATTTGATAAAACATGAAAAAGAATCACGGCCTGTTTGCTTATACTTTATACTGGGAACACAGTTCCTGTATGGTGAGTTATGAAAGAAGAGTTGAGTTTTGGTTTGGTGGTTTTTTGGTTTAAAAGGCTGGCAGCTTTGGCTGTATGCTTCATCCCAGCTCCATGCAACTTGTCTTGCTTTTGTTAGTGGAGGTGTCTTTGTGGAAATGATCCTTACAATGGTGGAAGACCACAGGCAATCTTTTACCATGACCGAAACAATGATAGTTCTCTAAGCTGTTCCCAGATAGTCTGTCCTTTCACAGTCAGTTTGCAATGACTGTGAAGGGTTATTGAGTAAGGATGGGGAGGTATGATGTAAAATGTTATTGCTTACTGTTAGACTAAATAGCTGAGATCTAATATTGCTGCTGTTATTCCATAACAGTTATGAAGAACAGGAATGTAAGTGATGAAGCGGAGTAATAGTAATTACTTCTTTCTAATAAAAGAAAATTGAAGGGCTGGGACTCATCATGAAACACAGAGCCTAAACTGACAGTTTTGGTTCTTTTTATTCAAATTCTGCCTCAGGTGTGATGACTATGTTACAGGTGCAACTAGAAATAATGTTAATCATATATCTTTCTCTGTGCTCTACAGAATAAAGAAAACAGTATGTTGAAAGATCTGCTGAAGGCAAATGCTGAAAAAGCAGTGAAGCTGGAGGTGTATAACATCAAAACAATGAAAATAAGAGAGGTGGAGGTGATCCCCAGTAACATGTGGGGAGGACAAGGTCTTCTTGGAGCCAGTGTGAGGTTCTGCAGTTTCCAGGGAGCCAGTGAACACGTGTGGCATGTTTTGGTGAGACAGAATTCTTTGGTGGCTCGTTAGCATTTGTACCACCTTGTTGTAAAGTGTGCTGTTTAGAAGTAACTTGTATGTAGCAGTACAATGCTGAAATCACACAGAAGAAGGGAACACAATCTTGAAAGTTTGTCTGAGCTATTTGAATAGGGATAGGCAGTGGGTGACTGTTAGTGTTGCGTGTCATGGTGAAGAAAAATCACTCCATCCCAACCAGACCAAATAGTTTGTGATGGGGAGAAAATTTTTTTTTGTCTTATTTGAAGAATCAATGGCAAAAGCAAAAAAGATTCTGGCTCAATAGGTGTCTCTGTGTTGGCTGAACTTTATCAAAGGAATACTGATGTTATAAAAAGCAGCAAAAAATTATTTTAGAATTAATAGGGAGAGCTGAAAGAGTAGAACAGAATGGGAAAGTGTTTCTGATTGTTTAAATACATGCAACTTTTCAACATCTTCAGAGTATCTAGTTTGGAATTGGTAGTATCTTGGTCTTTCTTATTCAGCATGTTTTACAAAATGTCACACATAGATGTAGAAGGACTTCTATTTCGTCTCATAAATAAAATGTTCTTTCCTCCTGTTGCTTTTGGAGTTAGATTTCCTTTCTTATCTTGGGATGGTTTGTCCTGCTGCGAGTGCAGATGACACGTGTCGTTCTTTCACAGGATGTTGAACCTGCATCTCCTGCAGCTCTAGCTGGTCTCCAGCCATACATGGACTACATTGTTGGATCTGATCAGATTCTTCAGGAGGTAGGGAGCGTGTCCCTTCAAGTAGCGATTGTCTTCATGCCTGACAAGTGTGTGTATGTTGTAGGGGCTGTTTTGGGTTTTTTTTATAATTAATTAGATTTATAAATCTAATGTGTGTACACCAAATGTATGGGGATAGGTTTTTTTGGATTTTGGGAGGTTGATGATTATGCCAGATGCTTTATGGTTGAGGTAAACATTATCTTTTTTTAATGTGACAATAAAAAAAACAACCTTGCCCCTAAAGCTCAAACTACACTAGTGAGATTGTCTCTCAGTTTTTAATATCTCACGTTGAAGTAAATAGCTACATAAAATGCTAACTTGCTTCCAGCTCCTTGTCTTCCACATTTGAGTTTAGTAACTGCTACTTTCTTTTTTTCTTAGTCAGAGGATTTCTTTTCACTGATTGAATCCCATGAGGGGAAGCCGCTGAAGCTGATGGTTTATAACACTGAAGCAGATTCCATCCGAGAGGTAGTTGTGACTCCCAATGGAGCTTGGGGTGGAGAAGGAAGGTACTGATCTCCGGACAGTCATTGCCTGATGGCAGGTTATATACTCACTGTAAACGAGCTCCTCTTAAGAGTATTATTGTTATTATTACTACTATTGATTCCAGGTTGTTGTTTTCAAGTTAAGCCTTGTTTCCTTACATTTGTCACACAAAACTGCTCATTTTTCCATAAAAAAAACTGGCTTAGAACTAGGAATTAGGCATGTTCTGATCTAACCCTGTTTGAGTTGAAACCAGTGGCAAAACCTGTGTTGACTTCCCTGCTAGCAGATTCACTAGCTACGTTCTCATAGTCAAACATTCAGTTAAAGCAAGAACAAAATCCACATCAGGTGAGATTGTGTATTTTGTAAAGACATAATCAACTGAAAGCTAAGCTGTGTGTGTCTGAAGTGTCAGTTGCAGAGTGCTCCTTGAGTACTCTAAGTGAAGGGATTCTTGCAGGTAGGTATTTCTTGCCAGAGTTTAAAGACTCGAACTCTTCTTGTTTTAAACAGTCAAAATTTAAAACACTTAGTAGCTTTGTTAAGAACATTTTTTTTAAGTCTTGTTTTCCTTTTCTTGTACAGTTTAGGATGTGGTATTGGATATGGCTATTTGCACAGAATTCCAACGCAGTCTATAGCATCGAAGAAAAAGCCACAAAGCAAACCACCTTCGCCCTTACCAGAGGCTGGAACTCCTGTATCGTCTACTAATGGTTACACAGAGGTGTGTGTGTACGAATTCAGTTCGTATCTCTGGCATGTTCTCTGGAGTTTCAAAATTTTCTACTTGTTGGAGCATTCGTAGTACAGTATATTTGAGTACAGTGTACAGTTTTGCTTGAATGCAATGGAGTTAGGTGAAGGGAAGGTGAGAGCTGATGATGCTGAGCAGATGGCAGATCACCACTGGTGGCTGATGAAAATTTCTGCCAGTTATTTCCTTCCTGTTTTGAAGACTTGCATGTTACAACTGTATCAGTTATTGAGAGTCACATCAGAAGAATACCCTGCTCACTAGGAAATAAAATACACCTACAAGAATTAGATATAGACCATTCTTCTAAGAACATATTGGCTTTAAAAGGCTACATTAGAACCTGTCCTGATCAGTGGCTTGACTGTCAGTTCTGGCATCATAGCTTCTCTCTGGATTGCTGTACTTGGAGACCGAGGCAGAATCCTTTCAGAGGAAGGCTGTCTTCCTCAGGTGAACCTTTCAATAGAAAGGTGAACCTTTCAATATAAAGGTGAAGCTTTCAATATAAAAAGATGCTTTTCCTTCTTCCTGTGTTATTCCAGACTCCATTACTGGCACCTGCTTCTCAGAGCGACAGCTCCGAGATAGTGATGAGCTTGGATCATTCCACAGACCAAGAAATGAGTGGCTATTCACCAGAAAGCTCGCTTTCTCCTCCTCCCCCCCTCCAGAGAGTTATGGATCCAGGTATATCTTCTTAGGTGCTTTTTTCAGCAATTCTTTATGAGGACATCTAAGTAAACTAATAAAGTCTTACACAAGTTTGAGACTTATAAGCAGAACTATGAGCATTGGTGGTGGTTCTCCTTAAAAGTTTTTGACTTTGGTGGATTTCAGAGCTGTAGAATTTGGGTACTGGGAGCCTGGCTGAGGTTAACATTCTGCAGAACTCTTTCCACTGATATCTGCTAACATTTAGGTTAAATTTATTTGCATTTAGCGGGGAGGGGACTTTGCTGATTTCAGTCCTGATATAACATGTCTTTTTGAATCTAGAATTTTGTGTTATATCTAAAACAGTACCGTAATATTTGCTTTCTCCTTCAGGATTTCTAGATATGTCTGGTATTGCATTTCCTGATCTCACTACCTTAACAAAAGAGTCCAACGTGTCTTCATCTGCCTCCTTCAACATGCCAGCAGTGGATGCCTTAGTAGGCACTGAAAAGTTAACGTCGAACAATGACGCTTCTGCTTATTTTGGTAAGTGTATTCAAGGTTTCCTTTAGGCCTCTGACCTGATTTCTGGAATGGCACCAACTCATGCCTGCTGAACAGCATCATGCTTTTTGGAAATAAGCCGATTTCAAGAAAAATCAGAAAGGGGATTGGCTAAAATGAGATGGAAAAAGTAGCAGAAATCAGGTGTAGAAGTGGACAAAAACTCACAGGCTTTTTTACAAGACGATGGAATGCTTGTCTTTAAATTATAATGTTGAGGAGCCAAATTGATGTTAAAAGTAGGTATTTCTAAAATCAGTGGAAATGTATTTTTGTATCACAGGCTTTTCTTCACAGTTGTAAAGTGAAAACAAAATTACAGTCTTAACAGTGACTTTTGTATTTTAAAAAAAGGTATCTTCACATTATGGATGCATTTGCCTTTTAAACAGGGTGACTAAGAGTTGTAACACAGAATAAAACATCTGTAGCATAAGAACACAGCAGACCAAATGGTTCGTGGTCTCCTCAAGACCTGCTTGCATCATCACGTTCTCTGGATTTGGGGAGAACTGTGTAGACACAGCCCACGTATTTGACAGTTGTGAATCTGGTTATGCACCTGTACGAGGTATCTCATCCAGGCATCTCATCCAGGCTGATTTTTCTAGACGCGTGGTAACCAGAGGCACTGTCTGTTAGCCTGACAGGTTTTGTGGGGTTTTATTTTGTTTTTTCTTTGTTGTTTTTTTTTTACAAACTATTTTCATTTCCCAGAGAATGCTACAGCTTTGGACCCTGCAGGTGTCGCCATGTCTTCTGAAGGCTCAGTCAAGCAGCCCGAGTTGGACGACCTGCTGCCTTCAATTCCATCTTTACCTTCTTTTGCTCTTCCTAATGAGATTTCTTCAAAAACAACACTAGGAACTGATCCCAATAACCAAGGAACAAAGCTGACCTTAAACAGTAATGAGAGCTCGTTAACCACTACTCCGGTGAAACCAGACGATGAAGCAGCGTGTGAACAGAAAGAGGAAGAAGCTGCACAAGATCATGAGTGAAATGGATGCTGCTTTGGTTTACAGACTGCCACATGCTGTAATGCTACAGCTTGGAGTATTTTGCTGATCTTGAAAGAATTACGGTTATTCTATTTTGTTAGTGTAGACAATATTATAAAAGAAATTGTATGAATTAGATATCCTATTGTCTTTTCCAATCATTGTTTAATGGATTGATCTGTGTTCTAACTTCAAATGCTGCCCAAAAATCACCAAATTAATGGAGAAATTAATGCAGAAAAAAGTTGGAGACTGGCAAAACATCAAGTTCCTGAATTCACATTTGCCTACAAATGCTCCTGAATGTATTTGTGAAGGGACCCTGCCAGAACAGTGACACTTAATGATGATTTTCTTGGTATGACTGATGGCATTAAAAAAAACAAATTATGGTTTTGACTTGCTAGAAAGCTTTTCTAATGGTACACCTGAACTAGACAGTTCTTGGGACTTTCAAGGCCTTTCCTATTCCAAGATATCTTTATTCCTACTTACAGCTCCGCAAACTGTTATTTTTTTTTTTTAGGGTTTTTTCTCTAACGCTACTTTTGCAGGGAAGGAAGTACCGTATGGTTTGAAGTTGTAGCATATGGATAGGAGAAAACTGCGTTGGTGGGTCCTGTCACTCACCTCGGCTCTTCAGCGGATCAGGTGGTGGTCTCATAATTAAAAAAAAAGGGTGGGGGCAGGAGGGTAGAAATGATGATGGTTGTTCGAAACAACCTGAAGTCAAAGACGGTTTTAAGTCAGGGCCGTGTGTTTTCAGGGTGATAAACCTTTTCAGTGCAGTTGAGTAGGTCTTGGTTTCTGTAGTGACAGAGAAATAGCTTTTCTTTAGTAGTGCTTTTCTATTTACCCATTTCTATTTTTATACAAATCGTTAAGACAGGGGGATGGAACATGTTAGTGCAGCAACATCTATTGCTTTTTGTAGCTGTTTTGTTTTGCTTGCACTTGTCTTGAAATAGCTTCTGAATGTGAAAGCAAATATGTAGTGAACAATGAAAGAAATGCCCGGTGTTTTCATACCCCTCAGGGCAGTGATTTATCATGGAATTTTAAAGCTGCTGACTGGGAATAACTTCACTACAGCTGGTCCAGTTAGTGTGGCAAAAAGCCTTCAAAATTAAGAGAATGGGGTACGAGGTTAGATGCAGATTTAAGCTGTAAACTGAGTCTACCTATTTGGCATAATATTGTCCAACTGCCTTCTCGCTGCCCTGTCTCCTGATCTGCTTCTGCCTTGTGCCCTGTGGAGCTCAGTAAGGGAAATGAGCAACGGGGCTGAAATGCAGGAACACTGCGGGGTGGGGAGTTGGGATCACATGGATTTGCCGGCGAGAGCTCAGCTTCAGCACACGGGTGCAGGTGAAGGTGCAACACGAGAGGGGACTTCAGAGTACACCCTTACATAAAATCTGTCCTTTCTGTTCCTTTGGCTCTGCTGCTCATCTTGAACACTGTTTTCACAAAAAATGCAGCAGCACTGAACAGGATGGTCAGATACCTTTTGCTTTAAAGAAGAATGCATCAAGCCCTAACTGCAGTCAAATTAAGAGATTTGAAATCATCTGCTAAATGGTCTGTTAACAGTGATTTTTTTTCCTATATTCTTAAAATAAATTTCCTCTTTTCTTCCCTCAACTGACTGCTACAATGGTGAACAGCCAAACACTAAAAATAAATGTTAATTTAAGCTATCGGTAAGTTTATTTGGTCTCAGAACCTGATGTCTGAAGAAGATAACGAGGTGATCTATTTGTTTTCTTGTTGTTTATTTAGGACCATGTCCAGTCTTAGACCTTCGTCAAAACTAATTTTAAGCTGGCAGTAGCTCGTTTAAGTGCTGCTGTACCATAAGCACCCTTTAGAAATTTAAGAGCAGGGAACATCAGAACTCTTACTAAGTTTCCGCTGTCACAGTAATAAATGGCTCAACACTTGCGGCAGTCTGTGTCCAGCCCACTTCATGTCAGCTGCCTTGTGGAAGGGGAGGGGGGGACGTGGTTTCTATTTATGAAGGCTTGATTCTTTATTTGTAACGTCCAAAGGAACAATGGCCCCAGGTACCCATTTAGAAAACCCAATGGGAGTTAAACCTCTAGCAGTAGTATATTGTGTTGTCCTACCCTATAACTCTTATCATTTAAATGCTAAATGAGGTGAAGAGTTTAACCTCATCAAATTCCTTTTCTCTTGACAATTTGGAGCCTACATTTTGAGATGCCTGAAGCTACCTCCCTGCTGAAACAAGGAGCAGAAACTACTCTTTTGCTTGTGGGTGCAGAGGTGAGAAAGCAGATTAGAATTTATTTGTTTCAAAATAATCATAGAATCATAGGTTGCAAAAGATCTCTAAGATCATCAACCCAATACCACCATGCCTACTAAACCATATCCCAAAGTGCCACATCTACACGTTTTTTGAACACCTGCAGGGATGGTGACTCCACTGCCTCCCTGGGCAGCCTGTTCCAATGCCTGAACACTCTTGCAGGAAAGAAATGTTTCCTAATTCTGCCGTTGCCTCTCGTCCTATTGCTAGTTACCTGGGAGAAGAGACCAACTCCTGCCTCACTACAACCTCCTCTCAGGTAGCTGTAGAGCAATAAGGTCCCCCCTCAGCCTCCTCTTCTCCAGGCTAAACAGCCCCAGCTCCCTCAGCCGCTCCACACAGGACTTTTGCTCCAGACCCTTCACCAGCCTCGCTGCCCTTCTCTGGACACACTCCAGCAACTCAATGTCCTTCTTGTAGTGAGGGGCCCAAAACTGAACACACTGCTCCAGGTGCGGCCTCACCAGTGCCGAGTACAGGGGCACAATCCCCTCCCTACTCCCACTGGCCACACTATTCCTGATCCAAGCCAGGATGCCGTTGGCCTTTGCCACCTGGGCACACTGCTGGCTCACGTTCAGGTGGCTGTCTACCAACACCCCAAGGTCCTTTTCCTCCAAGCAGTTTTCCAGCCACTCCTCCCCAAGCCTGTAGCATTGCTTTGGGTTGTTGTGACCCAAGGGCAGGACCCAGCCCTTGGCCTTGTTGAACCTCACACAGTTGGCCTTGTCCCATCGATCCAGTCTGTCCAGATCCCTCTGCAGAGCCTTCCCACCCTCAAGCAGATCGACACTCCTGCCCAGCTGGGTGTCATCTGCAAACTTACTGAGGGAGCACTCAATCCCCTCATCCAGATCATTGATGAAGATTTTAAACAAGACCGGCCCCAAAAGTGAGCCCTGGGGAACACCACTCATGGCCGGCTGCCAGCTGGATTTAACTCCATTCACCACCACTCTCTGGGCTCGGCCACCCAGCCAGGTCTTTATGCAGCAGAGAGTAAACCCATCCAAACCCTGGGCAGCTAATTTCTCCAGGAGGATGCTGTGGGGAACAGGGTCAAAGACGTTGCTAAAGTCCAGGCAGATGACATGCACAGCCTTTCCCTCATCCACTAGGAAGGTCACCTGGTTACAGAAGGAGATCAGGTTGGTCAAGCAGGACCTGCCTTAGAAGCTCCTGAGAGCACCTGGATCCAGAGAGAATCCAGTTCTGGAGTCACAGGCCTCTTGCCCTGTGTTCCCGCTGCTGCTGCAAGCAGAAACAGCAGGAGAGCCATAAGTGACTACCAGACTGCAACACTGAGCAGAGATCACACCACTTACATGCGTACTGATGGGCTTGAATTATGCATTTCCAGCTGGATGGGGTTTCAGAATTTAATCTCACCTAGCACTAGGGATTACAAGACTACCTGAGGAAGCAGGAGACTTCAGCTATCCCAGCACCCCTGTGCTGCTGCACCATGAATTTAGCAGAAATGGAAAGTAGCAGAGGCAGCATCCCAGAGAGAAGCCTTTAATTCGGAATTCCCCTCAATACCCTTACCATTCTCCATCCTCCCCCATAATTGGGCAAATATTTTCACCTCCAAGCAATTCTGAAAGAACTAGGCACCACTGCCTCTGGCTGTTAAGGGAAAGCAGCTACAGGTTACTCATTACATTTTATTTGATCACGCTAATCTTACTTCCTGGGCATTGCCACTAATGTCCACACATTCTCCCTCTTTGCTTTGCCTTAACCAAACACTAATTTTCATTGGTTCTGCTGCAACGGCAATTTAATCACAATTGCTTGGTTTAAGCTACATTTCTAAGCTACAGAAAGTAATTAAGCATTCACAGTCCCACGAAAAAGATGGCTAGAACGGTGTCACAATACCCTCAGAGAGAGACTGGGCATGTCCCACCCAGTCTCTAATCAGTAGCTCTGGCCTGCATGATGTTTGTACAGCTGCTTACAGAAAAACCTCCACCACACAGTACAGGGAGCTATTTCAGTCAATCACTTTCTTGATATTTAGGTGCGCATGTGCTTTTACCAGTGGTGTTCTCTAGCTGGGTGGTAACTCCCCCTGGCTCTGCTTGGGAGCCATCAGCACATCTACAAGTGGAAGATCACGGGCTTTAAAGATTGATGCTAAATGTCATGTTCAAGAAATTTCTAGGGATGAAGTTTGATTCAAATGCGACCTCTGTGAAAGAAAAAGTAATGCCTTGGTGCAATATACTGGCCAAAATTTGGAGTGCTGTAACTGGATTTATGCCGTTAACAGTCACTCTGTGCCTCCACCTTCGGCAAACGCATTCTCTCCCCTTCCCTGGCACCTCTGCACTAATTCTCCTCAGCAAAGCGACCTCTGCAACTTCCCCACCTCCCCTGAGTCCACAACTCAGAGGCTGACATTTTAGCCTGCACGATGTGAGCCATGGGGCAGCTGCCCTCCGCGCAGCTCTGCTCAAGGCTGACTGAGGAGCGCACGGTCTGTCCCTGGTTGCCCCTCTCCCACGGAACATGGGCAATGAAACTAATAGATCCCAAGTCCCTTATTTTCCCACCACTTCCAGCAATGAGGTAGAACTGCATTATTATCTCCTGCCTAGGGCTTATTGCGAGTATCTTTTTAGTGTTTCTGAAAGTTAAAGCTAAACCCTTCAAGTAGTTCCTGTCTTCTTAAAATGATACTTGCACTTCAGCTGCATCTACTGAGCCTCGCTCTCCTGTTCTCCGCACTACCTCACCTGAAGAGAAAAAAAAATGCCTGTCATAGGCAAATTAAAAGTTTTTTCTGGGAGAGAGATTACTAAATACTAGATTTACAACTCCTTTCTGTTATGAACCTGGATATTAAAGAAACTTCTACACATCTGCAGCACTTTCTATGATTCTGGCAAACTGGAACTCTACCTCTGCTCACAATGCCCCAGTGAGCTGTGACCCTCGCGTTAATTCCTGAACACTGCGCAGGGGCCTCTCCTGTTCTTGCCTTCAGGGCTCTTACAGACTGCACAACTCCAGAAAAGGTGACAGAAATTGAAAGGGCATAAGTAAAAAAGACCCCTCTCGCTTTGCACTCCATCTAAGATGGATGCTGGGAGTCTCTGGGAACGTGTTTGCTCACTGAATCACCATGTCCTCTCCAAGAGCAGCCCAGCTGACAGCCCCCACAGCAAATGCTTTGAGCTTTCTGTACCACATTGCCAGCATCAGGAAACCCAGTCTTGGCTTCCCGTGTGTCCCTCACAGGGCTGTAACCTTTCCACATCCAGAAAACTCTGTGCCAATCGGCACGAGTCATTTGTAGCAGGGCTGTCTTTTCTTAGCTATTACCTTGGTGTTAGCACAAAATATTTTCATAATACAAAAGCACGTACTGCCCACGCAAACAGCAATACTGGAGCACATTCTCCACCTCCACGGGATCTCGGAGCTCGCATTTGAAGGCTCACGTGCCTGCTAAGGTCTTAGATCCAACCATATCACAAGATCAACTTTAAGGGATTTTGTTAAGGCACTGCCATTTCTTCAGCCTTTCCCATCACTTCAGGCTTCAAAGGACTTTGAAGCCCTTTGTAATACAACCATTAAATGGAAACGGTCCAAGCTCTAAAATTGCACAATCGATCCAATACACAAAACAATCTGAAAATATTTTAACTAAAGCCTTTTATTCTATACAACTGTGAAACATCATTTACCCTTCTGGCATTGCAGACTCTTCTGTCAATCTTTCCTGAAACTGTGTTTCGGGATGGTTAGAAAGAAAAAAAGAAGGAAAATTACAGCCTTGGCTGATTTCAAACAAAATTACTGGGAGCAATTCCAATGCATACAAAGGGGCAGCAAGACAACCAGAAAAAAACAAAAACCCAAACAGTGCCTACTCTAACAAACGTAGACCCTTGCTATTAATAAATACAAATCAGGACAATTTATCAATAAAAGTTACAGTTCTGTTTAGCCATTTAATTCACAAATATCACTAAAAATGGGCAATTATAGCACAATTGTGCCAAACTGAGCATACACAGAAATGGGATTAAAAACTGAAACTCAAAAGACAGGGAAAAAAGACATGCTAGCTTAGTTCTGAACCATATTTTTTGCTTAAGCAACGAATTTGTTTAGCAAGGTTAAGAGTGCAGAAGGTAATGATTTAACTGTTTTTCCAAACAAAATACGATGAAAAATATTTTACTTTTTGCTTGACCAATACAATCCCAGTAATATTGGGACTTTCTTTAGGCCTCGACCTAAACCTTGATAGCAAGATACAGGAAGGGCAAGAGCATATGTCTCCTGAAGAAACTCAAATAATATACTGCCCTTTGAAGGCACTTGTGCTTCTGCCTCAGACAAGAGTAATTTTTACACAATTTCTTTATGAGGATTTGTAATTTGTTCTGGCTACAAATGGTTTGCTGAGACAGCCCCACATTTTCTCACAAAAAGCTGAAATGCCTTTACCCCCTCCCCCCAATAAGTTAAATTCTATAAAAGACTACTATGAGTCTATGACAGTCACAGATTTTTAGAAATAACAGTGAAAAGAAGATCTGCATAAATCTAACAAAAGAACAACTGCATATAAAATTTCAGAAAAGAAGAATAAGTAATTTTATATCATGAATATGAATTCTGCTGAGAAGTTTCTAAAGTTTAACATGAAACATATGAAGTTATTTTCAGAATGGTCTGAAGTTTCAACAAAATGTCACATAGTTTTGGAGCACAGTTACCAAAAATTAGACTAGTGTGTCTTTAGAACACCTAGGACACAGTGCAGGAAGTAGTTACATATATTAATAAAAACCCAACTCTAAGTTGCTGGAAAGCATGTTCACTCTATTATGATGCACAGCATCATTGGACTGACCCTGCTACAATATTTATCTAGTGTTCTTATTCTGCACGTCAACAGCTCTCTAAAGCAACAATTGAGTTGCAGTAGTAAAACAAGTCTCATGTTAACCCTTCATTTGCAATTAAATGGGCCGATTCTTTGAAGTATGCAATAACTATTTTCTGTTGGTTTTCTTTTCCAAATTTCTTTAGCTGGTAGAAATGTTTGAGTAACCTCTGAGAAATCACTGTAGGAACTTCATGAATGGAATGTACTAAAAATACCTTGTGTGCGGCTCTGAATTATATTGTGAGCACAGCGACTAATATGGCCAAAACAATTTCGTATCGAGCATGAGCAGATGAGGATATTACGTTCTGTAAAAACAAAAGCAAAAAGAAGGAAGCAAAAGTCTGCACTGGATAATCATCCATTTTCTGTACATCTCACACAACACGAACCACTCAGGGACTTCCCATCTCATTTGGCTGAGACTAGGACAGACTTTAGTTTAAATCATATAGATTTTTTCCTCTATATTACAGATCTATTAGTCACTTCAATTAAATGTATACTTTCCGTCCATACTGAGTCATTAGAAGTCTCATCTACCTTAGGGGTTCAGTGGGCTTCTATAGTACTACTCCTGGAACCAGTACAGTATGGTCAAGTAAATAAGTAACCATGGGGGTCCACCACTCCCTTCACGTTGACTTCTGGCGATAATGAAGTGTCAGATCACCACCACTCTTCCAAATGAAGTGCTTTACAGTTCGAAGGTCCATATTCGGATCTAAAACCTAAACAGTAAAAATTCATCTTTTATGCCACAAACCTGTTAGATTGTCAGATATTCAAAGACAAAATGGTCTGGTTGGGCAAAACAATCCTATGGGTGAACTGGCACCAAAGATGAACCATGCAAAGGCTCAGATTTTTCAACTAGCAAGTAAACCTGTGGCATCACTGAAAGATTTTACCGATGTACCACATAACTTTGTATTACAATCACCTCCTCAATATTTAATCCTCATGCACTTGTTACACTTACTAGACAATTCATGATTTTGGACAAATTTTAAACTCTGATAGAAATGTATAATCAAAACCATTCCAAAAATACTAGAAATGGAACTCTCTGGAAGTGTTTTAAGTCCATTTGTTGAGTATGAGTAAGTAATCCTACAAAGGCTACTACCAGACCAAATCAAAACAGGCGTACTATATATATTCTTTGATCTAGCTGTCTGAAACTGTCTGAACTTGTGTCAGCAGTCAGTTAACGTGACGTCAAAACACTTACTTTGTTTTAAAGGTAACAGATAATCTACAGCATATTTCAAGCTCAGTGCTCAGAAATTCACAACTGATACACTGTTAGACATTGGTTTTGTCCACAGGCTAAAAAGCCTGACTAACTTACCTGGTCCTGGCACAGAAGTTCAATCTTCTCCTCTGCTAGCACAGCAATGTCCTCCTCTTTTTCTTGTTCTCCTGCTTTTTCATTATTGGAAGAGCTAGTTGTCTGAGACTCATTATCCAAGTTTATGATTTTCTCATACACATGTTCCATCACTTTCCTCACCTGAAGCATATCACTCGCTGACAGTCGGTCTCTATATAAGGTAAGCAAAGTTTGGGAGGAAAAAAACCTGAGAAACTGTATTGCTTATCTTCAGAATGCCCTAATCTGTAGCAAACTACACAACTACACAGAGAAGCTCTTTACATTCTAAGTTTAACAGTAAATTATCAGGATCATCCAGAATACCATGATAGTAACAGCTATTTATCCAAAGATTCACATAGCAAAAGAGACTCAGAAGTGGTAAGTTATTCAAAAGATCAAATTAAAATCAAACATTAGATGAAAAGTATTGTACACAAGTCTCATTCTCTCAATAGAAAAGGGATTAGTAAGAGAAGGACAAAGGATGTGGAAAAATGAAAGAGATAAGCCAGAATATGCTGTTCACCCTAACATATTAACAAAATGGCATTCTAAAGTAATAAGCAGCAGCAGTTTTTCCACAAAGTACACAAAAAGTCTATGAAACTCCTCTTTCACAAATTGTCTCTGATGTGAAGAATTCAACAAGACTTCAAGAGGAACTAGATATTTGTGGAAAACACCAAAAATTGCCGCATACAAATGGCAGGCTTATTGTCTATGGCATTGACTTGGTATCTGAGGACCTGCGTTGCTTTCTAACCTGTACAGCTCCCAGTTACAGCTAACGTGATGGGCAGACTTTCTTGCACTCCCTACTGTCAGGTTCTGTATCTTTTCCTTTTAAAAAGTGATTACTCACCGCTGTTAGAAATGGGAAACATAATGTAAAACTGTGGTTCCAAACAGCGTAACAATCTACATGTTCCTCTGTTTTCTGATTAAATACCACAAAAGGCAGAAAGTCTAATTTCAGTAGTTAGTTCTTGGACGTTTCTTAGCGTGAAGTTAAGCAACCACCCACTGAACCCAAAAGAAACCTACAGTTCTTTTAAGTATTTTGATATAATTCAGTGCTTCAGAGTGATGCTGCTTAAGTGACTAGAAACTCGTACAAATTCATCAAGCACAATATGATTCTCTGGCAAACTGTTTTTTGCCCCTCCCCCCTTTTTTTTTAAGGTTGCCTTTCTGTTTCTACAGTTTTCAGAGTCAAATATGCATTACTTACTTTTTTAGAGTTTTTGCCCCTGATGATGAATGAGGTTGGAGGTAGAAGGGAATCTTATTGAATTTGGGCATATTTTTCTAGAAGGAAACCAATTTGAAAAGTGTTAATTTAGGACGAATTGTTACCAACTCCTATTTCCACCAGCTGGTATGTTAAGTATATTCAGCTACTAATTACCAAAACTCAAGAGATTCTTAATCAACATAACCACCACAGCCAACTTCCAAATTACTCATACTCCTGAGATGCTTCAATTTAGATGATACACATATTATATCTCGTTTTGAATATAAATTATCATGTATTTCAAAGGAAATTAGGTAGTACTAAAAGACCAAGCAATATGAAGAGTATTCTCTGTTCCTAAGCTCCACACTTGAAAAGGATACCAATTATGCACAGTGCTTTGAGTTCTTTTTCTAGGACTTTCTGTCAAAAGAAAGTGAGCAAAAATACCATATCTAGATATATCAAAAATAATGAATCTCAAGGGGTCTTGAATACAGACCTCAAGTCCACTTACTTTAAACAGAGCAAAAATTTAAAATGTCATTTCAGATCCTGTACAGTTAAAAAAACAAACTGTAGTTCACCTTAAAAAAATACAACAAAAAAAGCAAAGTCTATATATGTGCTACTTACATCCACAGTGATGTCAATTACCCATTGTGGCACAGTTTCATTAAGAAGCATAGATTCTGTTTCACCACCTGAATCCCGACATAATAACCTAAGACATACAGAAATAACCTCTGTGAATGAAAACAATTATTGTAATATGCATTAAAAAGCTTTCAGGAAAGGACCTGTCCTTTTAACAGGCAGGGAGCTTGAACTTGGTTAGCCGGCCCTTCACATTATCAAACTTATTGGGGAAGTGATCATGTATTTTTGGTAAAGACCAGAAAATGTAGCTGCAGGAAGATGACGGATCCCTAGAGCAGAAACAGGGAGAAGTATCTCAGGACATTGTAGGCTACGGCAGAGAGAAATTGAAAAAACTGTTTTGCTCGTGGATTGCATATGTTCGTGTGCTGAAATACGGAGCTGTCAGGAGAAGGGGAAAGGCACCTGGCATAAAGCAATTCTCTTCTGCTTGGGAAAAGTGAGCTTTGTATGTGAAGCGTCTGGTAAGCCCTCACCAAATGGAAAGAATAAAACCAACTTTAAGAAATGCTCACATACAATGGTGAAACAAAGCCACGCATAATGTAATAAATTCCAGTTAAGTGCTTTGTCAAGAGAGTCCTGCAAGCCACCTTTTAGGTCCAATAAGCATGGCTTGCTCCCTTCAGTGGTGTCTTTTCAGTGTTCTCTTCAGAACAAACTATATAAGATGTAAAATCCACCAGTAGAGAATGGATGCAAATGTTAAGCCCCAGCTACAATGTAAACACATTGACACTGCAGAAAAAAAAAAAAAAATCACTTTTCAAAGCTGAAAAAGGTCACCCTGTTTTACTGAACAATTCATAGACTGAAAGTTACATAGTTTTTGGGTCTATTCAGCCTGGGAAATAAAAACAATGAATCAAACATCCACCACCCCTAAAATCCACCACGTCCGTAAATACGAAACGCTTCACAGTTGGCATTTGTTTGGCAGCACTATTAAACTGTATCTTGACGTTTCATGTATCACAGTTAGGCTTTTCAATGTACAACAAAAAGAAATAAATCAGTATATACACATTACAATACGGAACCTGTGCTCCTGCCTGCCAGAGCTCAGGACCTTCTAATGGCTCATAAACTATAATTTTGGGAGCTGAAACCAACTCTTGAGTAGGATCTCCAGTCTGAGTCATTAATGCTCAAAGACCAGCACAACAGACCTGTAAGAGAAGTTCTACAGGAATCTAAAGTAGCACGAATGCATTCTAAAACAAAATATAGTTAATCAATTTGCAGGAAGAGGGCACTCAAAGAGATCTCAAAGCTATAACATACAACCAAGAACAATATCCAACTCTTACCATTGTAAAAGCCCACACTTTGTTGAGGTTCAAACCTCATACTCTGTTGGACAACGCAAAATTACCATTGCCAGCTGCCTACTTTGCCTGTTAAGGGCATGTCTTGAATGTACAGTACAAAACGGATGCAAGTATTACATTTTGAGAACACTTTTGCTTGCACAAAGGAAGTGATTGTTTAGCCACTGAATTTACACTCTTGAGTTTTTATACCTGAACAAAGTGCGTCCTCCAGCCTCACCAAAAATAACTGGTGTATGTGGTGGCACTTGGAAGTATCCATTTCCTTTCTGGACTCTGTTCTCCTGTTCACCATTCACTGTAGGAAAAAAATATACACAACAGTGAGACTGCACTAGGCCTTAAAACTGAGTATAAATAGACCAAAAAGCGTCTTCTCCACCTAATAGCTAACGTATTTCATAAATTAACAAAATCATAAGCTTCACGAAAAACAAGAAAATCCCCATTTCCAACACATCGCAAGTATATCGAAAGGAACACTAGAGAGTAACAGGATCAACACAGGTTTGTAGAAGGCCTGTTTCAAAAGCCTTTAAGAAAAGAGCAACAGAGCTCATGAGCCAAAACCTGATTATTAGTTTTCTCTGGTTCCTTAACAGAATTCTGAGGATTTGTCAAACTGCACAACACTAATATTAGAAACCAACTAAAGAGATTCTGCTGAGACGAGACTATTCCCCCACCCCTACACTGACAGTATAGAACTCTGCAGGGTGTTACCTTTGCTCTTCTACCTGGATTTGCCAGATGTCAAAGCAGTTTACTAGTAAAGCTCAGACTCACGTTGCCTTGAAGTTACTGCATTCTAAACTCAATTTATTTTTAGCTAGTTATAAGACCATATATAGTATGGTCTTCAAACACTGAAAAACCTGATTTCACATCAGATATTCAGGATACAATTAACGAAAAATCAACACTATTTATGCACCTCTTGAAGAGCACAGCTTCTAGTCATTCAGTTATCTTGAAACATTGCATAGAAGTACTTAGCTGGCTTTCTTTCACCTGAGAAAGATCATCTTGATTACACTGCAGCATCTAATTACTGAATTTGAATGCGATGTTGAATTCAAGCAACACAAGAAATTTAAATGGCATAGTCTCATGAGATAACTAATTCCTCAGCTTTCTGACCAGCAACATATGTAGTGAAAGAAAGGTCAAAAACCATATCAAGCAAAGAAACCAAAAAAAGAAAACCTATTCTCTAATAGAAGGAATGAATGCTACTGAAATTAAAGTGAAAAATCCTACATTTGAAAGATTTCTTTGTAACAGTTCTGTTAATGAGAGGAACAATACTGCACATAAACATATATACATTTAAGTTCTTGTCTCCTTGCACGAATTGCAGTGTCAAACAGGTGCACTTTATCTTCTTCAGTAGCTGTTCAGTGTCAGTTTCTTAACTGTTATTTTCAAACAGAAAAATGAAGACCAATTCTGAATATCCTAAACATTCCACTAACCCACAGCTATTCACAAAAGAAGTAGTGCAGCATCCGTGTTCCAACAATACAAAAGCCTTGGTTACACTTCTCATATACTGTCTGACTTTCAAGCTGTAGACTGCCAATACACAAGGGAATCAGCAACTTTATCCAGAAAAGCCTGCCAAGTGCTTTAACCCTCTACGCAGGTCATTTTTGAAAGAAGAAAGAAGCTAACTCTTGGCACAATCTTTGTCACAAAATGGAATATCTTGATGAACATCCAGTTTTCTTAATTGCATTATCTGTAGAAAGCAATTTCTTAAATGCCAAAGACGAAACTTTTCAGTCAACTCTGATCTGGGTTGAATTAATTTCAAAATAATCCACAAACTTAAAGAGTTACACAGTCGCTTCTTCTGTGAAATTCAGCCACTATGTCACATTTTAGATAGCTGCGCTTGTTATCTCATGCCTGATTAGACTTACCATTATCACCTTAAAACACCACTCTAAGGTGGTTTTGTATAAACCTACTCATGTATTATTCTAATATCCATTGAACATTTTTTTCCTGATAAATCTTTCTTTTATATTGCTCATAATACCTAGAAGCAAATTGGAATTATATCAAGAGAATACTGGCTAATGTTGCCTAACTGAACGATTGCTCTTTGCTGTCATTATCTAGGCTGTTTCTTTTCCATGTCAAGCCTTAGTTTTGCCAGTAATTGTTTTTCATCAAGGCATGTTTCTGTAACTTCAGAATAATCTATTCGCCTACTTTTTTTACAGACTAGAGTTCTTAAGATATTTGCTGACACTTTCAGAAGAAGAAAGCTACTCAGCAAATTTTACTGTGAAGCAAATTCAAAAGCATTAAAAAACATTAGTCTATAATGCATTACAGAGACAGAGACAAGACAGCAAATCAAGTTGTATCTGTTAAAGAAACAAAAATATAAACAAACAGAATGTATGAACAAACCCTAAAAAAGGAAAATATTAAAATACTAACCATGATTTATTTCATTTTCTTCTTCATCCATTGGATTGATATGTGTTCTAGGCCAATACTCCAGAAGTGCTTGTAGCAGAAGCCCTCCCAGGTTTACTGTCAAGACATAGCAAGGTAGAACTTCCGTTACGCCAAACCCTTGGCATCACAATATTCTAACATCTGATCCACAGCTGAAAACTTTCCCAAAAGTTTGAGCAGTTCTGTTCGCAAAACAAACTATTTATAGGCACAGGAATCTGTTTATCACAGAGCTGCACGTTACAATCTTTCAGAAAAAGCTGGTTTTAGAATCACTACTGCTGGATCACTCACATGCTGTAACATTCTTTACATTAGGGAATAGATCCAAGGTTAGCAATATTACTTTTTCTGTTTTGCTTCTTGAAGGTTTAAAACCAAGTTAAATAGAAAACCTGAACATTACCAAAATGTTTCTGAAAAAAGCAAACACTATCACCTGAGAATTCTCTGCAGAATTTAGTCTCAAGAAAACAAGCCTTAAAATCCAATCAATTGCTGATATATGTGGCACTGGAATACTTTGAAACATACATATTGGTTTGTTTCAGTAAAACACCAATATTAGTTAAAACTTACATTTTGGATCAGAACCATCTGGACTGCTAAATCCAGCATCCTTTGCTGAAACCCACGCTGCAAAGCAGTCACTTTCATCCAGAGTAATTGTCAACATCTGTTGGAAAAAGACCACCAGGAAGAGGAATGCAATAGCTGTTTTGTATTAAACAAGTCTATAAATTCATTCATACTTAGCTGGGAATACAAAACAAAGAATTTCTAAATGCATGATAGCACATTTTGTTTACCATACTGTATTAATTCATAATTGGTACAAGTGGATTTAAACTGACCATAACATGAGGAAAAAAAAATCTGTTATTCAGATTATTAAGAACAGAGGTAAAATTTGCTGGTTTGCTTCAAAATAAACCTAACCCATCAGATAAATGATGATCGTTCTTTAAACTTATGACACACTAAAAACTTTGTGAACAAACAGTATATGAAAACACATGAAATATGAGATTAAAACAACAGATATAGTTGTATCTCACCCCAGTTTTCAAGTCTACTGAGAACCAGTTTGGCACATACACCATTTTAAATCTCTTCTTAATTTCTTCTTCAAAATCTACTTTCCCAAGATCTTCAACTTTACATGCCTGTACACCAAAAGAAATACACAAGGTTTTAAATTCCAAGAATTCAGTTATATCAACACCCCAAATCTTTTACTTGACTTCTGTATACACTTTGAATGATTACGACTTATGATTTTTTCATGAGTACTATAGTCCAGAAACACACAAGTTACAGGTTCAAATGTTTAAAAAAAAAAAATTGAACAATAGTTGATGTGGTAAGTAATTTTTATTTTTTATTTAGTATTTATTTCCGAGTTAGCGGCATCAAGCCTGTGGAGCGGTATAGAAGTATTACTTCATATTAATAAAACAAATTTTCCCTATCACTGTGCAGATAGGTGTCTTCTAGCATCCTCTGTTATTCTTTTCCCCATCATTATCAATATTTCAGTACAACTCTCCACCAAACACAAATATTTGTTGCAAATCGAGCAACAAATTCAGCTGAACTACTGCAATGGGAACAGCAGTGACTGAATTTGTGTGCAAATTCTTTTTTCCTGTATTAGTTTACCTATCTGTTTTATTTTATACTTTTAAAGTTCCTCAAGTGAGTCTGTTAACAGCCAAATTCTTGTCATCCACTTGCAGAGTCCCGAAACGTACTTTAAGCAAACTCTAAGGACTTATTTCCTCAAAATCCAGGAAAAGTTACAGGAAGCAAAGATTGAAGGGTGTAGCTAGGGTAAGAAAACCTCCTCTCTTCCAGCATCCTCAGTAAAGAGTCTCAGCTTTAGAGTGCAGTGATCCTACACATAAGATGACACTTTGGCCTGGTAAGTAACCCTGTCTCTAAAGCGGGTATGTATTTAAACATATCTAAGAGATGCTTCTGAAACCCTTACTGAAAAAAGAGAAGGAGAATTGAATGAAAGTACAATAGCATTTGACTTTGGTCCTGAGATCTAATGCTGTACTTAAATGCATACCAACTGTAAATGGAAAGAAAAAAAAAACTATTCGATTTTCCAGAAAAGTCATCTAGATAATTTTTAGTAGAAATCTACATTCTCCAACTTAATTCCCTTCTTTCTCACTTCAGTCAGCTACTCGGTGAGTTAACTGAGCATGCTTTAGTTCAGTACTGAATCTTGGCTGAAGCGCTACATAGTTCAAGATGAAAAAAAAGACTTAGAATTTCAAACAGGATTTTGGAAGAGAAGAAATTGCTGACCATCTCACTGATCTGGGATTCCAGTCCTTTCCCTCTCCTCTGACCAATCACTGGATAAAGCAAGTCAAGAAATGCCACACCAAGTCTGTCTCTTCTCACAGGAGCAAGTAACACCTGGTGGGAGCCACACTTCCTTCTGCTAACTCTCCTTCCAGTCCTGCCTTCCTGCCTGCTGTCTTGCCAGCTAAGGAAGGAGGTGGTGATTTCACACTGCCAGAATAATCCACAGACTACTAGTCAGCACATTTGCTTGGGATCAGTGGGTTTGTAGCAGGACCTGAAGCACAGGTTTCCCTTTTGCAGGCTAAGCTTTCTCATGCTATTCCGTACTGCACTGGGCAGACATGCCCATGGGCGTCTACGAGCCTTCTGTGAAACAAAACCCAATCAAAAAAAACATTACTATTTTCAGGAGAGAATTCAAGGGTCTGAATTTCAGGTGAATGAAGATGTCAATACTTCATTGAATCCAGGTGAATGAGCAGGTCAGCCTCATGTCCGGCAAAGACACAGAAAAGCTCAGAAATGTCCCCTCCCCTTTCAAAAGCAGTATTTGCATTACATCTTGGGACAGAAAGATGACTTACTTTCTATAACAGGAATCTCATGGGCTAAAAAAATATATAAAAAAGGTACAAAATAATTAATCATCCAACAGTAGATGCTTAACCTGAAATTATATACTTACCTTCAAGACATCCCAGTATGCCACGTTATTATTTGTGTCTTTGGTTAATATGTGTCTCTTGTCATTAAGAATGTGGCACTGAATAATACTAGCACCCCCTAGCAAGCAAACAAGAATTAAAGTCACTACAGTGATTTTTTTTCCTAATAATACATTAAATTCAACTGTATAACATGACATGTGTGATTATTCTTTGGTTTCACTATTTTCTGTAAGGCTTCGATATCACCAAGGTTTAAACACTATTTGAATACTAGGCAGATGATAACCACAGTCTTGTTTCAGTTAAAATCATAGTATCAACTACCTAAAAACTTGAGCCAGTCTTAAAGATCCACCATTTCTGCTAATGACAACAGATTTTATAACATACTCTAGAAAACAGCTGTTTACCTTTTATAACTTGGTCAGGCTGTGTGCACAGGGGTGGTATAGGATTGGTACAATCATTATCATAATCTCCAGATGCTCTAAAATTATGAATTCCCTTCAAAGTCTGAAGAAACAAAATAATGACACATTCACAACAGCCTATAAGCTTGGTTTTTATCTGTGAGTAACAACAGCCACTTCATGCTGCCATTTAGATGTTAACCGTCCAGTTCTGAGTAAGATAATTTATTTTTAAAAGCAACATAAATAGATAGCAAAGGAAGTAATTCAAAGCTTAGTCTCTTTTGATCTATTTCAATATCAGTATTTTATCTTTTTTTTAAAGAAAGCTTACAGATCATAGCAAGAAACAGTCCAACAGTTCCTAAACCAAGACTGCAAATCCCATGACTACTTAACTGAACTCAGGGAGTGTAAAATATATCACTTACCCATTTATTGACAGAGGATTTAGTTGTTGCAACCCAAAGTGCTGGAGGAGGATCAGCTGATCTATCAAGTTCCATCTACATAATGAAACCACAGATATTGTTAGGCATGCTTAACTTAATTTTCCTTTGTTCAATTAATATTTGTTTTGTGTGGACCTGCTACCATACTTCAGTGTATCTCAGAAACAGCATTACTTGCAGTTAACTAAAGAAATACAAAGTTTAAATGAAAAATAACTAAGCTGCATTTTTTGAAACTCCAGAGAAATTGTTTCATATATTCAACACATAAGTTCTGGGCACGGACAGCAGTAGATGCAACATGTCTAAACAACCAGTATTTAAAGTTGTTTCTAGCATGATGCAATCTTGCCCAGTGGACAGTTTGACAAGTGCAATATTTTCTGAATTACTTTGCATTCCAATATTTCACATGGTTAAAAAGAGAATGTAAGAAGTTCTGCACCAGCAGAACTTTATACGTTTGGCTCTGCTGTTACGTTTCTTGGAAAATAACGAATCACTGTAGCTAAGACACTAGAGACCCCTTCTTTGTACAGGTGACCATAGCCTTCGTTTTCCATTTTGAACGAAATTTCTCAGATTCTGACTTTTTCAAAACTACATTAGCATATCCAGGATTTTATCTGAACATACTAAGCCAACAGAGTTCACTCACAATGAAAGCCAGATTGCTTATATACTGGTATCTGTTTCAATCGCACACTCCTCACACCCCCACATGTTTCAAGGTCATGGCATCTAAAGTTACAGACAGCAAAAAAAAATCCACACAGCAGTCTCTTCAAAAGACTCAGACTTGTGCATGCAGTTTCCTCCAGTTCAGAAAACATCATGTTCAGGTGTTCAAAAAAATCCACAACAAATTTTACTCCTGGTTTCCACGGGTATGCAACATATTCTAACACAGTCCTGTGCATATGTATTGCTGTGAAGAAACATCCATTTTTGTCTAAAGCCTTGTCAATGCCAGCTTAGTTTCCTAAAACCGTACTAGAGTCAGGTAAAAACCACTTTTCATGTTTGAAGCACATTCATTTTCAGTAATATCTCAATTTGCATATTTTAGGAAGCTGCCAGGCATTTATCTTTGTCAAACAAATAAGTTTCAGATGTAATTTAGAAGACAAAGCCAATATACTGAAGATGCGGTGTAGTAAACACTTGTTACCCAATACACATTCTTTTACCTACTTATACCTCCAGCCACTATTTCGTTAGACAGCACGCAACACAATTACATTTTTACTGTGAGGGTGACTGAGCAGTGGCACAGGTTGCCCAGAGAGGTTGTGAAGTTGCCATCTTTGGAGATATTCAAAAGCCATCTGGACACGGTCCTGGGCAATCAGCTCTAGGTGTACCCCCTTGACCAGGGATATTGGACCAGATGACCCCCAGAGATCTCTTCTCACCTCAACCATTACGTGATTCTCAGAATTAAAATCAATTACCTTAAGAACTGGTGCCTTTTCTTCACAGATAAGCACACGGATATCAGGATTTCGTAAATCTGTACAATAAATCTTCCTGTCTCTTCCTCCTGAGTAAACATGAGTGAAGGCTTCATTGACCTGCAGAGCCCAAACACCTTCATCATGGACTCGGTATGTGGCTATACATCTCTGCTGCCCAAGGGACCACAGGCGGATAGTCCCATCAGAGCTGCCTGAAAGACACTGAGCAACAACCATCATACTTAAATCAAGCAGGTATTTCAATTTTTTAAAATAATTTTTTCCATAAAGAGCTTTCATAATTCTTATGGTTAAATTTTTCCATCAAGATGGGGCTAAATGAATACTGGCACTTAACAGCTCCAGTCAGAATTTCCAGATACCTTATGTAAACCAGCCCCCCATACCTACGTGCACCTGTAATAAAATAGAGCTTTCGCCCACCAGCATCCTTCCCTTAACCACTAAATATCTGTCAAATACTTGTTAAGCTACCTTCTGCAATCTATGACATAAAACAGTTATCCTATTGAAAAAAACTAAAGACATTTCTGTGTTCTGTAAAATGCCTTTGTCTCAAGTTAAAGCACATACCTGGGTGCCATCTCTGTTCAACAACAAAGCTTTTACATTGTCCGTGTGCCCTTTGAGTTTCATTAGTTTTGCACAAGTTCTCGGATCCCACACCCTTAGAACCTATGGAAGTAGACATTGGGTAACTGGCATTAACACCATCCTTCCCACCAATGCATTTTCTCTACAGAAAAATAAGCTTTTCAGAATAAACTGACCCGTATTCTGAACATGCATACATGCATCACCAAAAACATACTTCATTAGAAAAAGATAGACATAACTAGATCTTATGCACCTCTAATAATCAGATGTGATTTTCTCGCTTGATTTTAATTGCATTTGTTCTGGCTTTTTCTGTCTTCTTAAGAAATTAAAGAATAGAAGTGGCTGGAAACAGGATAGAGTTATGTGGGTAAAAAAAAAGATTCTGAGAATCCTCTCAGATGCTTAGCTGGTGTATCCTATTTTTATTTTTACATTGACTTGGAAATAAAATTTTTGCAATGTTAGAAAAAACAACCTGCAGTGGACTTCTGGGTGTTTCAGCTTCCTTTACAACAAGGAACATGAACTATCTCTTGGGAACACTTGTATTTCATTAGCTCACTTCATTTCCCACCTCCTGCAGGGGTCTTACAAATTGCTGGCATCACTTCTTTCTTGTCTGTGGCAACTGCTTCAGCTTTTATAATCATCTGAGTAATGTGCCCCGCAAAATCAGAGCCCTTGGGGTGAAACGTAATGATGTCTAATATAGAGAGGGTCACACAAGATGGTCTGTTTGTCTCTTCTGTCTGTTACCGCTATATGGATATATACACATCTTCGGAGTGAGGCTGGTATTTGTATTCTACACTTACACACCCGCTTAAAAAAAAAACAACACACAACAGTGTCTACCCTCACTATTAAAAACACAAAAGCTGCTACAGACATGACATTGAAAATTAACAAAATTCTCTCTTTACACTAAACTTTGAACTGAAGTGAAACATGAAATAAGCCTTACCAGATTTTTGCTTACCTTTTCAGTGGACCCCGATACAATAACTGTTCCCATTTGATTCATTGCGAGGCTGTAGATAGAATCTTTGTTCCCACTCAGGGAAGAAGCTATTTGAAAACAAGAATTACATTTTCAATTTTAACACTGTCATCTGAAAAACATACTTATTCACTCAAAAATGGTATTTTTGGATACTTTAATACCCTCTGATCCATGAAAGTAGTACCACTCTACCCCATATATAGAGTTGCTTTAAAAAAAAGAAAGACTATAGACAGCATATTGCTAGGAAAACCCCATCCCAATTCTTAATCTACTGCTGCATAAAACTTAAGGTCTTCAGAATCCTGGTGCTCTTTTGGCACCACAACTCACAGCCATGACCATCAAGGTGGTCTTGCTCTTCAAAACCACTTTATTAGCGAACAACACTTCTATGTGATCTTATACGCAGCATTTGGATTTACAGAGATTTTTTTCCAAGCCAAGTAGCAGTAAAATTCTACATTATATATTAAAGGCTTTCCTCTTAACTCAGCAGAGATGCATTACTGAAGCTACACTGCAGTGCTGAAATGTGTTACTTGGGAACGGATGCTACCTCTGTGTTTGGGAAGACCATATGGCAACTCCTTAGCATCACAACTACCATCAGAGTTGAGGAATTCTGCACCATCTAGCCTGATCTACTTTTGGACAGATTAAAGTACCAGTCCCTCAACGGGGAAAAGCACAGACACAGCGAAGGAGAATCGTCTATTTAGAGAGCACCATGAGGCATTTAATGTACACCAAAAAGGCTGAGAATAGCAACAAACTGTCTCGCTCGCAAAAACAGGAAACTACCTAATGATTTACGTACAATACGGATATAAGTTTCTAACACAGCATTTGCAACCCAGTATCATAAGCATTTTGTCACAGTGGAAGAATTATGCAGCTTTACTTCAGGGTCCTCCTAACCACTAGCCATGGCTACCCAAATGTAAACTTTCAAATGAAATCTATTATTTGTAGACAAAATAAAGCGATAGTCTTCCACTGTCCCCACAGAATGCTTGAAGGTGAAAAGGACTGAAAACTCCTCAAGGTCAGCACACTGTCAAACAACCATAATAACTGGTGAAAGGATAAGGTACAGCTATCACAAGCTGGACGCCAGGAATGGAAGAGAGACTCTGAAGTGTACAGAAGCAAAATTTATGCCAGAACAAAAGCAAAGCTCAACTTCACCCTCTTCTGGAAGGGACTACCTCTCAAAAGCAAAATCTTTCTACCTAACTTAACTTATGGCTATGCTGGCTGAGAGACTCCTTAAAAACAGACGTCCTTTTTAATGCTTGCGTACATTGCTTCCTGTAATCACATCAGAAATTAATGCACCAAAAAAAAAAAATCATTTGCACTCTGAAAAAGCAATATTGTTAGAAAGGACTGAGGAAAACCAGCTGCTTTAAGGACACATACCGTGTTCTTCCCAACAGAAACACTGTTAGTTGGGAGCACTAGAAAGAAAGAAAAACAACTCCCCCGCTTCCCCTTCCTCCCCCTTATGAAGCATTACTGTTCTACCTCCAGAAATGCAAATTTATTTCTATCATCTCAGAGGTAATGCCTCCGCTTCTGTTTGATCTTGAGCTCAAAACAAGCATCAGTTCCTCATTACTCCCCATCTTCCAATTATGACTCACTTGAATCACTTAGGTTCTATATCACTTCCATGGTGTTCAAGAAATCCTTTTTTTTTTCCCCTCCCATAACTGAATTTTCCTGTGAGCCAGCAAATAAATTCTTCCTTCAAAAAACACCCTGTTCAACCAGAAGATAGCATAACTTACAGTTATCAGTAAAGTTTGGTGATAAAATAATTATATTTTCAGTGAAAGAAGATGTCTGAGAAATAGAAGGTAAATCTACTCGGTTACATGCAGTCACGTGCCATCCCAACACTATCCTGCAGTCCAACAGAACTCACTAGAAGCAATCTCTCTTCTGAAGGCTACACAGACCTGCCAGCACAAGGCTGTACTTGTTCAGAGAACACCAGCACATTACATTGCAGGAGAAAATGTTCAAAGAAACCTGTCCCTATTCTAAATTCCACAACTGTTGGCTGATCTAGATTTTCAGCTATTATATAATGCAACAAATGGACTGAGTACACACTAAAACCACCTTGAAATTTCTTGCACATTTTCCATGTACGCACAGAAACTGGTATCTACAGTCTTAAATTGATCTCACAGATTACGCTACTCAATAAAATGCATTGCATTTGCCTCCCCTCCCTAGGGTACCTACTTGTTACGGTGTTATTTGAGGCAGTCAGTGCTGTTAGAGTATTCACATCCCAGAGGAATATCTGTCTGTCCAGTCCAGCAGATGCTACCAGTTCTTTATCTTTTGCATACGCTAAGGCTTTCACATAATCCTACAATAAAGTAAATATAACAACACAAATCAACAATATTATCCATTTGAGGTCTACATGTTAATGTTTAAAAGACTGTCAATGAAAACACACAGTATTTACAGATAATGTTTTTCACCTTATGTGTCCTTAGCGTTGACATGCAAAATCCCTTATGTGCATTCCACACTTTAACAGTAGTATCTGAAGAAGCAGATATCACTAAATTGGAAAGAATAAAGAGTAAGCTTTAGTGGCTTACATATTACTTTAGAGCATATTTGTACTGCTCTAATTTCCTTTTCAAAAAGATTAAAAGAAGCATATCTAAACACATTTAAATTGTCAGTAAAACACCTCCTTACACTACTTACCAAACTTAAAATACACATTACACAAATTAATTTTACGAGCTAAGAAGACGGAAAATAATTAAAGCAGTAGATAATATACTTTTATACATAATTTCTGAATATTGTCATTTTCAAACATTTAAGTACTTACATGTTTTACCACTGCAGCAGAGCACAATATCATTTACCCAATCTGTGTGATGTTCCATAGATGCTATATAAGGGTCTTGCTGTAAAATAAGGAAAAAAGTCTGTAAGATCTCTTCACGAATGGAAAACATTGTGACTATCAGATCCTGTTGTGACATCTTTTCAACCTTCAAATGCATCAAACGTTGCCTAATGTAGAGTTGCTTGAAGTCACTATTCCAGAATTATCATGTGAAAGAACTATACAGCTATGTAAGATAGCACAAATTAGTTTTTAGTGTAATTCCTATACATTTTAAACTCACAATTTCATTCCCTCTACAATTTCACCTTAAAGTGTTTGGTTTTGTATCACAGAAATACTTCTAACCAAAGCAACAGGGACCGTCAAACTAATATTAAGTTTTCATTTATGGGATTGGACTTGTTCTGCTGCAGAGAGGAACAGAACAATCAAAACACAATACAAAGATCTCTCAGGATTTCTCCAAGTCATGAAATTCATGAAGTTTTATACTCTGCACCTTTTACATGGAAGTCCTGGTTTCCAGTCATCTGCTCAAGTTCCTAACACCGGCCTTTTGTTCAGTGGAACCCATACGCCAGTATAAGCTGGGGCCACCCAGCTGAAAGGAGCTTGGCAGAAAAGGACCTGGGGTTCTGGTGGACACCAAGATGAACATGAGCCAGCAACACGCCCTTGCCACAAAGAAGGAAAATGGTATCCTGGACTGCATTAGGCAAAGCATGGCCAGCGGGTCAGCAGAAGTGATCCTTCCCCTCTGCTCAGCACTGGTGGGGCCACATCTGGAACACTGCGTCCAGTTCTGGGCTCCCCAGTACAAGAGAGACACGGGCATACTGGAGAGAGTCCAGCAAAGGGCCACAAAGATCATCAAGGGAGTGGAACACCTCTCCCATAAGGAAAGGTTGAGAGATCTGGGACTGTTCAGCCTGGAGAAGAGAAGGCTCAGGGACGATCTCACCAATGTACATAAATAGCTGAAAGGAGAGTGTGAAAACGGGAGAGCCAGACTCTTTTTAGTGGTAGCAAGTGGCAGGACCAGAGGCCACAGGCACAAACCGAAATACAGGAGGTTCCCTCTGAACATCAGAAAACACTTTACGGTGAGGGTGAGGTTGCCCAGGGAGGTTTTGGAGTCTCCATCCTCGGAGATATTCAAAAGCTGTCTGGACATGGTTCTCTCAGTGGCCCTGCTTGAGCAGGGGGGCTGCACCAGAGGTCCCTTCCAACCTCAACCATTCTGTGATTCTGTGACTAATAATTTAGTTCTCTGTCTTCAACACAACATACTCTTCTAATAACTAACAGAATATACACAGTCCTAGTAACTGTAGTTATGTCTCCTTTATCACTGGAAATGACATCACTCAATATTTAACTTTTTTTCTCTCAGCTGTGACTAGTTCTTTGGAGGATAAGCCCAAATGTAAGTTTGTAAAGTCCCAAATATTTTGTTACGATATGAACAATACCAAAATGATTTTCCTATTATAATAATCGGCAGCTGTTAAAACACAGTATTGGATGTATAGCTGTAGACAGCTTACTAGCATGACAACGTGGAAAAAAGTGGGTTTAGACTGAGGAATCATCTCCTGACTTACCTTGTGCTGATTGACACTCCATATCCTTATAATGGAGTCTCGGCCTGCTGTGAAGAGTCTGTTTAATGCTGGATCCAGCTGAAGTGCATTTACCCCATTTCGATTATACTTCTCCACTTCATCTCTAATCACATAGGAAACCTAAAATACATTTACACAAATTCAGTTATGGTATTAAGATGCTGACTTGGCCATAAAATGCTAACATCAATTTCATCTTTGTGAGGTTCTGAGATAGAAAAATATTAAGAGCTTTACAAGCATTAAATAGGTCTGTCAGTTTGAGTTACCAACACCACCTCAGTCATTCCCCCCACTTCCCCCCAAAAAAGGGGGAAGAATCATAGAGAAGATATCAGCAGTGCTAGAACTGGAGCCCAAAGCATTATTTAATCATTACAAGTCAAGCTTAGACCCAGAGAATCCTTAGTTCAGTACCCTACTCTGCGCAGATATTCTGGGTGATCCCAGACAACACACTGAGTTTGTGTCTCAGTTCTTAGTTTCTACAGCTGCGATGACAGTATTTCCCAGACTCACAAGGGAGAGGATACGGTCACTGAGGATTACAAAGCAGTTAAAGACTGCAGATACGAATTCTAGACATCTATTTCAGCTGTCGCTATTATTTTGAAACCAATGCTTTTAAAACTACCTACTTTTTAATATAATAAGAAGGACAAACATTTATTGCTCTCTCAGACAGATAAATTACTCAGTTTCTCTCCTATATTTGACAGTACTGTGTGTATAGGTTATGTCATTGTTTTGTTCAGAAACACTAAAGGGAGATTTAAGGAGACGTATTGCGAAGGCTACAGCACTCTCCATTATTACTGTTCAGTAAACACAATTATAAGACACTGCAGTTTCTTCAGAGCTACCCCATTCACACTGTGCTGTATCTCTCCCGATTGCAGAGTTTACTCAGAATTTATGCCTTACTATGAGGAAAGCCCTCATACATAGGGAAAAGGAGGAGAAGCTGCCAGCTATGCCTCTTCCCCGATCCTGTAAAATATAATCAGAACAAGGTAAAATTTTAGGCTTGGTATAATCCAATCTGCCCACAGCAGGAATCATTTGGATACATAAGTACCAGTGTTTTACAAATGCTTTCAAGGCATAGTCTTGGGCTAGAGATCTGAAAGCAATTCTTCACTCCAATAACTGCATTATAGCAGCATAAAGAAAATGTTTTCCAGATCAGATCTCAGTTACACAACATAAAACCAAGAAATTAAACAAAATGTTCAGTGGTCCTTATCACTGAAGAAACGTTTTACAGCATTTCAGATTCTATACCACAAGAACTGACAGGTCCATTTAACGAATGTGGGCAACACCTCAACTGAATTATCCTGTCCCAGTGCAGCATAGTAAGCAAACTGATGCTTATAGAAAGCATGCATCCAGTCCTATTCTGTTTCAGAAACAGCTGGAACAGCTCTATAGACCAACACTGGAGGACCAAAGTTAAGAGCCTCCTGAATCCTTCTGCCCGAATACTCTTCACTACCATTCCACAAGTCCCTTCACTACATTTATGTTATGTCCCAAAGCTCTTAAAGGTCTTCTTGCTCACAGTCTTTGTTAGCCACACACAGTCCTTGTAGAGTCACAGCTCTTCCTCCCAATTTCCGCTTACGTCCTAATTTCCAAGGTTCTCAGCTTCTCTCACCCATTCCAGATTCATCCACAATATTCTTGCTACCCATGCTCAAGTCTCCGCAAACACAGCTTCAGAGACATTACTGAGAGAAACCACCACCAACCATGCAGAATAGTGTTACATTAAAACACTTCAGATACTTGAAGTATTTTTTTTTTGTGATGCAGAGAGCAAGATGCATGAGCAACTCCTCACCTGGACTTGATCATATCATGTCTACATTGCCAGACAACCTGCACAGACTACTTGAGTAAAACAGTATTACAAAGTCAAGGTCTAACATGATACACAACACAAGGCAAAGGGATGGCCATCAAATTCACGCTGCTTTCAAACTCTTCGAATAAAGCCAACGAAAATATTCAGTTAAAAACACCACATATGAGCAGATAAGACACAAACTAAAAGAATTCAAAACCTAACAGTCAATAGATCAATTCAGATGTTAGTTACTAGGGAGAACAATCTCTTCCTGAAATATAGCGTCAGACTGAAGATTAGCAGGGGCTCTTCAGCTCTTGCTTCTCCAAACTGTTAGCGGGGCATTTTTTGACAAATACTCAATTTTTCAATTTGTTCCTCTTCTGTCATTCACCCCACATATTTGTTATATTTTCAAGTATAATATAGAGCTATCTCTTCATTCCTCTCAAATAAGACTGTCAAACTATCTTAGTCACCTAAGCATTTTAATGAGCTCTTTGCTCATCATACTGTTACTTTTTTAATTTAGTAGTTCAAGCAAAGAAGAGGCATAAACAACTATTTTAAAAATGCAAAAAAGCAAAAGGTGGGTTACTGTAGTAAATAAAGTACTTTTCACATATGATTGATACTTTCACGGGACTGTGGAAATGGAAAGTCATGTTTCTATTTTAATCTGGACAGAACTAAAGTAATTTCATAATTTCTTAAAATGCAATGGATAAAATATTTTCTTGCTAAAATAAAGAACTAAACATTGTTCTTAACACAGAAACTAGCAGTGGAAAAAAGTTCATAGAGATTAGATGTAGTAAAATAATTTTAACTTCCTTCTATAATGTAATTTGCATAACTATTCAATTCCCATCTAGCAGACCCTGAAACTGTGGCTGTCGGCTCAGCTGGGCACTGTTCTTCCATCATTCAAAGACACCACCAGGGAAGACTGACAACCATTTCCCACTACCAGTACTGAAATACTCAAATAAAGGTCAAATTTAATTTGCCCTTTATTCCTTTTAATAACTTCCATACACGACTTTAGTCAAACATCTCTTAGCAAGCATTGTTAATATTTTAAGAGAACTGAGACAAAGAGAGGATTTATATTGTTTCAGGCTTAATAAGTCTGTGGTAGATCTAAGAGCGAATGCTAGATCTCAGTACCAGTTCAGCATTAAATGTAACATCATCCTTCTTCCTTCCTGTGAGAAACTTGAAAAAGTAACTCTGCTGTAACAACCGAATCAAAAATGCTTAAAATCTTATTTCTTACTGTTCCTTAAAATGAATCAATAAAAGCAACAGCAACCTGATTTAGAGGACCTGACACTTGTGTAAGAGTGGTGGCAGCAGGCAAACTCACTAAACCCACAAGTTCACTGAGTAGAGGAAGACTGATGATAATCCACATATGGTTCTCCATTATATTCTTATTTCTAGGAAAAAAGTCAGAGAGCGTTTTTTTGTTTGGTTGCTTCTTTAGATTTGAGTGTCACTGCATATAGAAATATAGGAACTATTAGTAAATACAGTAACTATACAAACAAATACAAACATATAAAGCATATATTCGACTATGTGCATACACACACATATCTAAACAATGTAAAAGCAACCGGCTTTTGGCTGAGAAGAAATTGCTGTGATAAAATTCAACTCTGACCTGCGGCACACACATCTTTATCGCTCCAGATAAGGTATCGTATTCTGCCTAGAGAGGACTTTGAAGGTCACCAGAAGTTGCGATTCTAAGCACCAACAGGCATTCACTTCAAACAGGGCAGACCCAGCGCGCATTATTACTTTGTTCATTGTGTTGATTCACAAAGTTGGTTGCAAACCACTACGATAATAATGACTATGATATAGATCATAGTTGGTTTATTGCCATGGTGGTCTGGGAGGGGCAAGATTTGTGGGATGTGAAATACTTTAATAACCATCAAAGCCTTTTACATTTAAACTGCTGTAGCTTTTATAAACTCCCACAACGAATAACAATCTTTCACTGCAGCAGTGCACAGGCATTACAAGGAGATGGACCTTCATTACAAAGAATTTGTGGGATTCAGTACCCTAAATGGATCAGGACTAATCATTTTAATGACTATCTAAGAGCTCCACAGATAAAGCTACTGTCAACAGATCTGTTTCAGCACACAAAGCCAAGTGAATTTCTTACAGGATCTACGATGTGTTTCCTTCATGGATGAATGTATCAGCTGATCTGAAATCATATCACCCTTGTTACATTACATGTCTTATAACAGACTTTGTCTTAACAGATGCGTAGAATCTGCTTTTAAAAATACCACCACACCACCATGGTGGGGGAACAGCAAACAGCCGAGCTCTGATGGCACTTATTCCTTGTTTGTAAGTAGAGAAAAATTTCAAAGACACAAATGCTATTGTGAGCAATTAAAAAAAAGGTATTTCTCAAAATCACTGGATTGATTCCATGAGATCTGACATGAATTGCATCAAAAAATTGGAGAAACAGCAGTCAGCCACGGTGGGGGGGGAATTAATTGCCTTAGTATCTTGGTAGGGCAGATGTATCCCTTAAAATAATTTTTTAAATGAAGAACATATTGATAGTTGAATTTTTATCAGGTGCTCCAGGCCCTAGAATAAAAGTAATGGAAGGCATTAAGAAGTTCATTTAATCCTTTTACAACTGAATCAACTTATTTGCTATTCATTTGCTTAAATATATGAAATGAATAAAATTTTTAATTTATATATGTATTATATATAAAACATAAAAATAATATAAACATAAAATCTAATAAGTTGCAGCATACAAAATCCAGTGGGCTTCTAATAAATGGTACTATTAACAAAATCAGTAGATGAAATATTTTCTAAATGTAAAGCGGTTTTGTTTCACTGCTTTCTACTTGGTGTCACACTGCAGTATTAGTGCATAAATATGACAGTCAGTGCAGACAGATCTTCTTATTCTGTACGAGACTTAAAGACAAAAAGGACTTAAAATCCTTTTGATAATTTTATGAGAAAGATGCTGATCCAAATCACTTGCAGCAAAATTCACACAATCTGTCAATAGGTTTTGAGGGGTGGGGCAAATTTATTCCGGCCAGGCAGCAAGTCTGGGAGAGCAGTTACAGTGCAGCCCCTCACAGTCAGCTGCTTTAAGCTACCTGCTGAAAAGTGGCTTCATCTTGACTTAATTCACGATAACATATCTGAAAGGTACAGCACATGGCCAACCATTTCTCATCACACAGCAGTGTCTGACACACCTCTGCGTCCCCATTCCCTTCCCACATCTCAGGGGACACCCTGACTACCACAGCCTTCAAGACACGCATAGCTAAGCTTAAGAAACACCAGTGCTGCTGGGTATTTCAAATGCGTGACTCACATTTAAATAATTAAACTTCTTACCTTTTTTTAAACATGGAATTTATTGTGAGGCCTAAAACATCTATTCTGATCAAACCCTCATAAACACACAATTATATGTAGTAGCTCCCCAAACTGACTATTTTGGACGGTTCTGCTTACCAGTAAAACAGGTGCATCCAAGATAATAATAGTTCCGATTTCCATAAATCCCCACCAGCTCTCCTGCCATGTAAGGAATCAAGTTCCTCCACGCCCAAGAGGCATTTTTTAAAAAAGCTTCTTCCCCTAGACTCACAAGTTTGGGAGAAATTTCTCCACCTCTCTCACTCTCAAAAGCTTGATGTAGCAGCGCCCTAAATGCTCAGCCACTGTGAAGCAAAATGGATCATTAGTGGTTTTAACTTTCCATCAGTGGCTGATCGATACAACAGCCACTTAGAATTCCATTATATGAACAAAATCCTGACTCTAACCAAGCAGGTAAAACAATAAGAGTGCAAGAAATAAATCTGTTGCAGTTTTGAGCAGGCCAGCAACAACTGAGCGACAGATGATCTCTGTTAACCCCCATCCTCCCATCAGAGGAAGGGAAAAAGGAGGAAAAGGGAGAGAGACTTACAAATAGAATATAAAAAGTCTCACTAATAACATTAAAATATTAAGATAAATAAAACAAAATATACAAAACCGATACTGAGTTTCTTGGAGTTAGGTGCTGGGGTGCACTAGTTTCTCCTCAAGGCTTTATATATGCTTATAACATAATCAAAGTTATTCTCTGCACATCTAGACTTACAATGTACTGGCTGAGACACAGATCTCTAGTAGTACATGAAGTGGAAAAAAAAAAAAAAATCACATAACACAATGAAAGCTGAAAAGAACACATCATAAACCAGCACAAACCCAGCTGTAAATACAAGCTTTTGAGCTAAGCAATGTTTGGAAAAGGAATGTAGCAGCTAAAAATGAAACAATGTACTCTTTGATGCATGTTGCTGTCAGGGAAATAATACTTCATAAAGAAATAGGACTACATCAAAGAAGTACCTATTTATCATAAAATCCCCTTCCTTTAGGAGAGCAATCTGAAAAAACTTGTTTATAGCATAGGCAACATAGTTGGTAAAGGGATGTTATATTTTGGATTCTTTGTGTTTTAAAGAATGTCAGAGGGGTTTTTTTGGTAGGGCACGGGAATTCTTTCTACAATCTTGGTTGAGTGCTTACCTTAACCACGAAAACCACTAAAGGCTGTAAAGAAGTGCACATTTCCTCTGTATGATAAAACACAAAAGACGTGTTCAAAAAAAGAACCCACCTCTGTTTGGAAGGATCCTAATGCTATTTCAGGCTTAATCAATATTTCTTTTGATCACAGTGGACAGATACAGCCGAAACTTACACTTGCCACTAGAGGTAGGCAGCTTTGCACATTGATAAAGCATTACATCTTTTCTGTAGTGAAAGCTGTAAAAATGTTTAAAGTGCTGGTAGTATCATAACTGAAAACAAAAAAGTTGAGGACCATAATAAAGTCATTTTCCTGACTTTTACTGTTAAAGTACCTTGACTTTTTACGCACATTTTGGTCATTCCGCTCCCCACCAAGGCTACAACAGCGTACTCACAGCTACATAGGCACCCACACCACGAGGTCTGATCGCCTCTCGGGTGAGCTAAGAACTTTTACACCCCCCCAGACTGCCCCGGCCAAGGTTTTCCGTCAGGAAACGCTGACCGGAGCTGGAAAGAGGAAGGCGGGCGTGGAGGCTCAGCTCGGCCTCCTCCGGGCCGGGGAACCTGACTCCAGCACCACCTCTTTCCCCTCGGAAAACAGGGGCGGGCAGCCCCTCGCCCCCTCCACGGCCGCTGGTGGGTGTGGGGGGGATGCGAGGGGCGTCTCCCCTTCACCTCAGCGATGCTGGGAAAGGGAAGGGGCGGACTGCGCTGCCACAGAAACCCCCCCATCCCTGGCCCTCCCCCAGCCGGCAG
>Ga0065711_1028469_pt1 | contig 41025 bp, 19 predicted proteins | sample Hoacrofraction12_FD_59098 | JGI IMG/M metagenome (GOLD analysis project Ga0065711, IMG submission 59098) | Hoatzin crop microbial communities from Cojedes, Venezuela - Epithelial fraction 12 v2 (version 2) | ecosystem: Host-associated > Birds > Digestive system > Esophagus > Crop | place...
CCCCCCCCCAAGACCAGCAGTGGGTTTGCAGAGAGGAACTTGACAATAGATTAAGAAATTGTCTAAGGTTTTGCAAAACTTGCTCTTTCAGATTGTGTGTTTCCCAGAAATTAGTCTGGGTTTGTTACCTCTACTGTGATGTAGGCTTCAGATGCCTGTTAGTGAAGAGCTACTCTAAAATTTTTACATTCTGTATCTATGCTGGTATAAAAACAGGCTTCTTTACAAAAGCTTCTATGACTGTCCGTATAGTTGGTTATTAGTCTGGTCCTTGGGGCACCATTTTAGCCTGTGCTAGCTCACAAACTCCCAGGTAATTCTGAGCTGCAGTGTAGGGAATAGGACAGATCAGGATCTGTTCCCAAAACACAGCATGAATTAGGCTACCTTTTTTTAAGGTATATGCCGCTTAATCTCATCGTCAGACAATGGGTCCTTGTTCATTTTATTTACCTGTTCACTAATGGTGTCCTCAGGAACTCTGTGTAAGATCGACCACATACTGGTCCGGAATAGAACAGGCTGTACGCTTGTTTTTTACTTATTTTCTCTGCAAATATACTTTGTCCTGGAAGTTAGCATCAATAGCTACTAACAGGCAGCTGTGATTCCCCAGTTCCTGCCTGTTACTGCCCCTTGATATTCCAGTCTGTATGTGTAAAATTCCTTCATTACCTTTCCTTGTGCATCTTGCTTCTCTAGGTTTGTGCCATCCAGGTGAAAAATACTGGCAAGATGTATGCCTGCAAGAAACTGGATAAGAAAAGGTTGAAAAAGAAAGGTGGAGAGAAGATGGCACTACTGGAGAAAGAGATCCTGGAGAAAGTCAACAGCCCTTTCATAGTCACGCTAGCTTATGCCTATGAGAGCAAAAGCCATCTGTGTCTTGTCATGAGCCTCATGAATGGAGGGGATCTGAAGTACCACATCTACAACGTGGGAGAAAGGGGTTTGGAAATGAACAGGGTCATCTATTACTCAGCTCAGATCACCTGTGGGATTCTCCATCTCCATTCCATCAAGATTGTGTACCGGGACATGAAACCAGAAAATGTCCTCCTGGATGATAACGGTAATTGCAGACTGTCTGATCTTGGATTGGCAGTGCAAGTCAAAGAGGGAAAAAGCATCACTCAGCGGGTGAGTACATATTCATTGAACATTGGCAGTGGGAAAGGAACCTGTTCTATTTCTAATGCGTTATGAATACAAGACTTAATTCCCCGGGATTTGTTCTTTGCTAAAGACCTTACGTGGTCATTTCATTCTAAGAGACAGGTGGTAAGAAGATTTAGTTAATTAACTCTCTAGATGCTATATGTAGTAAAATAATTTCTCTTACACAAAAACAGTAGAACCAACTTGACCTGTTGTTTCTTTTAAGATAAACTCTTGAACCAGTCATTTTAGAGAGGCTAATGCAGATGCCCTGTGCTTGAGCAGTAGTGCAGAGTCAGGGATTTAACCAATTACTTGTTTGTTTAATGCGCAGCAAAGATATGACTCCTCCTGTATTCAGTTTTTGCCCCTAAAGAATACAGTTTCTTCCAGATTGCTCTTAAGTGATGCTACTGGTTGTATTGCAGGTATTCATGGTGCTGCACAATAAACCATTGGTCATCCTTCCTCCCTCCAGAAATTAATTCCTGAAAAAGTTAGTAGACTTGATAAGAGTTTGCAAATGTACGTGCCTGTGTGCATGTGTAGGAAGAAAGAGACAGATAACCGAGTGGTTTTGGCTGTGTGAATTAGACTGTGCAGCACTTCAGTTGTGCCTGTGGTCATCCAAAACTAACACAGATATGTGATAATGTCATGAAGTATACATAAGAAAGAAGTATTCAGGTAGCTTAACTATGAAAAAAGTGTTTTTCTCCCAAGGTGTCTGGAGCTTAAAGAAGCATATAATAAGTGAATGTGTCTGAAGTACACTAAGAATGTGAAGAAACGGAAGCAATGTTCTAAACTGGTCTAACTGCCTTATGTTAAATGCCTCAAGTCATTCATAGAATCATATAATCATAAAGGGTGGAAAAGACCTCTAATATCATCAAATCCAACTGTCAACCCAACACCTCCATGCCTCCTAAACCATGTCCTGAAGTTACTTTCCAGTTACATGTTAAGTTACTCTGTAGAAATTCAGTAGTGGAAAGAGGACCTACTAGTAACCTTTTGCATCATGCTAGAAGTACACATGTCTTTTGACATTATTACTTAATACAGTAATTTCTAGTTTGAAGCATATTTTTTTCCTGGCAATTTAGAAAGTTTGTATTATTGGTGTTTTTAGTTCTCAGTGAAAGGAAATATGGAAACTGATGTATTTTTAGATAGGAAATAATTTTAAAAAGAGACTGCGTTGTGTTTTAGATATGAAAATACAGTTTCTGTGAAAGCTAACGTAGATTTTTAAATAGAACTTACGTGAAATGGAAATGTTGTTTTGTTTGTGAAGATGACGTTTTGATCAGTGAGCCCAAAGCTATAAACCTTACAGTGCTTTACAAGTTACAGATGCATGCAGTTGTTATGATCAGAAAAAATAATTTTGTCCAAGGGCAGTTTTTCCTCCTTGTAACTGTGTGGGGTTTGGCAGGAAAAAAAAACCAAACAAAATGAGAGAGTGTATTTAGAAATGTCTGACCACTTCTGTTGGTATTAGGGTAGAACCTCAAAGCAGTAGCGGACAAGGCGGTTGTTCCTCCTCACTTTCTATGACAGTCATCAAGTTGTTATAACGATTTTTCTTCTGTTGTTGTTTGCTGTTTTTAGAAGCACTACTCACCCCCGTTATATGAGTGCTTTTATTAGAGCAAAACCAGCAATGAAGAATAAAGTATGTGATTGTAGTGTGTTATAAGGAATTTCTGTTAAAGGCAGCTTTATTCATATGGGATATTGAAATAGGAGGAGGAAGAAATAGAACATTTTTTTTTTCCTGACTATGAGGGAGTTAAATGAATGATAATTCTTGGTATTATTTTGCATTTCTATAAACTAATTCTCTTTAAGTAATTTAAAAGCTACTACTAGAAAATGTTATACATTAGTATTGTTTATAGTAATGTCGTGCACAGGAAGAGGTAAAAACACCTTCACAAAATTTGTTGCATTAAGCTTCACCATGTACCCCTGTAATAAAATAAAAATGGTGCTGTTAAATTAATTTTTGTTTACTAATCACAGTTACATTGTGGCTTAAAATTGGCAGAAAGTTTGTATCATAGCATGCTTTTTGAGTATGACTATCAAATTGTTATCACTTTAAAAAAATCTTGAGAGAAGACATTTGTATAGGTTTGGGGTTTTTTCAACCGAAAAGATATACGACTCCAAGAAGGATTTATTACATTTAATTTAATCAGTTGCACCAGTTGCAAAACTGTCAACACAGTTTTATAAGGGCAATTTTATAAGCTAAAGCAGAAAATATCTTCCTCCAGGCCAAATTTGTATTGTGCTGTAATCTGAGAGAAGTGCCCAACATCATAAAGCTGTTTCTAGATTTTGGATGATGGTATGAACTGACAAGGCTTACAATTTTTAGTCACTAACTATAGGGAAAATACTACTGATCTATAACCTAAAGCCCCTTCATTTCAATTTATTTATCTGTTTGCAAAGAATCCTCTCTGTTTTGATAGATGTTATAATACATTGAACTTCATTCGTATCTCCAGCGGTTCTAACTTTAAAGCCTTGTAACCTTGTAATCCTCTTTTATGACCCGGTTCTTCAATACCATACTTAAAAATACTGTTCTATTGCACATGAGAGCAATGCCTAACTTTAATCGTATTCATAAGTCATTCTACTGCCTGAGAGTAGTTAACTAATATCCCTAATACCAAATAAAACCGTAGTTTAACTGTCAGTTAATGATCATTTATTTAATCTGTTAAGATAAATTTTAATTAGCCAGTCTTACACATATTACGAAGACTTAAGATAGTTTATTTGTTAAATGTAAGGTATAAATAATTTTTAAAATTGCATCTATTGTGGTCTTTCTGTAAGATGATATATTTAAAAAACAAGTCGGATTGTTTCTTTTTTTCTGCTGTCTAATGAAAGCTTGTGAGCTTGAGTTGTTTGATCTTTCATTTTTTTTCTTGTTTTTATATCAGTAGCAGCAACTGCTGAATTCCTTGTTTTGCTGAAGAACGATTTCAGAGGAAAAAAAGTAATATGCTTTTCTGGGTCATATGTTAACAATTCACTCACACTGAACAGATTTCTACAATGCAAGCTACCTTGTGTTCAGTAAAGCTACTTTTATTATGAGATTGTATTCATTCTGAGTATGGAGATCCTGGTTTAGTCTCATACTCTTAAATGAAGAAGCAGAATGGTGCCTCTTTTAAAATAGAGCGCTTTCCTCCAAATTGTTTTCTGCGGGTGTGAACTAAATAGATGCTAAAGATAAAGTAAAAAAATTAAAGATTTTTCAACAACTGTCTAAAAATCTTTCTCAGCAGTTTAGGTTTTTCTTCCCAAGTGCTAATCTTTTCATGAGCTCTCTGGTTCTACAAGTGTTAAGTGGATCTTCCTTGTGAGTAAGCAAAATAAAATAGAAGACTCTTCCATACCTTTTCTATATCAGGAGGGGCCAAGTAAACAAATATGGAGTAGACATCTGATCTTAGGTACCTGCTTAAAAATGTTCATCTCCATGTGTTTGACTGCAGCTATGCTGATATGAAAATGCCTCTTAATACTTCACGGATGGTGAAACAAAGCAGCAGTTTTCCACCTTTTTTTTCTACATTTCTTTTTTTTTTGCTATATGTGATGAAGTAGTAACATCACGTGATGATTTGCGTCTTTCCTTATACAGGGTTGAATAGTATATAATATATAATATATGGATTTATCTGTGTGTTTATTTCGTTAGAGATTGCAAAAAATAGAGTATTTTGATGCATTCTGAATGTTTTCTACACCTCTCATGAGTGTACAAGCCATTAAAGATAAATTTGTTCTGCTTCCAAAGCATCAAAAAAATTTCTAGCCTCTCCTGTATGAATAAACGCACATCACCCATACATCAGCTGGAGGATCCATAAATCCCTTTTGTAAATCTTGTTAGGTGATTAGGTTATCACATTGCACAAGTGATAAGCTAGTTAACGAGTCCCTGTTTTAGACATTTTCCAAGTTTTCAGTGAAGATTTCTATGAAACTGTAATGTTTATGTATGGTTTACCAGCCAAAGATTATTTTCTTAATGGGTAGAAAGGTTTTTTGAATGGGCGACTTTAATGTAGTCTTCTTATAAAGTAGCGTGCGTTTATGCTGCGGAAAAAGCATTGTGCAGCTGATGATTTAGTACTTACGTAACTGAAGAAGTACCCTTGGTATTCTTTAAGTATTGTCATTACATATACTCCTTTTGAGAAATATTTGTCTGCCCTATACCAATTGTCTGTAGCTATTATAAATAAAAATACTCTAGTTGTAGGAACAATGCTCCTTACAAAGGTCTAGAAAGAGTTGGATACCCAGCCTTAGTTTTCTCCCTTTCTTTTCAATTGCTGAAGCAGCAAGTAGAAACATCTGGCTTTCCATGTGAATGTTATTTTGAACATATATAGGCAATTGTAAGCAATAGGTACAGTAATAATTACAAAGTTTAGAAAACTTTAATTTCACTAAGGTGTGCTGATTTGTATTTGTGAAGTGCTGGGTGGCTTTAGAATGGAGAAATCACACACAAAAATCTCAGTACATGTTTGAACAGTAACAGTCTTGGAAGTAAAAGAAGTAGAAGGCAATTGAAAGCTACTGAGAATGTATTTTTTCTTTATGAAAGAAACATGGATTATATGGGATCATCTCGTGATAGATACACGTACCTGTGCAATCTACCTAGAAATGTGTATATGCACACTTAGGAAGAGTTCTTACTGCCATCACTGGAAACACAAATAAACTGTTTGCCAGTGATAACAGAATTATTTAGGACTTTAGAAAATATCATAATGACTTTTCATACAAATGTGCCTGCAGCATCTGTTCTGATGTGTTGATCGTACCATACATAAACTAGGTTGTATCTTAAAATGACGCCTTTTTGAATGTTGATATTCTCTTTGTCTTATGTAATTGAAATAGGCAACAATTAGAAACTGAGAGCCTGCAAAGATGGCTTTTGTGCAGGCAAAATGTTTTGTCTAGTTAGGTACTCACTTGATTGATTCTGGAACTAGTCCATTTTGCGTATGACAGAAATGAGGAGTCTCCATCCCGTGTTTCTCCACGTGAACAGTGTGACCTGGCATCCTTTTTCTTGAAATCTCTGCAACCCTTTCTCATACAACTCAAAATTCACTTCTTGTATGTGAGTCAAATGCTCCCACCCTTATCCGAAAGAGTAATACTACTTAACTTCCTGAGAATGGCTGTGAGAAAAGTGAGCATGTTCTTCTGCTTGGTACCCTCATATCCTCTGCACATCAAAATAGAGAGGACTTAATTCCATTTTTCCAGAAGTCAGCATGTAGTTGCTGTTTATTTCGGGAAGAACTTTCTGCCCTTACTGGCTATGGCTTTTGTGCAAAGCAACTGTTGCATGTAAATTATGAAGTACTTTTGTGCAGATGCGTGTGAGCCAGAGAGCTTAAATATTGACATAATAACTGTGAAAAATAAGACAAACAAAATTTTGTAGTATTTATAAAAGTGCATTCATATCTTCAGAAGTTACAGGCTGCTTCACAGTTTTCCTGTGCTATGTTTTATAGATTTGAAGGACATCATAATATTTTTATAAGAAAAACATGTTTTGGTTAAAATCTTACTCAAAATGTCCTTTTGCCCTCCTGTATGTTTGTTTATTGTAACATTCTATTTCTTAGGAAAACAGAAGGAAATCTACTTAGATGTTCCTGAAACTTGCAGTTTAATTTCAAGGCAGTTGAGAAGCGAGAGGAGGGTTTAGACTTGTGAAATAAAAAATAACTCAGCAAGCTATTCTCCAGTTGACCTTTGGTCATTATCACATGGCATACTTGCTGGATAAGATTCGGTAAAAATTTATTCTTCCTTTGCACTTTGAAAAATGACAGCCCTTCATTTCCTCAGGATTAGAGTGACTTGCTGCTATTTTACAGTTTCAAAATCACCATTCTGCTTATGCATTTTTAAGTAAGGCATGTAAAATTGATTACATTTTACTAGCAGAACTTTGTGCTTAAAAATTTTGATAATCACAGTGGTTATGAAGTGCATCATCATGACAGGTATTTCAGATTTTTTTTTTATCTCAAAACATCTAGAATTATGAGAACGCTGTGTGTCCCATGAAATGCTTTCCCTGCACAGGGCCTGCCATCCATGAGACATGTTTTTCTGTCTGGGAAAAGACATTGGACCCATTTAAGACATAGCATCAGGTCTCTGCATGACTTTAACCTTGTTCTTCATTCAGTTTAATCCGACAGTTAATAAATGCTGTAGCATGTTCTACAAAAAAGCAAGAGATGAGATTACTTATCAAGTTCCTAGAGCTGATAGAAAGCTTAATTAAGCTCTCTGAGCATGAACAATGCTGTGTAAGTGCTAAATACTACTGTTTAGCCCCTTAGCTCTTGAGGCTCATTATTTATTATAAAAAATAATATACATTCTGGAATGATCTCTTTTGTAAATCATCTAGTGGGCCACTTGTTGGTTAGACATGGTCAAAGATGTTTTTATTTTACTGGGTAAGAAATGCATCATTTGGCTGACAATTAAATTCTTTGAGCTGTTGATTTGACAACTTTGACCAGTTGCGGGAACTGTAAGCTACAGGATGGTGAGGAATGTATTACTTCTGTTCTTACTGGACCACATGTGACATTCCCTTTACTGTGATGAGTAGTTTCAGTCAACAAATGTATCATGACTTTTTTATGAAGACAAAATAAAATCCTGAAATTACAGACACAAGCAAGTGACAGCTGTTGGCTTGGTTTTGCTCATTGTTCAAGTTTAAAATCCACTAGTGAAAGGTAGCAGGTTCCAGTTACGCGGGGGTGGTTCTTAACACAATGTGTAGTTAAGCTACAGGACTCTTTTGCAAAAGATCTTGTACAGTCTAAGAATTTATCTAGGTTCAGGGGGACAGTGAACAATTGATAGAAGACAGCTTTGTTGAGAGAAAGCGTGTCTGTCTCTGGAAGCCCTTGAATTGCAAACAGTTGGAGTTTAGGAAGGTAGAGAAGTATGAATGTACACACCAGGTTCTTGTAGTCTTCCCTGTGCATCCGTTTTTTTGGCCAATTCACAGACAGTAAACTGGCCATGTGGGCTTTTGGTCTGATGCCGCCAGTACTCGTCTTCCTGGATTTACATGTAAAAGAATTGTACCTCCAACATCAGTGGTGATCCTGAAAGATAAGGTGGATGAAATTCCGTGGGCTTCAGTGCGAGACAGTAACCATCCAGGCCTCGCTGTCACTCGCACTGCTGAACCTACGGGGCTGTACCTGCCCTGGAGGGCCAGTACCCTTCCAGGGCGCCTTGCAGGCCTGTGCCCTTGGCCACACTGGCACTGAACACAGAATTTCTCTTTGTCCCTGTTTTGAGAAAGGCACCTACACGTTGTGCTATGACACTGTATTTGCATTCATTTTAAAGAGCTTCATAAAATATATACGGAGCTAAGTAGATGGAGAATTTTCTCCCTTATTAGTATTGTTATGGAATATTCTGTAGCATTAAATAATAAAACCATAAACATCTCTGAAGTATTATTATTCCCACATTATAGATGGGAAATACTCAGGAGCAATTTAAAGGCAAATTAAAGGGAAAATCATGTCGCAGGAGGACTAAAGAACTCTGATAATTCTTGAATTCTGATTGTGTGGTTAGGAGTCTGTACCAAGTGTGCTGCTTGTCCTATATGCTCCATCCCTGTAATTTCTGATTGCCTCACCGTCTATGACTGCATATTTCTTCTGATGACACTTCACCAAGGTGGGGGTGTTTGCAGGTTCTGTCTCCAATGGGGATCTGAGACAAAGATCATGATTTATGCGTAATCACACAGGAAGAAAGTGGGGAGATGCTCTGGAGTCCAAAGTTAAAATCGGTGCCCAGTTACTGGACCGTCCTTCCTCAAGCCATTTATCCCTTTGATTTCATGTGGTGTGAATCTAAACTGATAAACATGCTGTAGCTATGTCAAGGGTGAGCACAGAGGCAGCCTGCCCTTACTCTCACAGAAGTGGCTTTCTCTTTCATTTGTGCAGCTTCTCTGATTTCAATGACTACTGATGTCTAAGCTTAAAAGAGTAAAATCTGATGGTGGATTTTTTTACTACTGCAGTTAGGGATTTTGAACCCGGTGGCAATTTTGTTTCCATTTTTTCTAATAGAGCAGAAGTTTGTTCTGTTCTTTTTGTGCTTTTATCTGTGTGGCTTGTTTTAAGGCAGACAGCTTTCCTTGTTAAATTTATGTCCCAAAGGGAAAATGAAAAAAATATTCAGGTGGAATTTTGTGTAAGCGCGTGGGATTCAGTAGCTCCTAAGCTCCTATACAGCCTTCGTCGTTATCTTTTCCTGGTACTCTGAACAGGCCTCCCTGGGTTCTTCTGAATCAGTAGCCGTTGAAGTTATGATGGGCCGGCCCATCTTAAAGTCCTTCCCTTTGCTAAGCATTAATGATATGCCCAAGTCTTTGTTCTGTGAGACTTTTCAAGGGTGCCTTATGTCCTAATTAGATTTGATTTTATCTTCATTTTAAAGTCAGTTGCCTATTCATTTGATCAGCTGGCTTCTTGTTTACCTTATGAATATGTGGTAAGAAAGTCTGGAGGAACTACAATGCTGTGTGACTTATTTAGGTTACGTTGCATTCCTCCTCACCGTGGCTTCTGGGAGAAAAAAGATTGTAGAGTGAGTGACAGAGGCAGATCAGTTGTTCTTCTCTACATGTAAGGCCTGTTAGCTCGTGTGCAGAGAAGAGTTTTCTGTGGTCTGTTCTTGCATTCCTGCAGGGTCCGTTAAGGCCATTGCTGAAGGAGCGGAGGAACAGCTGGACAAGAGAACAAAGCAGGCAGTGGCACCCCTTGGAGGAAGGAAGGACCGAGCCCCAGGAAACAGCTGATAGAGCTAAACTCAGCTTGTTTTTTTTCCTCTGTTCAACAGTTCTTGTGCCATGGCAAACAAAAGATAGACATTCTGATTTGCTTTACTGTTTGGTTTGTGATATCAATTGAGTTTGTTTTGCAGAGATCTGTGGGAAAAGGTAGGGAGATCTAAATCCCGTTTCTCCTCATTTACCTGTTTCTGTGCTGATGAAAGCTCCAGAGAGTTCTGTTTCTTTCTCCCCTGCATCTGCTAGAAGCCGGGATAACAGCGTTGTTGGAGGGAATTTCCCTTCTCAGGTCAGCAGTCGGAATGGGATGTATGAGCGTGCTTACACCGTGGGCCTCGCTCTGCTCAGAGGTGTGGTGTGCCAAGTACCCCTTGACTGTCCTGGGAACAGAGTGCACTTAAGTGCTTCTCAGCATCACATCTTGTATTATTAAAAGTTTATAATTATGTGATCTTTTAAAATTTTATGCAGGATCACATTTCACAAAACGTTTCTGCACTGTCGGATGAGTCATTCCTACTGTGCCCTGTCAAACCACACTCAAAGCAACAATTCCACTTTACAGAGCTTCTTCACTAATGTATCCAAGGACAACATTTGGTCATTACATTTTAGGGGATTATTGAAAACTTGTATTTTGGGTTGTTCTCAAGATTGAAAAATAAAGGGAGAAGTAGATCTGTTAACCCTTTTCAAAAGCAAGTCAGTTAAACTTTAATTGACTGAAATTTAATGACTTTTTATATTTCAAACAGCATATGCAAGTAAGGCATATCCTGCTCATCATCACAAAAGACAGTATTGGATGGAGAGCAAGCAAGAAATAGCTAATGTTGTACTGATTACACTTCAGAAAGTTGTGTGCCTCTGCAATGGCATATGATTCCTGCCTTCTGTAAAAAAGTTGGGATAATATAATGTTCTTTGGCTCCTTTGTGATACTTTTTTTTATTGTGTCCCATTAGACGCTTCCAGGTCAGTGAAGGGGTAATTCTGTGTGTTTCTGTCTCTATAAGATCACTTGAGCAGTCAGCACATATCTTCAAATGGTTCCTGGCCTTATCAGGAATCCTACAGGAAAGAAGAAAATTAAGTGCTTGGTCTTAGTCTCAGTCAAAACCCATTACATGTCCTAGTAGTGCAGAGTTGACAAAAAAGGAATTCAACTTGCTGCGTGTGTTTTTTTTATTTTCCCTGTTTCCATTAAAAGAGTGAAATTTATCCATGTAAAATGAGATCTCGTAAGAAAAAGTGGTTTTCAGTTAATACAAAACTTCTGAATTTGTTTCCAAATTGTATTGAGAGAAAACAACTACAAAATCATTTTTTGTGTGATAGACGTACCAGCAACTCACACTTAGAGGTATCCATTCTGAGGCATGGTCAGATACTTCTAGTGGAATTAAATACTCAGTATCAGCCCGTGGAAAATAGACCCCTTATCAAAAACAATGCATTTATCTTTTTTATGGTATCTTTGCTTTCCTTTGCTTTCTGTCCTTTTTTTCCCTTTCTAAATTTTAGTATAATTTATGGTATATTTATTTACTCTTTGACCTGCTGAGAGTAACTGAACTCAATACTCTGATTCACTTTTGCTTTGGCAATCAGTGGATGCATTTTCCACCTAATACACCGTTTTTTTGCTGCTCAAATCTCGCTACTGCTAGTGAGAGTTGTACAGTTTAAAAACTCCCTTCACTAAGCTTCTGTTCTACCTGCTTGAATAAACTTCTGCTGAGTCATTGAGGCTGCCTTTCATGTTGCCACAGGATCTCTTTTGCTTGAAAGATGATCTAATTTTTGACATCTTGTTCTCCGTAATGATTAGTGCGGGGACGTTAGGTTTTAGCTTCCCTCTAATGCTATCTACTCCTCAAAGACAGAATTAAATCTTCATTTCAAAGATGTGTGTTCTTCCAGTTCCAGGGCTTGAATACTTCCGTGGGGTTTTTTGTGTTCCCTAATACAGCAAATACTTACAACTTTGTCATTCTTCTTCCCAAATGATTTTGCTAAACCTCCACATATGTAGAAATAAGTGGAAAAGACTAAAATTTAAGCTCTTTTCTTTCTTTCTTCACATTCCTGTTTTGATAAAGATTGTAGAGATTTATATATTTCTTCCCCCTCTTTTTTTATGTGTTTCTTCCCCCTTAAACGTCACTGCTGACTACTTGTGAAATGTGTTTGTTTCTGCTATATAATGGTAATGTCTAAGTGGGTTTTGAGTCTCAGGGGTTATGAGATTATGTTTAGATTCCTGTTCCTTCATTCTGAGTCGTAGGAAAGCTTCAGGACTGGGGGGAGATTTGTTTTAAGATTAGGTTCAAGTTTTGATGAAATTCCATGAGAAAAAGAGGTCTCAAAATTCCAAATTGGAATGGTTTGACATATCAGAGGAACCCTATCTGTTTCTAGACTTCTCTCAAGTTGAGCTGCATCAGCTCAATAACAGCTCAAAAGATTTCAGTGCTACTAATTTAGAACTTTGAAGTTTAATTCTTGTTTGTAGTAAACCCATCCATAGTCTTTCACTTCAGTCTGAAGGGAAGCTGTTGTTGGTCCATCTCTACTTTCTGTTAAATTGTGGGCATGGAGTCTTTTTGGTCTGTGATTGTGGTCTTGCTTTCTCTGTTTTTGAGAAACATGAGAAGCGTGTCAAAGCACGGCGCTGTTCTGTATGGTGGGACTTACTGAAGGTTACGTGGAAAATGCACTTGGAAGAGACTGAAGTTACTTGGCAACTATTTCTTTTGAAAAAACGACTGTGGAAGAAGGAACACAAGTGGAAGGAAGGAGAGGCAGTCTGAAAGGAGCTGCCTTGAGACACTTTATAACCGCAGAATTCTGACTTTTCCATGTCAGATTTATCCAGTTCCCGTATGGTGATGCTAAGTTGCAGCAAAGTAATGTCTTATCAGAAAGACCATACTGTGCTGTCAGGGTACATTTTGATGATGATATGACTCACCAGTTCTTCAAGGCATTAGTGCCTCAACTTCATCTCAATAAAAATGTTTATTACATCCCAGAAGGGAAAAAAAAAAGACAAAAAATATTCCAGAAGCCTATTTAGTGTCTGTGTTCACTAACTCGCAGTGAGCTCTGTGTGCATCCTTTAGTACCAGACTTTCTCTACTGCTTTCAACCCCTCCTCTCTGTTCCAGGTTTCACGATCTTCTGAGGCCAGATCCATCTGGGTTGTGTGGCCTGTATCTGAGCACTTTTCCCGCTTTCTGAACGGAGCAATAATTGTACATAAAAAATGTAATACTGTTAGGGTATCTCTCAATATTAACTTTTACTTAGAGAAACTCAATGCAAACAATAGAAGTTACCAGTGGAATGATGTCAGCTGCTGCAGTGCCCATGTCACTCCTCTGTACTTTTGTGGTTTTAGTGAAGGAGGCAACAGTTTGCTTTTAACCTTTGCTTTTGCTTTCAGCCTGGCTGATATTTTTGTTCTTCTCATCTCATTTCTGTTTTTCAACCAAGTGGAGGATTTTGCTCTATGTCCCGAAAAGTGAAAAAAAATACAAAGAGGGAAAACAAACTGGATTTAATTTTCTGTCCGTTAGGCTTATGTTGTAGTTGATGCTAAGGTGTTCCCTCTTGCACACGTTGTTTACAGTAGAGTATATGCCATAATGTGGAGTGGCACGAGCTCAAGTTCATAGGGAGACCTGACTCACAAGTACTGTGCCTAAAGTTGCAAAAATTAGAGGAGTTACCCAAACCCCATAAAATAAAATTCATCCGTTGTGCTGTGCTTTTTACAAATATAATTTGCCCAAATGACCTCTAGTTTTAATTACCTTTTTCTTACTGTTTTGCTTTGAAGTGAATTTCTGTCGCTACTTGTGTTCTGGTAGCAGTAAGGATGACCATCTTGAATAACCTTTAGTGAGATTTTGCACAACCATGTTTTTTCATTTTAAATTGTGGTACTACTAATACATCAGTCTCAGTATTTCAGAAAGATATAAAAGAGGTTCAAGCAACTTCTGGCATAGTTATCACTGTTACCTGAATCTGGTAAATATATAAAATAAAGTATAGCATTAGATGCGGCAGGGAATGTTGGGTCAGCTGAGGGAACGCTGTTTTGATTGAAATCCCACATCCTCAGCCACGTAACAGTGCAGCAGAAAGCTGAGCTCCTCTCTTCCCTCCCAGGTGCTCCCTAGAGAGAGAGGCAGCAGGAGCTGTGGTGAACACTGTGCAGTCTGTCCCCAAGGGGAATGTGCGCGGCCTGGTCTGGGAGGGCAGCAGGCAGGCTCCCCTCTCAAAAAGCTGTCACTTCTTCTCTTGGAGGAGGGTCTGTTAGTGCTGTGTATATAGTAGTAGTCTTTATTCGGAGAGCTTTTCTCAGGAAGTATGAACTTGTTCTTTCTCCTGGATGCATGTAATTTACTAATTATAATTTTCATATGTTTACTTTCTTACAGTGGTTTTAAGAGTTTTTCTTGGCCCTTGACTGTAGTACTTCCTTTCAGAAACCAACAGGGAGTGCGGGTGAGAACTTCCTCACGCAGTTCAGCTCCCGGTTAGATGAGAATTTTCTCTCTGGCAGCAAACCCCTATGCTGGGCCAGTTATAGTGGCTCAACAAGGAGGGAATTGGTGATTGTTTGTGTGATTTTTGTCTTTTCAAATTGGTTGTTAGTTGTGTTTACAGGACAAAGCTAACAGCGCTGTCTTCAACAGGAAAAAAATTGATACGGAAGAAGAAAGCAAGCTAAACATTAATTTAAAAAGTAACCACTTTTAGGCAGATACTGCACAGGCATTTCCCCTTTGAAGAGCATATTTAAGACATTTTTCCCATATGCTAAGATGTTTAAAGACAGAAATAGTCCATGTGCTAAAACAGTTATACTTCAGAGTTTCTAGATAAAAAAGTTTCAATTATACAGAGATACAAAATATATAAATTATATTACTAATTTTTGAAGAATTATGTAATTCTATTAATTCTATTATTCTATTTAATAGTATGCATTTCATTTTTGACATTGTATAGTAAATCTGTCTGTTTGCAATAGGCTGGGACGAATGGTTATATGGCTCCAGAAATCCTGAAGGAAGAAGATTACAACTATCCTGTGGACTGGTTTGCTATGGGATGTAGTATTTATGAGATGATTGCTGGGCGAACACCATTTAAGGATTTCAAAGAAAAGGTCGGTAAAGATGAGGTTAAAAGAAGAACCCTGGAAGATGAGGTGAAATTTGAACATGCCAGCTTCACGGAGGAAGCAAAAGATATTTGCCGACTGTTTTTGGCCAAGAAAACAGAGAATCGTTTAGGAAGCAGGTATGCCTTACTTCTCAAACACAGTAAAAGCCAAATTAAAGCTGCAAACAATAGTATTATTTTACATATTACACAAAATGAGGTCAGATCTTGACTTTCTACCGAGTACTGAATTTTCCCTTTCATATCTAGGAAGAGAGAGGTGGAAGGTTTTGAAGATAATATGGAAATCAGGAATGTTGTTGAAATAGCTTTATTGTCCATCCTCACCTCAGACTACTCATAGGAGTTCCCTTCTTGATATTTTGTAGGGTTAGACTCTATATAGTTCTGGGAGAAGGGAGCAGCCCACTTTTCTTGCATTTTCTTTCCTAAAGGTAAAGGATATTCAAGTAGACACCTGCGTCTGTGGTGCTGTGCTGCTGCAGACTGGATGCAGGATCTTGTGCTGTTATCACTTACTGGAATGATGTGGGCAAAAATCCAAATCTGCAATGTGGATTCTCTTCCCTTGCACGGCTGCGTCATTGGCTTCTTACTGAAGAGACCTTAACCCCTCTGTTTACTCAAGTGCTTTAAAAAAACTCTTATAGAGGTTTCTGGTTTTCCTGACTCTTCCCAGGGAGAAAAGGGAGGAAAAGAATATTTGCCACAAATTCTTAGGAGGCAAAACATTTTGGGGGACTTGAGAAGTGGCTTTGGGTTGATGAAGACTGATGGATGTGTCGCTGACTTAGCAATTTCAAGTAACTGTTCAATAAGAAGAAAATTGGACAACTAAGCATTGTAATATTTAACTTGTAATGTCTCTGATCCCTCTGGTATATGTGTGTGAGTATATATATATATAAAAATCCTCTAGTGCGTGTCTCATGAGACAGACTGGGGATCCACATTTGCAATATAGCAAAATAAAATAAAAACAATACAAATGTAAAAAATTAATGGGAAACTGACAGTGGCTGTCTTTAGAATACACCATGATTTGAATCACCCATGAATACAAATATATATATTGGGTGCTTTTCCAACCTAAAGGTGGAATAGATGCAGGGACTTAATGAAAATGCACAGATAGTCTCCTAAATTTATATTTCATAACAACGTGGAATAGTTTTGCAAAATGTTAATCACACATTTGCCTGAAAGAATTAACTTTAATGAAAGGTAATATAACATTAATATACATATGCTTATTATTCTAGTGCTGAATGAAGACAAATACTCTTTGCGTCTCATGCCTTTTCCCAACAAGTCTGCAAGGCTGCAGGAGAAAAAAATATTTTCAACAGCACACAGAATATGTCTGATACAAAATCTATATTATTTATAGTGTGTTTAAAAAGCTTATTTAAAAAATGAATTTGATAAAAAAACATTTAGAGCATTCTGCCTTACAAATCAGCATGCTTTGCAGCCATTTATTCTTACAGCATTTTGTGAAGAAAATTTGAAATCGGGGAAAATGAAATCTAGACATTCCGAGTGACTTGGTCAAGTTCATTCAGCAAGCCTGAAGCAAAACCAGCAACAGACTGCACTTACTGTAACCATAACCAAAGGCAATTCCCCTTTGCCGAGGGAATAATTTACAGTCATTCTGTCTGCTTAGTGTTACGTTATTCTTCAGCAATGGGAGAAATGTACACAGAAAGGTAATTGCACAGATTATTTTTAATTTTCTGCTATTTAAGATACTCTCATGTGCCATATTTAGAGAAGGAAAATGATAGGTCGTATACCATGTCTGGGTGTGGTGCAGTATAAAAGCCTGCATGTACCTCTTAAACAGGGTGATACTATTCAGGACAGCTCATCCTTATGCGAAGATTAGCACTGTAATTCTACTAAGGACAACGAGACCTTGGGTTATCTACATAAGTGCCTGTTGCATAAGTTAAAGCTGCGCAAGGACAGCTTTACTTTGTACACCTGACCTTTTAAAAAAAATCCACTCTTTTTATTGAAGACTCAGTGTCACTGGCTAACTCAGGAAAGTAGTAACCCTTGTTCTCGACTCAAGCTTTTTGGGATTGACATCTCAAATCCCAAATCTGGAAAGTGACAGTTTTTTTGGTGTTTTTTTAGTGGAGGAATACAAAATTGACAGAGTTTAGATGAGTTCATTTACTCTTTCTATTTAAGTTACGTAAATGTGCCATTCACACAGGAAGAGCGCAAGTTCATCTCCAGCTAGTTGGAAGATGCCTCCGTTGGTTCCAGTAGATGGCGTTCCTGTAGCTTTATTTTTAAAAACTTTTAATGGTTTTGGTGGTGTCAGAAAATACATCAGGAGGAGAAACACTGCACCAATCCATTCTGGACACTTCACCAGCTTTTAGTGCTTTTTGGCTCATGTTACATAAAGGAAAAGCGAAATAAAGTGAAATTTTTGTGAGTGCATCTACCTGGTAGGATTGTCGACGGTGCTAGCCCACTAGTGTCCCGGGACACTAGTGAATTTGAACAGCAACTCTAATGCACTTCAAGCTAACAGTGAATGTAAATAAATCACATTGGGCTTGAGGGCTGCTCAAGTACTTTGTTATCACTAGCTAGCGAAGTTAGGAGATTATTTTGCAAGACCATTTGTATGCAGCGGTCATGATCCATGTTGGCTTAATCTATACATTCATAAGTGTGTTCATATGGCTCTTTTGGGTTGAAAACATCATTTCTTTATTGCCAAGGGTGCCCAGGTGGCAGCATCTATTGTTCTTCAGGCTGTGATTTAGCATCCTGGTTACGGTGTGTACAGTGGTTAGTGGCTGGTGGCTCAGCAGAACCAGGCAGCAGAGGCAAAAAATGACCGTTTTCTGACAAGGGAGCTGAAAAGGGCAGCTGGTCGTTTCATCTCAGCTGTGCCTGGATAGCACTAAGACAGGCTAGAGCATGGCAGGACAGCGTATGAGGAGCTGGAGGACCTGTTCTGCAAACCTGGTGTAAATCTTAAGAAAGGAAGATTTGCTACAGTCACACAAATCTACTACTTACATATGCTGCTTCTACATATTTGCAAAGATAAAAACACTTGTCAAAGGTTTGCATTACATTTTGTTCGTAGAACACTGTCTAGAAATACATGAGGGCTTACACTTTGCTAAGTATATGATTTTGTAAGGAAGTGGGGAAAAAAAAAAGCAGCATGTTACCAACTACCATTTTCTGAGGCCAAAAACCAGACAAATTTGTTTTTCCTACATTACCATTTTCAAGACCAGTGTATCCATAAATACATTTTAAAAAGAATGCATGGGTGTAGAAAATACAGTGTTTCTCTCTCCTCCTCCTTTCACTAGAATTCATAACTCAAACTTTGCATCCCCTGACGCTAGAGGTGCAGTTCAAAAGCTGTAGTCCGTGGTCATGCTTGAACGAGCACACGTTTGAGGCTCAGATTACTCTTATCATCAGAATATCCGACGAGTCTCTCTGGGGGTCTACAATGAAACAATTCACTGTTTCTTTTACAGCAAAAGTTCTCCTTGAGGTCTCCAGTTGTTTTTCTTAAGATGTATTTAAAGTATTTTAGTCCTTTCTGGATTTTATTCTTGGGTTTTAACAATACTAATAAATGGTTGTGTTTGTGGCAGTGGCACACATACTTTTGCTAATGTCATAATTTGAGAATCTCTTGCTTTGAATCTTTGTTCATTTATACGAGTAGTTCATTTGAATGAACAGAGAGACTGAAACTGCGGGTGTATTAGAGCACCATAGCTGAGTTTTGTCAGGTAAATGCATCTTTGAATTAAGATAAAACCAGAAATGTAATTTGTCAGCAGTGTCCTGTTGAGACTGTTGTTCCTCAGAGTCATTCCCTAGATGTATTAACCCAATGTACCCCAGTCTAGAGTTTAACAGATATTCTTATCCTAGTTAATATAGAGCCAACCCTTGGACTTCCATTGTTGGACAGTACATCCAATATTCCTCCTCCTATCCTGCTGTATCTTCAGTTCTGGTTGAAGTGTATCTTTGGATATGGGTATCTCGGTGCGCTGCCAGAAGCAGCACTGCAACGTTTGCATGGCATCTTGCCCGGACTAATTTACCCTGAGAGGCAGAGTAATGAATAATGGGATCAGGATGTTTTCTACTTCTCAGCTTTGCTTATGTTGTGCAATGCAGCTTTCTTTGCTTTTGAAAAAAGGAATGGCATTGCATAGTGTATTTATATGTATATCTCTCCTAACTCTAAAATGCTTTCATGTATACGAACACAAAGACACACCTGAGAGCAAAACATCATACAGATTAACAAACTTTTGCTTTATTGCAGAAATGAAGATGATGACCCAAGAAAACATAGTTTCTTCAAAACAATAAATTTCCACAGGCTAGAGGCAAACCTTATTGACCCTCCGTTTGTGCCAGATCCGTCAGTTGTCTATGCCAAAGATGTTGCAGACATTGCTGACTTCTCTGAAATACGAGGAATTGAGTTTGATGACAAAGATAAGAAGTTCTTCAAAAAGTTTGCAACGGGTGCTGTCCCTATAGCCTGGCAGGAAGAAATTATTGAAACGGGACTGTTTGAGGAACTCAATGATCCTAACAGAGTAGATTCCGGGGGATACGCAAATGGAGGTGAAGCTAAGTCAGGAGTTTGCTTGTTATTGTAAATATCTCATCATTAACAAAAAGAGTAGAAACCACCTCAGAACTTTCCATATTCTGACGCTGTTTCAGAAACTCGGTGCATCTGTTTAAGAACCACCAATCAGTGTAATATGACATTGACAGGCTATGTAGGACCACCTGTTTACCAGCTGTATAGACTGTATTATTCTCCTTTGCTCTAGCAAAGGAGGTAATATTTTTGTTCTTTTGGAAATTTATCAAGATGAAGAACCATATTTCTCTAAGAAACTTAGAATGATAGAAATTCTGAAACACAAAAAGCAATAACAGAGTGAAGAGGCAGCACCTTTTGAAAATGACTGACCACCATTTTGAATACAATCATTTGTTGGTTTTCTTTCATTTTTCTCATTATTTCTACTAACAATTCCTCTTTGTTCTACAGTTTTCAGGAAAGATTTTTTAATTTTTAAGTAATATTCTCAGTTAGACAATGGAGCTCATATACTATGTCAAACTTGGAATCTTACTGGTTAGCCAGTCTGTCTGTTGTTTTCTTAATTTCTGTTAGTTTTTGGATGGTTTGATTGCAATATGTTCAAATTGTCATAAAATGTAAAAGGTGGCTCTACAGATCATTAGGGAATAGGACCAATAGGATCAAATTATTTTCAAAGTTGATTTTAACAGAGTGAAGATAAGATTGCACCAATTTAATTGAATAAAGCATTTATTTATTATTATTATTAAGTGTATTCTTTTAAGGGATAACACTATATACAAGGAAAATGTATTTCTAAGTGAATGCACGTTCTCTTTGACAATTAATTTTAAACATTTCTCAGGTTTCCTGATAATTTTTCTGTATTTTGGTGATAAATTAAGCTACAACTGGACCAAAGCAACTTGTAACTGGCTTTTTACATGATGTTTATTTCAGTGCAATATAAACATTAATTCAGTAGTTGCTGAATACATTGTACTATTAAGTGCTGTAATGGTGGAAAGGTTATGTGTGCTGCAAGTTGACACCATCTTCAAATGTTCATTGATTCTCATGAAAATTTTGATGTGTTTTATTTTTCAATTTTATGACAACCTAAATTGAATTAATTGGAAAGATTTCTGCGATTACTTGCTACTGCTGAAGTGTATTGCTCATGACATGCATCCTACTGACTTCCTCTGTTAAGAAAATAGGTGGTAGTTATTTGCAACAACTTTGAAAACTGATTCTGCCTGCTGTTTACGGTCATCTGTCTAGCCATGATTTCCCCTGACTAAAGTGGAAGTTGAAACTACTCCATTCCTTGGAGTCCTGGAGGCTGCTAATACCTCATTTCCTATTTTTCAGAGAGCAAACCTACTGAACTCAAAGACTTCTTTTATATAGGGACTGGAATTGAACTCACATCTACTTAGAAAACCAGTAGATAATGGTGTCTTCTGTAGTTTGGTCTATCATGTGTAACACATAGCTTTAGTGTTTGTTTAGAATGTAATAGCTCATCCCAAACATTGCAGTAATCAAAAACTCTCTAGTTTTAAATACTTTAAGTGATTTAGTCACAGCTAAGTAATACATTGATAATACATTGTGTTGCTCTAAGTAGAAGAAGAATTGTTCCTTTTTTCCTTTTAAATTTGCTTTTCCAGTGCTTTATATACTTAATTTTCAAGTGAAAATCATGAAGAACAGCGTTACTTAGGATTAGTGGATAACTCTGTTCATGAATTATGAGCATATAATTGTCTGGCTTTCGAAGGGACACTTTTTGTCAAGTAGTTTTAAACAATATAAGCTGAATTCTGACTTGGGCTTTTAATTGAGAGGGATGATCCTGGAAGATTGTGAAAAGCAGAGGAGACTGAGAGGAAAGAGTGATGTGGTTCTATGGCAGCTTTAGGAGAGTGCTTCCAGTGCAGACAATCAGGGATTTTATTCCTCTTTGCTCCCATCTGTAGAAAGCTCTCACAGAGTGGTATTAGGCTAATATATTTAAGAAACCCAGACAGAAAACTTTATTGTATATGCATTTAAAAAAACTAACCAAACAAACAAAAAATGCCCACCTTATTACAGCAAGGAGAGACCTATTAGTGCTAGTGTCATGAAACCTTTGTCCTGAATTGGTACACCTCAAATCCATAGAAATGTCATTTCACAAATCCTCCAGAGCCATAAAGCAATACTCTGAAATGGCTGTAGGTTTTCTAGTGCATAAGTAATTTTTCAGTATATACATGTTCCCAGATGGGAAGAGGTTATGTATAGACAGAGCCAGAATTTAATGTCATGTTGAAATCATATATCTACTGTGATACCAGGTGTTGTAAATCTGGATTTTTCAAAATGTATTGTAGTACTGAGATCTATGACTTCAGGACATCACATGCACGTGACATTCGGTTATTTAGTTTTAGAAATGTTATAGTGTCAATAAATCTCAGCAGGATGTGTATCCGTGAGATACTGTAATGTTAAGTGTTCCATGAGTCATTCAAAGCAGCACATCAGAAGTCTGATAATGCACAGTTTGGCACAGTGTATGACAGAGAAGAATGTGTTAGTTTGAAATTATTTTCTAAAATTCTCTATTTCAGAACATGGACAACTTGTGTTTGCACTATGAAGAGACAGAACAGAGTAAAGGTTGTTTCTGTATTTCTGTTAGCATTTTTCAGTGTGTCTTTTAAAAATTATTTTCAAATTCTTTTAAGGGAGCTGTGAAACGCTTGGTTCTTTTCTTTTTCCTGCCACTGTAAAGTTCCTTGTTAAACTTTCAGGAACAAAGTTATTTTAACATCCTGCTTCACCTTAACAAAACAAAACCAGTGATCCTGAAAGATTTATGTGTTTGGTGAATTGTCTTATTGCAGCCAGTGATGCTATTCATGTGAGTAAACTTAAATGTATATGCAAGTGTGCAAGATCTGGGCCCAAGTCAAAAGTATTGACCAAGTCATTGGATGTTTGTAATCGAAAATGAGGGATGAAGTTATGGGAGGAAAATAACCTTGTGGTTGTGGGGTACTTAAGTTCTTGTGGCAAAAGAAAATGATGTAATTTGAAACTGGGTTTTTCTTCTGTCTTTTTTTCGTCTTTGCCAGCTCTGTGGTGTCTCACTTGCCTGCCTCTTCTTCAGGCAGATAAGATGCATTCAAGTGTTAATCTAATCTAAAAAACTAAATTGTGAACTCTGTTGCATTAAGTGTCATCTGTGAAAGGTTACTGAGTGCCCTGGCCACTCTGCAGTGATTCTACGAACAGTGCTGTCTTTCCTGCCCTGTTTTACCTAGTACTGATATTAGAACTGCTTGATAATTTTAACTGAAGAAGGCTGAAGCGTGAGATTTGTAATGGCTTGAAATCTGTTCTTATAAGATCACCATGTAAAGTACCCTGGACAATGAAGAAAGGCTGCCGGCGCTGAGAGGGTGTACAAGGGAAAGCTTTCCATTGTATCTCAAGTCCAAATTTTCGTTGATACCATCCCTGTTGCCCTTACCATTACCCCACCAATTTCACAGAGCACAAAGAGACAAAATGAGGCTTAGCGTTAACCTGATGAAATCATTCTTCTCAGAGATTATTTATTAGTGGCAATAAAGCTCTAGCTGTGTACCTTCAGTTGTATCATGCAAAGGCTCAATTAGTCAATAAACACCTTGGGTTGCAGCAAATAGTTCACTTTTCCAGTGTGAAATAGATTTAGTAATTGGAACCTGCGTGCAATTTCCAGGCTATCGAGTAGTGTTGGTATCAAGGAAGGCAACTTTACATTAAGAGCCTCTTAGCAAACATAATACTTGAAACAGATATTTCCTCAACCATAAACAAATGTCAGTAAAGAAAGCAAAATGGAACTAAGATGAGATCTTTTAGAGCAGATGCCTGTAATTGAGCAGTGTAGCTATAAAGTGATGCATGGTTTTATATACTTTTAGTATCAGCATTGTTTTTTAGAAATAAAATACTCGTAATACTGTATTTAAAATATTGTTGCTTTCACAGCTTTTAACGATATATGTATATAACATTTTTCTGATCTGAATATCCACAGCTATGATTAAGTATGGTCATGTCATTTACCTTAAAAAGTATAAATTGCTTCTTTTACACTATGATAATAATTTGTATCTTTTTATTGTTAGATTTTCAATACCAAAATATTTCAATTCCTTTATTTATAAAGTAATGAACTATAAAAAATTATTTTAATTATGCACAGTGTTTTTTCTCTATAATAGGATTTAAATTAAGATCTTAGCAACTATGGCTCATAGCACCACAGAAGTATGGAAAATCCTACCAGTTCTGGGGTTTTTGCTAAAAGCAAAGCATATACTTTTCTGAAGTGACAAACGTATCAATTTGGAAATCTATGGGTAGCAGAAATTACTGGCTTTGTGTAGTGGGAGACCTGTCACTTCTAATGTTATGGGTGAAGGTCACCTGTGATCATTGTGGCTTAGGGAGTATGCTTGAAATACTGCATTATGACAGCCTTAGGGAGCTTCATAGACTCACTACAGAATGCAGGGACAGAAACTGAAAACAAATTCATTAAGCATATGACTTCTTATAATTAGGCATTGTAAGTAACTCTAAATCTACTATTTCATTTAAAAAATAGACCAAAAGATTAATGTTTCTTAGGAAATCATTGTTTGGTATTTCTCTTGACTTTCATTTATATAACTGTCTGAACCTGAGCAGAGCTAGTATAAAATTCTTACCAGTTAGCCCTCTGCATTTGCAAAAGTGTGAATAAATACTCAGTGTTCGTAAGGGTGCTTGCCTGGAAAAGAGGAAGAGCAAGAACACAGCGGGTGTCACCATGTCTCTTACAATGCAAGGACCTACATCCATGGGGAACTGTAGCCGGTGACATCTGTAGGTAGCACCATTCACACCATTGTCTTGAGTTCATTTCCTTTACTTGACATGGTATATTGTTCTTACGTTTGTCCTGCATCTGTACCCTCTTCTGTCACCTCCAGAAGGCTGGCACAATTCTGAACGAAGCCATTTTAGCTTTCAGCGAAACTTAATTCTGTAGCTTGGACAGACAAAAGGTGCCATAAAGAGTAGCTGTCAGCACCATTTCAGTCAAGCGTTACTCCAAGTGGTGAAAGGCGTTGGGTGGGTGAATATGGGAAAAAAGCAAGAGTCTCTTTGAAAGAGCTTCTGGATATGTTCTATTCCTTTTCCTCTGACCACTTTGGCGCAGCTGCAGTGGTTAATTCCTCCCTTTCCTGTTGACCAAGTGCAAGCTCAATCTGTTTTAGTGGTTATTTTATCCTGTCTGTGCTCTTTATCCATGCTTTTCAATGTCTGAGCTTTGTTAGTAGGCCAATTTCTTCCAAGGGTTTTGTTTTCTGATTAGTGTACACCAACATGGTGCTATTGCAGTGTTTGGTAGAATGACTTACGAAGAAAGAAAATTTTCATTTTTATTCTGCACACAAGCATTACTTGAAGCTAAACATAACTAATTAATTTTGACATGTGTTTTATCAGAGTTCTTTCTTCCCAAACCTACATGTTGGCCTGTGCGATTCATCTGAGTTGTTCTGACAGTTACATTTCACAGGGTGGAAAGATACAGCAGGGCTGAATGACACCCCGTATACATGTCCTTATGATGGGAGTTCCTCATGGTGAATGTTCCTGTGATTCATGTTTTTATAAAGAATGCCAAAGGGATAACTATGGGTATATCAGTTGTCATAATTTGTAGTTCAGTTAACAATCGTGGAGTAACTGTTTAAAAAAACAGCTATTGTACAGGAGTGTTCAGTGTGTTTGCTTTACAAGACTTCATGCAAGCCTGATGTGGGATGTGCTAAACATGTCTCGTGACTTTTGAATTGCTGGGGTAGAAGGTCTGCTGCAAGTAAGAACAGATCTGTTGGTAAACAATCCTGTCTGCAAGCATTCCTACAAAAGTAGTTGCTATTCTGCCTGAATACCTTTTGAACAGGGGTGAAAGCTTGGTTTTAACTACACTGCTAGCCTGCAGTGCTTAGTTACATGTCCATCTGTGGAAATGCATTGATGGAACTACAAAGAGATTAATTGTTCCGATACCCTGGGCTTCTCAGGAGGACATAGAGCAGATCACCGTAGTGGTTGCTTCTGAGGGCTGGAGCTTGCTGCTGACATCATCAGCATGTAAGTCAGGAGTGTCTTTGGTAATAGGAAAGCAGAGAAAAAGAAGTCATGTTTCATGATGCCATGAGTCAGTTCAGTCAAACTGTTAAGAACTGCTTCTATAGAGCAAATGACAGTAGAGCTATTTCTTGATAGAAAGGAATGATCAGAGTGGAACTGGTGAGATAATCTTGGCAACAATGCCAGACAGGGAGGCCCCTAAAGCATTCCTATTTGTGCACTTCCTTGTGTGAAGGAATTAAATTAATAGTAAAAAGTACGGATAATTTTTGTCATTATCAGTAATAATAATGTCATGATCATAAAGAAGAACCACTGGAACCAATTAACAATTTAGCCTGTTCCTCTGTAATAAACTGGAGAGAGATGCATGATTTACAAACAGGCCAAAACCAGTTTTGCTTCTATTCCCAAAATACAATACCAACAGGATATCGTGAACAACAGGAGGAAACTCTGTTGAACTTGTGCAGAAGGACAGTTGACAGAACAGTAATCTCAAATATGGTGTCTGGCTTGTAAATCTGTTTTATTCTGTCCTAATTATGCAAGAACTATGAAGCTGGTTTGAAAACAGTCAGTAGGTGAAGAGGTTTATTCTGATGAATACAGGAAATTTTTCTTTTTGTTCTTTTCAAAGTATCTGTTTCTTCCCTTCCTCCAGAATGACTTCTGTGCTGTCCCCCATTAGGACTTGATATATTAATGCTTTGATAAGCGACTATTTTTGACCACAAAACCAGGATGGAGTTGGTAAAAACAGAGCTACCTTGAAAATCGAATGAGAGATCAGCAGTTAACCAGTAGGACTGGTGTCCAAAAAGGTTATAAATATGAAATCAAGATATATTGAAGATTAGGCTACAGTTTAAGGAATATTTTCTTTAAGCAAAGAGGGGCTGATTTTAACTGACATCAGTTCCTTAGTATAATTAATGTACCTGTCTGTAAATAAACTATATCACTGGTGCAGCGTATTTGAATCAGCATCCACATAGAAATAAATATTCATCCTAATATTAAGTAAGGTTTGAGGAGACCAATTTAAATATCTTGCTGCCCAGAGTGAAGGCAAAGACTTAATTCTGGACATTTGATTAAGACAGCTAAGCTGTGCTGCCAACACTGTGTACAAGTATGTAAACTTTTGGTTTCCCATCCTAACATACTGAAAGTGAGAAATTATAGTGCTGAAATCTGGAACCTAGCATCAAAATACCGAGCTGTCAGAGCACACTTGCATAAAAAAAGTAAAGTTTAAGGCATTGCATTAAAAAGGGTGAACTCTGAGAGGCTGCGAAAAGGCTGTGTAATGATTAGATATTTATGCATCTATTGATACTCAGATCTGGTTTTATTTAATAAATAGTAAAAGCAGCAATATTCTCAGCACTTTTTTAAGAAATGTGGGCAGCTGTTTTCTATAGCTGTACTGCACAACTGTGTTTTTTCATCCTGTACAGAGGAAGGAATTAGAAAACATGCTCTGTACTAAATGGTAAGGATACTTTGTATGCCGCTTAAAATACTCTGATAATGATACGTTGTTTGATACAACCTAAGAATCAGTAGTTTCTCATGCTTTCATCTTAGTATAAGACATCCCATGATGAGAATTCTTCTCTGTTAAATCAAGCAACGGATAAATATTCAAATACTGGTTTTCCTGAATTCCCCCCCCAAAGGTGATTTTTCTCATTTCTGCAGCTCTGTGGTGAGCACGTTTTTGCTTCTCTCCCCATCTCTCTGTGTCAATACTCAATCAAAATGTTACATTCTTTTTGATATAATGGAAAATGTGGTGACAGATGCTGTATGAAAAGTCCTGTAGTTCTTGAGTTCATGATCCCAATCCAGGTTCTATTACCCATGAGAACTAAAACCGAGAATATACTCTTATATTCACTCCTTCTAAAGACTCTTACGTTACACCGGTTCCAGGCAGGGAATGAAATAAAGAAATGGATAATCTCTTCAGAATTTTCTGTATGCCTTGTACAGAGAATTTAAGCATGGACCAGAAAACACTCACAGTTCCAGGTGTGGGGTGTGCTCAGATGGTTCCTAACCAAATTTTACTTTTTTCTCTAAGTACATGAAAGTTGCTGGCATTGCAAATGTTGATCTTCTTACTGCACAAAAAATATTTAACTGCCTTTATTTATTTTATTTATTGAATAAAATATGACCCTGATTTTCAGGATTCCATATATTGTGTTTTTTTAAAAAAGTTGAGATTTACCAGATTTAAGAAACTGAACTCCTTTGAAGTGAACTAAATGTGTCAGTTCTGAAACTTGGCCTCCATCAAATCTGGTGACTTAGTCATGATACAGTTTACACTGTAACCCTTAGTGTTTATACCAGTGATTTCAGAGCAGTTTCTAAGCAGATGTGGAGCACAAGTTCTTCCATATTTTGCATATCTTTTCTCAGTGAGATGAAGATATCTTTACCGTAAAGACTGAAGTCAAAGGCTGGCCACAGATACCATATGGCATGGCTTTTAGTTCTATTATGCTAATAAACCCAAGAGGAGATGTGTGATGAAATTGTCTTCTGTGTAACAATAGAGCATAAATTCCGTGCACCCCTTCAGCCTTTTGTCCCAATCATATTTATGCAAGGCTAATTAATTGAGGGATTAATCAGCTACAGGTATATGTTTAGTCCTTGGTTAAGAACTAAAATAGAGGGAAAGTTTTTAATTTGAGAATTATAAATTAAAACAATAATGGAAATTGCTGCTTTTGAGGGGAGGAAGTTGTAATTAGTGAGCTGTATTAGCAAACATCTTCCAGTTTTTGTCTGGATGGACACAGGGGTAATTTGTTATTCTGAGATCCACGGAACAGCCACTGCTCCAGACTATAAACTGTTGGTTTGAAATGACTATAATCTTGACATTATCTGAAAAACAAATATTTTAAAATCAGTTAAAGACAGGATATACAGGGCTTTGAATCTTTGTTTCAATCAGGAATGGCAGCAAATGTATTAATTGTGTTTTGTTCCTGCAGTCTTCCGGTAAGGAAAAAAATAGACTCATTCTGTAAAAGCTATTATTTTAAATGAACAATGTTTTTTTTTTTTTTTACAATAGCAAGAGAGGAAATGCTGTTTGAATATTTTTTTCATTGCAAATACATTCTAATTAGACCAAATGAATATCCTCTATTAATTTGTTTTTTCCTTTATATAGCTAGCAGACGGCAATTAATGCTTTGACCAGTGGAACTGATAAATAAGAGAACGAAGAAATAATGTTTCAGACTTGGACATATGTCTTTGGGTCACCCAGATGATATGAAAATATTTGGACTGCTTAGAAGAAATTAATTTTCTTTCCAGCAATAAGTGAAAAACACTTAGGTAGCCTACAACTATAAAGCTAGAACTACAACATCTAACTTAACCATGCGTGCTAAGGTAACTGCAATGAGTTTTGTGTATTCATCTCTGGAGGGATGGTTTACTTACCAGTTTCTCACTTGCTCAATGTACAATTTAAAGATTATTGCACAGCCCTTTGTATACTTCCCTGTTTCTAGTGAAAACATAAATGCTTCTGTCGGCTTAAAGGGCTTCTAGTTCATTGAAGAAGCAAAGCAATGGGGAGGGAGCCACCGAAGGAGACACTTGAACAGCTTGAGAGCACAAAATATGTGCTCAGTAGAACTCCATTGAAAAATCTTTTTATTACAAGAGTCTCTGTGGTCACAGATGCTTATCTGTGTAATTGTAAGTGATGCCCTAAGGATTAAGGCTATTCCTGTTTGAAGTTCAGACAGCAAGCATTTTTATTTACTTTGTGCTTAATGTCAACCCTTTTTAGAGCAGGAAAAAGTCTTATGAAAGAGAAAGTTAGAAAAAAGTGGTTTTTAACTGTATAGTAGGAAACGTCTTTAGGCTTGCATGTACCCTTATGAAACAATGTAGTCCCTCTTCTCTTATTTAAGCAACAGCCATGAGCTCTAGTGAAGGAATACTTCATACTTCCAGATGCCAAAAGGATTCATTCTGAAAAAAGTTGTTTAATAACAAAACAAGAAGTGTACTGAACCCAGCACTACTTGACTCAAACTGCACACAAACTTAGAAAAGTAAGTAACATGAGAAGGAATATTTTAATGAATAGAAATCTTAATCAGCTAATTATCTTTAGAAACTGATTTATTATGTATGATTTGACCCAAAAGAAGTGGAAACCATATGTCTAGCAAACAGCAGAGTATGTATGTCACGGTGGAATTTTATCTATGTTGATATTATAGAAACCAAGTTATAAAATAAGATGTTCTAATTTTTTTCAGAGTTTACAATTCTAGCATTAAAACCAGGAAGTTTCTGTATGACGAACAGTGGAGATCGTATCTGACTATTCAAGACATCCACTATCGGGAATTTATCTCCTGGGTTTAGATTTTAAATGAGCCTGGCTGCATTTTTCCTTCTACTAAACTGTGCTGTTGAAGAACAACGCAAATAACAGAGCACATTCTAGAACAGAAAAGAAAAAACTGCAGCTAAATTAATTATGACTAAAGTAATTTTAGGAATTAAATTTTCACTTACTAGGAATATATATCATCATACATCTTGTGTATCATTTTTAGCTGATTGTTATATTTATGTATTCATACATGTAATTTTCATATAATGTATCATGTATGTATTTAGCACGTTCAGCTGACAGACCCCCGAGTCACCAAAGGCTTTAAAGCAGACATACTCAGCCTTTTTTTAAAGTGAACATGCCGAAAGGAGCCAAAAGCTTCCCGTCTCTGAAGTGAGATGGTATTGGCACACAAAATGGCAACCAAGAGCAAGAGAGTTCTTTACAGAGAAAGCTGAGACTTATCAATGGAGTCCAATTAAAAAGTTTGCGAATAGCCTCCTGCCCAGTGTGCCTCACGGGGTGAATCCCTCGACTCCATTTGGGCAGCTTTCAGCAGCCGCCGAATCTGTACGTAATTCACACAGCTCCCCGTTATGTTCCTAGGGAAACACCATGCTTGCTGGGTCCGGGTCTGAGGCTTTTCTCTGCTGTAAGCGAGCCCTTCTGTTCCTTTCAGCTTTCCTGCCTGCTGTTCCCAGCTTGCTGCCCCTCTGCCTGCCCTCCCCACCCTCAGCACCTCGGCTGCTGCTCCGGGCAGGTCAGTGCTTCTCCAGGCAGCCTGCTGCTCCTCAGGAGGCTGCAACCAGAACGCAGGAACGGGCAGTCTACCCCTCCGCTCTCCCTGCCATTTAGCCAAGGCTCACACGTAGAATCCGTGCGTAGGCCAGAAACAAATGAGTAGAAGAAACCTTTGTCCCACCATTAACTCTTCAGTGTTATTTTTCCACCTGCATGTTAATCACAGGGTGAGAAATCTGCCCCAAATGTAATTGAAACGGAAAGATGACAATGATAAAACCAGTAGAATACTCACAGCTTTGTAAATAAATGCAATGCAGGAAATTCAAATTATTTTTTTTGCACAAAGATACAAACTTTTTCCAAGTTAGCAGCTGAGGATTGCAAATGAGGTTTTGTGTCTTTCCCCTGTAGAAATGGCACTAACGGCAAAACCTGAATCCCCACTGCTTTCCCCTAGATCTAGAATTTCTTAGGTCTGCGTTCAAGAATGCTATTTAATAATAATTACTGACTGTTTCTTAAGCTGCATAAACAATTCCTACTCCCAGCTAAATACAGAGTTTCCAGTTTGTGGCTTATTTGTCTCCCAGTTTACTCAAGGGTATGTAGATAAGATGAACTAGGTTTGTATTTTGGTAATTTGAATTCTTAACTATTAAGTGAAGAGGCCTAATTTAATACAAAACTTTGAAATCAAGCCTCCTCCTGAGAATGTTTTAAAATACAGAATACATATTTACAAGACATATATTATAGCTGCCCTACCTAGACTTCACTGTGGTTATTGACGTAATGACTTAGGATACGAACAAAAAAATCTGCTCTCATTGAGATCGTCTCAACCACTTGACAGTTATCAAAGGGGAGGGAACAGGTATAATGGGATTTCATGATCAGACTTCAGGCAGATGTTTAATATTTCCTGGTGTTTATTTGAACACTGTTTTGGGCAATATACAATGGATTTGAGAAATCTGCTGTATAGTATACGTTGTGTTAAGAATATGAATTCATTGCCTGCTGTTCTCTGAAACAGCCTATGCAAATAACCATTTCCTCTTCAGTGACTTCAGTGTTTTAAATGTGATTAACTCTGTATTTTTCTGCCGTAGTTATACAGGGCAACAGCAGTCATTCCTCTTGAATATTGGTTAATAACCTTTAATAACCTTCTGAACAACTTTCTTCTATGTGCCAAATTTCAGTAATCCAACTTGACATGAAGTGGAAGGATAGCAGCTTTACAGCAGCCTTAACGCTACGGGTGGTGTTAATGCAGTGACTGACTATGCTTAGGGTGTGTTTAAATGTGAAGAACACAGCACTAGTCTTTATAGCACATACGAAGTATGGTTCCTTCATCAGCTTCATAAATCATCTTCCACACAGGGAAACTGCACTGTGGTTTCGGCCAGAAATTGCAAGTGGATCTGCTCTTTAGGATGACTGTAAGTACTTTGTTTTATTTGTATTATGGAATTATTTAAAAAATTCAATTTCTGTGGCCCCAAATTTGCTAACGAATAGATCTCTTAGATGTAGTCAATATGTCTTTGGATGGAATGTTAGAATGTGCAATTAGGATTGCACAAATTACGCAGATGGGCCTTTATTATAAATGATCTTCTCTTTCTTCTGTTAGCAAACAATTTAGTAAATAAATAAAACCTGAAGATTGATGGTATTACAACAACAAAGTATCCATTACAGTTACAGCAGCAGAGAACAGCAGTAAAAAGGATGTAGCATATTTCCGTCTATTTTTGTAGTTAAAGATTTTATTTTCTCATAGGCTCTGTGATTATAACAGACCACTTTTTGACAGAGTTTTCTTTCACATGTTTTCCATGGACTAAATCGTGCTCCTCCTGCTCAAATAATTCCATTCCTGTACAGGAGGTATCCCGTTCCTGTGTGCGCAGCATCTCCCCATGCACAGGGGAACAGGGTGGGGAGAAGACACGGCAGTCTTACTTACTATGTGAGCACTGGAGTGTGGATTTTTCTTGTCTTTATCTGCAGTATGAATCTGAAAAAAACTTCACCTGAGCCATTATATATTTAAAAACTTATATTTTACCATCATCTGGTAGTAACCACGGTTGCCTTTAAAGTATGTACAGATCATTTAAATGTACTAGCTTAAGTATAGTTTTCTTTCAAAGGATTGTATCTGGCAGTAGGAAGTAAAATGAACATTTTTAGATTGAATTATGATTAGCAAGCAATGGAAAAGGAAGCCTGTTGTATATGTTTGTTTAAATGTGAGAGAAATTGGAAAACACAATTTCAAAATAATTAAAAAATGTTTATCAGTGGCACTTTTGGGAAAATGTGCCACTGGGAATGAGACCTGCAGGAGCCTTCAGAATCAAAAGAAATTAGCATATGCATCCTATGTAGCTCTGATCCTTTTTTATATTATTCCTATAGTGTTTGTTTATAAAACTAGATTCTAGATTATAAAGTTTATCTACTGTCCTTCCAAAACCACAGATAGTTAAAAATCAACAAAAATTAGTTGCAAGGAGGTTATAATTTTGTTTAAAATTATTTAATAATTTGCTGTCAGGGTAGTATAATCTTGAAAAAAACCCTGTAAAACAGTCAGACCAAAAATAGAGAAATGGTGGAATTCCCACACATTCAGACTAGAAAAAAAATGCTGACTTATTTTCCATTTTCAGAGTTCTTCATTCCAACTTTCTCTTTCAAAATCATAAACAGATTGACTGTGTAACATAGAAAGTTAATATTATCTTAACTTGTAAGTCTTGTGACTTTGTCTGGGCATTCTACAATTGTACTCACTGTAGGGATACTCCCTACCAATGAATCTATCAAGAACAGATGGATGTAGGACTTCACTGAAAAAACGCTGAGCATCTTCAGCATCATTTACGGTTAATGAGAGATGAAGGTCGTTAACCTTTTTACAAATCTAGCTCTCATGGAGTGGCAGAAATATTCACAAAGAGTTAGTAGATAACCTGAGATGAATAAATTAGTCAAGAGCTGTTTCTGTATACCAGCTGGTTAAATATTTTTGTTATTTCAGTTTGATGCCACCATCACCAAGGTGGATGTAATACACACTGTTTGGATTAGGAAGTAAAATGAAACATACCCCAAAACAAGTAGGTTACAATATATTTTTTAAGGGTTGAAGGAAAACTACATGGCAATGGTTTATATAATACAGTGAATTTTCTGCTAAACAGTACATAAAAGCTAGCTTGCTGTAATTTTTTTTTCGCTAATGTATACTCAGAAGGACTAATAATAGGCCTTATGAGTCACAAGCATTCATTAAGTAAGCCACTAGAGTTTTAAAAACATAACAGTTGAGATCTAGTCTGTTTGAAGTGAACAAGTAAATTAATGTTTTAAAAAAATAGTGACTCTTTTAAAAACATTATGATAATATGCTTCTAAATATTTAAGATCCTTTATTCTACGCAAACCCAGCATGTTAATTACTAGATTAGCAAAAATGCCTTTCAATACCAAACGTGAACCCATCTTCTAGATTTTGAAACGCATTTGGAATGCTTGACTCCCTCATGGTGGTCCCAAGGGGAAATGTGTTAGTCTGCCCCGTGTTTACTCAAGAAGGCACAGCTTAGGCATAGCATTTGGTTTTCAGTGGAGAGCGGCTTTTTACTTCGGTTATCCAGCTGGCTTGATATGGGTGCAATTAAATCAAATGATTTGTTCAAGACCATTAAGGGAATCAGTGACTCTACTGGGAGAAGAAAGTTGGACTGGGAAAACTGAAAATACTAGTTCCCATCACAGAAAAATTTCTCGGTAGCATTTAAGTAAATTAGAGGGGCAACTTATTGTATTTCACAGTCATCTGCACAAACCACCAGCATTGTATAGACTAAATTTGCATCAGCAGAGAAATGTAGATGGAGAAGGAAAACTGAATGAACAAAAAATTTACGCTTTCACATGATAGATATCTAAACAGACATACCAGATAAAGAACAGAGAAATTTAAATGAAAATTTGTCTCCCAAAGCTTTTTGGTTTTATGGGTATCAGTTTTAGGGGGAAAGTTTGGCTGTATAATGAGTCTTTCCTGCTTGTCTCTAGTAATTTATTTACCAACGTATATGAACTGTAATTCTAGGATTTTTCTAATTTATGTGTGTTCAAAGTTCCTTTGTTGGTTTTTTTTGCTTAATTATATTTTCTTTTTCCCATTTTTTAACAACCGAGACATGACAATGCTATGGTGAGACTATCATGTTGGTATGATACCGCCACTTTCATCAGTAAGATCAGATTACTGCAAAAGACTTTTGCCTGTTGCATTCGTTGATTACTGATAAGAGTAACAAGTTGTCATCTTCTATGATAACAGAAGGCAATTACATATGTACAGTGGCTCATAACTGGCATAAAAGCATTTGGTGGTAATGGAAGAGTGAAATTTAGCATTTTCTAATGTTGTTTCAGAGGCAGGACATGGTGCTCCAGCAAGGACAAAGACTACTGCAATTGCTTTCTACCCTCTCCTTCCTTCCAAACCCTGCCCCACTTCTCCAGGCCTTTCATTCCCTCCAACATCAATTTTTCAGCAGTTTTCTGTCTTTATAGACTCTTCATTTCAGCCTCAGTCTCTTGGCTTAGCCAGTGCTGGCTTTCTCCTTGGCTTGCTGCCCGAGTCCCCTGCTGAACTCAGGATGTGGTTCTGCCAGTGTAATTGTGGGCTGCTACTGAAAGGGACAGTCCCATTCCTCCTGCTGCCTGCCCTGGTCGCCCCTGTGAGCCGAGGCAGGGAGCTAAACATGTATGATTCGTTTTCTCTTGGTTCAGCTCTCTGAATTGGGTCACCATGGGGTGAAATGAACACCAGTGCTAAAAACCACAACCAGGGCTGGAAGGGACAGTGGAATAGGGAGAGGAGGGACCATCTGTTTTAGCAGCACTTCACAATTAACCTGAGTTTCATTGTTAAACTTCATTTTCAGCCCCAAACTCCTCACCCTGCCTTTCCTGTTGTTCATCTTTCCTCCTTAGCCCCTCTTCCTACTGGCCTCCCATTTGCCCCTGCCCTTTCTGCTCCCATCCCAGAGTTGCCCATCAGCTAATGCCAGCTGTCTTGCCCAGCTCCTTTTTCTGCCTCAGTCCTTGTGCTTCACCGGTCTCCCGCAGACAGACCTTGTCTGTAACAGTGCCTGCGGTCCCTCACTCAATTGCTGTTTACAAAGTATTAGCTTGAAACGGGACAAAAATGCTTCAGCAAGTAAGACAGATAGCTTGTATTCATAAACTCTTCTCAAATCAGCTTTAATTAAGAAGAGCTTTCACTTGTCCATGAAAAAATTCTGAAACTTAGCTCTGACTGCCTGTGTTATGAAATGGATAAAACCCCTAGGAGTTATGAAGTAAAATTCCTACACATTGAGCTTTCCTCACTTTGAGCCCTTTGTATTGAAAACAAGCAATGAAATAGTTTTAAACAAGAGTTAGAAGCTCTTTTTCCTACTGTAAACAAATGCTGAATATCTGGGCAAAAGTCTCCTCTGCGTAATGCAAGTCAACTCCCATTGACTTAACAGGAGTTGTCGTGCTATATATGAGCGCGGGATCTTGTCTCTGTGAATAAAGGAGTTTTTTCAAGAGTGAGGGGGCTCTTCACAATGAATGCATTTTTACCAGGCCTTTCTGATTCATTGGCAAACTACCAAACACAAGGACTGTTTCTGTAGTCTTTTTACTCTCACAATGACAGACATTTTCTTTTTCATTTTTAGTGGGAAGTCTTTTGTATTTTTTTTTTCTCATGAAAATGTGTGTCCTAGGTTTCTTGGTATTTTGTACAATGAAGTAGAAAGTATTTCTCAGTCATAATATTTTTGAAGTTGATCCCTCCTGGCTTTATCATGTATCTTCTAATCCTGGTTTAAAACTCAGAGCTGAGGATGAAGGTGCAGATTTGGGTCTAACTTAGGCATACATCGCTTGCAATTCAAAAGCTGCTTTGGAGCTAGACTGGGCAGACGCCTGTGGAAGTTAAGCAGCCCCAGGGAGGTTTCCAGGTGGTGCCAAAATTGTGTCTTGCTGTGGTCCACCCTAGACCCAAACTAGAAAAGAAAGGGGTGGCTTTCTAATCTCCAGGAATCCTCCAGCAGGCCAAAGTGAAATTCCCTTTAGCAACACAAAAGAAATTTAGCTCATGCTAAAGAACTGTACTCTGTAGAGTTTCTGTAAACTACAGCAGTCTTGCCTCCTACTATATTTTTTTTTTCCTGGAGTTCTGTGTGACAGTTCTTTTTTAAAAGGACTTAGCAGGTATCTTTATACAATTAATGTTTTAAAAGTTTGGAATTTTTTGTCGTATGGTTTACATTTTGTATCATCGTCACACATTATTTTCTTGACAGTGAGTCAAGGTGGTTTTCTTCCTGCTGTGCTTTGGAAAACACATATTACCAATTACACCATTACAAAGATCAGCTGTGCAGATAAAACTGCCTTTCCAGCGAAACAGGAGATTGTAAACTGAGGCCCATTCCTAGTGCTGAACAGTCTGTGAGGCGATGAGCCTAAACCTGACGATATCAGACATCCATATTCACAAAAACCAGCGTCACTCGTTCATTTCCCTCTGTGGAACCAACTCAAATACTTCAGTAACCTGCTGACCAAACATGGGCAAAATCCCTGTGGACAGCAGAGACAACTGGTCTTGCTTTCTGGACGGTGTCTGCAGGTAGAGGATACTGCTTCTGACCTAGAACGTCGCATTGCAATGTTATTTGATGGTAAGCAAAGTCTTGCTGCCTATCTGCACACAACTGGATTCCTTCCAAAGCTGAATTAAAACCTCTCTTTAAACAGTGTATCTAATCTCATGCTGAAAACCCAAGCAAAGGTGTACCCGCTATCTCTCCTGATATAAACTGTTTAAATATTTAATTGCCCTCACAGTCAGGAAATGTCAGCCTTAAGTTTGTTTAGCTACAGTTTCCAGAATATGGATACCATTGCCTGTGTCAGCGAGGTTGACATGGTCATACTATCAAGATCTCTTTTCTATATTTAAGTACCTTTGCAAAGTAACCCAGTCTCTTGTCAGTTTTTTTCTTTCAGAAGCTGAATAAGCTGAAATGTGGAAGCTTTGTGTTGTAAGTTAGCTTGTTTTCTGCTCCCTGGATCATTTTTCAGTGCTCTTTGAACTATCACTAATATTTCTATTTTCCTGCTAGTGTAAATATCAGAAGTGGTGCGGGCTTCTTTGTAGCATTTCTTCACCAGTATGTGCACAGAGATCTTCTTTCTAGGAAACAAATTTTTACACACACTAAATTGCATTAGTTCTTTTTGCCACAGCATTGCCTGTGCTTTGCAGAACAAATGAACACACCGATCTTTCTATCCTTTCTAAACATTATCACCAAAGACTTTCTGCAACCACTGAGACTGCTCACACAAAATCCCTTCAGCCTAGGAATCGGCATCCTGAAGGACGCCACTAGAAACACATCAGCTCATTGATATCTTGCCACTGACGATTTCATTTTGAAATGTCAGTGAGCCAGTTTTCAGTCCAGTTATTTCTATGTGAATCAGGTGTTCTGAATCAAAATGTCTTGCGGCACTAAATCAATAGCTTGGAGAAATCCAAGTTTACAATGCAAGTGCAATTAGTTTTATCAGCTGAACATTTAATTATTTTAAAAAATAAGATATTTGTTCCTGCTCCTCAGGGCCCTGAGTGCGCTATAGGCCTTCACTGCCCTGACCAGTCTGGCTGACCCCGCGGCCCCCAAGCCCCGTCCCGCCCGACCCGGTGCCACCAGAGGAGTGCTGCTCTCCAGCCCCGGCTGCACCTGCCCACGGGCCCTGCCAAATGGACCCCGGCGCCTGGGCTGATGGCCTGGCTCAGCCTCAGTCCTAGGCTCCTGTCTGCAGCCCCCCGGGCCTGCCCCGTTCCCCGGCTGGGGGCGGTGGGCCAGGCCCTGGCTGCCATGTCCTGCCCGGCTGCGCCCACCCCGTGGGGTCCCCCAGCCTGCACCGCGCCCCGGTGCTGTGGGGACGTGGGCTGCCAACGCCGCGCGGGCAGCTGAGCCTACAGCGGATCACGCTGCGCCACGCGCTGCTTTCTGCTAGCAAAGGCTGGAACATGGCTGGACCTCGCCGTCATGTTACCTGGGATCAGCAGCTAGCTGATGGGTTTGTACGCCCATCTTTAGCCTCTGGAAAATCTTTACTATCTCAGGAACAATTTGCTTTTCAGTGGGGAGGAGGATCCACCACTCCACCCAAGGCGGGCTGGGCTGCATGAGACCACTCATTTTGAAAATGGGTCTAATAGTTGTTATCGTCGAACTGAGCCTCCAAACTCGCTGGAGCAGAGCTCAGAAAGATTCATTCCTGTGTTTTATGATCAGCAGACTGGAGAGTTTCAGTGGTTGCTGGATAACATTCGTTTCTCTCATACTTTGGTTAGCATTTTCTTTAATGCTTTTAAAATATCAATATATTTAAATGTTGAAATTTCGTTGTGTAGTGTCGGGCATGGTTGTTCCTTGGAGGCAATCTGATTTTCGTCTCTGTTAACTCCCCCAGTCTTTGCACCTAGTAAACTTCAGTGTTACTGAGTCAATACGGTGCCCCATCCCAAAAGATGGCTACAGGCACATTTTGCTGACACGTTATTCCTCAAGAGTGCAGGATACCTATTTGAATAAACCAGGAAAAATAATTTAGCAAAGCACTTGTTAGAATGGAACGACATTCAGTCTTTTGCTTGGTGACATTTAGAAAAAAAAAGAAAAATGGAGATGGCTTATTTTTGGTCTGAAATGGAATATATTAGCTGATCAGTGTGACACAGAGTGAGTGATGTGTTATTTTCTGCTGTTGTTTTAGAGCAAATAGAATGATTTAGATGTAGTACTGTAACAGAAGGAAAGAGACTGCTGGAATCAGACATTCAGGAGGCAAATAGGTTTATTCTGTTCTATGCTTCACATTTACTGCTTTCCGGCATTAATAATACTGCAGCCATCATAAAGATGTAAACTAACCATGCTGATAAATACTTCATTCCTCTTGTTTAAGACATCTCTTATATTGTTGCTCTTACATTCCTAAGATGTAGTCTGAGCTTTTTCACTCGGGTTTGATCTCTGGCTTATTGATTGACTATTTTAAGAACTGCTTTGATGTAGTAGCTCTCCTGTTAACACTCGAGTTTTGCAAAGGCCCCGATTAGCGGTCCGTTATTTCCACTGGCTGAGCGCTGTAGGAGGGAGAAGACGCCAGAGCTGACCCCAGGACGGCGTGACGGGGCCGGTGGCCTGCAGCGGCCGGCACTGCTCCCTTCGGTGCTGGGGACAGAGGCGGTTCACGGGGGTGAGCTCCCGGCCCGCGCCAGGGGGTCAGGGGGGCTGGCACTGCCATCAGCCGAGGCGCAGCGCGCTCCCGTGTGCTGGGCTTGCGCTGACCGCTAACAGCGCGACAGCAAAAACCGGGCTTTGAGATCTTACGCTCCCGGTCGTCATCACTGCCCCTACTGTAGCCTTTCCACGCGTGCGTGTTCTTTTACCTAGGCTCCAGGATGGTGGCACGGTTAAAGGGAGCGCCAAGACGGGAATTCCACATGCGAATTCCTTGCTGCCTTCGGCTATTTTCCCGCTAAAGCTGCGCTTCAGTCACCGCGCCCCCCGCCCCGCTCCGGCTCTCCCGCCGGCCAGGGCCCCGGCAGCGCTGCGGGAACGGGGCGGTGCCGCGGGGCTCGGGGGGACGCCGGGG
>Ga0065711_1002725_pt1 | contig 41021 bp, 40 predicted proteins | sample Hoacrofraction12_FD_59098 | JGI IMG/M metagenome (GOLD analysis project Ga0065711, IMG submission 59098) | Hoatzin crop microbial communities from Cojedes, Venezuela - Epithelial fraction 12 v2 (version 2) | ecosystem: Host-associated > Birds > Digestive system > Esophagus > Crop | place...
GACTGATAATAAAGGTGTGACTGTAGATTTTAAAAATACCATCATAATTCTCACCTCAAATATCGCCTCAAATGAGATAATGAAATTTGACGAAAAAGAGAGCGAAAATTTGGTCAAAAACGAGCTAAAAAAATATTTTAAACCTGAGTTTTTGAACCGCCTTGATGATATTATAATCTTTAAGTCCCTTAGCCGCGAAAGTCTAAACGGCATCGTGGATATTATGTTTAAATCCTTGCAAGAAATTTTGGCGGCAAAAGAGATAAAAGCGACTTTAAGCGAGCGAGCAAAAGAGGCGATTTTGGAGGCTGGATATGACGTAGAATTTGGCGCAAGACCGCTTAGACGCGCACTTTATGAGCTAGTCGAAGATAAGCTTTCAGATGAAATTCTTTCAGAAAATATCAAGTCCGGCGATAGTATCACGATTGATGCGGATGAAAACGACCAAATCGTAATCCAAAAGCGCTAAATTCCAGCTAAATTTTGGGCATATATGCTATAATATGCCCAAATTTGGCTAAAGGAATGAGATGCGAATATGTTTAGAATCTGACAATCTGAATGATGAATTTGAAAATTTCATCAGTTTTAGAGATCGAATTTGCAAGCGTTATATCGTCAGTCGCGATGAAGATAATGACTTTTATAACCGCAATAATATCGATATTTTAGCCGATTTTTTCTGTAGATTTGACAGCCGCATATCGCACCGCACAATTTTTACTTTCACGCCGGATAATGAAATTTCGATATTTGATATCCTCACTTTTTCAGACGACACGACGCTAATTTTTGACCAAAAAATCCTAGATCAAGAGGATTATGAAAATCTCAAATCCCAATATTTGTGCTTTGATTTTGTCATATTTTTTAAGCGCGACTTCCTGCCCAAAATTTTCGCTTACGCCGCGCATAATGAGGAAATTTGCAATGAAATTATCCCTCGCTTAACGATTATGCCGATTGATGCGTTTGCCAAATTTTGGGCAAAAGACCGCGCGAACGCATTTGCGCAGGCATTTTGTGAGCCCCAAATAGCGCCCGAAATCGCCCAAAAAATCTACGAAAAATTGCTAATTTCGTTTGATTCCGAGCTAAATTCCGAGTTTGAGTATGAATAGACAGCTTTTTGGATTTTTAATCACGCTTCTAGGCGGCATTTGTTGGGGCTTTTCTGGCGTTTGCGGGCAATATCTTTTCACGGAAAAGTCCATCAGCGCCGATTTTTTGGTCACTTGGCGGCTTTTGATCGCTGGAATTTTAATGAGCGCTTGGTGCGCGTACAAATATAAAAGGCTCGTTTTAGAGCCTTTTATGAATATCAAAGACCTTTCAAAGCTCCTACTTTTCGGCATTTTTGGCATTTCCCTTTGCCAGTATAGCTATTTTTACGCAGTCGAGCTCAGCAACGCTCCGGTCGCAACCACGATTTCATACACCGCGCCAGCATTTTTGCTCGTCATCATGTGCCTTTACGAAAAAAGATGGCCAAATATCGTCGAAACCTCGGCATTATTGCTCGCGATGCTCGGAATTTTCCTCATTTCAACGCACGCGTCGTTTTCGTCGTTTGTCATCTCGGCAAAAGCGCTCTTTTTCGCCATTTTATCGGCAGTTTGCGTCGTGATTTACACTCTAAGTCCCAAAATAATCGACAAAAAATATCCAATCACGCTCAGTCTTGCCCTTGGAATGGTGCTTGGCGGCATCGTTTTAGCGTTTATCGTGCGAGTTTGGGAAAGCAGCGGAATTTACGATTTTAGCGGGCTTTTGGCGTTTTTAAGCATCACGATTATCGGCACGATCATCGCGTTTTCGCTCTTTTTAAGTGGCGTTTTAATCATCGGACCAACCAAAGCTGCGCTAATTGCGTGCATCGAGCCAGTCGCGGCAGTCTTCTTTTCGACTGTTTGGCTGGGTACTAAAATCTATCCAATCGATTATGTGGGGCTTGCGCTCATTTTAATCTGCGTCGCGCTCCTAAGAAAGGGCTAAAATGAAACTGATTTTTGTCTGCCACGGTAACATTTGTCGCTCGACGATGGCGGAATTTGTGATGTTAAATTTAGTCAAAAAGGCGAATCTAAGCGCCCAAATTTCGGTCATTTCGCGCGCAACAAGCCGCGAAGAAATCGGAAACGACACGCATTTTAAGACGAAGGCGATTTTGAAAAAGTATCAAATTCCCTTTTTTCCGCGTCAGGCGCGCCAAATTTCCGCGCAAGAGTTCGCAAATTCGGACATGATTTTATGTATGGACGCGATGAATTTCCGAAATTTGGAGCGGATGTTTGGTAAAAGCGAAAAGATCTTTTTCTTGAGAGATTTTAGCGAAATTTGCGCGCCAAATTTGCCCTTAAATTCGGCAAATTCGCGTCATCTTGAAATCGCAGATCCCTATTATACGGATGATTTCGAGACGACATACGCGCAAATTTCGCTAGCATGCGAAAATTTAGTCGAAATTCTCAAAGCAAATTTCAGTTCGTGACGATGTCGTAGCCCTTTGGAATTCGTGGTTTGAAAATCTCGCTATCAGCGATATTTTCGTTGATTTTTACATTTGAAAGCTCGATTCTAACGACATTATCTAGCTTGTCAGTGTATTCTACAATCGCTGGTTTGCCATCTCGCATCGTAACTTTATACAAAATTCCGTCAAAATTCGCCTCGTAGCGATTTTCGCTCTTTTTTGTCGCACTGCGCAAAATGCCAGCAAGATCGGGAATATCTTTGAGTTTTGTGTAAATCGCCTGCTCCAAATCCGGCTCAATAATCACCACCTCATCGCCGTAAAAATAGATATTTTTCACATTTGGCTTTTGGTAGTGCCAGTAGGCGTTTTTGGCTTGCGCGACGAAATTTCCAGTGTACATAATCGCCTTTCCTTCGCTTGCGACGCTCTGTTTAAAATCGCTGCTTAGGCTTTTGTAATCCAAATCGCCAGCAAATCCGCTCAAAAAAAGAGCAAATATTAGAGATAATTTTTTCATTTTAAATATCCTTTTTATCGAAAATTCCCGAAAATTTTAGCAAGTTTAAATTAATATATGCTACAATTCGGGCTAAAATTTTAATAAGGTTTAATATGATTCAAAATGTTTTAGGTAAAGTCTTTGGCACACAAAACGACAGAACGGTCAAGCAATACGCAAAAAGGGCAAAACTCATCAACGATCTCGAACCAAAATACGAAAAAATGAGCGACGATGAGCTAAAGTCTGCTTTTGATGACCTAAAAATGGCTATTAGAGAAGGTAAAAGCACGCTTGATGGCGTATTAAACGACGTTTTCGCAATCGTTAGAGAAGCTTCAAAGCGTGTTTTAGGGATGCGCCACTTTGGCGTGCAGTTGATCGGCGGAATGGTCTTAAACGACGGAAATATCGCTGAAATGAAGACTGGCGAGGGTAAAACCTTAGTTGCGACCCTTCCTGTGGTCTTAAACGCGATGACTGGACGCGGCGTGCATGTCGTGACTGTGAATGACTATCTAGCCAAGCGAGATGCCGAAACAATGGGCGTTTTGTATGAATTTCTTGGTTTTAGCGTCGGCACGATTATTAGCGGCGAATATGACGACAGCAAGCGCAAAGCCGCCTACGACTGCGATATCACGTACGGTACGAATAATGAATTTGGCTTTGATTATCTGCGCGATAATATGAAATTTCGCGCCGAAGATAAGGTGCAAAGAGACCACTATTTCGTCATTGTCGATGAGGTGGATAGTATTTTGATTGATGAGGCGAGGACGCCGCTAATTATTTCAGGCCCTACAAATCGCACACTAGATGGCTATATAAAGGCAAATGAAGTCGCCCGTCAGCTCACACGCGGCGAACCTGCGGCGACTCCGCAAGATAAACCAACGGGTGATTTCATCGTCGATGAGAAAAATCGCACGATTTTGCCGACTGAAGCTGGAATTTCAAAGGCTGAAAAACTCTTTGGCGTAGATAATCTCTACAGCCTTGAAAACGCCGTTTTAAGCCACTATTTGGACCAAGCGCTAAAGGCAAATTATCTCTTTGAAAAAGATGTGCATTATGTCGTGCGCGACGGCGAGGTCGTAATCGTGGATGAATTTACTGGCCGTTTAAGCGAGGGACGCCGATTTAGTGAGGGTTTGCACCAAGCGCTAGAGGCGAAAGAGCAGGTAAAAATCCAAGAAGAGAGCCAAACTTTGGCCGACATTACATTTCAAAACTATTTTAGATTGTATGAGAAACTTGCCGGAATGACGGGCACTGCGCAGACTGAAGCGACCGAATTTAGCCAAATTTACAAGCTTGACGTCGTCTCAATCCCAACAAACGTCCCTGTAATCCGCAAAGATCAAAATGATTTGATTTACAAAACCGAAGATGAGAAATTTAAAGCCGTAATTGCCGAGATTAAACGTGCAAATTCCAACGGACAGCCCGTTTTGGTGGGAACTGCGAGCATCGAAAAGAGCGAAAAACTGCACCTGCTTTTGGAAAAAGAGGGGCTAACCCACTCAGTCTTAAACGCTAAAAATCACGCAAAAGAGGCCGAAATCATCGCCAAAGCCGGCGAAAAGGGCGCTGTGACCATCGCTACAAACATGGCTGGCCGCGGCGTCGATATTAGAATTGATGACGAAGTACGAAATTTAGGTGGTCTTTACATCATCGGCACCGAGCGCCACGAAAGCCGCCGCATCGATAATCAGCTCCGAGGCAGGTCCGGCCGTCAAGGCGATCCAGGCGAGAGCCGATTTTTCCTTAGTTTGGAGGATAATTTGCTTCGAATTTTTGGCAGCGACAAAATTAAGGGCATTATGGAGCGCTTAGGCATTCAAGATGGCGAAAGTATCGAAAGCAAGCTAGTCACGCGCGCAGTAGAAAAGGCGCAAAAAAAGGTCGAAAGCCTGCATTTTGAGAGCCGAAAATATATCCTCGAGTACGATGACGTCGCAAACGAGCAGCGAAAAGCGATCTACAAATACCGAAATGAGCTTTTGGATGTGGATTTTGATTTGAGCGAAAAGATCGATGAAAACCGCGTCGCGTATGCTGATTATTTGCTTGAAAGTGCCGAAATTTACGACGCTACGCAAAAAGAGAATTATAATTTTGACGCGTTAAAACAGCTCGTTTTAAACGAAACTGGCGAGGATTTGGATATTGAACACCTAAAAATTGCGGAGGATTACACCTCTTTACGCGATATTGTGGCGCGAGAGCTTAAAATTTCATACGAAGAAAAAATGGCTAAAATAGGCGATGATCAGCGAAAATCAATCGAGAAAATGCTGTATTTGCAGATCGTAGATAAAGATTGGCGCGAGCATCTCTATCAAATGGACATTTTGAAAACTGGAATTGGTCTAAGAGGCTACAATCACAAAGATCCGCTCACCGAGTACAAAAAAGAGAGTTACAATCTTTTCATGGAGCTCGTCTATCGCCTAAAACGCGATAGTATCCGCACTTTGCAGGCGATTCGCTTTAAAACTCAAGAGGAGATCGACGCCGATCAACGCGCATATGAAGAGGAGCGCGCACGCCAAGAATTGGCGCATGCGAAGGATCAAAAGTCAAATTCCGACGAAATTAAGGATAATTTGACTGATGGAATGGACGACGCGGCGCGTCTGCAGGACTTTTTAAACGGCAAAAAACCAAAACGAAACGATCCTTGCCCATGCGGCAGCGGCAAGAAATTCAAAGATTGTCACGGAAAATCTGGCCCAAAAGTCGGTAAATTCGCGAAAAATCAGGGCTAAATTTGGTTAAATATCTGCTCTTTAAGTACCTGCGATTCGACAAATCGCAGCCGTTTATCACGCTCTCGGCAATTTTGGCGTTTTTGGGCGTGAGCATCGGTCTTATGGTCCTAATCGTCGCGATGGCGATTATGAACGGCTTTGATAAGGAATTTGAGCGCAAACTTTTCGCGATGAATTATCCGATCACGATTTATAGTTTCACTAAGGGTGGCATTTCAGATGGCGATTTGGCGGGGCTTAAAGCGGAATTTCCAGAGATGAAATTTAGCCCCTACATCAGCTCGCAAGTCATCTTAAAAAGTGGCGAAAAACTCGAAGGCGGGCTCGTTTTTGGCGTAAATTTAGACGATGAAAAAGAGGTAAATAGCGTATTAAAGGAGAATTTGAGCGACGAAAATCTCTCAAATTTCGGTGCCATCGTGGGCAAAGGCATCAAAGACGAATTCGCACTCCTAAACGGCGATAAAATCACGCTCGTTTTCGCCAAAAACGATCCAGGCGGCTTCACGCTAATCCCCAAAATGAAGCGTTTCGACGTGCGTGGCGATTTTTCATCTGGTCTAATTGCGTATGATAAGGCCTACATTTACGCGAATTTAGCGGACTTAGGCAAAGTTTTGGGCTACGAAGAGAACCGATTTGACGGCATTCACATCTATTCAGACGATCCATTTAAAGACATCGAAAAGCTAAAAGAGCTAAATTTCGGCGGTCGCGCGGTCGGCTGGTGGCAGCACAACGGCAACTTTTTTAGCGCGCTCGCACTTGAGAAAAGAGCCCTATTTATCGTGCTTATGCTCATTGTCCTAGTCGCCTCGCTCAATATAATCAGCTCTTTGCTCATGACGGTGATGAATCGTCGCCAAGAGATCGCGCTTTTGCTCTCTTTGGGCGCGTCAAAAGCCGAAGTTAGGCGCACTTTCTTTTCGCTTGGGACATTAATTGGCGGCAGCGGCATTATTTTTGGCCTTATTTTGGGGCTTTTTGGCGTTTGGCTTTTGGGCAGCTTCGATATTATCAATCTTCCTGCAGATGTCTATGGCTCAAGCAAGCTTCCAATGGAGCTTTCGCTCAAAGACTTTTTACTTACAGTCCTTGGTGCGGTCATTATCGTGCTTTTATCGTCATATTATCCCGCAAAAAAGGCAACTGAAGTCGACGTCTTGCAAACTTTGAAAAATGAATAAATTTTAAAAATTTTGCCAAATTTAAGCATAAATTTTGTATAATTCGTTTTTCGTGGCCCCTTCGTCTAGTGGTTAGGACGCCGGCCTCTCACGCCGGCAACACGAGTTCGAGTCTCGTAGGGGTCACCAAGTCCTAAAACAGCACTCTTAAGGCGGAAATTTGCTAAAAAAAATTAATCAAATACTCACGAAAGCCGACAAAAGATTTTTCATCATCCTAGCGCTGTTTTCGATTTTTGTTTCAATTTTAGAGCTCATCGGCATTAGCGCCGTGATGCCGTTCGTTTCGGTCTGCACGGACTTTGAACTGGTCAAAACAAATAAATATTTCGCCCGAATTTACGAAATTTTCGGCTTTTCAAGCGTAATAAATTTCATCATTGCCTTTGGCGTGCTGCTTTTGCTCTTTTATATCTTCCGAAGTGCCGTAAATTTGCTCTATTTTTACCTGCTCTCGCGATTTTCAAAGGGCAGATATTTTAGCATCGCCTCACGCCTCTATTCGCTCTATTTACGCAGACGATATATCGATTTTGTCGCATCAAACGGTGCAGACGTGACCAGAAATATAAACGTTGAAGCGATGAATTTGACGATGGTTTTTTCGTCGATTCTATTCATAATGAGCGAAATTTTCGTCATGTTGCTCATCTATTCGCTCATGATCGCGGTAAATTGGAAAATCACGCTCTTTATCACCGTTTTTTTGGGCATCAACGCCCTAATTTTGGTGCTTTTAATCTCACCCAAAATCAAGCGCGCAGGAAAAGAGCGCCAAAATAAGCAAAAAGCCTTTTTCAACATCATTCACAACACCGTCGGCAATTTTAAGCTCGTCAAATTGCGCTCCAAAAACGCCGATTTAACGCGCAAATTTAATAAAAATGGCGCCGAATTTACGCGCTCATTTATCGTCAATGAGACCTTTGCGCAGGTGCCGCGGCTATATCTTGAGGGAATTGGATTTTGCCTTTTGATCCTGCTCATTTTACTCTTAATTATTCGCACTGGCAGCGACATAAAACCCTATTTACCGATGGTTACGATGTTTGTGCTTGGCCTTTACCGCTTAATGCCGTGCGCGAACCGCATAATTTCGTCGTATAATCAAATTCTTTTTTATAAAGGATCGCTAAATTTAATCTACGATGATTTGATGATGGGATGCGAAAATTTGGGCACTGAGAGCGTCAAATTTGAGCGTGAAATCGAGCTAAAAAATATATCATTTGGCTATGAAAAAGATAAAATCGTGCTTGATGGCGTAAATTTGAGCATCCAAAAGGGTGATAAAATCGCATTTATCGGCGAAAGTGGCGGCGGGAAATCCACGCTTGCGGATATCTTGATGGGATTTTTCGCGCCAAATAGCGGTGAGATCAGCTGTGACGGCGTGCGTGTGGATGAACAAAATTTGGCAAATTTTAGGGCGAAATTTGGCTACATTCCGCAGCAGATTTTTCTTTTTGATGGCTCNATTGCCGAAAATATCGCATTTGGCGACGANATNGANGAGACGCGTTTGCAAAATGTGCTGCGTCAGGCAAATCTGTGGGAGTTCGTCCAAAGCCTGCAAAGTGGCGCAAATACGCGCGTGGGGGACGGTGGCATCATGCTAAGCGGCGGCCAGCGCCAACGCATCGCAATCGCGCGCGCGCTGTATCAAAATCCGCAGATTTTGGTGCTCGATGAAGCCACGAGCGCCCTTGATAGCGCGACTGAGGCCAAAATCATGGACGAGATTTACGACATCAGCGCCGATAAAACGCTCATCATCATCGCACACCGCCTGAGCACGACCGAGCGCTGCGAAAAAATCTATGAAATTCGCGAGCATAAAATTTGGAAGAAATAACAAAAATTAGCATAATCATCCCTTGCTACAACGCTCAAAAATATATCGCCAGATGCCTTGATAGCGTGCTTTCGCAAAGTGTGGAGTGCGAAATAATCGCGGTTAATGACGGCAGCAGCGACGATACACTTGCGATTTTGCAAAAATATGCCCAAAAATACGCAAACATAAAAATAATCGATCAAGAAAATCTCGGTGTAAGTGCCGCAAGAAANGCNGGAATCGCCCAAATTTCGGGCGAATATTTTTTGCAAATTGACAGCGATGACTATTTTGAGGCGGGATTTTTGGATGAAATTTGTCGCTATTTGGGCGCGCAAAAGCCCGATCTGCTTAGATTTGGCTTTCAGAGTGTGAATGAAAAAGGCGTTATATCTCGCGAATTTCCGCCCGAATTTGAAAACCTTAGCGGCGATGAGGCGTTTAAAAAATTTGATAATTTGGCCTGTTTATGGACGATTTGGGTGTTTGCATATAAGACTAAATTTTGGAGAAAAAATGGGCTGAATTATCCTGTTGGCTTTGATTGCGGCGAAGATATGGCGACCACGCCGATTGCGATAAAAAGGGCAAAAAGTGTGAGCAGTCTGCGTGCGATCGGGGTGAATTATTTTCAAAATGCCCAAAGCATGACGCGCAGCAAAAATCAAAATCAGCTTTTAAAAAACGCTACCGACGTTTTGCGCCATTATGACGCACTAAAAGGTGAGAATTTGCCGCCAAATTTCATACATAAAGTCTCGTTTTCGGCGTTTTTTAGTGTCGCAAAATGGCTAGATAATGAACATTTTGAACGCTATTTTACCCAATTTAAAGACGCTCACGTCTATAAAACCATGAAGCAGCCGCTAAAATCAGTCGCTTTTTTGTGCGAAAAAAACTGTACGTTTTACAAATTCGCGCTCAAGTGCCTAAATTTCGTAAAATCAATTAAAGATCGTTGCACCTAATCCTCAAATTCCAGCTCGTTTTCGCTTATTTGTGGAAGTTTTTTTGTGGATTTTGAGCTCAAATTTTCTATCTTTGTAAAATTTGACATAACGCCGCCAATACCGGTGAGTTGGGCTCTTGCGCTATTGATACTATTGCCAAGCGTCTTATATTGGGCTTGAATTTTATTAAAACTATCAACAAAAGAAGCCATTTTATCCACCATTTTACCGCCAATGTCTAGTATTTTCATCGCATTTTCGTCGCTTTTTAGGTTGCGCCAGCAGATATAAACGGTCTTAAGCGCCATAAGAAGGGTCATCGGAGTCGTGATAAAAATCCCCTTTTCATAAGCGTATTGATAGATTGTCTTATCGCCTAAAAGCGCCGCGCTAAGGATATTTTCGCTCGGAATAAACATAAAAACATACTCAAAACCGCCATCTAGCAGGTTTTGATACTCTTTAGACGCGAAAATATCGACGTGCGCGCGAATATCCTTAGCCAGCGCTTTGGCAAATTCGAGCCGCTGAGCCTCGCTTTCGGCCTCGTAAAAATTGGCGAAATTCACAATCGAGCACTTCGCATCGATTATAGCGCGCTTCGTCTCGTCAAATTTCACCACAACGTCGATATATCGCATTTTGCCATTCTCATCCTTGCAAGCGACCTGTTTTTCGTAATTTTCGCCCAAAACTAGCCCCGAATTCTCAAGCACCAAATCGAGCTGAAGTTCACCCCAATTCCCGGCCGCTTTTTTATTTCCCTTTAGCGCGCTCGCCAAATTTTCGGCACTTTTCATCACATTTAGCGTCTGATCTTTGAGATTTGCGAAATTCGCACGGAATTCCGTATTTATCTCATTTGTCGCCTTTTGATAGCGCGCAAGTTCCTCTTTTAGGGGCTTTATTTGATTTTCCAGCGCGCTTTTCACGATTTTATCGGACGCGGCGCTAATTTTTTCCTGATTTTGATTTAGCATTTTTTCAGAAATTTGGATAATTTTTTCATCAAAACTCTTCAAAAGCTCGCTCTTTTGGCGCTCACTCTCACTTTCAATGCGTTTTAGATTATCCTTAAATTCACTCTCATAATGGCTCATTTTCTCCTTTAGTGCGGCATTTTCGCGCTCTAATTCACCCTTTTCGTCCTTTATTTGGCCATTTGCAAGCTCAAATTCGCTCGCCCTGCCCTCCAATTTTACATTTTCCCCGCGCAAATCAGAAATCTCCGAATTCGCGTTTGAAATTTCAACTTTTAAGCCCGCAAGAATCGAAGCCAATTCGCCTTTTTCTTTCATCAAATCGTCCATTTTTTGGGCATTTTCTTTGGCTTTCAAACGCAATTCTTCGCTCACTTTCTGCTCGGACTCAAAGCGAATTTCATACGCCTTTTTTGCGTCCTCAAGCTCGTCTTTATAGGCATTCAGCGCCTCTAAATCCTGCGCGAGCTCCGTATTTTGGGCGATTTTCTCTTTGCAGTGCGCGGCCAAATTCTCATTTTGCGCCAATAGACGCGCTCTTTGGACAAGCAAAAGCACCAAAATAAGCAGCAGGAAAGCAAAAACTATCCCCGCAATCAAAATGTAAAGGTCCAAATTTTGCATCAAAACTCCTTTTTTTAGCCGAAATTTAACTAAATTTTCTATAATAAAAGCTAAATTTTTTGGCGTCGGGCCAAATTTCAAAGGATTTTTGTGAAATTTCTCATTTTTTTGATTCTTGCTGCGGCGGCGTTTGGGCATGAGTTTGAGTTCGGTAAAAGCGAGATTTTCGCCAATGACACAAATGCGATTGTGCTGCGTAATACAGGCTGCGACGGTGCGGTGTGTGTGGATTTTGCCAAATTTGGGGGTGTTGAGTATTTCATAAGCGGTTGCAATGGCGATGAAATGGGATATAAATGCAAAATGATGGATCTAAGTGAAACTGAAATTTGCACAAAAGACGCGAGCAAATGCGCAAATTTAGGGCGTCAAATCCAGCTAAGCCGCATCGAAAATCTCCTAAAAATCAAAGGCGTGAAAGAGAGCCTAAAACTCACAAACTCATTAAATCTATTTTTTTGCCGCTTCAAAAGCCCAAAACTAGAGTATTCTAAGCAAATTTTCTTTGACGGCGAGGAGCAGCGATTTTTGATTGCAAATTATCAAGATTTTTTGGAGACTAAGGCGAATTTGGGCGGGAAAAGCGCAAATTTGCAGATGCAAGATGCCGTAATTTACGCGGATTTGAAGCGTTTAGCAGTTGCAAATTACGAAAGCGTGGATTATGAATATAAATTTCCTCGCGTAAAAGTCGAAATAAAGGCATTTTATAACTCAAAACTCATTCAAATTTCCGATTTTATCGCGGATGAGGCGAAATTTAACGCTTTTATTCTTGCGGCGCTAAAAAAGCAGCCTTACGCAAAAGCGCTCAATAAATCCCTAAAAATCGAGAAAATCAAGAATTTTTACCTTGAAAATGGCAAGCTCGTCGTGATTTTTAATCCTAACGAGATTGCGCCTGCGAACGCTGGGATTTTTGAATTAAAGCTCGAATTTGACGAAATAAAGGGCTTTTTGAAGGATGGCGCGGCGGAATTTTTTAACTAAATTTCGCTTAATTTTTTGCCGCGTTTTAGGTTTCTAATCAAAAATCGTGACGGTTGCATCGCGTTTATGAGCGATTTTTCCACGCAAAATGGGCGATTTAAGATGTAGTCGCTTAGAATTTCGCCAGCCAACACCGCAGTCCCTAGCCCGCGCGAGCCGTGCGCGGCGCTAATATAGACGTTTCGCAAGTACGCTGGCTGCGGCATTTTAGCTTGATTATTTTTCGTAAATTGCAGATTAAAGTAGCGTTTTTTTAACTCCTGTGCATCTTGCAAAGGCCCTACAATTGGGAATCTATCGCCACTATACGAGCGAAAGCCGACGCGACTTTTGATGATTTTTGGCTTTTGTTTTATGAATTTTGCCACGCTTTTGATGTTTTTCAAATCATCGATTCTGCGGGGTTTTACTTCATAATCAAAGCGCCCGTAAGTTGCGCCAATTAGCTGCAAAGTGCCTACTTTTGGGCAAATGTAGCCTTCAGCGCTGATGACCTCCTTTTGGTGCGAAAACGCCCTTAAAATGGTCGCTTGGCCGCGCACGGAGCTAATTTGCATACTAGCATCTAGCTGCATAAGCGGGGCATTCTTGCAGCCAAAAAGCCGCTCACTTTCGCTGCCCATCGCAAAAATCAAAATATCGCATTTTAGGCTCTTTTGAGCATTAAATTTCACCTCAATTCCCTCATTTTCGTGCCTAAAATCAATAAATTCGTGATTATACAAGATTTTTAGGGATTTTGCGAAATGCCTGCACATTTTTTTCGGACGCAAATTCGCCGCACTTTTCACCCAAATTCCGCCCAATTTTTCATCAAATTTAAAGCACTCCTCCGCGTTTTGATACCTATTTTTGGTGATTTCGTTGTGCGCAATTAGCTTTGCGCCGTCAAATTTAGCCAAACTTCGCGGCAAAAATTTATAAAATTTGCGCGCCACAAAAAACGCTTTCGTGTGCATAACGCCCAAATTTACGCCCTTTTGCGTCACTAATGGCAGCAGCGCGCCGATGAGATTGCCGCTTGCATTTCCTGCGCATTTTCTATTTTTTTCGGCAATTATGACGTCAAAGCCCAAATTTTGGAGTTTTAACGCAGTTAAAATTCCAGAAATTCCAGCGCCGATGATTAAAACTTTTTTCGCCGCCAAGTCCGCAAATGGCCTAGAAAAGCACTTTTCATGATGAAAAGTCTCATCCAAGCCCATAAATTTCGCTTCTAGCATCTCGCGTTTTTTACCAAAACCGCTTTTTACCGAGATTTCAAAGCCAAATTCCTTTAAATTTGCCTTTAGCGCCGCAGTTACAGAATATGACCGCAGGATTGTGCCCTTTTTAGCGAGATGCGCGATCTCTTTGATTACGCTTTTATCCCACATTTCGGGGTTTTTAGCAGGCGAAAAGCCATCTAAATACCAAATATCAGCCTTAAACTCAAACTCATTTAGCGCCTCTAAAACGTCGCCAAAATAGATGTCCAAAATCGCATCAGACGCGAATTCCACGCGCATTAGACCGCGGCGAAATTTGGGGTATTTTTTGATGAGTTTTTTGCTTAGGTTTGAGAAAATGCCCAAATTTGCGTAAATTTCGCGAAGCTGAGCCCTTGAAAGTGGGAATTTTTCGATGCTTACGAAGTGGAGTTTTTTCTTTAATTTGCGGCAAATTTGAAGTGTGGAGAGAAAATTTCGCCCAAAGCCAAAACCGCACTCAGCAACGATTATTTGGGATTTTGAGACCGAATTTACGCTGGAAGAAAAGACAAATTCGGACTCGCCTTTTGGATCATCGCTGTTGCAATAAAAATCGCCAAAATCGCCGTTAAATGGGACATTTTGGCGAAATTCCAATCTTTTCATAGCGGATTTTTGTTAAAATACGCGACGATGCCGTCGGCAATTCCTTGCGCGATAGAGTCCTGAAATGCGGACTTTCCGAGCGTTTTACCCTCGCTTGGATGCGTAATGTAGCCCACTTCAACCAACACAGCAGGCATCGTAGCGCCCACCAATACCCAAAATGGCGCTTCTCGCACGCCGCCATCTTTCATCGCAAATTTCCTTTGAGAGGAATTTAGCATATATTTCTGAACGTCGATTGCAAGCTTATTTGAGGCGATAATTTTCTCGCGATTAAGGAAATTTAGGAACGTTTGCTTTGAAAATTCGTTCATATCGCCCATGTCGCCTTTGTTTTCGGCTGCAGCGACATTTTTGGAGCGCTCGGATTTTGCCGGACTTAAAAAATACGTCTCGATGCCGCTAAAGCTAGACGCGCTTTTTTTGTTCGGCGCGGCGTTTGCATGCACCGAAATAAAGACATCCGCGTTGTTTTTGTTCGCCATCGCGGTGCGAGTTCTGAGATTGATAAATTTGTCCGAATTTCTAGTATAATAGACCTTATAGCCGCGCTTTGCAAGGATTTTTCCAGTTTTAAGCGCGATATTTAGGACGATTGCCTTCTCTTTTAGATTGTTTCCGACCGCGCCTGGGTCTTTGCCGCCGTGTCCTGCGTCGATTACTACGATTTTTTGTCTGCCTTTGGTTTTAACTGGCACCGGGCTGGGTTCGGTTTTAGCGACTTTTGCTGAATTTGAGCCCGCAGGTTTGCCCGAATTTGCGGCTGAATTTGAGCTAGAATTTCCACTTTTGCCCTTTGTCGCCGCAGTTTTAGGCGCGTTAGTATCTTTTGTGCGCAAAATCAAAAGCTCATTGTCATTCGCCTTCGTTGTGAGCCTAAAATTCGTATTAAAAAACGCCACGCGCAGAATTTCAGGCTTATATTTTGCGATTTTTGCGATGTCGTAGGTTTTCACACCAAAGCCATCAGTCGTGGAAATATCGACCACGCTGGCGTTTCCGACGATCATTTTATTGATTTCGGCATCTTTGACGCGACGATTAAAAGTGATCTTAATGCCGTTATCGATGCGCTCGGTAGAGATGATTTTTAGGGCATTTAGCCGCTCCAAATCCGCCAAATCATAAGCGCCTAAGATGCCAAAAAAAAGAAAAATCAAAAGAAATTTAGCTATCTTCGCCATTTACCAGCTTTTCCATCAGCTCTTTGACGCTGATTATTTCGTTTAGCCGCCAGCCGTTTGCACCGGTGAAAAATAGCCCAGTTTCGGTGTTTCCAGCGTATGCGTCATATAGCCGCTCGGCGATGCAATATCCGACCTCTTTTGCGCCTTTGCCGCGATTGCAAGGGGTGACGCAGTTGCAGATGCACTGGATTTTTGGGCCCTCTTTGCAATCGACCAAATTTATCAAATTTGTGCGAATTCCGCGCGCAGGATAGCCGACTGGAGAGTGAATAAGCTCGATGTCTTCTTTTTTTGCGTTTAAAATCACCTCTTTAAAGCCCTGTGCAGCGTCACATTCAAAAGTGCCAATAAAGCGAGTGCCCATTTGAACGCCATTTGCGCCTAAGCTAATCGCATTTTCGATGTCATTTTTATCCCAAATTCCACCAGCCGCAAAAAGCGGAAATTCGCCCCAAGAATCGATCTCGACGCGCACTTGCGGAATTAAATTTTCAAGCCGATACTCAGGATCCAAGCACTGCTCATACGTAAATCCCTGATGGCCGCCAGAAAGTGGGCCTTCTAGGACGACTGCGTCCGGAAGGCGATTGTAGCGCTGAGTCCAGCGTTTGCAGATGATTTTAAGCGCCTTTGCGGACGAGACGATCGGCACGAGTGCGACGTCTTTGAAATTCTCGGTAAATTCGGGCAAATTTGTCGGCAACCCCGCGCCAGAAATGATGATATTGATCCCAGCCTCGCAGACATCGCGCGCAATCCGCGAATAATCGCTCGCCGCGCACATAATGTTGGCTGCCAACGGCAAATCGCCGCAAATTTTACGGGCATTTTTCACGATCGCCTCAAAACTGGCTTTTGAGTAGAAATTCTCGCTTCCAAGCGGCTTTGCATTGAGCTCTTTTGTGATGTGCGCGCGATTTTCGTAATGGCCAGTGCCAACGGAGCTAATCACGCCAAGGCCACCATTTAGGCTCACATTTCCAGCCAATTGGTCCCAGCTGATGCCAAGCCCCATGCCGCCTTGAATAATCGGAAATTTAAGCTCGTATTTGCCGATTTTTACGCTATTCATTATAAAACCTTCAGTTTTGCGAAACTCTTTTTGCCCACTTGAAGCACGTATTCGCCGGAGCTTAGCTGAAGTTGGTCATTTGTGACTTTGCTTTGATCGATGCTAACGGCGTTTGCTTGGATATGGCGGCGCGCCTCGCTGCTGGATTTGGCGAGTTTGCACATGAGAATCGCTTTGACGATCCAAATTGGGCCATTTACCTCGAAAGTCTGCATCATCGTCGGAAGCTCATTTGAGACATGGACTTTATCAAATTCCATCTTTGCAGCCTGCGCAGCGCCCACTCCATGGAAACGCGTGACGATTTCAAGCGCCAAATTCTCCTTCGCAGTCTTCGGATGGAATTCCCCGACCTCAACTCTGCGCTTTAAAAGCGTGATGTCATGGATACTTTGATCGCTTAAAAGCTCGTACCAGTTCCACATTAATTCATCGCTGATGCTCATCACTTTGCCGTACATTTCGTTTGGACCTTCAGTCACGCCAATATAATTATTCATTGATTTACTCATTTTATTTACGCCGTCAGTGCCCACAAGAAGGGGAACCATGATGAGCGCTTGCTCTTTTCCGACGTTGTAAATTTTCTGCATTTGGCGGCCCATTAGAAGATTAAATTTCTGATCATTTCCGCCCATTTCGATATCGCATTTTAGCTGCACGCTGTCATATCCTTGAAGGAGCGGATAGAGAAATTCGCTAATCGAAATCGGCGTGTTGCTCGCATAGCGCTTCGCAAAATCGTCTCTCTCTAGCATTCTAGCCACAGTCGTGGTGCTAGCTAACTCAATCAAACTCGAAGCCGGCAAAGTACTGCTCCATTGCGAATTAAAGAGCACTGTCGTAAAATCGCGATTTAAAATTTTAAAGACTTGGTCTTTGTAAGTTTTGGCATTTTCCATGATCGTAAATCTGTCCATTTTTTTGCGAGTTTCGCTTTTGCCCGTAGGATCGCCGATTTGCGCAGTAAAATCGCCAATCAAAAACTGCACGTGCGCGCCATGTTTTTGTAAAAATGCAAGCTTTTGCAAAACCACAGTGTGTCCCAAGTGCAAATCCGGCGCAGTCGGATCCATGCCGATTTTAACGATAAAACGAACGCCATATTCATAAAAATATTCAATCAAATCTAAAATTTTCTTCTCGTCGATGACCTCGCTGGTGCCTCTTAAAAGCTCTGCTCTGATATTTTCAATATCTACTTTTGCCATAAATTTACCTTTCTAATTATACGCATCGCTCATCGATACGAATTCCACGATTTTGTAGTGGTTTTTCAATCGATCTTTGATGCTGTCGGAATTCAAATTTTCATTCAACTCAATGACAATCACGAAATAATCGGTCGCCATGTCGCTATCTTCGTTGATATTAATCGCGACTAAATCTACTTGAAGTTTAACCAAATAGTTTAAAAATTCAGCTAACGAGCCGCGTTTATTTTCCAAATTTAAGATTATTTTATACCTGTGCGGCGCGTTTCGTGTCCATTTTACGAAAATCATCTCGTCGCCATTTTTCATCAAATTTGCCGCGCGTTCGCAGAATTTGTGGTGCGCGACAGCTGTGTGATGGTTGCGAAAGCCGATTATATCGTCGCCACGCTTTGGCGTACAGCAGTAATCAAACTGAACCTCGTTGATTGAGTGATTTGAGTAGATTACGAGATTGTCGAATTTCTGCTTTTTGACGATATATTTGTCCGAAAACGCCAGCAGCTTGCGCGGATATTTTTTGAGCGCATTTACCACGTCTTGAAGATAGACTGAATCGTAGGCGATGCGGAAGACCTTTTTGGTCAAATTTTCATTTTCCAGCCACGTTAAAATCACCTTTTCATCGACTTTGAAAATGCCTGAGAGAATTTTGTATGCGACTTCGGTGTTGATTTCGCGGAGTTGCTGCTTGCATGAGGCTTTGATGATCGCTTTTGCCTTGCCCGTTTTTACGGCATTTAGCCAGCTACAGCGGAAATGAGTCTCGCTGCCAGTGATGATATTTACGATGTCTCCGTTTTTAAGCTCCGTAAGTAGCGGCACTTTGACGCGATTTACATACGCTTCGGTCGCTTTTAGGCCGACTTGTGAGTGAATTTCATACGCGTAATCTAGCGCCGTTGCCCCACGTGGAAGCGTAAAAATCCCACCCTTTGGACTATAGACCGCAATATCTTCAACATAAAGGCTGTCTTTTGCGTATTCGTAGAGCTCTTCGACATTCTCAGTCTCGCTATCTTGCATCTTTATATCTTGCATCCAATCCAAATTTGGATTCGCATAGCTACCATTTTGCTTATATTTCCAGTGCGCCGCAACGCCGTATTCAGCGACTTTGTGCATATCTTCGGTGCGAATTTGCACCTCAATTATCATCGACTCATCAAAAATCGTCGTGTGAATCGTCTGATAGCGGTTTTGCTTCGGCAGCGCAATGTAGTCTTTAAAACGCGAAATTAAGGGATTAAAGCTAGTGTGAATGATGCCTAAGACCTTGTAGCAGTCCATCACGTCTTTTACAATCACGCGAATCGCCAAAAGATCGAGAATTTCTTGGATCGAAAGCCCTTTACGCTGCATCTTTAGATAGACCGAATAGTGGTGCTTGATGCGGTTTTGAATCTCAAATTCGCCCTCAGAAAAGCCATTTTCGAGCAAAAGATCGTAAATTTTGTCACGGAAATTCCGCAAAACGTCGTTCATTTGGTCTTTATGGCTCGTGACATAATCATCAATCATTTTGTACTCGCCAGGGAGAACGTATTTGAAACTCAAATCCTCGAGCAGATTTTTCACCGATGAAATTCCCAATCTATGGGCAATTGGCGCATAAACCATCAGCGTCTCTTCCGCAATTCGTTTCTGTTTATCCGGCCGCAAAGCGTCCAAAGTGACCATATTATGCAGTCTGTCGCAAAGTTTGACCACGAGGCCGCGCACGTCTTCGATCGAAATTAGGAGCATTCGCCTAAAAGTAAGCGCCGAGGAGCGCAGTTTTTCCGAGCTTTTATCGCTAGAAGGCACAAGCTCATTTTCGCGAATTGTGACGATTTTTGTGAGGCCTTCGACGATTTTTGCGACATCGGCGCCGAAATTTTCTTGAATTTGATAAAGCGTATAATCAGTGTCTTCAACCACGTCGTGAAGGAGCGCGGAGATGACCATGTCTTGCTCTTCGCCCAAAAATGCGACAATGCAAGCGACCAAAATCGGATGCACCGCGTATGGTTCGCCGCTTTTTCGGAATTGCCCCTCGTGCTGAACGATGCACAAATTTAGGGCTTTTTCCAAAATTTCATTCCGCTCAATTAGCGAAAAAAGAAGCCCATTCGCGGTCGGAATGTCCTTTATTACGGCAATTTCGGCGAGCAGCTCGTCGAGCTGTTTTGGATTAGGCTTTTGAGCTGCCATTTAGAGTGAGTTTTCCCTCTGCGATTTCAAGTAGCGCGATGTCTGCGAATTTCATCTTTCTATCGACATTATCGAGCAAAATTTGCGCTCCGTTTGAGAGTGCTTCGACTCTTTTTGCGACCATTAACGCCAATTTGTATCGGTCGTTATTTACGTTTTTTAGGGCTTTTGCTGTGATTTCTTCAGCTCTCATTTTTTCTCCTTTAGCTATTTTTTACGATTGAGCAAAACGATAAATTTCCGCTCATGACTTTGAGCAAATTTCCGCTCCTAAACATATTGCAAACCACGATTGGAAGGGCATTATCCTTCGCCAACGCAATCGCAGTATCATCCATCACTTTGATATTATCTTTTAGCGCTTCGTCGTAATTTAGGGTGTTTAGAAGCTTTGCGTCCTTAAATTTCTTTGGATCTTTGTCATACACACCATCGACTTTGGTCGCTTTGATGATTAATCCCGCCTCGATCTCGACTGCTCGGAGCGTCGCAGCTGTATCAGTGGTAAAAAATGGATTTCCCGTACCAGCAGCAAAAATCACCACTCTGCCCTTATCTAGGTGTCTTTTAGCGCGTCCGATGATGAAAGTCTCGCAAATCGCCTCCATCTTGATCGCACTTTGCACGCGAACGTCGATTCCTACGCTTTCTAATGCCTCACGCATCGCGATTGCATTTATCACAGTCGCTAGCATGCCCATATGATCGCCGCTCGTGCGTTTAATGATGCCGCCAGCTGCCGCACTTACGCCTCTGACGATGTTTCCACCGCCGATTACGATGCCGACTTCGTAGCTATTTTTGACGAGTTCTTTGATTTCGTCTGCGATAAATTTCAAAATTTCGCTATCAATCCCAAAACCGCTCTCACCAGCGAGCGCTTCACCGGAAAATTTAACCAAAACACGATTTTTTTTACTCATGACTTCACCGCCCAAAAAAATTTATCGATGTTACCCAAAAACTCTTTAAAAGCTGCTAAAAGCGTGAGAAATTTACCGAAATTTGGCAAATTTGAGCAGGAAAAAAATCTAAATTTTAATCAAATCGAGCGGATTTATGTGGTGATTTTGCCAAGTTACCTCAAATGTGAGATCAGAATTGACTCTACCGATCACGTAGCCCTGTTTTACGGCACTTCCGACCTTAATAGTCGGTGCGATCTGGCTTAAATGCGCATAAATCGTATGCATGTCGTTTGCGTGCTTGATGATGACGACTTTGCCCAAAACTGGGGTTTCTTTGCTGAAAACCACCTCGCCACTTAGCACGGTTTTAACCTGCGCGTTTGCGCTCTTTGAGCCCAAAACTACGGACTCATTAAAGATTTTGATGTTATAGACTGGATCAGTGTAATTGCCAAATTTGCGCTTGACGAAGGCATTTTCAATCGGTGAAATGGTCTTTTTGCCGCTATATTTTTTGACGCGGCTAGCTTGATAGCTTGAGCCATACTGCTTGACTTTTTTATTGATGTCAGCCACTCTAGCATCGTCAATTTGGCGCTCCTCTTGAATTTCAGGGGCCGGCGCACTAGATTTTTTGCCAGTTTTTTTCTCCGCTGCCTCTTTTTTCTTTTTTTGCTCAGCCTTCTTTTTTTGCTCAGCTTCAAGCTTTGCCTGGCGCTTCTCTTCGGCCACGCGAGCCTTTTCACGCTCCTCTTTATCATCGATGATTTTTAGGTCTTGCAGAGTTTTTGAGAGCGCCTCTTGCTCGGCGTGCAGGGATTCTAGCTGCTTAATGTATTTCTCTTTGTCCTTTTCAAGGAGTGCGACTGAATTTTCTTGTTTCTTTTTAACGTCCTCAAATTCGCTCTTTTTATCATCAAGCGCCTTCAAATTTGTCTGAATTTGCGCGATTTTGGCATTTTGCGTCTCGATTTCGACCAAATTTTGCTCGTAAATTTCGCCCAATTTATCCAAATCCTCGTTTAAAATTTCGTTCAATTCATCAAAAATCGCCGCCGAAATTACGCTCTCAGTCGTCGTTGTTTGGCTGCTTTGCTGCAAAATGTCAAACGAAAATTCGTTGCTGATGATATTTACCATTTTATCTTCTAATTCCTCTTGAGACTTTTCTAGAGCCGAATTTTTGGCGCTTAAAGTCTCCAATTCGCGCTTTTCCTCGTTGTAATTTTTGGATAAATTATCGATGGAATTTGAGAGTTCGTTTAGTTTATTTGAGGTTTGAGAAATCTCCTCTTTGCCCTTTTTTACGCTCTTTCCGAGCTCATCGACCTTTTTTGTGAGTTCGCTTTCTAAGCTCGATTTATCTTTGATCTCCTTTTGCGTTTTTGCGATGTCTTGCTTCGTGTCAGCGTACAAAAGCGCTAAATTTAGGCAAAGCAAAAGGGTGAAAAATCTCATTTTTTCTCTCTTATACTCACCATTACGAGTGTTACGCAAATTAACGCCAGCAGGATGCCAATAATAAAGAGAATTCCGATCTCTTTGAGCGTTATTGGCGCGATATTTACGCCGATTGTGTTTAGTGTGTTGTGAAAAAACGCAAAATCCGGCAAAAACGCGTAAAATGCGACACACAGCAGGAATGCGACGAACGTGTCAAAAATCGCGACTTGGTAGAGTCTGGCGCTTTTTAGGATGTATGAGGCGCCAAAAAGCTCCATTATATCGATCCTGCGGCTGTGTTCTAAGAGCCAAATTTTCATCTGCCTAATCATCAGCATAATGCCCAAAATTACGATTAAAACGGTGAAAATGAAGATGATATTTTTCATAAGCAAAAGCACTTTATATATGCTGTCATGGGCTTTTGCGAAGACTTCGACCTTATTTACGCCTTCGATCGCTTCTAAGCTTTCGCCGATTTGCTTCAGTTCGCTATTGCTTGGAAAAAAGCCGATTTTGACGTTGTAAAATTTGGGCAAATTTGACTTGAGTTTTTCCAAATTTTCCACTGAAATTTTATCTTTTAATCTGTCCAAAACCGCGCGTGGATTGATGTTTTCGAGTTTTATGATTTCGCCGATGCTCGAATTTACGTCTTCGAGTGATAATTCTTTGCTCGCAACGACCACGATGCTGTATTCGTTTTTCATCACGATTTCGTATGAGGCGATTAGTCTTTGCACAAAAAAGCCGAATTGTAGCGCCATCAAAAGCGATAAAAGCGAGATAATCACGCCAAAATGGGTTTTAACTGACTTCATTTACTTTTCCGTCCTTGATGTCAAAATGGCGAAATTTAAATCTGTGCATCGATGGCTTGCTGTGAGTGACAACAATCACGCAAGCGCCCCACGCTTCGTTCGCCGAGCGCAATAGCGCCCAAACCATATTACTCGAATATTCGTCCAAATTTCCCGTCGGCTCGTCGCACAAAAGCAGCTGTGGATTGTGACACATCGCTCGTGCGACGCCCACTCGCTGCTGCTCGCCACCGCTTAATTCAAGCGGATATTTTCCCATTTTGTGCGCGAGTTTTACGTGCTGAAGGAGGTTTGCGACCTGTGTGTCGCACGTGTGTTTATCATAATCGCCGCTAATTAAGAGCGGCAGCATGACGTTTTTTTCGATTGTCCATTCGTTTATGAGGCGATAATCCTGAAAGACAACGCCGATTTTTTGACGCAAAGTGCGAAGCTCGCGCGCGCTAATGCCGTTTAATTCGGACATGCAGACGTTTAGACTGCCACTTTTTGGCTTTATTGCGCCGTAGAGCGAATTTAAAAGCGTCGATTTTCCGCTGCCGCTTTCGCCTGTAATAATCACAAAATCATTCACATTTATCGTAAAATTCGCCTCTTTGATTACGCTTTGGTTGCTCTCATAGCCTAAAGTAAGGTTTGAAGCCGTGATAATGTCAGTCATTTGCCCAAATTTCCTTGATTTTGTTGTGCGCTTTTAAATTTGCGCTCGTCTTTAATGGCGCTCGAAAAAAGTAGCCGCAAGTCTCGGGAGTGACCAAAATATAGTGATTTTCTGGGCTATTAAACGCGCCAAATGAGACCTTAATCATCACCTCGTTTTCTCCTAAAAAAATATCCTCGAAATGCACGAAAAAATCGTCAAATTTGAGGGTTTCGTTCCTAAAATTTCGCGTAATTTTAGCGAAATTAAACTTATTGAAGCTGAAATCAAACTCCAAATTTAGCTTTTCGCTCTCGTTTTGGTTTTTGAAGCGGACTTCAAAAATGTCCTTTTCTTGGCGTCTCCAGCGCGCTTCATATTTGCTAACAATCTCCAAATCGCGGTTTTTGACGATTTTTATGTCTGCTTTTGCCAAATTTAGCATCTTTTGAATGGTGAAATTCGTGTAATTTTGACTATCGCTTCTGAGCTCAAAAATTCCGCCGACTTTCAAAATTCGCGCGCAAACCTCCATAAATTCGTCACTTACCACACGTCTATGCTCCGCATCATCCCACGGCACGGGAAAATGCAGATAGATAAAATCGACCAAATTTGAGTCAATCATATCAAAAAAGGTCCTCGCATCGCAGTTTAGAAGCGCAATGTTTTGTAGATTGCCCGCAATTGCGAGCTTGGCAACTTGCTCCATCGCTGGCTTATAGATCTCAATGCCGATAAAAAGGGCATTTGGATTGGAATTTGCGAGGTGCAAAATGTGCCGACCGCTGCCAAAGCCAATCTCAATGTGAATTTCGCCAAATTTAGCGCTGTTTATTAACTCTAAAATCTCATTTTCGCCTTTAATTGGGCTTTCCTGTGAAGTTAAAGAATTTTTATTCACGCCAAACGCCTCGCTTTTAATCTCCTCGCAAAACTCGTCATGAAAGGCTTCCAGCGCACTTTGAAGCAAGCCAACCTTCGCTGGGCGCGAGATTTTCTCGCCCTTAATTACGAATTCGTCCCCTTTTGGCTTGATTGTGAGAAAAAATTTCTCGCCCAAATTTTCGCACAAAAGAAGATCAAGTTTTCTACCTTTATAGATTTTTTGGAATTTCACGCCGTTTTTTTCGTGCGGAAATCCCAAATTTCGAAGCTTTTTAGCGATAAAATTCGGCATTTTTACTCTAGCGTCGAGATTTTGTCGCTTGGTGCTGATTTTTCGCCTGTGATTGTGCGAACGATGATTCTGTAGTCATACGCAGCGCCTGATCGCACTGAATTATCGATATATTCGGCATTTAGTCTGCCATCTAGCTTTGCAACAGTGCTAAAACTCGAACTTCCCGCATTCGCTCGTTCGATAATATAGCCATTTACACGCATGTCTGGGTGCGGTCGCCAGATGAGCTTGACCGCACTTGGGAGCGTCATCGCTTTTGCGAATGAGATTGATGAAATTTGCTTCGTTGTGTTCGCAGTCGCGATTGTGCCGTCATTTGAGACGCCGCCGTTGCCGATTGTTTTAACCATGTAGCGGTAAGTTTGGCCGCTTTCTAAGCCCGTATCGACGAAATGCGTCGCATAGCGATTGCCGATTGAGCCGATTTGTTCGCGGTTTCCTGCCATATCAAGTCTGTAAATCGCGAATCCTTGGACATTTTCAGCGTCCGCAAACGAACTCCACTCCAAGCCAACTTCATCGCTTGATGCCATTGTTTTTAAATTTGTGACCGCAGGAAGCTCGGAATTTAGCGCACTTGGCACTGAAATTCCGCCACTACTGGATGCGCATCCACTTATCAGCGTCGCCAAAAGCGCTAAAAAGGCGATTTTGTTCAATTTTTTCATATGTTTCCTCCAAATTTTCACTAAAAAATTTCGTAAATTCATCGCTCAAATTCGCCCTAAATTTCATCATTTCGCCCGTTTTTGGGTGCGAAAAATAGAGCAGATAAGCATGAAGCATGATTCTACCCAAATCGCTCTTAATTCCATATAAATTATCACCCAAAATATGGCGATTTATGCTGGCTAGATGGACGCGAATTTGATGCGTGCGACCGGTGAAAAGCTTCGCGGCGACGAGATTAAATTTGCCACTGTGAATATTCATAAACGCCGATTTTGCCGCGCGTCCGTTTGTGATGATCGCCTTTTTTAGGCGGTTATTTGGGTTTCTGCCGATTGGACGCTCGATTATGCAGTTTTCTTTTAAAGGCAAATCAGTAAGCGCCAAGTAAATTCGCCCCATGCTTTTATCCGTTAGCTGTGCGCTTAAATTCGCATGCGCGGCGTTATTTTTCGCCACGACCATGGCTCCTGATGTGCCTTTATCCAAGCGATGGACGATTCCAGCGCGAATTTCGCCATTAATGGTCGAAAGCGTGAAATTTTTAGCCTTCAGCCAATCGACCAAAGTCGGCTCTTTTACGCTACTAGCAGGATGAACGACCAAATTTGAAGGCTTGTTAATCACCAAAATATCGTCATCTTCGTAGATTATCTCGACGTCAAATTTCACCTCGCCAAATTCCGCTTTCGGCGCCGCAGGATAAAAAACCCGAATTTTATCGCCGATTTGCGCTTTAAGTGAAGGTTTTGAGCAAATTTGAGAATTTAAAAAAACATTTTCGCTTTTTATCAAATTTGCCGTTTGATTGCGCGAAATTCCCAAAATTTCGGCCAAAATTTGATCGATTCTGCCTTCAATTTTTACATCAAACTCATCCAAAATGTTACCTTTTTTTGTTACAATCCGCTCAAAAATTTGAATTAAGGATAAATTTTGAGCATTTTAGATAGGCGTATTTTAGCACATTTTGACTATATTCAGCCAATTTTAATTTTACCAATTATCATTTTATCTCACATTTTGATTTCTGAGGCTAGCTCAGCTTTGGCACTTAAACAATACATCTATTTTGGCATCGGATTTGCCTGTTTTTTGGTCTTTTTGATGCTGCCGATTAGAAAGCTAGATTGGATAATTCCCTCATTTTACTGGATTTGCGTCTCACTTTTGCTGAGTGTCGAATTTTTTGGCGTGAGCAAATTGGGTGCGAAACGCTGGCTTGAAATTCCAATTTTAAATTTCACTCTTCAGCCCAGCGAAATCATGAAACCAGCGCTAGTTTTGATGCTTGCATATTTAATCAAAAAATCGCCGCCGCCAAAAAATGGCTACAGATTAAAAAATTTCATCAAAATCAGCTTTTTTATCCTGCTGCCGTTTGTTTTAATTCAAAAAGAACCCGACCTTGGCACCGCGCTAATCCTCTTTTTAACGGGCTTTGGAACGCTTTTTATAATCGGCGTGGATAAGAAAATTTGGATCACTTTGGTTTTGGTTTTAGGCGTCGCTTCGCCCATAATTTACGAAAATTTGCACGATTATCAAAAGAGCAGAATCGCTTCATTTATCTCCGCTGAGCCCGGCTATCAGGTCAAACAATCCATCATAGCCATCGGAAATGGCGGAATGTACGGCAAAGCGATTGAGGAGGCGACACAGACGTCGTCAAAATTTCTGCCGATTTCAACGAGCGATTTTATTTTTGCATATTTGGCTGAACGCTTCGGATTTATCGGCACGGCGGGACTTATGGCGTTTTATTTACTTTTGATTTTGCATCTTTTAAGCCTAAATTTGGTGCTTAAGAATGACTATTTCGCGCAGGTAATCGTAAATTCGGTCGCGCTACTCATTTTCATTTACACAGCCGTAAATATCGCGATGACGATTGGATTTGGCCCAGTTGTGGGCGTTCCGCTGCCGTTTTTTAGTTATGGCGGAAGCAGTTTTATAACGTTTATGATTTTCTTCGGAATGGTCCAAAATATGGTGACTTTTAGGAGAATTAAGATCTGAATTCCGCCAAATTTGGCGGAATTTAGCGATTATTTATCGCGAAGTTTTAGCTCTTCTACCAATTTAATGTAGCTTGAGTAGTTTTTCGCTTTGAAATATCTCATCAATCTTTTGCGTTTGCCGACCATTTTTAGGAGTCCCAAGCGTGATGAGAAATCTTTTGGATTTTGTTTTAGGTGCTCGGTTAAATCAGCGATTCTCTTCGTTAAAATCGCAATTTGCACCTCTGACGATCCAGTGTCTTGTTTGTTTCTAGCGAATTTCGCAACTATCTCTGCCTTTTGAGCGGTGTCTAAAGCCATTTTGACCTCCTGATCCGTAAAATATTGAGCGCAAATTGTAACAAAAGAAAAATCAAATTTAGTTTAAAATTTAAACTTTTTAATAGAAAAAACTTAATAAAATGCGAGATATTTTTTTTGAAGGAGAAATTTTGCTTTTCACAAAAGCCAGCGAATACGCACTGATTTCGCTTATTTATATGGTTCAAAAGGGCGTTCCACAGGACGTCGACACCATTTCAAACGAACTTAATATCTCAAAAAGTTTTTTGGCCAAAATCCTGCAAAATTTGGCAAAATATGAAATTTTACACTCAACAAAAGGCGCAAATGGCGGATTTTCTTTGATTAAGGATCCAAAAAAATTGACGCTAAAAGATATCATTGAGGCTGCTGAAAAGCGTCCGCCAAGTATCTATGAATGCGCGATTTCAAGGGAAGATTGCAAAAAAGATAAGGGCAAATTCTGCAAAATTTGGTCGCTTTTTAACGAGGTGCAACTTCACATGGATAGCTATCTGAGCGCGATTACACTCGATGAAATCATCGAAAAGAGGCTAAAATGAGCCTTTTTCACCTCTCGCACACCGATCTAGACGGCTACGGCGCGCAAATCGTGAGTGAGTTTTATTTCCAAAATATCCATTTTTTCAACTCAAACTACGGAAAAGAGATCGAAGAAAAGATCAAAATCATCCTAAATTTGGCCTCTTGCGATGATATTATTTTGATTACGGATCTAAATTTGCTGCCAAATCAGGCGATTGAGATTGAAAATTTGTGCAGGCAAAATGGCGTAAAACTGCTGCTCTTAGATCATCACCAAAGTGGCGCTGAGTGCGAAAAGAAGCACATTTGGTACTATTTGGATAACTCAAAATGCGCCACAAAAATCACGTATGAGTTTTTTTCTGAAATTTATGGCGAAAATCCCGAGCTTGCCAAATTCGTTGAAATCGTCGATGCGATCGATATTTGGCAGAGCGAAAAGAGCGAATTTGAGTTTGGCAAAATTTGCATGGAGGTCGTAAGTAGCGCAAAAGAGCTTAATAAAGTGATGTTCGATGCCCAAAGCAGGGACTATATCTTCTATTTGATCAAAAAAGCGATGGAATTTGACGATAATATCGCGCTTGATGCGGCGCTTCATTCGATCAAAAAGGCCTATTTTAGGGATGAAAAGGATAACACTTTGACAAATTTGGTAAGCGATTATGTGGTCGCACTTTTGGGCAAAAATCGCTCGCTTTATGAGATCAAATTTGCCGATAAATTGGGCGTTTTGACCTATAATATCGGCTCTGTTTCGGTGATTGGAAATCAATTTTTGCTCCAAAACCCGGATATTGACTTTTTCATCGATGTCACATCGCGCAAAACCGTGAGTTTTAGGGCAAATGGCAACGCTGACGTGAGCCAAATGGCTAAAATTCTATTCGGCGGCGGCGGTCACATCAATGCAAGCGGCGGATTTTGGACAAATTTCAAAGATAGCTTCGATTATACCGAAATAAAGCGCCAAATGGTGAATTTAATCGAAGCGAAAACTGCAAATTTAGGAGATTTAAATGGCACAACAAGATGAAAATTTTGAAATTATGGCGTATGAAATCGCAATTTTATTAGAGGGCGTGCTCCATTATGCGGGCGTTAAAGCGGAAAAAATGGAAGCGGCGACCCAAAAATACGTAGAAATCGTTGATGACGTGCTAGAAAACTCCGCTGCAGCGGGCGTCGAAGAAGTGATCGAGGTGGTCGAATTTATGCGCAAGACCTACCCTGAGTTTTTTTAGCCCAGTTTTGCCTTGATTTCGGATTTTACAGCCTCCAATTGCTCTGGCGTAAAATCCTTCAAAACCTCGTAATTTCGCAGATCTTCACACTCTTCAATCCTTCTTGCGTCAAATTTAAATGCGCAGTTTTGCCCCATTCTTTGGCAAATTTGGGGCTTTTCGTAGCCATTTTTTGTAAGCGAATTATCCCATGGCCCCCATTCATTGGGATTGCTAAGACCAAAAAGTGCGATTACAGGCGTATTTACGGCAGCTGCGATGTGCGAAATTCCCGTATCAACGCCGACATAAATTTCAGCGCGAAACGCCAAATTTGCGACCTGTTTGAGAGTGAGTTTGCCTGCTAAATTTAGCGGTTTTGAAGTGCAAAGTGAGAGAATTTCATCAATTCGTTTTTTCTCATCAAAGCTATCGGCAGCAGTTAAAACAGCCTTAACTCTGAGTTCCAGCTCGCAAAAGTCAATCAAACTCGCCATAAATTGGGCATTTACTGATTTATAAGAAAATCTGCTCGTCGCGTGAAAATGGACAAAACGCGCAGGAATTGGGAATTCACTCAAATTCATCGGATCAAAATAAATTTCCACGCGCTTGCTTTTTATGGGAATTTTAAGCCATCTAAGCGCGTCTAAGTTCCTATCTATGGCGTGTTTGTCACCATCAAACTGCCAGACGACGTTCGTTGCGTGTTTATTGAATTTGGGACGTTTTATATTATCAAATGCCACGATTTTGGGAATCCCGGCGTATTTTGCGAGCAAAACGCCGTGCTCGCTGCCAGTTAGCTGAATTGCGAGGTCGTATTTTTCACGCTTGATTTCGCAAAAAAATTTAAATTCCGTCCAAAAACGCCTAAAAATGGACTTTTTCTTATGCTTTTTGCCCTCGTAAATTAGCACTTTTCTGATGTTTGGATTTTGCGTGACCAAATCCTGCGTGCCAGAAATGACCGCAATATCGATATCTGCACCAGGATAAGCACGTGCTAAGTTCCTAATTATGGGAGTTGCAAGCAAAACATCGCCAATATATCGCATTTTTATAAGCAAAATTTTCATTTGACATATTTCCAAAATGTGTATTGCGCGTAGAGTTTGGCGATCACGAAGCCATCAAATCCGCATTTAAAGCCACCTTTTAAGATATAAAGCTTAAAAAATGTCCATCCTGGCGAGAAAATCGCCTTAAAAACATTGCGCTTTGCCCCAAGATCGGAGTATCTGTTCTGCTTTTCGATAAATTGCGAGACGCTCTCATAAGCGTAGTGTTTGAAATGATTTTTCAAAATGCCGATTTTTTCGGTAGTTTGGATGCTTTCATGGACTGCGCGGTCGCTAAATTTGGCGAATTTCTTATTAAAAAGCCGAATATTTAGGTCCGGATAAAGCCCCATCGAGCGAATTTCACGGCCAAAAAAATAATTTAATCGCGCCACTTTATACGCCTTAAATTCGGGATTTTCAAGCGTTTTTATGATTTCGTTTTTTAAATCCGGCAAAATCACTTCATCGCTATCGAGCACAAAAACCCACTCATTGCGCGCTAAACCCACGCCAAACTGCTTTTGAGCGCCAAAACCAAGCCATTTTTGAAAATGAAATTTCACATTTTCAAATTCCGTGCAGATTTTCTCCGTCTCATCGCTGCTGCCGCAGTCAATAACCAGCGTCTCGTCCGCAAATTCGGTACTTTCCAAGACTTCGCGCAGGTATTTGGCGCTATTTTTGGTCAAAATCACGACACTAAGCTTCATAAATTTCCTTGTAAAAGCGCTTAAATCGGCGATGAAACCAAAAATACTCATCCGGCTTTTGCCTAATCATCGCTTCTGTCGCGTCTGCTTGATACTGAGTTGCCTTTAAAATCGCATCTTCGCCAGCCTTAGTAATGTCAAAAGGCTCAAAAAATCGCACTTTGAACTTATTGCCATCCATGTAGATAAATGACGGAATGATTAGCGCCTTCATTTTTTGCGCAAAGACCGATAACGCGGGCGTGTGCATCGCGCGGCGAGAGAAAAATTTAATCTCCAAACCCTCTTTTTCGATCGTGTTTTGATCGGTCAAAACACCGATTGTACGGCCCTCTTTCATGCATTTTATGACATTTTTGGCGGCTTTTGTTTTTTCTATCAAAATTATGTCAAATTGAGTGCGATTCTTGCTCAAAATTTTATCCATCACTTTGCTATCAAGCGCACGGCCAATAATCGCGGTTTTGCCGTATTTTACAGCAAATGCAAGCGAGAAAAGCTCCCAATTTCCGTAATGCGCAGTCTGCACAAATATCGGTGTACCCGCATAAAAGGGCTTTTCAAAGATCTCAGGATTTTCAAATTCCACCTTATTTAGAATTTTTTCCCGCGTTGTGTTTTGATTTTTTATGAAGTCAATGCCGAATTTAGCGTAATTTCGGTATGTGTTTTTTATGATTTTTACCTTTTCATCGGCATTTAGCTCATCTTTAAAACAAAGATCTAAATTCGCAGCGATGATTTTTCGGTGTTTTTTGTCAATATGATAGGCGCAAAACGCCATAAAATCGGCAAATCCGTTTAACACGAAATTCGGCAAAATCGTCACCAAAAATTTGAGTAGGTAAAATCCGCAAAGATACACAAAGTCCATTATAAGAGCCTTTCGGCGAGTTTTAAAATCTCATCGACCGAAATTTCGGCGATACAGTCATTGTTTTTATCCAAATTCCACGCATCTATGGCGATTCCTGTATGAATTACAAGATTTTTTGGCGTAATATAGGCATTTCGGTAATGCGGAGTGTAGCCAAAAATCGCAATTGAAGGGACATTCTGCGCCCAAGCCAAATGCGTAGGGCCCGTATCACCGCCAATTACGAGGTCAAATTCGCAAATTTGATCCTTTAATTCGCTCAAATTTAGGCCACTCATCAGCTTCGCGTCCGAATTTTGCGCGATAAATTCCGCCATCTCGGTCTCATTTTTTCCAAATGAAAGATAGACTTCAGCGCCTAAATTTCGCAGTTTTTGTGCGAGTTCGGCCTGTTTTTGAATTGGGTAAATTTTAGTCTTCACACTAGCGCCAACAACGAGCAAAACGTTTTTTTTAGCCTTTTCGAGCTGGATTTTGCCTCTGCCCGCAGGAAAACAAGGCAGTTTGCCCAAAATCTCATCCTCGCTAAATTTAAAGCCAAGCGCCCTAGAGACGAGCTCGCAGTTGCGCAAAATCACGTTTTTTTCGTATGGAATTTGAAATTTTTTCTGATAAAATTTCGCAGCCAAGCGCTCTCTAATCGAATTTTTATCAAAGCCAACCGCATTTTGAGATAAAAATCTCGTCACAATGCCTGATTTTATGAGCCCTTGTAGGTCGATCGCGATGTCAAAATTTCGCTCTTTTTTTTCGCGCAAAATCTCAAAACTCTCTTTGATTTTTTTCTCTTTTAACGGCAGTGCGACAACCTCCTCAATTAGGGGATGATCGCTTAGAATTTGCGCAAATTTCGCATCTACAAACCAGCTGATTTTTGCGTTTGGGATGTGCGCCTTAATCAGCTGCAAAACGACGCTAGCATGGACAATATCGCCAAGTGCGGATAGTTTAACGATTGCAATTTTCATCTATATTTCCAAAAGGTTAATTTTACTGAAATAAAGTTAAAATTCAATAATTTTTGATAGAATTACCGCTTATCTAAAATTTAGGAGACGTATGAAAATTTTTGTCACGGGCACGGCTGGATTTATCGGCTTCCATTTGGCTTTAGCGCTCGCAAAGCGCGGTGATAGCGTCGTGGGGCTGGATAATTTAAACGAATATTATGATGCAAATTTAAAAATTTCACGCCTAAAATTTGCTGGCTTTGAGTGCGAAAATTTGGCCGCAGGAAAAAAAATAATTTCACAAAATTTCCCAAATTTAGCATTTATCAAAGGTGATTTGTGCGATAAAACCCTATTAATGGAAATTTTCAAAAACGAAAAATTTGATTGCATCGTAAATTTAGCCGCGCAAGCTGGCGTTCGCTATTCACTCGAAAATCCTGAAATTTACGCGCAAAGCAACATTATTGGCTTCCTAAATTTGCTCGAAATCGCGCGCGCAAGTGAGATTAAAAATTTCGTTTTCGCGAGCTCGAGCTCGGTTTATGGGCTAAATGAAAAGTTGCCATTTCGCGAAAGTGACAGCGCAAATCACCAAATCAGCCTTTATGCGGCGAGCAAAAAGAGCAATGAAATGATGGCGCACGTATATGCACATCTTTTTGGAATTCCGATGACTGGGCTGCGGTTTTTTACCGTTTATGGTCCGTGGGGGCGATCTGATATGGCGCTTTTTAAGTTTGTAAAAGCCGCTTTAAATGGCGAAAAAATCGATGTTTTTAATAACGGCGAAATGGCGCGAGATTTTACTTATATCGACGATATTATCAATGGCATGATGATGGTGATCGACAATCCTGCACGCAAAAATGCGGCTTGGGATGCCAAAAACCCTGCGCCAGATACCTCTAGTGCGCCATTTCGAATTTATAATATCGGAAATTCAAAACCTGTAAATTTGATGGAATATATCGAAGCGATCGAGGAAAATTTGGGCAAGAAGATAGAAAAAAATTTCCTTCCGATGCAGCCTGGTGACGTCGCGGCGACCTGGGCGGATACAAGCGCCTTAAAAAGGGACTTTGGTTACACACCAACGACTGATGTGCGCCAAGGCGTGGCAAATTTCATAGATTGGTACAAAAAATATTATGCTTAAAAAACCCGAACTTCTCTCGCCCGCTGGCAATTTAACCAAACTCAAAATCGCTGTGCTTTATGGCGCGGATGCCGTGTATGCGAGCGTTGGCGCGCTTTCGCTGCGTCAAAGAAGTGCGAAAGAATTTAGCCTTGAGACTTTTAAAGAGGGCGTCGAATTTGCCCATAAATACGGCAAAAAGTTCTATGCGACGCTTAATGCGTTCCCATTTAACAGCCAAATCGAAAGCATGAAAAAATATATCAAATTGCTTGGCGAATTTGGCGTGGATGGCTTTATTGTGGCGACTCCTGGCGTTTTTGAGTTTATCAAAGAATTTGCGCCAAAAGCTGAAATTCACCTCTCAACTCAAGCGAATGTGATGAACTATTTAGACGCTGAAATTTACCATAAAATGGGCGCAAAACGCATTGTTTTGGCCCGTGAAATTGGGCTAAGAGACGCCATAAAAATCAAAGAAAAATTGCCAAATTTGGAGCTTGAAATTTTCGTTCACGGCTCGATGTGTTTTGCCTACAGCGGGCGCTGTTTGGTAAGCGCAGTCCAAAGCGGGCGTTTTAGCAATCGCGGCGCGTGTGCGAATGACTGCCGTTTTCGCTATGAATTATTCGCGCAAAATCCCGAAACTGGGACACTCTTTCGCCTCGATGAAGACAAAAATGGCACGCACGTGATGAATGCGAAAGATCTGAATTTGATCGCGCACATCGATGAAATCATCAAATCTGGCGCGGTTGATAGCCTAAAAATCGAAGGCCGCACAAAAAGTGAATATTACGTCGCGTGCGCCACAAATGCCTACAGAATGGCGATTGACGACGCTGTTAGCGGGAAATTTAGAAGTGAAATTTACGAAAGCGAGCTAGAAACCCTAAAAAATCGCGGTTTTACCGATGGATATTTCGTGCATCGCCCGTATGAACGCAAAAACACGCAAAATTTCGATACCAGCATCGAAAATGGCACGCATCAAGTCCATGCAATCAGCGAAGATGGCGAATTTTTTAAGACCAAATTTAAGATTGATTTGGTGGAAAAATATGAAATTTTTGCGCCGCAAAATGCCCAAATTCCCGAGGTTTCAAACGAAATTGGCAAAATTTGGCAAGAAAACGGGAAATTTTATATTAAATTTGATAAACTCACGAATCGAAATGGGAAAATTTTTGATGAAATTCACAGCGGCAATTTAAACGAGATCAAATTGCCTGCGCAAATGCCTAAATTTAGCTTTTTACGAAAGGAGATATAGTGGATTTTGTTTCAGTTATAATCGGCAGCAAAAGCGATTTTGACACAATAAATGAGGCGGTAAATATTTTGGAGAAATTTGGCGTGAAGTACGAATTGATCGTCTCTTCCGCGCATCGCTCACCAAAAAGAACCGTAGAATACGTACAAAACGCAGAATCTAGAGGTGCGAAGGTCTTTATCTGCGGCGCTGGAATGGCAGCTCACTTAGCTGGCGTCGTCGCCTCGCACACTGTTAAGCCAGTCCTTGGCGTGCCAATGCCAGGCGGCGCGCTAAATGGCATGGATGCGCTGCACTCAACTGTGCAAATGCCAGGCGGAATTCCAGTCGGAGCCCTTGCAATCGGCAAAGCTGGCGCAAAAAACGCGGCGTATTTGGCAATTCAAATTTTAGCAATCACAAATTCCGAGCTAAACGCAAAACTCAAAAACGACCGAGAGGCGATGGCAAAGGCTGTTGAGAGCGATTCAAACAAGATCGAAGTCCTAATTAAGGAAGATGAAGAATGATGACATTTTCGAAAATTATTTTGACACTTCAAGAATATTGGAATAAGCAAGGATGCCTAATTGTGCAGCCTTACGACATGCCTGCGGGCGCTGGAACGTATCACAATGCTACTTTCTTGCGCGCAATCGGTAAAAAGCCCTGGAGAGCGGCATATGTGGCACCTTCAAGACGTCCAACTGACGGCAGATACGGCGAAAACCCAAATCGACTGGGCGCGTATTACCAATTTCAGGTGATTTTAAAGCCAAGCCCAGAAAATATCCAAGAGCTTTATTTAAAAAGCCTCGAAATTTTAGGCCTAGATCTTAAAAAACACGATATTCGCTTTATCGAGGATAATTGGGAAAGCCCAACACTTGGGGCTTGGGGGCTTGGCTGGGAAATTTGGCTTGACGGCATGGAGATCACGCAATTTACCTATTTTCAGCAAGTTGGCGGCATTCCATGCGAGCTAATTAGCGGCGAAATCACCTACGGCTTGGAGCGCCTCGCGATGTACTTACAAGACATCGACAATGTCTTTGATATCGTTTGGGACGAGCAAGAAATTGATGGCAAAGTCCATAAAATCACATACGGCGACGTACATAAGCAAAGCGAGTTCGAATTTTCCAAATATAGCTTCGAGGTCGCTACGATCGATACCCTTTTTGCGCAGTTTAACAGCGCTTTTGATGAGTGCAAGGTCGCTCTGGCGGCTGATTTGGCGCTTCCGGCGTACGATTACTGCATGCTTGCGGCGCACACGTTTAATGTGCTTGATGCTAGAGGCGCAATTAGCGTCACTCAGCGCCAAGAATACATCCTAAAAATCCGTGAATTGGCAAAATCGTGCGCCTTAAAATATCTTGAAAGCAGCAAAAAGTATGGAAATTAGCGAAATTTACCGAATTTTAGATGAAATCGCGCCTTTTGAAGCCCAAGAAAATTGGGACAATTCCGGGCTTTTGGTGGGAAATTTGAGCGATAAATTTGAGCGAATTTACCTCTCGCTCGATGCGGATTCGAATTTAATCGATTCTTGTGAGCCAAATTCGCTCCTAATCACGCACCATCCGCTGATTTTTAAAGGCTTAAAAAGCCTAAATTCTGGCAAATTTCCAGCAAATTTAATCTGCAAAATGATAAAAAAAGATCTAAAACTCATCGCGATGCACACAAATTTCGATAAATTCTGCTTAAATCGCTTCGTTGCGAGCGAAATTTTAGGGTTAGAAATCGAAAACTGCGATGAATTTTTAATCCACGCAAAAGTGCCCGCAGGCAGCGACAAATTCGAAAATTTCGTCAAATTCGTAAAAGAAAAACTCGAAATTCAGACGATTCGCGTCGTAAAAGCAAACGAAAATATCGCTAAAATCGCCATTTGCACAGGCAGCGGAATGGATTTGATTGACGGCGTGGCGGACTGCTTTTTAACCGGCGACATCAAATATCACGACGCGCTGGCTGCTTACGAAAATGGCGTTAGTCTCATCGACATCGGACATTTCGAGAGCGAGAGGCATTTTGGGGCTTGCCTCGCATCACACTTGCAAAAAAATAAAATTGAAGTTATAATTGCGAATTCTATAAATCCATTTGAATACAGATAAAGGAAAAATGATGAACAAATACGTAAAACAGCTCGTTGAACTCTGCGAATACGACCGCGAGATCGATGGATTCTTGCCCAAAATCGAGCAAATTTCAAACACATTGAAAGCCAAAAATGACGAAATCGCCGCGCTTCAGACGCAAATTTCGCAAAACAATACCGAAATTGAGGAGCTAAAGACTAGCGTTTCGCAAACAAATGCGCAAATTAAGGAATTCTCAGCCAAAATCAAAGAGATCTCAAAAAAGCAAAATTCGGTCAAAACTGAAAAGGAGATTAAGGCGCTAAATTTGGAGGACGAAATCGCTCGCGAGCAGCTAAATACTGCGAATGACGACATTGCGAATTTCGAGAAAAAAATCGAAATCAAAAAGGATTTGAAAAAATCTCTAAGCGACAATGAAAAGGCTCTAAAAGACGAATATAAGGAGCTTGAGAAGGAATTAAAAGGCAAATTGGACGAAATCGAGGCCGAAAGAGGTAAAATTTCAGAGAAAAAATATGAACTTCTCAAAAAAATGGACCAAAAAATCATCTCATTTTACGAAAAAATTCGCATTTGGGCGGGCAATACCGCGGTCGTTCCTGTGCGCAAACAAGCCTGCTACGGCTGCTTTATGAAAATCAACGACAAGACCTTTATCTCGGTAACCAAAAGCGATGACATCGTCACATGCCCGCACTGTGGGCGAATTCTCTACAAAGAGACCGACAAAAACGCGTGATTTACAATATTTTCGTGTTTTTAATCTGGCTGGCGGCTTTGCCGTTTTTAGCGATTTTTTCGCTCAAAAAAAAGTACCGCAAAAGCCTGCCGGCGCGCTTTTTTCTCTTTAAAAATCCACCAAATTCTAAAAGCGAAATTCACTTTCACGCCTGCAGCCTTGGCGAGGTAAAGTCCATTGAGCCGCTTTTAGCGCACTTTGAAGACGCGGCAATTACCGTAATTACGAACACTGGCTTTGCTGCTGCGCGCCAAATCACCTCAAATTCGCGTTTCTTGCCGTTTGAGTGGTTTTTGCCATTTTGGCTAAAAAAGCGAAAAATTTTGGTCGTTTTTGAGGCGGAACTTTGGCTAAATTTGTTCAAATATTCGCGCAAATTTGGCGCCTACACGGTTTTATTAAACGCTAGAATTAGCGATAAATCATATCCAAAATACCTAAAATTCAAGCCTTACTACAAAAAAATCTTTCAAAATGTCGATTTGGTGATGGCTCAAAGCCAAAAAGATAAAGAGCGTCTCGAAAATTTGGGCGCAAAGAATGTTGAAATTTGGGGAAATATCAAAAGCGCAAATTTGCCAAAAATCACGAAAAATTACCCAAAATTTGAGTATTTCACGCTCACAATCGCTAGCACTCACGATGGCGAGGAAGAGCTCATTTTATCGCACTTAGAGGCAAAAAATATGAAAATTATTTTAGCGCCTAGGCATCCGGAGAGATTTGAAAAAGTGCATGAAATTTTTAGCGAATTTGCTATGGAGCGTGGTCTTTCGTATGAGCGATTTTCCGCAAATTTAGGGCTAAATTCGCGCTGCATTCTGCTCGATACCATCGGCGAACTCGTAAATTTTTACCGCATCAGCGACGCGGTCATTTTAGGTGGCAGTTTTGTGCCAAATATCGGCGGTCATAATCCAGCCGAGGTCGCAAATTTCGAGATTCCGCTCATTAATGGCAAATTTTATCACAACCAAACCACGCTTTTTGAAATGGTCGAAAATGTCTATTTTGCGGACGCAAGCGAGATAAATTCGCTTCTAAATTCCAAATTAACGCCAGCAAGAATCAAAAACCGCTTCGAAATGGCCAAATTTGTGCAGTTTTTAAAGGAAAAATTATGAATCAAGACAAAGCCTACAAACTTTTAGCGCTTCAAGAAAATATCTCAAATAACGAAGCGAAGGCGTTAATCGACACTGGAATCGTCTCCGCGCGCGGCAAAAAGGTAGAAATCGCGCGCGCGTTGATGAGTGTGAACACGAAATTTCAGCTCCAAAAGATCCAAAAAGCGACGAAAATTTTTGAAAATGACGAAATTTTGGCGGTTAATAAACCTGCGTTTTTGACATCGCAAAGCGTGGCTGATGAGTTTAAATTTGAGCTTTTAAACCGCCTTGATAAGGAGACTTCTGGCGTTTTGCTGCTGGCTAAGACGCCGGAATTTAGGACAAAAGCGATCGCTGAATATAAAGCAATGCGCGTAAAAAAGGAATATATCGCGGTCGTAAATGGCATAATCAGCGATGAAATGGAAATTAATGAGCCAATTTTAACGCTCAAATCCAAATCTGGCGCGATTTCAAAAATCAGCAAGAACGGAAAAGAGGCGATTACGCGCGTTCGTCCGCTTATGATTTCTGGCAAAAAAACGCTAATTTTAGCTGAAATTTTAACCGGCAGAACGCATCAAATTCGCGTTCATTTGGCGTCTTTAGGGCATTTTATAATCGGGGAAAGAAAATACGCAAAATCAAACGCAAAACGGCTATTTTTGCACTCGTATAAGACCGAAATTTTGGGCCTCAAATTTCGCGCCGAAATCCCGCGCGAATTCGGCGAATTCGGCTTTGAAATTTCAAAAAATACAGACTTTTAATGAGTTTTAAGAAAAGTTAATATATAATTGCCAACTTTATTAAATTTGAAAGGTGAAACGTGTTTGAACATATCAGTGAATCGTTTAGAACGGCAGTTAATAAGCTAAAAATCGTCGATGACGAAAAAGCGCTCAAAAACGCGCTCGAGACGCTAAAAAAGGCACTTTTGAAATCTGATGTTCATCACAAGGTCACAAAAGAGCTTCTTAGCCTAATCGAAAACGACGTCAAAGCCCAAGGCATCGGACAAAAGGCGTTTTTAGACGCAGTGAGTAGAAATTTGACTGAAATTCTAACTGCGCCCGGAAATCAAGGCTTTGTCTATGCCAGCGTGCCGCCGACTGTTATTTTGATGGCTGGACTTCAAGGCTCTGGAAAAACGACAACCACCGTAAAATTGGCAAATTACCTCAAACTTCGCAAAAAAAAGGTCCTAATCGCGGCGTGCGATTTGCAAAGATTTGCTGCAGTCGAGCAGTTGCGCCAACTTTGCGAGGCGAACGAGCTTGAGCTATTTTTCATCGAAAACGAAAAAGATCCGGTAAAAGTGGCGAACGAAGCGATAAAAAAGGCAAAAAAAGAGCTTTATGACGTTTTGCTTGTCGATACTGCGGGTCGTTTGGCGATTGATGAAGTTTTGATGGACGAGCTAAAACGCGTAAAAAAGGCGATCGAGCCGCATGAGGTTTTTTATGTCGCAGATGCGATGAGCG
>Ga0065711_1028470_pt1 | contig 41018 bp, 29 predicted proteins | sample Hoacrofraction12_FD_59098 | JGI IMG/M metagenome (GOLD analysis project Ga0065711, IMG submission 59098) | Hoatzin crop microbial communities from Cojedes, Venezuela - Epithelial fraction 12 v2 (version 2) | ecosystem: Host-associated > Birds > Digestive system > Esophagus > Crop | place...
GACAAGGTCCTGTGCAGCCTACTGTAGGTGACCCTGCTTTGGCAGGGGGGTTGGACTAGATGACCCACAGAGGTCCCTTCCAACCCCTACCATTCTGTGTGATTCTGTGACTAACCTTGGAGGGCTGCTTCTAAGATGTGGCCGATCACCCTTGGTCTCCCTCCACCTACAGAGAAGCAGGCATCTGAAATTAAGAGATTAACCCAGGCCCTGGTAATGCCCCATGTGCGTGCTAAATAAGAGGTTACAAGAATTAAAAAACTTAGTGCAACCTTTTCCAACCCGTACCCTCTCAGTTTCCTCCTGTCCGGGATCCAGATTTGGAGATGCTCTGCATTTGGCGTGTTGATTCCTCCGTGGCTTCCTCTAGTTCCTTAACTCACATATACCTCAGGCTGCCCCACCACACGCTACCGGCAGGTTTTAGACTGCTGTTGGGTACTGTGCTCAAGGGCGCTTCCTTTTGCTTTCGTTGTGCCGTCTGATGTGCTCCCTCCTACTTTCTTGTGCTGTTTTTCTGCCTGTCACGCCAAGCTCCAGCAATGGGAAAAGGTTATATTGCTCTTAGGTGAAGCCAGCGCTGGTGTAGTTGGTGAGGTCAGACACGAACCGTGAGCCAAGTGCCCGGCTCTGTGTGTTTGGGGGCAGGTTTGAACACCTCTAGCTGCACTTTTCTGCCGAGTCCCTCACCTGCCAGTCGTGCTCTCCTGCCGAAGGGTGAGCGAGAGGGGTCTCATCCTCACCAGAGAGCTGCCACCACCCTCAGAGCAGGCAGGACCTGCTTCCCCAGGCCCTGATGGGAAACCACTGCTAAGAAGGTTTTGTGTGAGCTTTTCCCAGCGTGTTGCTGTTTATATTCAAACTGCCGTGGGATTTTTTTTCAAAGTGCGTAACTTTTGAGCAGTGAACTTAATTTGATCCTCGTCGTATGTGGGTTTGGGGAAGATCTAGTGAGCATCAGTGTATGAACACCTGTCCTTTCCTCCCTCTCCTAGGATTTTAGATAATGGGCTGTGTGCAATGTAAGGATAAAGAAGCAACAAAACTGACAGACGAGAGGGATGGCAGTTTAACTCAAAGCTCAGGCTACCGCTATGGGACAGACCCCACTCCGCAGCACTATCCTAGCTTTGGTGTGACTTCAATCCCAAACTACAACAACTTCCACGCCACGGGAGGCCAAGGACTGACTGTGTTTGGTGGAGTCAATTCCTCCTCTCATACAGGGACGCTGCGTACAAGAGGAGGAACAGGTGAGTTTCAAAGTCTTCTTCCAGTGCTCTTAGAGAGCATCAATCGTGTTAATTACAGCAGAGGCACAACTGTCTCAGCGTGCTGCTTTCGGGAAGAGTTATTTCATTAAATACTGCAAAGAACCGAAGCAGGGGCAGAGCTGGGTCCCCAGCCCTACCTTTGCTACCTTGCGGGTGCTATTTCTCTTGGGGGGTGAAAAATCACGCATACACGCCCAATTTGGCTGACTGACTGCCTCATCTCTCTACCAGGGAATGGAAAGTGTGGCCTGAGCCACCTGCAGTAGTTCACAGGAAATACTTGGCATGGCTGTGCCTAAACTCAGTCTTCAAACCCCCTTGGCCCGCTTGGGATCCTACGCTGTGTGTGGGTACCAAACCAAGCGTACTGATGACTCTACAGAGTGACGGAGGTGGCGTGCCCGCTGGCTGCGCAAAAGCAAAGGGATTAGAATGGTTGTCCAAGAAGTAGGAGGCTTCAGTTTATTGTGCTCCTCAGCAACTGGACTAGCTTACATTTGGCTTGGCCACCTCATAGCTTGAGGCTCCTTTCCCTCCTCTTTTTTTCCGATGGAATGTAACTCACCTGTTTTCTTCTTTAGGTGTAACTCTTTTTGTGGCGCTTTATGACTATGAAGCAAGAACAGAAGATGACTTGAGTTTTCACAAAGGAGAAAAATTTCAAATACTTAACAGCTCGTAAGTTTTAGGCTTGGGAATATGCTTTGTAATATTTTTAAACTTATAATGTTGGCAGTTACATTTGTCTGCTTGAGTTATTAGTAAAATCTAATGTTGGGTATTCAAGATTTGTATGGGTTTTAGTCTGCTTACTTACTTGTCTTTGCCTTTAGTGCACTTTTGCAAAGTGCTTTATTATTAGGGAAAAAAAAAGCCTTCAAACCACATGCAGCTTTACTTCAAAAATAAGCGTTAGATTGTGTGATTCACTGCTTACATTTCACAGTAAACTCACATTCAGAACTGAGAGTACCAGCTCTGTACTTCACCAGTAGTCACAGAAGTTCTGCAAGGCATGTACTAACACTTTTTCTTGCAATCTACTTTTTGCAAGTATCTCTGCACAGAAACGAACTAAAAACTGATTCACAATTGAGACGTTACCCATATTTGCGTGCCAAGTTTAAAAGCTTTCTTTTTCCATTTAAAGGCAGGTGATACAGTCAGAACATGCTAGGAAGTTCTGTTAAGTGAGAACACACCATTGGACAGTTGCATTTGGCATGAAAACCACACTTCCATCCTGAAAATCATCAACTTAAAATTAATTTTATTAACTGCTCATAGAAAAAATCCCTTAGCAATTTAAAAATAGCATCTAAAACTTACTGTGCTACTGACCTATATCTGAACATCTTGTAATTCTTGGCTAAGAACATAAAGTTGAAGGCTCTGCATTATGTTCAGTAGTGCTATCATGTAGAGGTAAAAATGGGTTAACAGCCAAGTATGTCGCTTTCTAGAGGCTTTGTGATATTGCTCTCATCTTTTTTTCTTACACTATGTGACATTGAGGCAAATTCATCCCTGGTGCAACTCCTGTTAATAGAACAACTCCAGGGTTGGAGTTGGCTCAATGTGCGTTGAAGTTAAAAAAAATATATAGATCAGGTAATTCTGTGGAATATTTCATGAAGCCGTGAAGCTGAAGAGCTTTGATGTAGATGAAAGCAGAGAAGCTTCAGTTACGACTTGTAGAGGGAGCAGCAGTTTAAAAACCTCTCTACTTCTAAATTAGCGCTTGGAAAAAAAACCTTTTTTAACCCATCAGCCATTTTTGTTCATGTTGCCTGCTGCTTTCCTAACCTTGCACAAACTATGCCATAACTTGAAACAAGAAATTCCAGGTGTTAGGAGTTCCTTGCACATGCCAGCTGGTGAAATCAGGGGGTGCTCAGCAGAACTTGCAGAGCAATCATTCTCAGAGTCAGTGGGACAGAGAGATTCCCCCACGTGTGGGCGGTTGCAGTAGATTCCCCGTGTGTGGGCAGTTGCAGTACATGCATTTTCATGCAGGTAATTGCTGCCTGGAGGAAGGTTTTCTAAAAGAAAAAAAAAACAAGCACCTACTGATTTTCTTATAGGATGATAGAAGCTCGGTTCCCATCGTGGTCAGCTCTGTCTGCTTGTAAAGGCAGACCGAACCACACTCCTGCAGTACTGACAGCCAGGCTGGGAATCTCCAGAAAGCAGCTTTTTTTGTGAGAATGCTTCCTCTCTTCACTTGTATCAGAAATTATAAGAAAGAAGCCCATTTTTTTAAGAGTCTGCCAATGCTGCTTAAAACTAGAAAGCATATATGTGCACAAAACTAATTTGCCTGGACTTTTTGGAGAGGTTTGGATTTTTTTTTAACTCTCAACAAATGAAATTTGATTTTTTGCTTTGGATTTAAAGTTCAGGACAGCAACACCTGAAATGGCATACAGAGGGTATCTCTGTGATTTGAAGTCAGAAATTATACCAAGGGCAGTCTGGGGGCAGGAGGTACCTGCAGGGGTGGTTCAGAGCAGAGCTTGACTTCAGGGCTCAGAAACCCTCGGCCGTCCCCTGCATCTGCACCGTGACTCCTGCATACCCTGACTGGCCCCCTTGACTAGCCCCCTCCTACCTCAGCTGGGTGTCTAAAATGAAGAGGTGTGAAAAAAGTCTACATTCCTCCTCCTTTCTGGCAGTGCTTTGAGAGATTTCAGCTTCTGTGTCAGAGCAGAAGGGCTTGTTCCTAATATTGTGATCATCTGCAGGGCTGCTTTTTTCCTCCCTAGCAATGATAAAATACCTCCATCTAGTGGACTCTCTGTAGAGTAAGGAGGAGGAAAGTAATGGTGCAATTTATCAACCACAGTATGGCATAATCTCTTAGAAATATTCTACAGCAACGTATGGGAGAAGGGTTAGCACTTCATCTGATAAAATTATGGATGCAAATGGTTAGGACCATCTGCCTGACATACTAATCACACAAGGTGTATTAAAATAGTGTCAGCTGCCAGCCTCTAGAAAAGCTACTTGTTCTTCACTTTTTGAACTATAGAATTGTAAATGTCTCCTTTTTGACGAATCACAGCTGTTTTCCTTAGAGTTCTTATTCCTTCAAACTGTTAAAGAAAGTGGAGTTGAAAATTTGAAGTAAGAGCTCACCTTGACGTGACCTTTCCTGCCAGTAATAGCTCAGACAGTGTTTTTCTGTAACTGCTTGCTTACAGAAGAGGCTGAATTCTCTCGCCACGTTTGATAATAGTGGTTTATTTAGTGAACAAATCTCTGTTTTACAGAGAGGGGAACTGAGAAAGAGTTTCTAAGCAGTCCAGAAATAGAAAAGAGAATGCTTCTTAGTAGCGGTAGGAGTTAAACATTGGTGAATCTGGTGCTGAGAGTGAAACACAAATTGTGAAATGCCAAATCGTTGCATCCTGTAAAAAAGCTGAGAAATAAAATTCTCTTAAAGCTGCACATTCTACAGCAACACACATGGTCTGAAGGGCAGTACCGTGTGCACACAGGTGTACGACAAAAATTGGTGCTAAACCAGTGGAACACTGCCATAAGATGGTCCTGCATGGACATCTTTGTATTTAAATGTTGTAGAAGAATGGGGTTTTGCAAGCGTTTGAAAATGCAGCTAAGTGCTTTGCTACTTCAGACGCCTCCTCTGGGTGCCCAGGAGAGGGAATCTAGACAATGAAGTGTGATCCTTAAGGGCTATCTAAACCCCCGTGTTGATAGATGGCTTTTTGATGCCTTTGGTTTCAGACAGAAGTTTAAAATTAGCAGTGGATGTGACAGTGTTCAGTTTGGCAGTTTCTCTATAAGCTCTCTCAAGGGTCTGTATTAGAATAATTGCTATGGAGACAGTTTTCAATATTCCAGTCCAAATCCGGCCCTCACCAAACCTGATTACGCTGGGTTGTTATGCCTGTTTCTGCCATTACGCTACATTTGGAAGGCTACGTTACTAATCAGCGCTGACATAATAACAGGTGTAAAGAAATACGTGTATGATTTGGGTTTAGATGAGCAGCTCTCTCGGAAGCATGCTGGTGATAAGAGATGAGTTGCTGTGGCTTCGTACACGGCGCAGCTGCGGGTGCCCTTAGCAAAGTCAGGTCGGTGCCTTTACAGCTGTGTCTCACTCTCACTTCTCCTCACCTCTCTTTCTGCAGGGAAGGAGACTGGTGGGAGGCCCGCTCCTTGACAACAGGCGAAACTGGTTACATTCCCAGTAATTATGTGGCTCCAGTCGATTCCATCCAAGCAGAGGAGTATGTTTTCTTTCTGTTGTAAAGACCCGTTAGTGCTGTATTTGAAGGAAGTTTGAGGAGTTGGTTTTGACTGATTGTGGCGATTTTTCAAATGACTTACATTATTTTTATTTCAATTCTTAACTGCACTGATAAGTAATCAGGTAATTAGTAACAAAAGAAGCACAAGCTCAGTGCTTTTTCAATGTCAAAACAAAGGAAGAAAACCTAAAGGAACAAAGGTCTGCTTCCTTTCTTCTAGTGTTGACTAATTTCAGGCTTTAAGCGAAAGGTGCCCTTGCTTTTCCTGAACCAAATTGTAAAAACATTAGGAGTCAATTAGTGTGCAAACTGCCTATTAAAGAAAGCACATTGTATGAACAGATACCTACCAATAGGTAGGATGCCTACAACGTATACAGCAGGCAGCATAATGAGGACATGCCTGTGCAAGAAATGGAGTGCTGTGTGTGTCCATATTATTTCCAGTATAAAAGGTACGTTGGAGGAGCTAATATAGGCTGAGCAGGTACTGCTTTAGTCTGTACTTCAGGCTGTACTTGGTTGATTGTGAAACCAAAAACTGAAGAAAAAAAGATTGCTGCAGGAGGGAAAAAGGTACCAAAACTCTGAAAGCCTGATACAGCCACAGTAAAGTGGTTACATCTGGTCCTTCTACTGAGGTTTTATAGCTGTGGTGCAACAAAAGTATGGAATACTAATACATCACTATGTAAGTCAAATATGTAGTTTATAGCAACATCTGTAAAAATACTGCTCTTCAGCAGCAACACATTTGTCTGCCCATTTCCTTGTCTGTTCCTTCCCCCCGCCAGGTCTTGCTCTCTGTCTGTCAAAGTCTTTGTTGTAAGACACCAAACAAGCATTCTCACCATCTACTGATTTTAGGCTTCACACAAAGTGCTACTGCACAATGTGTACAACATCTATGACACAGTTTGTCACGTTAGCTTCCCACCACGATAACAGAGACACAATATGATAAAAATGGTTGAATATACTTGAGTAACCATAGTTTCCACAAATAATCCTCCCTGTCTGAGCTCTGTGACCCTATCCAATAATCCTATGTAGCACTCGTCTTATTATTTCTGATGTTTCCCTAAGGTGGTACTTTGGCAAACTTGGCCGAAAAGATGCTGAGAGGCAGCTGTTGTCATTTGGAAACCCCAGAGGTACCTTCCTGATCCGGGAAAGCGAAACTACCAAAGGTAGGATGGCCAAAGCTATTCTGGCTACGAATGAGAAGATATATGAGAAAAATTGTGCTGAGTTTGTGAAATACTGTTTTCAGTGATATGAAGGTAGAGGTTAAGCGTCATATGGCATATAGGTGTGCTAGGGAATTGGAGCCTGAACACTCTGGGTCTTAGAGTAAGCATTCAACGCAGAGAACAACCCAAGTGCAACCCACGCTGTGCTCAACCCGTGGTATCTGCAGTGCAAGTCACGCACAGGCAGGGTGCTCTGCTCTGCTGTCACACGCTGAACATCGCACTGTCTCTGTTAACGCATGTGTTGAGGATATGACTGTTGCGATGCAGTTGGGTGGAGAATGGCCCCTCACAACAGCAGCTGTGGGGCTACAGGAGGAAGACCTCCTGAAGTCCGTATTCAGGTCCAGGCACTGCCAGCTGGCTCTACTGTGAACAGATGCAGGGAACCCCGTCTAGTTTGGTGAAAACTACTGCTTACTTCTGAACAAGGGAAATATTTGAACCTGCTTGTCTGGAAGGTGTAAGATAAAAACGGGCGGAGGGGGAGGTGATCGTTATTGTTTTTAGAAGATCAGGGGATTTTTCGGTCTTTGTCCTTTTAAATGCTGGATCCCTGCGGGGGGAAGATGTGGCAGTTTTAAATTCATAGATTAACAGTGAAAAGACTTGGAAATATTTCTAATTAATATATTCATGAAGTATTCAACTGTATTCATTCTGTTGAAGTCAAGTGGAAGGATATGTTCTCCTCCTTCCCTCTAAAAATACTGGAGGAGTTCCAGTTTTCTTGGTGGGTGCTATCTTTGCTTTTATATTTTGTTCATGAGGCCTGTCAACATCTTCTTCAAAGCTTCACGTATATGAAAAGATCTGTCTAACTCATACAACTATTGAGGAGAAAACCTGCAACTAAGTGAAAACACACCTGGGCATTTCTGAATTAGCCAGCAATCCAAAACAATAGCTGTGGGAAGGAGAAGTCAGTGGAATTAATTCCATGTAAGTTCTGACGTCTAATGATGGTTCATGTAATTAAAGCACTGACTTGTCAGTGCTTTGATCAGAGCACGTTCTGTCAGCTAGAGTTAGCATGCAAAGTGGTTGGAGTCATGGCTGGTAAAGGGGTTTAAAGCAGAGGAGCACTACTTCCCACTCCTCTCTGCCTGACCTATATTCAGATGCTGCATTCTGTCAGCTGAAGTTGTAAGTAAGTTTTACATTTTTGACTGCTGCAGTCACTGGATTCTTCCTTCACTGTTTCTGATGCAATATCTGAGTAGATGTGCTGTTGTTTCAGACAGCTAATGTCCCATCCTGTCACCCCCCAGCTTCACCATACCTTATGCAGCAGTGAGGCATTCTCACCAGGAACAGGACAGGCTCTAACTTGCTCTTTTTCTGCAAATAGCCTCCACCTGTTAGTTTTCACCAACAGTTGTGACGTGCGCGAGGAGCAGGACTTCATTCCACTCTGTCCTGAGTTTAAAAACTCACTCATATAGGCATCCATGGATCCTAAAAGTAAACACAACACTGTTCCTCTAAACCACATTGTCAGTTTAGTCCGTTTTGACCATTTTTTATACAGTGATGGGGATATGTTTTGCAGGGCTCTTTACTGGCTTTTTTCTAGAGCTTCTTGTGAGACACAAAAGCACTGGGGAAATGGAGTAATCCATCATGGATGGATTTATAGCAGCAAGCTTAATTTCTCTCCATTTGAACTTAAGGCTTTCTACATCTTCAGGCTAAGCTTTCATCAAAGCCATTGGAAAAAAACAAACATTCATGGTTTTTGTAAAAAATGCCTATTTCCCTGCTCATCGTTGTGGTGTTTCAGTATGTTGTTAGAAGAAAACAGAGGGAGCCTGTTGTTCGTGAGAGAGAAAAAACTCAGCTGGGAGGGCTCGAATGGTGCATCCTCCCAGAAGTCTTCTCAGAATGCCTCACTCCAGCGAGTCATCTTGGGCTTGAGGCAGGAATTGTTTTGTGACCTAGAATCATCACTTCTGCTTTAAATAATAACAATAATAAAATTAATCAGGATCATGTTAAAAGTATCATCATGGATGACTTCAGCATGAATTTAACCTCCCTTGATCATGGTTGTCTTCTCTTCTTACTTCCAAAATAAATCATACAGAGCTGGCTTTTCATTTTTTCAGTGCCTGACTACCCAGATACTTCATCAGCTCTTGTCTGTATAATCCTTCACCTGGTTTCAATCTCCACCCTCCAAGGCTGTCTGGTTTTAGGTTTGTTTTTGTAAAAAATTCATTAGTATGATATATTGTAATGTCGTGTTTCTATCCAAATTTTTATTATGTATCTCTCTTATGTTTGAATTTATTATCAGATAATGTTGAATAGTATAAATAACCAACAGCCTAAATAAATGAATAATGAAATCCATCTTGGTTCCTGTTTTTGTCCAGATTTGAACTAAAGCTCCAGTCCTGCAACTTGATCTGAGGTCAGTGGGGGTCCACAGAGGGCCACCCACGCAGCTCTGATTGCAGACCTGGAGCCACAGATTGTTTACATTTTCCGAAAGAATCTAAAATAGTGACCAGATAGGCATGGAGCGTGACTAAAGAAAATACAGCTGCTGCCAATGCATCAAAACTCATAAACGCAGAGGTGGAGAACACTGCCTGGAAAAGTTTGAAAGCAGGCTGACAGTGTACAACCCAGAGTGGTGGTACAAAGCATGCACAAGATGTGCTTGCAAATCCCCAAAAAGCTTTCAACTCCAAGCTGACAGAGATGTACTTACTCAGTGGGAGAGCCTCCTCAGAAAGAATATCCTAAACAAACAGTATTTTTCTATGCTTAGAAATAAAATCCCTGTCACTCCTCTCAGGATGTCTCCCATTCGCATAAACCAGAATCATCTGTGTAAGTGCTAGTTCTTTTCCTCCTATTATATAGAGGACACGCAACAGGGAATTTGAGATGTCCTTGGAGTCGGGGTGGAGACGTTTTGTTCACTGCAGCTCCCTTGGTTTTGAGGTGCCCACCAGTGTGACCTGTTGCAGGTTAATGTGGTCAGGGAAACTTCTTCCTGGGGAGACATCCAGCAAAGACATCTTACACCAGGAATCTCGACCACGTAACTGTGGGGGTTCTTTAAACCGTTTCATTTGGCTGGAGGTGGTTCTGTAGGATGTGAACCTGCCTGCTGTGTTGGAAAGTACCCTGACTTGGGATAAGCAGCGGTCAGTGCTGTTTGCTGTCAGACCTCTAGGAAATCACTCCACCTTTCACGCTGTCCAAAATTGTCGGCTGGTGGTTTTCCTTTCCTGTCCTTAGGTGACATGGTTACCAGTGAACTCAGCCCAGGCCCCAGAAGGAGGACCTTCCTGAGATCTCTGCAGCTGCCAGTTACCTCCATTTTTTTTCCTTTTAATGTCTGAATTACCTTTGAGTAAACACAATATTTGTCTGAGCCATGAGTGAAGACTTGTCTTCTCCACTGCCTTTGAAACGGCCATGCTCTTGCTCAGAAACTGCATCATGCTGTAAAATGTGGCTTTGCTCTTGAGACTGTAGAGAACCAACACGTGGGTGTCACTGTATGTGGAATAGGACTGTGCTTCAGATTGAGATGGCTGAATGCACAGGTCCCCTTGTAGGTGGCAAAGGTCCCTTTACAGTCAGCAGGAAGCTGGGGTTCAGTGCAGCTGCCCACGACTGCAGACAGCTGGTGCTCAAACCTGCATTACGCCATCGACTTCTACTGTGCCGTGACACTCATGGAAATTAGGCTGAGATTCAGCTGCCCTAATAGCACCAGAAACTTATGTGTGGGCATCTAAATCAAGCCCACAGCCCACCTGCAGACAGCCACCGCTTCACCTAAAACTAAATCCAGCCCCTCAGCTGAGGTTCCTTTACCTGGCCAGGAGGGTTCAGAGCCATTTGAAATGCCTGCAGGGCATCCACGTGGATGCGACAAATGTGACAGCCTGTGGAAGAGCTGCCAAGCGGGATGTCCTGGGGCATCTCACGTGGCACCTAACCACTGTGTTTGGGCATCTGAAGCCCACCAGTAACCTCTAAAGCTCCAGCACGGATTTGGAAAGCGAAACGTGCAGTTCTTGCAGATCTCCACGTGCACAGTCGTGGTGTAGTACCACCTTCCAAAGACTGTGACATGCAAAGTATGCCAGTTTTGTTGTTTAATGTTTATAAAGAATTTTGGGATCCATCTGGATAACAACACTACATGTATATGAAGTCATTATTTCCAGTGCTTCCTATGAAAATCTTGATATTTACTGTCCACTGGCATTTACCTGAAGTCTAGTATTTGCAGTGTAACCTGACACTTAGAATAGAAAAAGTCAATTTAAGAACATGAAGCAGTAAATGTTAAAATGTGATTTTTCATTTGCACAGAAGTCCTGATTTCTTTCCAGAAAAGTGTGAAAGGGACATGGTGTGAACATAGTAACATTTCTGTTGTACTTACTTCATTGTGTTAAATTCATTTATTCTTTTTCAAGGTACAGTAAGCATTTTTTGGAAACAGTTTCTCTTTCGCTTTGTAACGACTGACCAGCAAACCAAAATCTTTGTGTCTAAAAGCTACTTACAATTTTTTGTTTCTCCTTTCCTTGGAACAGGTGCCTATTCCCTGTCTATTCGTGACTGGGATGATATGAAGGGAGATCATGTCAAACATTATAAGATTCGCAAACTTGACAATGGTGGATATTATATCACAACTCGGGCACAATTTGAAACTCTTCAGCAGCTGGTTCAGCATTATTCAGGTAATTTTTCAGATAATACACGACACTCTTAAGTATTTTAAAACAAAAGTGTTTGCTGCTGAGCTGACGTGTGTGTAAGACACCCTAAAGAGCCATTTGAGCTATGCCTCTTGCTTGTTGTAATGCATCTTCCATTATCCCTTTCCCATTACAGTTATAAATGGCCTTGAGTGCTGTTCACAGTGTACAGCAGCAGAGCTTTTAGAAGCTAGCACTCTGCTGAGGTTAAGGATTTGGCTGCGCTCCCTCTTCTAAGCAAACAGAATTACTGAATTTGACTTGCACATCTCAAAGCATGAATTCCCTGTGCATAATCGAGTGCTAATATGTACCATTTTGCAGCACAATATTGCTAATAAAGCAAATAGGGAATTGTATTTTGGAATTCAGTCACCTAAAGTGATCACCAAAAGGTTTGTGTAGATCACCTGACTCAAATTTTCCCACTGGATTTGTGTTCAATGCACAAAGTATTAACATGTAAATTATAATCGGTCTAATTTTAAAAATAAATGTGGCAAGGTGGGTGTTTCTTTATGCATACCATTTGTGTCCACCCACCAAGCTTTTTTTTTGTTTTTAATTCCTATGATTAAAACATGGCAGCAAAAGTGCGTCCTGCTGTCACTGGGGATCAGTATACAATAGATACAACTTTAAAGCCCTCCAAACCTCTGCTTAGGTCACTGGTTCTTGTGTAGAACATTGCCATGCTTCTCAACATGGTCATTTTTAAAGCAAAAGTTTGTATTCTAAATTATTTTTCTTTTTATTTTTTCCTTACTTTAGCTTTTCATAATATTAACAGACGACCCCAAATGCTCATTGCTCAAAAACTTTTCTTAATTTTTACTTGGGAAACCAGCTTCTCCATGGGGTGTTTTTTCTGTATTCTTTGTATTCTGTCTGCTGTATTCTTATGCTATTCATACTAGACATCTGGCTGTCTTCTCCGCCCAGTTTCTGATGGGTGTATGCTGCCTGGGAAAATTTCTAGTTTTTTCTGGTGACTCTGTATTAAACTAAGCTAAATAATGTATAAAACCTCACATCTGAGGAAGATAATTTTCAACCCTACTATACCAACTGGTATGTGCCAACTTTTAGTTTTCTGTGGTCGCATTATTTGGGTTGTGTACTTGCCATGCACAGATGCAGAAAAATAGATCTGAAAGTAGACATTTCTGTGCAACACAGAGGGATGATCAGTAGGATCCAGGCAGGGTAGCTCAGGAGGGACATGGTACAGACCCACACTCCAGAGGTTTCACCTGAGGTCTTCAGAGCCAGGTAAATACAGGAGCCTTCATTCTGTGCCAGCTCCAGCTGACTTGAAACATGAAGGCTGCTTCTAACCGCCTGCTCTGCACTCTGGATTGTGAGAGGTAGATTAGCACAACGCCTTGTGAGCACCTAGATTTACTTCTAGAGAGAGCTCAAAGATGCCCAGATGACTCCATAAAGACCAGCATGGTTCCTGAAGAACCACTGCTGAGACCATAGGTCAGTGCCTTCACAGCAGGACAGACATGCTCTGCAGCCCACTCTTCAGCCTTCATCCCACAGCTGTCCAGGCTGGAGAACCCTTCTGTCCAGGCAGCTGGACACCAGGCTACCTGGGTAGGCAGCATGCAGTCTGGTCTCACGTAAGCAGTCCTGGGTCAGGTCTTGAATGTACAAAGCATGCCTTTGTGCAGACACAGCACAGGCATCCCTGCACTGCGCTCCCATTGCACTGCCAAGTGTGCTTATTACCCCGGCTTCCCTCTTATCCCAGCCTCTTCTTACCTGGATAATAAAATTAACTGCAGCGTCTGGACTTTCAGAGACGAGATTTACAAATGAAAAATATTGAGATCCCCAGGGTGTCCTATCATTAGACTAAAGTCCAGTAACAGCACGTCTGAAGTTGAAGCACCGTTCACCCAAGCCCTAACAGCCGCCCTGTCAAGCATAAGCTCCTGTGCATGCAGTGTAGGCTTAACTGGAGCACCAGCATGCCAAGGATTTTTTTTTCATTTCAAGAAAACAAGGAGGTCTTAAAAACCTCCAGTTTATTTCTGCAGCTGTCCAAACTCATAAGGAAGCTTTCCATATATTATCCATATTTTGAGTAGTCCCTCTCCTAGAGTTCCCATTGGAATTTTCTTGGAATAAGACGTGCCAACTGGTCAGCTCGTCTTTCCTGCTTTGTGGTCTTTGTTGTCTTGCTACAGAAAACACAACAAGGTCCATGTCAGGGTGTCTGCAGGGAACTCCCCACCATCCCACAACATTTGTGCTGAGGAGGTAGAGCTTGGTGTTGTAAGGAGCTTTGGTGCTTGCCCACCATCTGATGCTGAAACAAGCTGTTCACCTGCCTGGAAACAAATCTTGCACAGGAGAACAAAGATTGTGTTTGAGTCTGAGATACAATTGCAGTTCCCTACCTTGTTCTGCTCTGCTGCAGCTCTTTTAAGATACAAGTCGCTGTGCAAGCTTTAAATTGCAGTCTGCTTTGTGCAGCATAGTATACTACACAACAATATGTGTGTATTTATATATATGTCATTATTTTTACTCCTACTAAAATATCTTGTGACTTTTGTCACAGTTCAGTCTTCTGTGAAGCTTTGCAAGAGACAAATGTAATGAACCTGCCCCAAACAACGTAGGACTGGCTGCATAGCTAATAAAGTTTTGCTCTATAAAGAATGGCAGAAAAAGCCTTTTACAGGACAGCTGGAAAAACACCTTTTCACAGCGTAGAATACAGAAAATACCTTTTTCCAAGATACCTAGAAAAAAATTTGCAAACAAGTCCACCAAATTTTCATTGCTGTGATTTTCAGAAAAACTGAATCTTCTCTGTGCTTCTTTTACTCAGTTCAGAAACAATCCAGTTTGTGACCTACAGATGAGTTTTAAAAAGTTCTACTGTACTATAGTATACCAGTTACGCATGAAGGTACCTGAGTGCAGCATTGTGGGAGAAGGGAAATCCTGAGTCCGCAAGAGAAACCGTTAGCGGTCACCTTCCATTTCAGGCTGTGGAAGCAAAGACTAAAATATTTCCTATTCTGTCTCAAATAAATATGTTTCAGTGTTCAGTTTCTAATCTTCCAGGATGCTTTGTGGTATGCAACTAACAGCTGTTGTGAGTAGCATTGTTTTTATGCTTACTGTTTTTGTTTCACGTCACACTTTTTTTTCTTTCCTCTCCTTTGCTGTTGGCTTCACTTCTGGCTCCATCAGAGAGAGCTGCAGGTCTTTGCTGCCGCTTAGTAGTCCCCTGTCATAAAGGAATGCCAAGGCTTACTGATCTGTCTGTCAAAACCAAAGATGTCTGGGAAATTCCACGAGAATCCCTACAGTTGATCAAGAGACTGGGAAATGGGCAGTTTGGGGAAGTATGGATGGGTATGGAGCAAAATAATTCTTCTAAAATAGCTCTCTGTGTGTGGGGATGACAAGATGGAAGGTGAAAATGTTAAGGACAAGGTGACCCACAAGAAAAAAAATGAGCAAAGCTCAAACTGTTCGGAAAAATACCTTTGGAAACGTGTCTTTGACTTTGAAATTCTTTAATCTTCAACTTTCACTGTAATTGATGGCAAAAGAAAACTGAAATTCCGTGTTTCCTTGTAAGGTTTCGATTTTGACAAATTACCACTGTCTCAGCAATAAATCAAGGCTCACATAGTAATCCATTAATTATACCAAGGAGCTTTTTTCTGCGAGCTAACAAAAAAGTCCTTACTTTTGGTATCCAAAAGTCAGTGTTTGCAACTGAACTTTAATGCAGCGCTGAGAGACAAGTCACCTTCCATCTTTCTCAATGCATGCATAATTTTGGATTATAAGTGTGTTTTTTTTATTAATTTCCTCTCCTATAGAGAAAGCTGATGGTTTGTGTTTTAACTTAACTGTGATTGCTACGAATAATACCCCACAAACTGTTGGATTGGCTAAAGATGCATGGGAAGTTGCACGTGATTCATTATTTCTGGAACAGAAGCTTGGTCAGGGGTGTTTCGCTGAAGTGTGGCGTGGTAAGGCAGAGAATATATTTTGCTTTGGATGGATCTTTTAAGGCCCTCTTGGCAGAAATAAGCATTTCAAGTAGAGATCTTAAAGCTAAAAGATCGGAACAGTATGAAATGTTAGTCTGTATCGCCTAAACCAGTCAGACCTAAATACAGTAATCCACGGGGAAACTGCCTTTCATTTGCACCCACTGGTACGAAAGGTTTGGGCATTCAGCTTCACTACTTGCATTGGGTTTATTTGGGTGACTACATAATTGCTAGGTATTGAAATAGGAACGATGCTAAACTGGCAAGGCAGAATGGCTAACTAGAAATTCGTCTGGTAAGTAGACATTTTTTTTCCTCATGTATTTTAGTATTCATGGGGTCAGGCCCTGAAACGCTTCCATCTGCCCTCCCAGTTTAAAAATAATGGCAAGTATCAGCAAGCTGATATTGTCAAGCTAGCTTTCCCATGCATCCACTTTAAATCTGTTTTGAAACTTGTATCTGCAGCAGAATCCCGTAACTCGATATAGAGACCAGGGACAACAGAGGCAAGGCTTGCCCAGCCCAGCTGAACCCCCACTTTGAAGCCCAGAAATACTGACATTTTCCAAATCCACTGACATTGTTTTCTGCACACTTGCCAGCTTTACTTACCGCTCCCTTCTCTGTGGGCCCCATTCTTTTAATGACTATAAAACAATAGCAATTTAAAATATACATAAATCTTAGTATAGCCATAGCATTGAAACACAATATAGTGGCCTTTTAATGAGAGGTGGGCTCAATTTTTGTGCCAAATTGCACAAATTGTAGCCTCTTTAAAAAATGACCAGTTCAAATAAAGAATCACTGTATGTAGTTTCTTTACGTCAGAATCATTCAGTGGAGCAGTTTGGCTGCTCTTTTTGTTGCAGTGACACAAAAATATGGACAATCAAAATAACCAGCAGGCTCTCCTGGGTTCTTGCAGCTGTTTTCCATTGCAAGACTACAGCAAGGAGCACAGCAGCAAGTCTGTGAAATTTATAGAATTTATAGACTAGAAACATTGAAATTATGGAATTTCACAGAATTGCAGTTGACCTGTTGCAAAGAAAACTACCTGTGTTTTATATTAGCATCCCCAGAGAACTGCAGTTTCATCTTCTTGTCCTCGGTCTTGAATGCAAGAGAGAATTTCAAGTTGATGTTAATACTTAGTGGTCAGCTCTGTGTGTCGTAGATCTTAAACTGTTACAATAAGCTAAAGTAGCAAATGCAGTTTAAAAAAAAAACAAACCACAAAACAGCTATGAGAAATACAGTGCCAAGTATCAGTACTAAGTATCTGTCAGAAATGCTTGTGTTTCTTAAAGTAATGTATAGTAAAAACATGTTAACACCCCTCAACCATTACTAAATCAGAGTAGATTAGCACAGTAAAAATTAATAAAAAATGCATTAAGTAGTCATTAACTACATATGTGAGGAATTCAGAGGGAGATCTCTGCTGATATTCTATTAGAGGAAAAATACCAAAGCACAACAAGGAAATCTAACGATTTAAACTGAAATCTGGGCTAAGAGGATAAGTTAACATTTTTGTTTGTTTTTCTTTTTTTAACTGGAGAAATTCATAAAAGTATTTAAAAATACAACTGCTGAAAATGCTTCATGGTAATGGAACAAGTCCTAGGTTTTTTATTAAGGCAATGCAAACAGACAATACACACTTAATCCTGTTAACACACGAGGCAGAACCCTAGTTTATTAATGCCAGTGACAGAAACCCTGGTGCCATGAGACCGGGGTTTCATTCCTGGTTCATATAACCCACGGGACCTCTGCAAAGTGGCTGTGGCTGACGGTGCTCTGCAGTCCAGAGCCTCAGTGGCTCCAGATGAAACACGCTCCCTTTCACACATCAGGAAAGGTTTTGGTCACCCTGCTTGAAATCAGGCGGTGAAAACTCATCCTTCCCAGCTCGCACGGGAGCGCCGCTAAAGCAAAGCCCTGCCTCAGCTCTGATTTGAAGGGCTGAGTGAAACTGAGACCTCAGGAGCCCTCCGGGGTAGCAGCAGTGGTACCTCCAGACATTACTCCACCACTGGTAGAGATAACAGCACGGGGCACTGAGCTGGCAGAAGAAAATCAAGGCATAGTGAAAACCGAGTTTTTGCACCCTTTTGGCTGATAGATGCCTCGAGGTGCGCTCCGACAGCACCGTGTGCTGCTGCGAGGATTGCCCTGCGAGCGAGGGGCGGCAGAGGCAGCGGCTCACCCGCCGCTCCTCCCCTGTCCTCGGCTAGGGGAGGTGGCAGCTGGGATCTGACCACTTGCACAAATTCCAGCTCATTTTATGCTCTGGCAGTTTGCAAAAGCTTGTGATGAAGTTATTTTGGCTTAACCAGTTCCCGTGCAGCAGCTGAGCCCTGGTGACTGTTAATGTACTTTTTACAAAGACAGGCCAGGCTTATTTTGCACGTTGCCGTTTTTGATGACAATTTATAGAAACTAGATCTGACTCTGAGTCTTCATGTTCTTTGTAGGCCTTCTGCTATCCTCATGCTTAAGTGCAGAGGAGCAATTTTTACCCAACATGATTAATTCCGGAAAACATTTAGTATTGTTCTGCCTTATCGCACAGCAGCTCCCTGTCAACAGATCACGGGTCCCATTCAAAGCCATTTCAGCCCTGGCTCTGGAGCAGGGTTCTGGCAAGTCTGGGCAAGGCACAACCAGAAGTGATATTTCTGCCCATTTTCATTTCCCTTCCTTTCCCTTCCCAGCCCCCCACCCCCAAAGAAACCTGTGAACATCGGTAGGTGGGTTTTTTTTTTTCTTTTCCAGTCCTCCTTCTCCCCCTTACAGACACCGGAGTGAAGCCCCACCTCTTGTGGGATGCCCTGAGTCAGCCTTCCCCAGCTCTCTCCAGGGCCTTGTGCAGGCTTTCAGGTGTTACAGAAGGCTTGGTAGATGATCACTGAAAAATGGCGCAACTTGGCCATTTCAGTGCTGACCACAAGTAAAGAACAAAGTGATGTGGACAGGAACCACCTCATTTCCAATCAGCAGCTGCTGGGCTTCTGGGGATGAGGAGGGGAAGGAAAAAGAAACATTTTGGTTTGGAAACACACCCATGTTTCTAAAATGAAATCAATTCAGAATTTGTTTCTTGGGAATTTTTCTTACAATATTTTTTTTTCTCTGACTCAGAACAAAAACAAAATGTTAAAGTGTCTTGCAAATGGAAAGTTCTGGGTTTAACCAGTTTTGTTATCCAAATCTGCGACAGGAGCTGTGTTGTTGTCTGTAGCAATTACTTGTTAGCAAGGGAATACATGAAGATGGGTTTCAACAGTCCCACGTTTCTTACTCAGAGAAGGTTTCTGTGGACATCAGTGGAAGCATTGTCTGAGTAGGACAACGGCGATTGTGCCCCAGTGCCAGTGGGAGTATTATTTTTTAGTATGATAGAAAAAGACTAAATATGTGGGAGGCATGGGAGGAACAGGGAAACTTTAAAAAAATAGTAATATTAAGTGTCCTTGCTAGTTTGTTCCCTGGTTACATTAGGTATCAGGCAGAGGAAGGAGCAGAAGATGTTTAATCTAACTAAGTATCTGTGCTTGTAGGTACGTGGAATGGAAATACTAAAGTGGCTATCAAGACCTTGAAGCCTGGCACTATGTCTCCAGAATCCTTCTTAGAGGAAGCCCAAATCATGAAGAAGCTAAAACATGACAAACTGGTCCAACTTTATGCTGTGGTATCTGAAGAACCTATCTATATTGTCACGGAGTACATGAGCAAAGGTGAAGTCAGAGCTGCTGCCCTTGATAACAGTGTTTTTACTTTGTTGATGATCCTTGGGGGTGCAGAGAGACGTGCAGTGTGATGCATGAACAGCGTGTGAGGAAGGGGAGGGGGAACAGGAAGCTAAATTCACCTCTGGCTTCAGAAGAATTATGAATTCAACTCTGAAATGGGTCCAAAACCTGCAATCCACTAGACGAACAAAGAAAAATTGCTCTAGGTGGGGAAGGGAGAAGTCAGTACAGCCTAAGTGCTTCCAAACTTCTCTGGCAAGTGGAGACTTGCATTTTCCAGGTTCGAATGATATTACATGCTGCTTCCCGAGATCCTAGCTGTTTCTGGCTTCAGAGAGCTCATATGGCATCTTCTTTCAGTGTTTACTTGTCAGCCTAAGATTTCTTTCTTCTTTTAGCAATCCTGAGTTCTGTTGCATGCGCCTCGCTCCCAGATCACAGCTTAATTTTCAGTGTACCCCGCTTGTCATTTTGATGCATGATTGACACATATGATTCTTTCCACCTCTTTCCCCTTCCCTTTCCCCTTCTTTCTTCTCTGCTTCTCTACCACTACTTAACTGGTAACGATATAGTAAAATGAGAGAAGGAAAACTTTTCGCTCCGTCAGACCTCCAGCAGGGGTGCTGAGAGCAGAGTGAAAAATCTGCTTGTTTTGGAAAAGCACATGAACCAAATAGGAAACATAAGTTCTCACAGGGAAGTTTCATTGTACATTGGAGGATACACTCTGAAATTTTAAGTGCATTTTTTCAGTCTATCTGGAGTTGATTTTTATTTTCCTGGCAGGTGCCTGCCCACCTCCCTCCTCAGAGCCATCCAAGCCCTGACTAACTCATGCTTTAATCAAATGTCTCAGTGACAAGCATGTGCCTTTTTCCCCTTTAAAAAAATGACTTCTCAAAATCCTTCTGAAGTACGTGGTTTATTTTGGCTTACTTTGCTAGTTTTTACTGTAGCATTTTACATCTTTGGATCTGAGCATGGGGCTGGCAATTTATCAAGGGAGAAACGCCTAATCATCTGTCTTTTCCCCTTATTTATTAGACCAATTCACTGACCTTGTTTAAAGGAGACTGCTGCACTTCTCTGCTTGAGTGCAAGATTGGGAAGGGAGCTATAGCATCCTAGGCTTTTTTTGAAAGCTGCAGAGAACCTCCTGGCTTTCCCTTGTACAGGGGGAGTTATGTCCTTACTGCTTTTGCTAAAATTGCTTTCATTTGATCTCTGCTTTGTCTTCTGTTGTTTTGCATAGTGGTCTTCTAAAATCAATGGTTCATGGTACATTTAGTTACGGGTTACCTAGAGAAGGAGCACTGCTAATTTCTAAGGAAAATTAGCCTTTGTTAATGCTAGCCCCTTTGGGCTTACCAGGCTCCAGGCTGACCTTTCTTTTGGAGCAGGTTGAGCTGGGATCCGACTTTTTCCATAACTTGTGTGGCTTGGAGCTGAGCTGATGCTTTGCAGCTAGCTGAGGCCTTTAGAGAGCAGCAGGTAGTTTGTTTCAAAGAGCACTGGAAAAATGAAGAAAGATCAGCTTTCTCAGTAATGGTCAGGAAAATTTTAAACAATGTTGTTTCTTTTCCCTGCAACTCTCTTTGGACTAATGAAATATTCTTCTGCAAGCCAACCGTAAAGCAGAGTGAAACAAGTGTAATAGGAGAATTCTAAGATATTGCGGGGTTTTTTGAAACTGTCCACTTGAACTCGAAACATTGCTGTCTTTAATATTACACATTTTGCTGCTCGGCTGTCCTGATGAATAGCCATTGTTCCCCTAATATCTCTTTGTTGTGTCAACTTTGCATTTGCAGGGAGTTTGCTAGATTTCTTAAAAGACGGAGAAGGAAGAGCTCTGAAGTTACCGAATTTGGTGGACATGGCAGCCCAGGTCTGTCTTCAGAGTATTGAGTGCTTAGGTGTACATGTTATACAGCCCGTGTATGTCTGAGTTCATTTTAAGATGCACTGATTGTGTTTCATGGTACTCACAGGTGGCTGCAGGAATGGCGTACATCGAGCGAATGAATTACATACACAGAGATCTGCGGTCTGCAAACATTCTGGTGGGGAATGGCCTCATATGCAAGATTGCCGACTTTGGATTGGCAAGACTGATTGAAGACAATGAATATACGGCCAGACAAGGTAGATACAGTGGCAGGTGTAGCACTCAGTGTCATTCTTGTGACAGGGGAAGAGTGGAACACGGCTTTAAAAAGCTCTCTCTCATAGGCTTTGGGGTTGCTTTCAGTAAATCATGAACTTGTATTAACTCCTAGGCCAGACCTTCACTGCTGAATGCATGTCCTAAAGAGAACATCTTATTTAGTTGTCTTCCCTTTAAAAACCAACCACAATGAAACAAAGGTAATGACTGAGAGCACAGGTGGGTGAAGTGATAGTAAAGACAAGATCCTCACGGTACCATAAAAAAGAGGACACTTTATTTACCAGCCTTGAAAGCCTGAAAGGGGCAATCCAGAAAAGCCTATATAAGCTATTTTTTTTGTAGTGTGCCTTCTAGTAGTTACTAACTGCTATCAGCATTGCTGTGCTATTCTTTTTTTCTTTATTTCAAACGAGTGAAAGAATTGTGTCTCTATGCAGTGGAGCTGTCTCTCTGAGCACTATGTTTTATTTGGGAACTTAAAAAGTTACTTTAATAGGAAAGCCATTTTCCAATGCCACACAGAGTGCTGGGCACAGCTGACCGCTGATACACTGCAAAAATGCATCAAAGCGTACTGTAGCTTTTTTAAAAAAGCATATGTGTGCTCAGACTGAGCCATGACACAGGCTCTTTGTAGTTAGTCATTCTTTACAAGTCATGCTTAGTTGTCAGATGTTGGTCCAAGTTTGCAGAGCTGCAGTTTTGTTCTCTTGCTGTTGGCAGTACATTGGTGGTGCTTGCTCAATAAGTGTCGGTAAATACCACTCCATCCATTTCGGGGCCAAAGCCAAGGAGTGTCCCGTTAGACCCTGTTGTATGTCATCAGAAAGCACGGGTCGGTGAAGTACTTCTTCATAACCTGCATTTACCCCTTCCTGTTGCGAGTCTTTTCTCTTGAGCAGAAGTCCCTGTCTCGGCATGGATTTTGCCACTAACTCTTAGGGAAGAGCTAACCTCTTTCTGTAACTTTCAAGTGTTGACAGGAGGGGACAGAGAGTTTCCAGCACGCCTTGCCTTGGCCTGGGAGCCGCCGCTCTCACGCCGTTCACACCCCTCTGCGCTGCTGTCAGCAGTACCTCGTCGCAGTCGCAGGGATGTGGACCACAGGCTGTGTTCACCCTGAAAGTTGCCTGCTTCACGTGATTATTTTTGGGGGGGGACCTTGAAGAACCCGTGGGAGGTACTAATGCAGAGAGTTAACCACTATTGATTTCAGCCTGAGGGTGGAAATTACTCCTTGCTAGAAAAAATGGCCTCGCGTCGTTCTCCCCAGAGTAACAAGGGTGTCTGCAGGCTCTGGTAGACAGAAAGCTGCCTGCTTGCCCTTCCCCTGTGTAAAACGAGAAGCATTTTCCTTGAACAAGGCAGCCAGATCCAGTCTGCAAAATGGCTTTGAAACCTGTATTATCTCCGTTTCTGTCTGGTTTACTGCCATGTCTTTTATTCCCTTTGGAAACCACCCAACGTATATTTTGACATGACTAATTATTTGGTTTAATAGAGAAGTATGTGACCTACTTCTGGCCAGACCTCTTCAGGCTCCTGATCCCTAGGAAATCCTCTGATGTCCTGTTTGCTTCCTGATTTAAATCTCTCAGAATAGTTTTGCCCTCTTCACTGTGAAAACCTGCCTGACTCATGTTGAGGAGAAGCTTAGATTTTTGAAGACACTAAAAATAATTGGATTTGGATGGGAAAACTTTGATCTGAGAAAAGCATAACACCAGGACTGGCAGGGAGAGGGAACATAGTCATGGTAGAACTTCCATGGTAGAAACCACTTGTATAGTGGAAAAAGTGGCTGGGAAGGAAGAAGTAGTTTGGCTTTTAACCTGCATCGCTGATGATCAGGAGATCTGAATAGTGTTTGCCTGGCTTCCTCTCACGGTGCGAGTCTGGAGAGGTCACCTGTCCTTCTCATACCTCAGGGCAATGGACAATACTTCCTTCCCCTGACCTCAGGGTCAGGCTTAAGTCCTTCAGAGCTACAGAATTCCTTAAAAGTGAGACCCAAAGGGCTGTAATCACAGGCATTCTGTAGAAAGGTTTTCCTCCTTTTGCTAATGTTTTTTTTGATCCTTTCTGAAGTGGTAGCTTGTTCTAGGGAGGGGTGCATTTTTGACCAAGCAGCACACTCTCAATTTACATCTAATTGCAATTAACCTGGCTTCCAAGCTAGTTGGGCAGCCAGGGTGAGCCTAGGACCTTTAATTTATTGAGGGAGAAACAAGGTTTCTAATGTGCCACTGGAATTTTTCTTCAAGTGGGATTCGGTTCTGGTTTGTTTAGTTAAACTTCAGTTTCAGCATCGCTTGGTGGAGCCCACAGTATCAGAAGGAAATGGTTGCCTCTGCTTGTTTCCCATGACCTATTACTTCAGCCTCCAAGGGGATGCATCTGGGGACTGCTCTGTTTATCTAGCTGACTACTGCTTCAGTGGGAATTTTGACACAGGAGGAGAGCCTGGCCAGCAGAGGGGAGGGGGACGGGGAGCACTCCAGACTGGCAGCTCCTATGGGAGAAAGGAAATGTTTTGCCTTGTGAAATCTGAAGATTAAAGCCTTTGGTCACTCTCTCCTCAGCAGTCATCCTTCTCTTGGCCTAAGTGTGTTAGCATAGAGCTCGTTGTCGGTGTGGGGCAGAGATGGTTTTCTCCAGCCTTTGTTGATCTCCTGCTCCCTTCCCCCACTGTCACTGTTGTCTCCGATTAAATATTTTGAAAGGAAACAGATGGGGATGCTTTGAGTCCCGGCGGGCTAGAGTGCAGGATTCCTGAACCTGTATGGGTATTACTCAGCCTGGTGGTAACGTTTTACTGACCGGTTTATTTTCTTTTTAATTTGAACAAAGGAGGCCTGACTGCTTCTGATTTATGAGAGGTAAATAAAAAGCGGTTTGTTGTCTGCACTGCCGTTTCTCAGCAATCATCAGGAAGGAAAGAGATGGTCACGCCATTAATGATTTAAAGTGTGTGACTAGCAGCTATACGCTGCCATTAAATAATGCAAAAAAGAGTTCTTGGCTTGTAATGAGCATTTGGCTCCTCTTGCTTTTGAGAGGAAGTGAGTAATCAAAGAGGAAAAACATGCCTATTAAAGTGACGCTGATTTTAAAGGCTACACCGGTGAAGTGTAGTGCAGCCTGCACCATCAGGCCTTGCCTCTTTTGGCTGTTGCAGCCGCAACAGCTTCCCCTGCACACAGCGTCGGGCACTCAGTCTTGTTTCCTTCCATCGGTGATGATGCTTGTGTCAGTCCTGTAAGGCAAGCCTTAAAGCCTCTGGTATCCTATAGGACAGAAAGAAACCTCCCATCACCTCCAACACAGTTCTGCTACCCTTGCACTGTGCTGGTTCGCAGCGATGTGGAGTTGTGGCCAAGCACATGGCATTTTTGTGGAGAGTACCGAGTGCTCCGCAGAGTTGCTGAGGAAGAGTTGTTACTATTCTAAGCACTAGCAGCTGATACAAATTTAAAATTGCCTTAATAAAAAAAAGTACAGAGTTATTTTCCAGGCCTTGTTTCTACTGCATACACTGGCAGCACTTGCAGCAACGCCGCTCCAAGCACACACGAAGCAATAAGGATCTTTCTGATGCCTTCCAGACAAGTCAGAGCTATTCTGGGAGCTCTAGTACGTGTTTGTAAACTCTCAGATCATTTTTACCTCTTTAACACTTAGAAATACCTCCTTCCTGCTCTGCTTAAAAACAAATGTTGCTTCCTATTTTGATCTCCTAGAAAACAGTGGGGATTTTTTCCCCCTTCCAGGCTCTCCCCAGTCCTGTTGAGGAGACTTGGCTCCCAGCTCACCAACTCATCAGATCTCTGCTGTTCACAACTGGCCATGCTGCGGGCTGTAGCGTCCCGGGCTTTGTTCTTGCTCTGTGCCTGCCGTGCCCCGGGCGAGCCATGGAGCAGACAGGAGGAAGACCCCTTGCTTCTCCACAGCCAGCCCCCGGGGTCCCGGGGGTGGGGGGGATCACTGATAGCTTCTGCAGAGATGCCATCTGCTCTGCGAGGAGGAGGGCGGCCAGGTCAAGAGGAAGGGCGAGGGGAAGGGGGGCGTGCAGGCGGAGGGCGAGAGGGGTGTTTTGGCCCGCAGTTCTGCCGCTTGCCCCCCGCTTCCCGGGGAGGGGTCAGCCTGCGGAGCCTGCTTCTGGTCGCTGGTGTTTTGCCAGGCTTGTAATTTCGCATTCGTTCTCACAGCACAAAAAATGTAATTGCGCAGTCCCTCCCACACGGCACTCATCATCGCCTACCAGGGCTGACTCGTTTCCTGTTACATGCTTGCTTCAGCACTTTGTTTTTACCTTTTGTGGCTTTCCTTTCCAGCCCTGGGAGCAATTCACTGCTGCACTCCGTTCTCTGGTCGCTAACCCGAGAGTTCCCGTGGGTTTTGGGTCTCAGAGCTCGGGGTGCTGCATTGGGTTTGGTTTTAAGGTACGAGAGGTAGCAGATTTGTAGCGTTTCTGGAAAGAGGATCATTATCAAGCTGTCGGTGGCTCTGGGGCATGAATTTCAGAGGTTTCTGATTCGTGGAGATTTAGATCTGAAAAAACAAAGCTCTGAGGGATTTTCACTTGCCTCAAAAGAAATCATGCTGAGAGTTGTACGTCAAGGTCACTCAATTATCCCAGCCCCCTCCGCTACTTCTCGTCACGCGACCTGCTTGTAGCCAATGCAGAATTAAAGCAGGGCCACGGACTGATCTTTCCCATGGAAATCCTCCTGGGAGATAACCTGTGTGAACGCCTGGGCAGAGCTGGGCAGAGGTCCCAAGAACAGGGATGAGCCTCACAAAAATCCTCAGAGGTAGGAGGCAGGGCCAGCTGCCCTAGCAGTAAATTGTACGAACAGCTTCGGCTTGTTGTGATTGCAAGCAGTGCAGGAATCCAAAAAAGGCTTTCCCCAGGCTGAGATGTTTAAAAAAAGGGACAGAAATAAAAGCTGCAGATTAGTACCTTGCTTTCGGGCAAAGACAGGCTATCCTGACCTAATGAACACAGTGCATGTTTAGTTTGTATGTGTGGCGTTACTGACCTGCTAGTTTGTAATGAAACGGATTCCAGCAAAAAAAAGAGACAAATCCCCCCCACTGATGTAAAATCTGCCTTTAAAGTAGGAGACAGGCTGCCTTGTCAGCTGGGGTAATTTGGCTTATCAGGTTTATTAGCATGCTTGTCAATAATACTCATTTTATCTGACGATCTGATGCTGCAATTTGTTTGCAGCACAAAGTCAGCTCGTTTAATAAGCTGCTGAGACCTTGGCAGAGAGAGAGGGGGGATTTTTTAATTGGTGTGTCGGGAAGAGAGCGAGTACAGAGGCTGTGTGTCGGCCAGGAGCCATGCACAGCACCTCCCGTAGCTGTAGCAATCGGGAGGCTTTGGAGCGGCGCTCAACACGTTTGGGGATTTTTGTGTTTCCACAGAAGTGCACTGGCTGTGTCTCCAGTGCCAGACATGAGATGGGAGGCAGCACCTTGAGGGGATCCCTGTTACTCACTGCAAAATGTCACTGTACCCACACCACACACCCATGGCTCACGCTGCAGCGGTGATGCTGCCACCTGTTTGGGCTCTTCTGGAAGCACACGTAGCTTGTGGTGGTGCCCAGAAATGTGCCGCTCGCCCTCGCTGTTGCTGATCCTTGCTCACACAAGCTCTGTGTGTGCGATCGCTTTGTGTTACAGCACTGCGTGCGTCGTACCTGCGGCTGTGCGGGTGGCCAGCCCGGCACGTCCTTGCTGGCCTCTGCTCTCCCCTTACTGATGGCTCTGTCATACTGGGTTGCGGGCTCGTTTGGACCATCTAGCCTGCAGCATGCATTGCAGGGCCAGAAAACCATGCAGCAGGGCTCTGCTAGCAACCTGTCTGCCAAGCTGGCCTTTCCCTCCTCCCCATCTATCACTGCAAACCAAAGCTCAGAAAATACTGCACAAAATGCAGAACGTGTGATCTTTGTATTAGTTGTTTCGGCCAGAGAATCACCAGCAGCAGGGACAACATAGAAATGTAATGAGTAGCTATCTTCTCATCAGAAAATCCACAGCACAGACCGTTGGTCTTGTCCAGCAGCGTTCATCACGGAGCAGTGGGATTTGTACTGCTCTAGCTCTCAGGAAAAGGGATGTGTTGGAATCGTCTCCCTTCTCACCTACTTATCTTGCTTCTCCTCTTCACATGGTCCCTGGACACTCCACACGCTCAGCTCCTGATGCCACACTGGCAGTAGATGAGGAAGGCAAAAATACTGGGGGGGTTGGCCACAAAGGAGTCTGAAGAGATTTCTTTCTTCAAAGATGAGTTGTGGGTGGTTGCTACCTTTGGATCTGAGTACGAAGCACAAGCGAATTAGACCAGGTTTGGCTCAGCCTCTCCGAAAAACACAGCTGATAAAAAAAAATATATTGTTGAATAAAATGTGTGCAACAAGCAAACAAGCAAACCCTCATGCCTGGCTGTCTCACACACGACCAGCCAACATCCCGGCCATCAGGCTGCCGGCCAGCGTGGAGCTATTCGTTCAGCTGGCCTGGTGTTTGTGTACTGTCTCCGCTGCACGCATGAGAGGGCGGGGGGACATCAGCCCTCAGATTCAAGGCATGCCTCCATAGGCCCACCTAAAGCCATGCCCTGCAGGCCTAGGGAACGCGACCTCCCCGATGCATGCAGCTTGCAGTTCGTCCAGGGACTAGGGAGGGCTGTCCAGCCCCAGGACCAGCCGGTGGCTGGGGGAGCCGGTTGCCCACCCCACGTGGCTGCTGGTGCTGCTGGAGTGGGGACAGCTTCCAGGACAGAGGCACAAGCGATGGCAGATCTCAGACATCATGGCCAAGGCGAGTTTCAAGAGAAGATGAAGTAGATTTCGAGTCTTGTAAACTAAGATAGGTCCCGTGAAGAAGTGTAAGTTAGGGAGACTGAGGCCAAAGCCAAGCACCTGAATTTTAGCTCCTGCCTACATACCAGTTAATGGAAACATAGAAGAGGCTGACTTTTTTGGAAGTGAACAGACATCCACAAACCCTCCAGCACCTTTGCAAATCAAACCACTGATGTGTTGATACTTAACTAGACTTAAATTCCTGACTTCAGACGTTAGGGATTTGAAACTTTGTCTTGCGTCTTTTAATTTCGCAAGTCTTACTTGAGCAACTGCAGTTTTCCCTAGAAAAACATATTTGTTTCTAAGTAATATTCTCTCTTAGGATCACTTACACGTAGAGCAGGAAAACTTCTAGCACACCTGATGTTTTACCAAGTAAGGAGATGAGAATGACCACATTTGCTTCGTACCCTGAGACAGGTCAGACTGCAGCATAAGCAGCAGAAGATACGGGGCACCGAGCGCTGGCTGTGACAGCAGAGCAGCGCCGGCAAGGAACTGTAAACAGTGCCAAAACTTCACTCCTTGAGAGTGATTTGTCCACGTTGTTACACTTTCCACACTCCTCCTGAAAGCTAAGGGAACTTTTATGAGAGGGTGGTGAGAAGTCAAAATCTGTCTGTTTCCAAATTCAAGAGTGTTTGTCATTAGGGATCAGCAAGAAGCTGCAATGCAACTCTTTTGCCTGTATGTTAATACAAGGCACCAGGGAAATGTCTGCATATTTTTTCATACATACTAGGAGTTAATTATTGCCACAAGACTTTTCTTTAAAGTCATACTGAAAATATTTTCCCTAAGAAAACAGTAAATGATTGGAAAAGCAAATAAATCAGTGTTTAAAGGCTTGTTATCTTACCATCCTTACCACAACTGGCTCCTGCAAGCTCTGATGATGGATGAGCACATTAGAACTGCACGTATTCGAGGCACTACGGGCTTTTCAGTGCCAGGAGCTTAAAGTACACTGTCAAGCTATAAATCACAGGCCAAAGTTGTGCCTTGACATCATTGCACTCCAAGCAACTCGAATGGCAGTATTATTTTTAAGTCCTTGCATGTTTCTAATGAAATATTAGGTTTGTTTTTAATTTACGTTTTTACCATGTTTGTTTGTTTTGCATTTTGCTCAGCTTGAGCAGGGAAACTGGGAGGTCTCTATATAATTTCTAATAAATTTCTAATAAATCTCACTTCAGTTCATACGTGCTAGCTGTGTTTGACTTGCAAATATCACAGGGAAATGTTAATTTAAAACATTTTGCGAGAAAGAATTTCTATTATATTTGGCTTATTGGGTTTTAAAACTTTTTTTCTTTCATGAAGCTTCAAACCAGAACTAAAATGTCTTAGCCTTCTCTTGGGATGTGGGACAAACTCACCCCTTCCCTGCTAAGTCTTTCCTTCTGCCCTACACGTTCCACCCACCCGTCCTCCTTGAGCGTACTCCATGGAGCTGTCTGTTAACACTTGCCTGCAGCTCTGTCTGCCTGCACAGAACAAAGCAATCACCTGCCAACTGGTACTTTGATTCTCTATTCTGATTAAGCCTCCTTTATTCTTTCATTAGGTGCAAAGTTTCCCATTAAATGGACTGCGCCAGAAGCGGCATTGTATGGAAGGTTCACAATAAAGTCGGATGTGTGGTCTTTTGGGATCCTACTGACAGAGCTGGTAACAAAAGGGAGAGTGCCATACCCAGGTAAGAAAACAGCCTGAGCCTTGCTTCACCTGAGGAAAGGAGCGGGAGAGAGCCATATGCTTAAGTTGGAACACGTATTTATTTTCACTGGGAGCTGAAATTGGAACCTGTATTTATTTTCACTGGGCTCAAACAAGGATGGTTATCATGAGTAAGTTCTATGCTTGAAAATGGCCCTGACTCTGAAAGCAGCCATGTGATGGTCATGAGGAAAATGACAAGAGGACAGAAAATCCAACATAAACATTTCTATTTTTTAAAATTGTTCTCAATTCAATTAATATACTTTCTAGCCAAATAATGAAAGCAATGTAAGATTACTATACTGTGGAGTAAATAGCTCTCCATAGTGTTGCATTCACTGTAAGATACCAACAGTTAAACTCCCAGAGTAGCATTACTCCGTTTATTCTGTCAGTCTGGTTCTCTGCAAGGTTTGATGGCTCTCTGCATGTCTGGTATTACCAAATCTCTTTTTTATAAACTCTTAAATTTCCATCCTTGCTTTCAGGATGGATGGAAAGGGAAAAAAATAATTCTGTAATGTGCAGGCCGGAGCTCGTGACAGGGTCACAGCGGGGCCAGATTCTCTGCGTGGGGGAACCGGAGGCCCCATGGCTCTTTGTTGAAACCCTGCCAAGTATTCGATGGATTAAGATTTGTAGGAGGGGTGATTGGACCTGCCTATGCAGAAAGAGCTTTTCATTCTGTTGCCCCTCTGAAGACCACAGGCATTCAGGTGAAGAGGAAAGAGGTGAGGGGAAAGCAGTGCATTACATGGAAAAGAATTTAATCCCTTTATTTTCATATCAGCACGGGTGCTAACAACAGGGCATCTAGCTGCATCTTTATTCTTCTTCTTAAAAAAAAAATAAATCTCTAAATACTCACCAGTATGACTGCATGCACTGCAGCTGATTTAATGGAAAGTGTCCTAAAGCAGTTTCAGTTTTCCAGTCTGTGCCGTGATCAAGCAGTCGGATCCATACATCAAATGGTGCAGAAGCATCAAGGTGGAGTTCAGTTTATCTTGTGGTATCTCACGTCACTTCAGAAGGCTGAGCTCAGCGAAACTAGCTCCCAGTGTTTCACCAGGAATTCCAACTTTGCTGGCGCCTAGCAGCCAGTAGCTGACGTTTGGAGAGAACAGAAGGACCGGAAGGCTTATCATGATCAGCAGTGACTTTTGGCGTGATTAACAGGGAGCAGCTTAGCAAAGCTGTGGCTGTGACAACAGAACGAGGTAGCAGAAGGCGAGATGGTGTTTCCGTGGGATGGATGAGTCCCTCTGCCCAGCACTTGCCTGTGCCGTTAAATAGAAGTTGCCACTGCACAGAGCGGCTCTGCCAGTCGCCGGCACAAAGGCCTTCTTGCCGTAAGGATTACTGGCAGTGGCGTGGGAGAGCTGTGATTTCCACAGGTTTATTGAGGGTTAAATGCAGACATGGCACGGTGTGCAAAGGTTGAAGACAGAAAGAAGATGTGTAAGACTTGGCTGATATGGTGTTAGTCACAGAAAGTGGGCAGCGCTCCTGGCTGGGCTGCAGGAAGGGGAATCTCCTGGTCCCCACCAGCACGGTGGGTGCACAGGGGCTCTCGCCAGCCAGGGCAGAGGTAGGGTGGATTTTTTTCCCTGAGCTGCGCGTTGGTGGGGCAGAGATACTTAGTGACTAGCCTTCTCTCTTATAACACGCAGGAGCACAGACACACGCACACACGGGAAAAATGCTATTTGGTCAAAAGCGACTGTCTAAGCCCAGTGTTAACTCACAGGTTCGTAACTGAACACAGTGTTGGCCATGGCAGCAGAGGATGTCTGCAGTTCCCAAGTGTTCCTTTCCCTCCCTGAAGGAGAAAGAGGCCACTGGATGTGCATTTAAGTACTTGCAATATATAACTTCTTGTAGGAACCATGACAGAAATCTCAGGCATGCTCTGTGTCCTGAAAATGTGGACAATTTTATTATGTGGCAGTTTGAGCACATCAGAAGACAACTAGCAGCATCTGTCCTCTCTCAGCGCCGTCCTCTCCCTTCACCCCTCACTGCATAAAGCCCTCATACAATGAAAGTCCTTCCAGCTCACTCTCCCCCGCCCGTGCTAGGAAGACTGCAAGTAGCTGGAAGCAACTTTTTGCATCTTACATGTCACAGAGTCAGCAGTTTCCTGGATGGGCGCATACTTCCTCGGTTATGCACTGTCCGAGCTCTATGCCAGGGTCCTTGCTCCTCACCAGGGCTCCCACCCTGCTCAGCCAGGAGGCCTTAACCATTCCCATGGTCACCGTCTCTCCCCTCTCTGTCAGTTTTACCTAAGGGTAATCTCTGTTTTAAATTTGTATTTCCAAAGTCCTTAGAGATTTCAGTTCAGTCTCATTCCCCAGATCCTAACTGGGAAGGCTTTTCTAGGCTGGGGCAATGGTGGAGTGGAACTGGGGCCCTCTCAGAATCCCATCTTTGCATATGGGATGCAAAGAGGTCTCAGACTTCCTAAGGTGAAAAAGACCTCCTGAGCCACTCTGAGAGGATCCTGTTTTCCGCTGACATAGAAAGGATCATCCACCTCCTGCTTCATGTCGGGGAGAGGAAGGACCTCCTGGAAGGATAAAGCTTCATGAATTCAGGTCCCTTTCTGGGGCAGGGAGTAAGGTTCAGATGCACCCACAGGGCTTTGCCTGCTATCGGGGTATGGCTTGTGCGAGGAGGAAAAGATGGGAGTCCAACCACCCTGAGAAGCAGAACTCAGCCTGCCTCACCCAAGCCATAGCAGACAACCTATAGGTGAGAGAACCCAGTCTGGAGGCACTGCCAACCACTTTGGCATCCAAGGCATGTGGATTTGCAAGCTCTGGAAAGGGTCAGCCTTGAAACAAAGAGGGTCGTGGAGCTGTCACTCTGCTGTAATGCCCAGTTTCTGAAATGGTCGTGGGCATGTTGTTCTGATCTCCTGCTTACAGCTTGTAGCAGGCCAGGGGGAGCGGGGAGAGGCCCTCAGACAGAAGGTTGCTCTCTTGCTTGACAAGATCTTAATGTCTGGAGAGGTTATTTATAGCACGCACGCCAGCCCTATGGTGGTAACTATGCCCACAGGGCAGTGTACCTCATGCCTTGGAGAACCAGGCATTGTTTTAAGTTTGTGTGGAAGGAGGGAGAAGCACAAGGAGGAAGACAGAAGGCGGGCAGTATATAGGAGGGGAACATACTGTGTGTGGAACAGGTCTTGGCATTCATTGTCCCTCAGATTTCAACCAGTTGCTGTCCTGATGCCCCATTTTGGAAGAGAGGCTGGAGCAGTGGCAGGACATGTGAGCAGTAAAGGTTTTGCTGACAGAGATGAAGATCAGGCTGGAGTTCATAATCAAGCCTTGCCTGAGACCCTACAGCTCCCAGAAGCAAGACTGGCTCTTAATAGGTGTCCTCATCTTCATCCTTCAGCCAAGCCTGTTTCTTGTCAATGGACGTAATGGACCGCTATAATAACAAACTTAGTGTTTTTTCTAGCCTTCCCTAATGCTTTCCTATTCTTTTCACAAGGCAGCAGACTGAAATAAGCAACTTCCACAGTCTTTCTGGGCATTGAGGTTCTATTTCCACTACCACAGTGGGAAAGTAAAAACTAGATAAGGGCAGAAGAGGAGCCAAGTTTTAAAAAAAGTCTGCTTAGCTGACCTTTCTCAGTTGATTTCTTTCCCCTTTCACAAATTCCCCTTGGATCTTAGTTTTGGGTTTTTTTTAATGGAGTTTAAGAGTAGGAGGCTGCATTTCTCTAGCAGTAGTCAGCGAGTTTGGGTTTTTTAACATGTTGCCTTTTGGTTAGGCTAAAGAAGCACCTCTGAAGTTGCCCCTTCTGCTTTCTGCTGCACTTTTCAAATCAAGAGCATCATTCACGTTTTATGGCCAGTGTGACAGCCACCACAACGCTATCCACATTGCTGCCTCCAGCCAGGCAGGTCTTTGAGTTTGGGCTCCAAGAAGCTCTGCAGTCCCTGGGGAGCTGCGTTCAGCCTCCTCATCCCTGGGGGATGCTGGGACACAAGTGCCAGGGAGCGCATGATACGCTGCCCAAGCCTGGGGCCAAGTCCACACTGGTGAGCCGACATACAGGTGTGCACCCTCATCATGGGTGGCAGGTAAGAAGTCGAGAGATGCATGCTCAGCACATAACACAGATAAGCTCAGGTGGGTTTCTTTGCAGGTACTGAAGCACCACTCACAAACATGGTAGCTCAAAGTTGCATCGCTTACACCAAGCAAATAATAACTTATTTAAAAAAAAAACCACAAACAAACAGATATTGATAGCCTAGCTTTGTGGGTGTTTTAAGGATGAGGAATTGTTGGCGGTTTTCAGGTCTTAATTTCTAAATGAAGTGGCGTGACTTCCAGATTTTTAAAAGTTATTACTACTTTTGCACAGAAATAACTAGGTTCATATTGTGCTCAGTAAGAACAGCATTATGCTTCAACGGTTGTCTTCCTTCAGGATCAGCTTTCCTGTTGCCTTGAGTGCACTATTGTGCCTGCATATGGAATAATCTCCCTGCCTAAGCCCCATATCCCATCCCTGTGCCCTCGCCTCCGGCTTTTCTTTGGGGCTGTCCATGGAAGTTAGGAATACTGCTTCGAGATCAAACTGAACAAAACGCAAAAATCAACCTGCCTCCATTGTACCTCTCTCTTTCGAGAGCATGCTCTGAGTGCCAACAGGGTCCTGCCCCTCTGGAGGACTACACTGTGCTAGCTTCTCAGCTGTACTAGAAAAGGGCCAACGTGTCCATGCCTGAGGAACCTTTGAACAGAAGCAGAGGCACGGCTCTGGATTCTTGGAGACTGTGAAATACAGCATTTCTTGGGATGGACAGAAGCTGAGCTATTGTTTTAAGAGTCCTAGTTTAAGCATTTTTGTCTGTATTAGTTTGCTTTTTGGTCTGAAAACATGTAGTGGGTCTTGAAGGAGCATAATTCTCAGTCCAACAGAAGAAGGCAAGAGTAAAGTGGCTTAAAATCATCACTGTCCTCACTGGACTGCATGTCGCCTGAAGTAATCTATATAGTTTATTAGCTTTGGATGTGGGGATGCTGCCGAGTTACAGTAATGTTTCCTGTCTTCTGGAAGAGCAGCGTTGCCCAGATCCGTGCTATTTGCACATCTGCTGTGCTCCATCTAATCAAGCTCCTCAGAGCCCTCCAAAGCACTTTCTAGTGTTTGCTTTACCCACAACTGGAAACTTTACATCCTATTTTATGTCACAGTAACTCTTTCTACTATAGCTTTTCTAGGAAAAGTCAAGCAGCATTACGTTTCTGCCCCCAGTCCATATGGGCAGTAAATTTTTATTTTATTGAGCATTAAAGTAGCCATATCCTGTGGCACCCTAAGATTATTGGAGGTTTCATTAGTAAAGCAGGATGGTGGGAGGTTATTTCATTTTTGCTCTTCTCAGGGAATAAAAAGCTAATGGAAAAGCCATCTTTTGGCTTCCTGCTTGGGCCAAATGGTAGTTCAAGAAACATCATGAGCACAAACTGATTTTCAAGCAGGTGAAATAGCTGTAGTCTACAGAAGAATATTGCTGAGTAGTTTATTCCACAGATTTAAGGATTTTAGGATAAACTTTTAAGGGGTCTGGAAGCCTACTGCAAGCAGAATTTCATTTATTATTTACCAAAAGAGTTGAAACTCTCGGGTATTCATTAGGAGAGAGGAATTGTACAGGCTGTTCAAATATTCTCTCTGTGGTGTTAGAAGTGCAGATACAACAGGCTCCTGCTATCAAAAGAGAACACTAAAACTTGTAGGATAAGATAAACAAATCTAGATAATAGGTTTGTAAACATAAATAGGCCTTTTAAGACATAAAACATACCTGAAACACTGCTATTTTTGTAAGTCTGACTAATAATCAAATCAATTTTGAAAAAAAATGTATTTGAAATTCCTTTTTTAAATTACTAGCACGTGTCAAAACCAACAGAATTTCTTTGGCAAGTCCTAGGTGCTGCAGCCCTTGCTGGACGTACGAATTCCAGTAAGAAACATGAGGATTACTTGGTTTAGTTTCATATCTGGGTTTTACTGGGAGGGAGGGGAAAGGAAAAAGGAAAGAAGGGCATTTTCCTGGATTTGAGTGTGATGAGAAAATCTGGCTTTACTGACTTTCCAGGGACAAAAAACTACTATGATTTCAGACAGCAATGTCTCTTTTATGTTCTTTTTTCTATTTTTTTGAAAAAAAAGGGAAGTGAAGAGCTGTTTATGTCTTTCCTCCCCCCTCTCTCTCCTCAGGGTTTTTCTTCCAGCATCCAGTTCATTATGAAGTTTCAGAGTGTGCTTTGCAACACTGACTAATGCACTGGATAAAAATACCAAACATTTCATATCTTAGAATAACAAATCAGTTGGGAAGGAGCTTTTCTGCTGCTGTTGCTTCCATCCATGTTGTACTTAAAGGGCCACTGCCAAAATAAAAACAAAGACTGTAATTTGTTTGTGGTTTAGGTATATACAATAGAGGAGTTACTGCTAACACTTACTTTCATAGCCTTTAATATGTAAAGGAAGAAAAGTACAGAAGAAGTTCTTATCCCAAAACATAAGGTAACTCAGCCAATTCACAGAAAAGGATATGAAAAGGAGTGCAGTTTTTTGTTCAAAACACAAATTTAAAAAAACCTAATACTGAGAACACAATGTGAGCAAAATGCCCATTTTTTTTTCCTGTAGCATCTTGAAAACAGCAAGGCCAGAAGGTTTGGGTTGGTGCTGCCTTTGGGTTGGTGATGACTAACAGACCACTAGCATTGTTCTGTAATCTAATAAAAAAGTAGAATATGTTTGAAAATGTTCCTGTTGGATAATGAGGAACACCCAAAAGTTTGTTCAGCATGTGGCAAGCTTTTATGGTTGGTTGTGAGCCTGTGTGACCTGACAACATCAGTTTGCAGTTGATAATACAGGAGAACCTTAACTCAGTTGATAATACAGGAGAACCTTAACTCTATGCAGAATCTGATGTCTGCAGAGGGCTGTTGCTCTCTTTGCATCGTTCTGTGAAGTCCTACCCACGGACCGCTTCAGCTGCCATATAAAGTGTTTGTTCCTACCCAATGAACATTTAGCACCAAAAATACAGTGGGTAGATGCGGGTGATAAATCAAACACAAGAAACGAGTGCTAAAGTGTTGGTCTGCAGGATAAGGAATACTGTAAATCAGTAATCTAACTTTTCTTTTTGCAATTATCACTGCTAAAGGGAACAGTAAGGAGAGGTTTGTAGGAGGATGAGGCAGTTTTCGGAGGAGGTTCCTCCATGAGCGACAGGCAGCATAAGGAACAGCACATCAGTGCTTTTTTGAAAATCAGAGGTGCTGCAGTAGGCTAACCAGAACTGTGAATCAACCAGGACATGGCCAAACAACAGCCTAAATGCTAGCGGGGCAGCCTGTGACAGATCTTGAAAACGAAGACATGCAGCTCGTTTTTCACGTAGTAGGCAACAAGGAGCGAGTGGCAAGACCATGCAAGGGGTGGTTACAACAACAGGCTAGGAAAATGATCTTTGCAGAGACATTGCAAATGGATATCAGCAGGAGAAAATTACCCTGTCAAGATAAGATGAAAAGGTGTTTCGTAATCCTAACATGAATCTAGATGTGGATGGCCAGGGAAAGACTGTATTTTGAAGATGTTTCTTTCAAAACATCTTTAAGAATTAAACAAAGCCAGGACATGAGGACACAGAGTAAAAACCAAATCCCAGGATACAGCTAAGTTACCAGTTTAAATGCTGTGCAGATTAAGGATACTCCAGTATCATGTTGCAAGAAGTTCTAAACTCTGTAAAAAAAATAAAGAAACCGAACAGGGTAGGAACCTAAATTCTGAGACCCGATGTGAAAGTCAGATTCAGTGGTTCTCAGAGTGACACTTGAGGGTTTTTGTGGGCAATGGTGGTCAGAGATGGGGTTCTTTTGTTGGCCTTTGTGTCTCACCGATTTTCGTCTTCCACATCCTGCAGCCTTTCTTTATTTTGTTCTGCACAATCACCCTGCATGTGTGAAATCCATAGCATCAGATTATCATGTAACAGCTGCAGTCCAAGTATTCCCACTAGTCAAAGTGTAGAGCAAACAAATAAATCTGTACTAAAGAAGGTAGTTGAATTATTTCTCACAAAAAAGTTTACCAAAAATATGGGGTAGAGGGAAAAGAGAAGATCCCCTGGGTCCTGAAGGTGGGAAAAGAAAGTTCTTCAAGAGGACACCCTGCAAGAACAGAGTGGAGGAGACCCAGGGAAGGATGGTGTCATAGAAGCCAGGGGGAGGATAAGCTAACAGAAAGAGCAACATCAAGGTGCTGGTTTCTAGATTCAGTCATGGAGGAATTGAACTGTCCCTCCTAGTTCTCCTGCAGAACTGTTTGGCAGGACCCACTAACTCAGGGGACTGAAACCTGCGGATATTTTTCAGCAGAGCACTGGAGCAGGGCTTGCCAACTGGCAAGCCACAAAGCTTGCAGTCAATGTGTGTGCTTTCTCTGAAATACTTCTGCGTGGCAGCAGTGCTAGTCTTACTCCTGGTACTGTTAAAAGCCAAAAGAATTACTGGAAGAGCTATTCAAACTAAAGTTGAGGTTGACTTCAATTAATGTATAGTGAAAAATACTTCAGCAGAGGAATCAAGGGTTGAAGGGGTTGCCTAGAGAAGACAAGGTAGCAAAGGGCCTGGCTTGCCTCTTAGAGACAAGCATGGTGGTAATGTAACTTTTTACCTTCTGTGAGAGAGAGCTATGGTTCTGCAGTGGAGCTGTTTTGCTTGGCGGTTGACTCATCTTCTGAGCAACTTTGTCCTCTGCTGGGTTGGGGTGGAACAATGGAATACAGTAGAAACAACACTAACCAGCACAGATTGAGGGAGTGCAGATCATCAGCAGCAGAAAGCTGCTGAACCAGTGTTGAAGGTAATGCTGCTGGACATCCCTGGTAGCCCGAGGTAGCAGAGTTTGTCTTGAAGTCTCTGCAGCGTGACCTCACAGAGCACGTCAAGAAAGGCCCACGCTCAGTGTGAGGGTTTCAGAAATTCATCTTCATTTCTAGAATTTTGAACAGTGTGTGTTATTTCCTTCAACCACTTCACATCGTATACTTCGCGGCTCCTGTTGCTGGGGCGGGAATGTGCCAAATACTGCCCATTGTGCGTAAGCTAAGAGGGTAACCATGAGAGCAGCTCTTCACTCATCACTGGATCCTAAAGCGCTCCTCTGAGAAAGAAAATAACCCAGGTTACCTTGCAGAAGATGAAGAGCTGAGACAGGACATCGGGGTGGTCTTGTTTCTCTTGACCGAACCAGAAGAAATCAGTATGATCGACAAAACCATGTGTATCGTAGATATAGTTACACTCCAGTTCATTTTCCTGTAATGTAACAGTGTGGATTTGGCTGCTCTTTACAGGCATGAATAACCGTGAAGTCTTGGAGCAAGTAGAACGTGGTTATCGGATGCCGTGTCCCCAGGACTGTCCCATCTCCTTGCACGAGCTTATGATCCACTGCTGGAAAAAAGACCCAGAGGAGCGTCCAACTTTCGAATATTTGCAGGGTTTCCTTGAAGACTACTTCACCGCAACAGAACCCCAGTACCAGCCCGGTGACAACCTGTAAATCCCTGGTCTCCAGACACAGTCATGAATTACCGGGTGTTTCTCGGCCCTGCCCCACCTGTCCTTCAGCTTCCAACTCCGTGATCGGCTTCTCCAGAGTGCAGCATCTTCCAGCACCACCGTGCGCAGGAGGGGCTGAAGCTGGGAACTTCCGCAGCCCTTGCCTACAACCACTTGTCCTAATAATCTGAATGTCCTGGATGAAAGGGAGAAAGACTCCAAAACTTCATTGTATTGATGTTACGTAAACTGCGAAACCTCTGTTCATTGTAAATAGTAACTCAGTGCCAATAACTGATCCTAGCGCTTTCCTTTTTTTAAAACGCAAAACCTGTGTGATTTTAACTAGTCTTCTCCTGATTCAACTAAAAGTATTATTTTCCAGAAGTGGCCTCTTTGTCTAAAACATTTTTTTTCATGTTTTAACAAATAAAAAAAAAAAATCAGGACAGGTGTTTGGTTTTTTGCTTTTTTATATATAAAATATATATAATATATATACATACGTGTACATACAGTATATGGGTGCTATTGCAGAGGAGACTCATTTGGAACTGAATGAACCCTGCTGCAGCAGTACCCAGAAAGCGATAATTTTACTGCAGACATGAAAACACTGGTGGGATTCTGAAAGCCAGTGATCTAATTTTTGGCTTTTGCCAAGCATGATTTTTTTAAATTGGATTGCACTTTTTGTTTATGATTATGTACCTGTAGATGGTTGTAACTTTGCTCTTTCAGGAATCATGTGCTGTATTTACAGTAATGTTTCCAATGTTTGACAAGTGTGTGATGATTTGTTCTTGAAATTAAAACGAACATATTTAAAGCAAGAAAACTACACCATCGCCGTTTGAACTGGAAAATGGAAACTGCAAGGAATTCTTGTATGAAAACATGTATACTGAAACGTTTCGAAAAGATTTATTAAACAGTGTAACCACATTCACATGGTCTGAAAAATCGTAGCATTTTAGCCATGTCCACCTGCTAAACTGTTGGTCATGCAACTAGGATTTTTCTGTTTTATGTGTAACATTTTTCCATTGTAAAATAAGTGTGTTAAATGTCCTGTACTGCTAATGAAATTACTTTCTTTATGTCTGCAAGTTCTCCAGTGGAATTACTATGCACTTCTTTACATTTCATGGAGGATGCACAGAACAAAGTATTACCTTTTCAGTTGTCTGTACCAGCCTTGAGTTACTTACGTTTAACCAAAAAAAAAAAAAAAAAAAAAA
>Ga0065711_1028471_pt1 | contig 41017 bp, 45 predicted proteins | sample Hoacrofraction12_FD_59098 | JGI IMG/M metagenome (GOLD analysis project Ga0065711, IMG submission 59098) | Hoatzin crop microbial communities from Cojedes, Venezuela - Epithelial fraction 12 v2 (version 2) | ecosystem: Host-associated > Birds > Digestive system > Esophagus > Crop | place...
GGTCGGGGTCGGCGGCCGTGGCAGCCTGCCGGCAATGCTGCCCTCTTCAGTCCGCCGCCCCGAACCGCACCGCCGGCGGGCACAGCCCGAGCTCTCCAGCGCCAGCACCGGGCTCCCTTTGCAGGGCCCCGCATCCCCCCCGCAGCCGCCGCGGCTGCTGTCCGGGGGGATTTCTTCCTCGAAAGAAGAAATCTCTGCTCTGCAGAGAGCCCTGGGCGTCCCCCTCAAGCCCCCTCCCGAGGAGCAGGCACCTCGCACTCGCGAGGTTTCCCGAAATGTGGAAGCACGTAGGCTGGGGCCAGGATGCAGCGTGCCAGCACCTCCTCCGGCACAGCGGGACTGGCCAGGGCTCAGGGGTCTCGGTGGGGTTTGTCTCACCGTGTACGTGGCTTTGCTGACACCTAGAAGCTCAGCACATGTCCAGAAATGAGCAGCTTTCGGCTCAGCTCCAAAGAGTCACAAGTGCTTGCGATGAGACCAGCACAGAGCGGTAACCACTCTAACGTGGCTTGCCATCGTCTCTGTGCTGTACCATCACAACTGGCCTCGAGTTCCTAATACACAGGTTGCGTGCATCTTTCTGGTTGCTGTTCTGCTCTGGAAAGACTCCTCCATCGGCCGTTCTACTCCATGCCTGGCACAGTGACCAGCAACCAGTCTGGTGTTTTAGACACAAAGACCATGAGCCATGGCAGAACACGAGATACACGCATCACTAGCAGATTCTAGCCAAGCCTCACTCCAGGTCCTGACTTAGCCCCTGTGGTGGCATTGCAAGGACATGATAGACTCTACTCTGAGCCAAGGAAGCAGCCAAAGTCCAAGCAAAGGGCAGAAGGTGTCACCCCACGAGGGCACTCGTGGTACTGACTGCAGCTTAGGTGAGGGCTAGGGTTCGCAAGGATCTGAAGAGTAAAGCAAAAAGATTTGCAATCAGAAGCTGGTCAGAAGTTAAACCACATTTTTTTCCTAAAAATGAACCTCTGGAAAGAATGTCGTTTTGTTTTTCCTTTGTAACGTACTTTCTCAACAACATCGCACCCCAAAAGGATTTTCCTTCCAGTCTCAGCTATCAAAGCCATCCTTCCCCCAACAGCCCTGGGCTGTAGCAGCTAAAGCTTCCTCGGACTTCTCTTCTCATTGCTCAGTCAGCTGTTTGCAACATCTAATAACAAGTACCAGGCAGGATTCATGGCCCAGATATCAATCCGTAAAGCTATTAAGCTCCTTCTAGCACGAGCCTTCACCTGTCTCAGGTGTGGTCACACATCCATCAGTACCAGGAGAGGATGCTCCTTCCCAGCAGTTTAACGATGGGCTGGCAGCTCGAAGCAGTATTTTGTGAGCAGCATTTCAGCTGGGAATTTGCTCAGGTGACCTGGGCTCCCAGGGTGGCTTCTGGTGATGCGGAGTGAAATCACAATTTTCTATACTGCAGTCCCCCCGTCTGGAGAATGGGGCTGGTGCCTCCCCATCACCTTTGCAAGCATTTGGGTGCTAGGGAACCAGGCAGGTGGGCCGATGTGCTGTTAACATCCTCCTTGCGGTGCTGAATTTCTTGGATTGAATAATTTTCTTTCTAGAAAAAAAAAAGGCTTTTTATTTAACTTCAGCTTTCCTTCCTAATTACTTAATTGAGGTAGGAGTTATTTTGTCAGGGAAGGGCACTTGTTGATGGTTTACTCCGTGTTTCATTAATGCATGTAAGAGGTTAACTCCTGGTAGAGAAATAGATGCATGGTTTTAACAGTAAAAAAAAAAAATAAAAGGCCCAAATTTGCTTTCTACTCCTGCACTAATTTGTGACTATTTTTATCAATGTTAACGCTGAGCCAGGGTAAAAATACTCCCTAGAAAGTTTAGAATTTACATTTGTCTTCATATATATTCAGCAGAAATCTAGCTCCCCAGCCTCCGCACTGCCTAATCTGGATTCATTAGCTTCACCCGCCCCCGAGAAAAATGTCAGATGACTTTGGCCTGGTGAAGCGCTTCACCCACAAGCGCTCAGCGGGAGGATCCAAGCGCAGTGCTCTCCTTTCTGCAGCGAGCTGTCCCCGAGGAGCACCAGCTCAGACACTGCAGGCAGCTAACTCAGCGATGGGATCCGCTTCCCCCTTCCTAACAGAGCCCCGCTTCAGAGCAATGTCTCCGGTCGGCTCCATCCTGCGTGGATGCTGAGCCCTGGAAAGCATCTTCCCCCCCCTGCTGCCCCAGCAAAAGCAGGCGGATGTAGGCTGGGGAAGAACTGCCATGAGGAGAAACCTTCGTGGAGCATCTTGTGGAGGATGAGGCAGCCATGAACACGTGAAACCTGCACCGCCAGGTCCTTGGATGCTGCCATTTTTCCTCTATTAAATGGGCACAGCATCCTTTGCTTCTCCAGGTGACACTTTTGCTGCAGAGCTGGAGACTTGCACATCAACATGTCAATGAACTCTGGTCCAAAGACTACAAAATCACTCTCTGGCATGTTCCTGCAGATGAACTGAACCACCCCCTCCTGTTCAAAAGCCAGAAGGCACATGCAGTGGCTGGGCAACCCAACCTGATGTAGCAGCCACCTTCTTGGGCTCCTTCTCACCTTTCCAGGTCTTCAGGTAGATCTAGAAGCTCTGTGGCAATCATGGAGGAGCAAAGCTGTGCGCAGAGTGCTGCAGGCCTCAGGGAATGTGGACATTCTCTTCCCTTTAAACACCTCCACAGCAAAAATCAAGGCTCCAACAGCTCTGTTTTTCTGTATTCTGTGATCATCTCATAGTGGTCACAGAAGCCCAGAAGGGCTGATGCTGGAGGTCCCTCTGAGGAGTGTCTGGTTCAATCCGTGTCTCACAGCAGCATCTGCTAGAGCAGGACCATGTCTCAGCTGGGTATCCCAGTATCTCCAAGGATGAAGATGCCACAACTTCTCTGGGTAACCTGACGCAGTGTTTGACCACCCTCACAGTGAAAAAGTGTTTTCTTATGCTTAACTGTCATGTCCCATGCTTTAATATGTTCCCATTGCCTCTCATCCTTCCACTGGGCACCCAGGATAGGTCTATCTCCATCTTCAGGGTTTGAGGAAACCTCGGCATTTTTACAGCATAGGGCATGCTTCCACTTGGGTGCAAAAAATCCAATCTGCAGAGCCAAAAACTAATTTATCTGGGAAATATTGGCCTAGGTCTTCTCAAAAAGCTTTGGCTGGCATAGCTGGTTAAATGAGAACTTCAGAGGTCCCTGCACCTTCAATGAAACCCAGGAAAGAAAGGGGGTTCATGTTTATGCCAGGAGACCCCATGGGCTCCACCAGCAAGGGAGGGTATCTCCAGTCTAATTAAACTGGGAAAACATCATTGAACAACGACTGCTTCCCTTCATCCCTGCCTCCACTTCCTGGGCTCCAGACTCCTTCCAGAGGAAGAAATGGAGAATATTTTAAATTATTTATCCTTTTAGCAATGGATTTTAAATGAGCAGGTATGGAAGCGGTGTGCCACCACCCTTATGAGATCCTCCCTTGCGGTGGATCAGAGGAGGGGGCAGCTCCGACGCTCCCTTTGGCATTAGACCCTCCAGAGTTTATCACTGCAGTGATGGAGCAGGACAGGATATATACGGGACTTTAAAAGCCAATAACATCTACTTTTAAGCCTATCTCATGCATGTATTGCACACAGACTGAACAGCGTGTAGTTGTTGTAGATACCTACATACCCCATTTCTAATAATTCTTCCTTTTATATGCCAAAAAAAGCCCTTCCTCCTTAGAAAACAGGCAGGCAAGAGAGGAATGGCCCAAGACAGCGGGTGGAGGACCTGTTGGTCCTACCTGAGCACCTCCCCTCTGCCCCACTCGCACCTCCATCGCTTCCCCAGCTCCGCAGTTTCAGCATCCTCGGCCGCTCGCCCTGCGCACACGTCAGTTCCGCAGCAGCTTCTCCCAGGCAGCCGGGCTGTTCTCAAGCAGCAATTTCCTGCAGAGAAATATTTCTTTTTCAAGGAGGCGAAGTGGCGAGCTTCCTGGTGCGGGCTTTTCACAGGAAACCATTGCGAAAGCAGCTTCACCACCCACCAGGAAGGGCTGTAAATGAGCAGGGCTGGTGCAGGCTGCACCCAGCTCTGCGTCCCTAGCCCAGCTTCCTCCTATACATGCCCGGGGGGTAAGTTTTGTGCCCCCTCCCTGCTCACCTCTCCCAAGCTGCTGCTGGGATGCTGGCTTGGGGCAGAGGAAGCAGACTGAGGGGGAAACCTGGGATGCGTGCAGGCAGTGCAGAGCCCCCCGGGAAGGTGCTGTGTGGCCCCTCCAGCTCCCAGCCTGTCCCTCTGGTAGGAGAAGGTGAGAGAAGCTGAGACAGGACACGATAACTTTGCCAGGCTTTGGCTCACCAGCCTTTACGCTCTCCCTCCGCACCATGTCGCTGGGTCTGATTTCACGCAGGGCCACCGTATACCAGGACAAGCTTCTGTCCTCACCCTGAGCTGGGTGGTCAGTGCCCCTCAGCCTGCTCCTGAGAGGCACCTGGCTTTCTGGGTGCTCCTCAGAAATGCAAACTCTGCCAGGACTTCTCCCCGCTGCTAAAGGGTGAAGCAGCCCAGCTCAGCTCTGCTGCAGCCGATCCAAGGCAGTCCCGCTGGCTTCGGCAGCGTCGTCCATCTGGGATTTACACCGCGACGAGGTCAGAGGCGGACTCAACAAAACAGCGGTGCTCCGCATCCCTGCCTATCAACGAAACCCCAGGCTGCACGGATTAAGCCCCTCGCTGATGCAGAGATTCTGGGGAAGGAGGTTGCACCACGCTGCTGCTTCCCTGTGTGTGGCTTTAAAGTCAACTCTTGTTCATATTGATTTATTCCAGTGAGCGGGGCAGGTCTCCCAGCCGTTGTCCCCCCACAGTGCTGCTTTTCATTCACGTAGTTGTTCTGGTTTGGATGTTTTTGGTGGCTACTAATGGACGGGGAAACCAGGCTCCAGCCCCGCTTCGAGGTCTCACCACCTGTGCTGTGGCAACACTGCTTTTTCACTGAGAAGTTTTGCCGGCCATCCGTGAAGATATTCCCGTTCCTGAGGTTTTCTTCTTGCACCAAGTTCTCTGTTTCGTCAACCTCTTATTGCAATTCTGATAAAACTGAACAAAACCCAAGAAGTCATTTCCATGAAGCGTTTCATGAGCAAGGGGCTGGTTCCCTGTTCAGAGCCTCAGAAAGCGACTTCCGTTTTCCTCCCAGTGTTAGTAATGTTCAGCTAAACCCAGCTCTTTTTTCCCCAAAAGTTTAGTTTCCAGGAAACAAATCTTTATTTTGAATACAAAGTGTCTCTTGGGACAATCTCTTTTTCACTTGCTTTTTTTTTAAATTTAATGTATTTAACAAAATTCCAGTTTTCTGTGAACTTGTTCAGCAATCCTTGCCGGTCACTGGTCCATCCCCTTTGACACTCTTGGGTGCCCTCACAGCTTTCGGATACACACCCACAACCCGCAAGAACATGACCCAGCACAGAGGGAACTGGACCAGGTCTCAGGGAAGAGATTGGTCCCTTCCCAACTCACCACTGGGATAATTATGTGATGCTGGGCAGGTCCCTTCCCTCTGCCTGTGTCCTGCTTCCCAACCCTTGAAATAGGGTTAAAGCCCCTTCATGCAGCACTTTGCTGTACCAAAGAGTTGTCAAGAAATACCTGAAACACCCACGAGGTGCAAATCCAGTTTCCACCAGTAGCAGCAGTGCTGGGTGATGAAGGAGGAATTAAAACCTTCTTCCTTCTTCTCCACTGGCCTGCTGGCAACGCTCTTCCTAATGCAGCCCGTGATGTTGCTGGCTGTGACAGTGCACTGCTGGCTCATGGTCAACTTGTTGTCCACTAAGACCCCCTCAGGTCTTTACCTGCAAAGTTGCTTTCCAGCTGGTTGGCCCACAGTGTGTACTGGTGCGTGGGGTTATTCCTGCCCAGAGGTAGGAGTTCAGACTTCCCTTTCCTGGACTTTATGAAGCTCCTCTCTGCCCATTAAGGTTCCTCTGAATGGCAGCATGACCCTGTGATGGATCAGCAACTCTTCCCAGTTTTGTGTCTTCTAAAAGCTGGTGCACTTGGTCCCATCATCCAGGTTATTACAAAGAAGTTAAACAATGCTGGCCCTAGTGCCGACCCTTGGGACACACCACTGGCCTCCAGCTGGACTTTGTGCTGCTAACCACAACCCTCTGAGCATGGCCATTCAGCCTGGTTTTAGTTCATCTCGCTGTGTGCCAGAAAGGACACACCAGCATGGTCTGGAGAAGAAGACCCGCCCTCTGAGTGCTGTGGGCCTGTCTTACTGTGCCTGCCCAGTTGCTGAGCCATGGCAAAGATGTCCTGGCTGCAGCTCCTGCTCATCCGGTGCTCAGCTTTGCAGTTGGTCCCGTGGTTCCTTCAGTTCCTTGCTGTGCTGTAGGTTGGGGAGGAAGATGCCACTATTTCCCCAGATGTCCTCCAAGCCCTTCGGTGTGGCATCCAGCAATTTATCTATTACACAACAGCCAAGGCCTGGAAGCTTTGCTGGATCCTCAGCTCAGTCTGCCACCTGAGCAAACACAGCAGACAAGACACTGAATGGTGTTGGTGTGAGGAATCAATGCACAAGTGGTCATCACCAAAGGCGTTTGATAGATCCTGCCCAAGACACCATGCGCATTGCTGTGCCCATTGACAGAATCAGCTCTGATGGGTTATCAAGGGTCTGGACCTTGTTGAAGTGTAGCTTGGAGGGACCAGCTTTGGTGGCCAAGGGGACTTGGGAGAAACCTTCCCAGCTGTAACAACAGCCCAGCTTTCTCAGGCAGCTGCCACAGCTAGGATGGACCCAGGACATGTGTGAAGCCAGGGGGGGTGGGCAGGGAAGCTCACATCATTTAGTAGCTCACGTGGTGGAGCAGGGAGAAAAGGATGGGCTTTGAGACCTATGCTTCTTCATAGCTGACAGCTGACCACAACGGGGAGGGGGGGACACACATGTGGCCTGGTGACACACAGGCCATGAGGAAAAGGGGATCCTGTGAGCAGCTTGTGGCATTTCAGCACACACGTGCATTGTGCCTGTGTGTCACCATTTCTGCACTCCCAGTTTGAAAAGCAAGGAAGCGGTGATCAGAGAAAGAGGTGACCAGGCAACTTTTAAGCAAACACATCCTGGGGAATGAGTCACGGGCTTTGCGTAAGAAGCCAGACTCATCTCTGGAGGGAGAGGGCCAGGCAGGGCACCAGGCAAGATGAACGCTCGGGTGAGATGCCTGCAGCACAGCTAAAAGGCACCTTGGACCTTGCATTAGGAGACCCATCTGAGATGGTAGCTGGAGGCATGAGATCAAAGCCGAGCGGGCTCTGGGTGTGCCCATCCAACTCGGCAAGCAGTGAGCCAGCCCCAGCCCCACAAACCAGCTGTCCACGAAGACACAGCGGTGGGAGCACAGCTCATGGGGGTAGGCTGCTCCCTGGAGCTGGAGAAATCACAGCGTCCACCTAACCCAAGCTTTTCTTGGGAAAGATAGGGAAGGCTTGGGTCTGGGTGGCGGCATTTCTCACAGGGAAAGTTATTTCCTTGAAAACCATGAGTATTCAGGTCAAGTAAAAGCTATTAGCAAAGTGGCATTGGACACATTGAGCTGGTTGAGTCAGAAGGTAACTTCCAACAGCATATAAGGTAATTTCCAAGGGCCAGGAGTGTTTCATCACTGTGGTTTCCTGGTGACATCTTCAGCTGCTTTGCTTTTAAGAATCAGCCTTTTGTTTACTATTTTAGCTTATTTCCCCATGGAAAGCCTTTCATTTACTCCCCACATTACCTGTAGCTTTTCATCTGAGTGGGTGAAGGAGGTGGAAGAGGAACAGCTCTTCAGCAGCGTGGCCAGTGTGCCAGAAATTATACTTTTATTTTAAGCTCTTCATAAAGATAACGAGAGATGAAAAGGTTGTGTTGGGAGGGGGATCTTCTCTAGTTGGAAAACATGAAATACGAGAGCGCTGCTTTTTCTGCTGGGGCCCTGGCATTTCTGATGTTATCTCTCCCAGGGTTTGCCCTATAGGGCAGACGCCCCAGAACGGCAGCCAAGGATGCATGGATGGGATAGGAGCCCGCCGAGGGACTCACACCCATTCTAGAGGAGCTGCAAGGCCTCAAAGAGAGAAGAAATTCCAGCTGAAAAAAAAAAAAAAATCTCAGAGCCCAGACTTGTTGGGTGAAAGGTGTTGGAAATGCAAATTATTAAATTAAAGAACTGGGGCAGGAACCAGAGGTGCCAGGCTGAGCTGTTATCTGCTGCATCAGCTGCGAGTCTGGCTCAGTATTTCAAAATAAAATTAGACTTGCAGTATATGTCTTTAAATATTTAAATTACTTTCAGTAATTCATATGGTGACATTTAAACAAAGTACACCAAGCAAACGTCTCCCAGTGCTAAAAGGAAATGTTTGCAGGTAATAATATTTAATTTAAGAGGGAACAGCTGATATCAAGACAGAATCTTCACGCTGAATTAAACCTACATTCCTCTGAACCAAGAGATGAAGAATAAATCCCAGCGCCTGCAAATAGTTAAACATGCAGAGCGGTGTGATGAAAGTGCTGGTCCCAGGTACCCCAGCAGATCCGTGAGTTACATGCGTGCCAAAATACCCGCAGGATCGGGGCCCCTGCACAAAATTCCTTCATGGGCTCCCGAAGGTGCGGACAGGCAGCTCCAGGCCGGGAGCTGAGGAGCACAGGGCTTGGCGATGCCAACCCCTCCTGCCCCTCTCTGCGGCACCTTCCCTGCTCCCCTGCACACCCACAGCCTTCCTGGGCGCTTCCCTGTGAGTCTGTTTTAGTAACGAAAGGTGAAATCCAGCCTGGGTACAAACAAGCAAAACTCACTGAATTCAACTTACACACGGGCTGCGCTTCGCTGCTGGTGCTCCCGGCCAATCTGGAGAGCTTCGCCGGGTCTGTTACATCAGTCACGCTGGGTTTCATAACATTAGACATTTCAATGAGGGTGACTCATTCTCTCTTGAAGTGTATTGTATGTATGAGCAAAGATGATTAACTTCTGCTGAATGGTATGATTTCTGGGATGGGAACTGCTATTAATTAGGAGCGGATCTCAGATGTCCACAAACCCTGTTTTCGTGGCCTCCTTTGTATATTTTTCTCCATTTTACTTGTTTTTTTAGCTCAGGATAAATATTAAGTGCACTTCCCTGCTATCTGTTGCTAAAGCAGCCAGACATCCAGCGAAGGCATCTGACTTTCATGGCCAGGCACGGCCCAGGGCTGTCAGTTCCTATGGCCAAGTTTCACCTACGTGCCCCCAAAATCTCTGTTTTCACATTAAAACCAAATGAAACAAAATAAAAGCGAGCTTCCAGCCTTTGCAAGTACAGCAGACAAAGTAGCAAGGGAAGTAAAATAAGCTTCTGGCTCAGAATGTAAAATACAAAGAATTACCCTTCCCCTTCCTCCTCTAAATTTTCTTTATCAAAAGAAACTCAGCTGGGGGCTTGTGCTAATCCGCTTTTGACTGCTGAGGACTGATCTTCTGGGTTAGCAACACCAGGGACCCTCGGGATAAAGAGTCTCCCAGGTTCAGGGAGAAACAGCCTTTCAGCTGCCCTTGCTGCAAAGCTGGACAACTAACCAGTGCAAAGGTCAGGATGCTCAGCAGCTTCAAACACATCCACAGCGCCCAACACTGTGGTCCTTCGTGAAGCACCGCTCTGCCCGAAGAGCCTGAAGGCACTAAGCCCAGCCTGCTGGCAAAAGCCAAAGGAGGCAGGCATGGGATGGAGGTGTCCTTCCGACCCCACCACTGCCGCAGGCACAGGCAGCCCCAGGGGATGCTGAGGAGGAGCCAGGGCTGAAGCTGGGGACCCAGCAGGCCAGCGCGGACATCTTGCCACCACCTTGTCACTCCCAGCATCCCTGTTTTGATGACAAGGTCCTCTCCCAACTCCAGCCTGTGAGCCCCCTCTCACTCCACCCCATGGCACTGGCAGTGATTGACACATTATCCCACAGAGCCAAATGCTCCACCCTGCTCCAGCTCCATTCCTGTTGTGGGCAGCAAAACGGTCTTGGGAATCGACAAACTGTGGCCAGACTCTCTGCCTGCCCAGCTAGGAGCTGGAGGCAGGTTTCTTGTCCTTGGTTCCTGGAGAGACACCACTGTGCAAGCCAACCAGGACTTCCAGAGAGAGAAAGGACAGGCCACGGTTCAGCCTGATACTCGGCCAGCAAGGATGAGGTTCACCCGCTTTGTACAGCACCTCCATCACCATGCACCCCTCTGGTGCTCCTCAGATGTCAGGCAGGGACTGGGGGCAGCAGTTCTTCAGACAAAGGTCACCAGATCTGCACTTTTCCCTTCCATCAGCTGAGGCTGCACGCAGCTCTGGGGCACAGGCTGGAGGTCTGGTCCTGCTCCGCAGCAGGCAGCAATGATGAGCGCAGGCAAAGACCAAGAGAAGCAAACTTTGCCCATGTTTGTAATTGAGATGAGGAGAGCTGAATTTTTTGGTCAAAACTGAGATGGGAGGGCTTGGCATTTCAGTACAAGTGGGGGGCAAGCAGTGAAAGCGCCTGTGCAGCTGGTCAGCCCTAATCTGGGGTGTTTTGGAAACCTCCAGGATACCGACTTGCTTGTTCTCCTCCGCTCCTCCTGCCTGCCATGAGGCAGCGGGCAGAGGCAGCCCCTCTTCCCCGGCAGCTCGGGGTGACTCGCTCCGGCTCGGGCACTGCAGCCAGGCTGGTGGCAGCAGACCCGGAAGCACCTGCTGCCCAAGCTTCCCCGAAACCACCGCAGCTCCCAGGCTTGCTCTCAAGAAGCTGGGAGGTGTGGGAGCATTAAAAGGTTTCTCCTTTCACACTCAACAGTGAGGAATGTGCATTCAAAACAGAGATAGGGCTAGTTTCTCCCCAGTTCACAGGAGGACATCACTTCTCCTGCACAACAATCCAACTGGGAGTATCTTTGAGATAAAGTGGCATCTAGGGGTAGGAAAACCCCACGATTTGCCTAAAATGGGGCCGTTTGCACTAGTGAAACACCACTGGCAGATGGAAGGACTCCTCTACGATTCAGGCATAAGCCTGCGACTTGTGAGCCCCTGCCTTGGGCAGGTTTCCTTGGAGACTGACGCAGAAGGGGCTGCTCCTCCAGAAGCTCCTTCTCTCTGCCTTATCAGGCAAAGAAACACCCTCAATCCCACCTCCTACCAAGAGAGCCGGCGAGGCTCCACCATGCTGCTGGAGGAAGGGGCAGCGCTGAGAGCCTGGCGGGCGGTTTTCCTGACGCGCAGCTCACTCACGCTTCTAAAAATGTACGCTGGAGCAACTGTCTCTAAGGCAATTTCCATAACAATGGGCGCAGAAGAACAATCCATGCTGCTGGTGCGCCTTGCTCACTCACACACACGCCAAATGGGCACGCTGCAAGCTCAGCAGCGAGATGCCCGTTTGGTCCCCGGCGACCTGCTGTCTGTCGCCCAGCCAAGGCCATGGGCAGGGGTCCCCCCGCCTTGCCCCGGGGAGGCGGCCTGGCCCCGGGTCACTGCCAAACCGCTGGAGCCTGTAGGCATAAAAACACCCAACGGCAAAGGGGAAAAACCGCAGAAAGCACTTCCACACCTTCCCACCAAAGCGGCTTACTGGTGCCCCACCACTGCCCAGTAAATGTGCGCCAGTGCAGGCTGACAGCAGAGGGGAAGGACCAGCGCTGGAGGCACGGTGCCTCAGTGGCAGTGCTCGCAACATCAGCCAGAAGCTCATTCTTCATCTGAGGCCTCGGTCCTCGAAAGGACTTTGAGCTACACAGAGCCCCCAAGAGCTGCTGTTTTCTCTCACAGTTCTGGGTGCTCAGCCCAAACCAAACCCGCTGGGGTTCGCACCTTCCCCACACCTTTTCTGGCTGACCTGTTGAAGTCCACACTCAGCCGCTGCCTCCGGTTTGAATCGCTCGCATCCTGCCTTTACAGCTTTGTTTAAATCTGTGCAGAGCTCAACCTGTTGTCAGACATACACTAATTTGTGTGTTTCTAATTATTTGTTTCCATCTTAAAACCTGCTTTGCAGCAGATTGCAGCTTTATTTTAATACGTGCTTGGCTAGAGCTCGATATACTGCTTGCCAGTAACCTAGACACAAATGGGTTTGCATTGTATAGGGGAAGCAGGGGTAGAAAAGAGACTGAGTTAAACAGAATTAAAAGCCTGCTCAAAAAAATGCATTAAATAAAACCACAAAACAAGTGGCAGTTTTGCATCACAGAAGATTCTGCTTCTATATTCCTCTGTTTCTACCCCTTGAAATAAGATGAATCTCAGCACTCGCAAAAGGGCATTGGAAATATCTCCTTGCACAAACACTTTGACCAACTACATTTTATGTGATTAAAGCTCTTAAACTTCCGTTAAATCCTTTTTTTTACTCACATGCTTGGCATCAAGAACTAGCTCAGCAGTGGATGACCAAACCAGGATCATTTTCCACCTGTTTGCCCAGGATGTGAATGCAGAAAGTCAGGCGCCATCCTCCACCTCTTCATTCAAGCAATGCTCTACCAAGCTTTTATGCTTCCAGCAGCAGGCTGAGCACTTCATTTCTTGGTCATTTCCACACAGGTCTTCAATGGGCATAAGCAGTAGCTGAAAGCAAACTGGGGTGTTACTCCAAGGCTGCCGGCATCGCTGCACCACACCAGACAGCACAACCGGTGCTCCGGGACCTGTCTTTGTTTCATTCTTTATCTGTAGCTTTTTCTCCCATGCTGAGGATTTTGGGGCCTCTGATCTAAAACACAGATTAGGAGGCTGACTCTGAGGCAATTAAACCAAAAGAAAAACCATACGTTATTTCCTGGCAAATATTGACTTTTTAGTGGGGGCCACGCTTTATCTGTGCTAAACTCTTCCCTGCTCAGCCATGTCAGCCCTGCTTTCTGGAAAGCTATGAGGAAGCCTTGCATTAAACGGCCAAACATAGTGACACGAGAGTCCAACGAGTGGCTTCACAAACAAGTCAGTATTTCTTCTGCAGGCAGAAGGTGCCACAACTAACCCTGTAACCAGGTGATTTAAGAATCAAGTCCTGACTGAAGCTGCTTGCAACAGTCTCACCTTTGGCTTCCCCTCCCCAACTCCCTGCCTTTCCCCAGGTGTGTGAAAACCCAGCAAGAGCATCCCACAGGCAAGAAAGCTCCAAGCCCCCAGCATAGGGGTTGTGGGTTGCCCTCCAGGAGGGGCAGGAACCACACGAGGAGCCAGCAGCGTGCATCCAGCAGCGTGTTGCTCCCCCAGCACAGCCTGGCCGCCGGCTGTCTCCATAGTCAGCTGCAGAGAGAGACATAAATCATAGCAGAGAGAGACATAAATCATAGAATCATGAATAGTTTCGGTTAGAAGGGACTTTTAGAGATCATCTAGTCCAAACCCCGTGCGATGAGCAGGGGCATCTTCAAGTATATCAGTATCAGGTTGCCCATCCATCCTGACCTTGAATGTTTTCAGGGATGGGGCATCTACCATCTCTCTGGGCAACCTGTGCCAGTGTTTCACCATCCTCGTCCAGTTCCTTCCAGTGGTGAACACAGTCCAAGGGCATTCTGATTTCTCTGCAGGCTTTTTGTCAGTGGACAACAGGGCTCAAAAACTTGATGTGACCAGCAGGATGTGAGGATACACCTCCCAGGAGGAACTGCTAGAGGCAAGTGGCTTTTCTGTGCCAACAGAGTGACCTGGGATTTTGGAGAAGACACTCAGTTTGAGTGCCCAGTCCAGAGCACCTGGGGAAGGCATCTTGCTCCTGCTGTGCAGAGGCCCAGCTGGAAGAATGATGGTGTGCATCATCTCCAGATGAACAATACTTACCTCCCCCCTTTCACAGGTCTTGGACTCTGCAGGATACATGCCCCAGCGCAGCGCCTACATTGGTACCAAACACTTGGCAGCAGCATGAAGGTCACATGGGAAAACGCCTTTTGCCAGGACAAATTTCAGTGTGGGCATCATCAGCAAGGAGATCTGATGGAGGTGCCCACTGCTTCCCACTTTCATCCTTGCGGAGGAGCATCTCGTCCAGACACACCTGTCTCCACCTGCCAGCTGAGCCAGTGGGGACATGGAAGGTCCATCACCTCCTTGGTGCCCTTCCCTATTTCCGCCCAAAGACATTTTTGGTGAGCTTCTGCTCCTTTTTTTGCTAAAAAGGAAAGAAAAAGGGAAGAGACGCACTTGATGTTAAGGAAATCTAACAGAGCGTGCAGCAATCCAACTGCTCAGACACATATGCCGCCTTCCTTCTGCTTTGTACCAGCGAGGCTGTGCCATATTTAGATCTGGCTCCATCTCTCGCAAACTTGACCAACTGTTCCTCCACAGTGTCATCGTCACTGTTTACCCCCAAACTGTTCACTGAAATCCTCAGTTTGGTGAGGGGAAAAAAAAAAAAGTAGGTTTTTAATCACAGGAAAAGCACTAGATGCCAAGAGAGCCATACCTCAACACTGGCAGGTAGAGAGGTCAAAAGATCCCTTGGTCAGTCATCATCTTCACCAGGGACCTCCCATGTGTGCAGGCAGGCTTTCTTCCCAGAAATCGCTCTGCTGCGGCAGCGGGGCCGGCCCATGCTGCCCGGGCAGTGTCTGGCTGGCCGGCCACCAGCCCGTGGAATGCTCCTGCAGTAAGCGTGCTCCTGGGAGAGCAGTCAGTTTAGCGACCATGGGTGAAGGCAAGCAAACACCTGTGGTCACGTCTGCCCGTGGTGTCAGTCCCCCAGGGAGCCGCCCCAAGCAGAGTGCTGCGCATCTGCAAAGCAAACAGGGGTGTAAGAGCCTCCACAAGGGAAATGCTGCAAAGTCCAGCTTTGTTACGAGTGGGGAAGGACAGAGGGCATTTCCCTACCTTCCTCATTGCGTCAAACTACTACAGGTTCACCCCAGTGTTTGAACACTGGCTTTAGGGTCAGCAGCCAGGCAGAGATGGTCTTGCCCAAGGCTTTCACCTGTGGTTATGTCATACACAAGGCAGAGGTGAGCCCTTGTCCTCCTACACATGCTGGGGAGTCTTGGAGGCTTCTCACTGAACATCCACATCTCTTCCTGGCTTGCCCTTGATGTCAAGATACTGCTGTCTACTGGAGGATCTGGTGACATGTCCTACAGCCTCAAAGGACACTGCAACGTGCAGCATCTCAGCCTTCCCACCAGTTCTGGGGCCCCATGTACAAACCTTTCTCACGCTTGAGGCAGATCTTACGGAGTTAAGAGCATTTTCTTGGCTTGCTGTGCTGATGGAGGAGCGACTTACAGCACAGCAGATGGATGAAATTCTAATTTGGGTTTCACATGATTTATATAAATAGGCTTAGATGAGATTGCGCATAGATGGCGCAGTCATCTGCCAGCTTTGCTATGTTTACCTTAAGACCCTCTCCTCCCTTCCCATTAATCTTACAGAACACCCCAGTAACGTCTAGTGTGCTCACAGTAACGAGTCATCTCAGACTGTGTCATCCTCCTGCAGCTGTACAGCTCAGGTCTGGCCTCCCAGTAATGCAAGGCAGCTTCCTGGCCACCCCAGTTACCTGGGGAGAGCATTTACGCTCACCCCTTAGAACAAGCAGCAACTTGTCAAGGAGCACCCAGAGCCACGACTCCCCGACTGGGCTCAGGAGATTGGGAGGGGGGAGTATGGACCATGCTGCTTCCTACCCAGGCGAGAGGGGGCGTGAACAGGGCTCCCCCATCTCCCCCACTCACTCACAGGACACTGATTTCTGCCAGGTGCTTGGAGTGAGGGGACACCAGTGGTCCCACTGCCAGCCTCATAAAGATGACACAGCAGGTCCCTCCTCCTCCCCCCCCTACAGTGCCTCACAAAGGAGCCTCCACCACACACTGATGAGGAACAAATCAACGAGCATGTCCTTGCTGGCTTTAATTTCAAACCTCCGCTTCGTCCCCACTGCTCCTCTATCCCTTACAGGGTGGCATGGGCTGGCACTGCTGCCAAGAAGGGGCTTGTGACAAACAGACAAAGGGCTGCCTGCCATGGGGCTCCAGCATGCATCCACTGAACATCTCCATCACACCGTTCTTCTGTCCTAGAAAACAAGCGTGACACTATCCCAGCAGAAAAATACAGAAAACCGACTGTCGTTTTCTTTACCTGTCCACCACAAGCTGGTTATGTGACATCTGCATCTTCCCTGTGTTGGATACAGCTCAGGGGGTTACCCCCGCTCGGTGCAGAGGAAGGCGGCAGGGCTCTGGCTGCAGCATCCGTCAACCCCAAGACATCCCCAGGTCTGAGCTGTAGGGGCAATCAATGCCAAAAACATCAAGTCTAGGTTGAAACGGGGAGTCAGACACAGATTTCTCCAGTTGAAAGTCCAAAAGTCAGACTGCTAAACAGAAGAACGACTCCACTCACCTGTGAGTAAAGGTCGACCCAAAGTACCCCAGTCCAACGCTTTCTCACACTCTGCCTTTTGGTGCTCCAACAAAACAAGCAACGTCACAAAGCAGATACATGTTTTTGAGCAGAAACTGGTAGAAGCGTCATTAAACTTTCTAAGAGGATGCTCTGCCTGCACCCTTCATTTTACAAACTGATTTTCTAAGGAAATGTTGTTTATGCAGCCATACCATCCATGCAACTCTCCTCCCCATCTCTCCTTTTTTTGGACACTGTCAGCCACACTGCACAGGGGCTCCCAGTTATTACAGGAATGTAAATTTTGTGAAGTTCGGTGGCTGATGAGAAGCTGATGAGTATGTGTTTAGCTTTTAATGGCTCGCGAGAGCCATTCGGACCCTTTACCCCACGACACAAACGCGTCAGAAACCAGGCTTTGGTGGTTTCCGCCGCTCATGGAACAAGTTGTATTATTTGTATTATCGTATCCTAGGAGCCAGTTTCTGTCCAGCATTTGGTCCCTGGTATGAGCAGTATTTTCCATGGTCAGCCTAGAAGGAAGGAACAGACTTTAACCCCTTCAGTGAAAAAAAGCACATTCCCACATCAGGTTATTTCCATGCAGCCCTACCCCTGAGAAAAAAACGCCCTCCTAGGATCGAGGCACACACAGAGAAATCCCAACGCCAGCACAGCGTTGCCTCTAGGAGAGGTGCAGATGGCTCGGGAGTAGCTGGGGAGGCTCCTGGGGGGCTGCTTGAGCCTTCACAGCTCCTGAAGCCGGTACCATGCTCAAACCCCACCTTCAGCCTGGCCGCTGCCAAAACTCTCCAGTTCAGCATTGCTTTTCCAGCCATGCATCATATAACAGCTCTCCTCCAGCTGGGCTAAGTCACAGGTCACCAAACAAATGAAGAAAAAGAGATTTCTCAAGAGACAAGGCAGATAAAACCCCATGTCTTGGGCTAGTTTCTCCGCTTGTGCATCTCTGGTGGCAAAGAGTGATATTATGCTGGCAGTCAGAGCTACCTCTACCTGGGAGATGCAAGCAGAGCCAGGGTCCCTGCTATGGACCCCTGCAGAAGGTAACAGGATCTTCATCAGGTACCTCTGTCTTGAGATGGGCAGGCCAATGTTGCAGGAGTGACTTGGAGCTTCTTGGGATCCAAGTCTGGCACATGCTGAAGGACCCTGAGTTGAGCAGGCATGGACTCAGGGAGACCTTCAGGGAGATTCCACCCATCCCGGAGTACAGCCACACTGGACCTCATGGTTTGTGTCCATTACTGAGGTCCTCCTCAGCCAGCCTGAGCCACGTCAACTACTGTTCCCACTCCTACATGGGTCTGTTGTCAGATCTTCCCCTAATCATGGGCAGCAGAGAGTAGAAAGGAAGCATAGAAGGGCAGGAGATTCAAGTCAAGGAGTGATGGGGTCCTGGGACACAAGCAATCTCTGGGAGAGCTGGAAATGTGCTGCAGATGGGGGTAAGAGAGATGCAAGGTGCAGGGCCACATGGTCCAAGGAGCCCCCCCACCATTGGCACCTCTGAGGCCACAGAATCAAGCTGGGCTATTTGTAGTGTGGGTTGTGGCAGGTGTGGGTCTGAAAAGCCACAAAACTTCTGTTGAGCTTGGAGACAGCTTCTGCTACCCTAGCAAAGAAGAGCAAGTGGCAGATTCAGGGTACTGCCAGCAGAGCAGAGTTTACAGTGGCTGCTGCGCAAGCGCTCTTGCATTTCCCCAGTGCCCACGACAGTGGCAGAGGAGAAACGTGTCACCCAGAAAATATTTGGGGTTTTCTTCTAACAGTTGCTGCCTCTGTGCTGAGGACATGCAAGAAAAAGGGCTGGATCTTTTGTTAAAATGATTTCCCACAACTTCAATGTTTTTAAGCAAAAACCAAAGCATTCCAAAAAAGACCAAGGAAGACACCCATAAACCAGGGAAAATAACTTGGGGGATCCAAAGCGACTCATGGGTCTGGGTGATGTGCTTGCGGGAGGAGTGGCAGTGCCCGGAGAGGAGGAGAAAGCAAGCACTGGGCTTGGGACCTGGCATCCCCTCCTGCTCCCACTGCTGGATGGTGTGTACTGGGAGGTACAGCATCTCCAGTGATCCCGTTGCCTAACACGGCTCACTGTCGGAAAGACTTTTGGTAGAGCTGGGGATGTGTCAACTGGGAAAGCCAAAATCCCCACGGAAAATCATCTGGTGGAAAGAGGCAGCCTGAGCATCACCAGGGCAGCATGACGAAGGCAGCAGGAACACCAAGCAGCGGCAATCCCTGCCCCAGAATGTAATTTTGGGCTGAAAGGCAGTCCTTTCACCTACCAGGATGTCTCCGCTGATGGAAATTCAGCCCCCACCGAAGCCACACATGCTTGTCACCCAAGCCATAAACAATTTGTGGCTGGACAGAGTCAGAAGAGTTGATACACATCCCTCACCGTGTTTCAAACAGAAATTTCTCCAAAAAGGTTTGGGTTTAGAATCAACTTCAGAACTGGATGATTTGGTTATTCCTGGATTTCGTTTCAGCCTTCATTTTTCTGATCCTTTTAAAAAGCACCTGCTTAGTACTAATTCCAAAGACATCCCCTTGGAGAAGTTTGAGTAGCCTGGAGAGGCAATGCTTAAAACATAATAAAAAATTATAAAATTTTGCTAGCTCCCAAGAGCTAAGAAAAAAAAAAAAAAAATCACGTTTGTCCAGAAACCTACTTGCACCAGCAGGATTCTACTATCATGGGAGACAACATTTAGTATGGACACAGTCTCTGCGGCTTTCTCTGGGTATTAACAATAAAGTGACATTATTTCCATTCCAAGCAGTAGAATTTCTTGCAACATCTTTGACAAATACCCTGTGACCGAGCCGATTCCCGCAACAGATTACAAATCACTGCTTCCCCTTTGCGAACCAATGTTGAGTTACGCACAGATTTCGGTGTGAACCATTAAGCACAAATCCAGACCTTGATCCAGGCCAGCGTAAAAACTTGGATGAAGCATCTGTTGAAGTCTCTTTCTTGAGTGAGGGACTTTCCAGAGGCAGGCGCTTGGGGTCGTTGCCTCTCCCCTGGGACAGAAGGGCATCGCCTCGGCTATTTCGTTCTCACACCGAGTGAAGTCACCCCTGCCGCAGCAGTACATGGACAGAGCCGTTCCCATTCACAACTCCTGTTCATTCACTCCAAAGTATTCCCGTTGGCCAGATAGTTACCATTCTTGTATCACCCTCCAACTATTTGCAGGGGTGGTAGGAGTGGCTTTTGGAAGATGTTCGAGCATGTACACAAACACAGGCTTGGGCTGCTGTGTGTTTGGACAAATAAAGAAGTGCAACTTAAGAACAAATGTTTTTATGGTAGGCTAGCTATAAGCAGGAAGAGAGTATCCCAGCCCCGCCAGAAAAAAAATCCCCACGGGGATTTCTGAGCGTACCCAAAGCCAACTGGACTAAGACCCTTGCCTGTCCACCCCACTGATCTGTAGGGGTGAGGAATTCAAGAAAATAGGAAGTTTTTAGAAAACAAAACTAAGCAAAAAAGATAATCCCCTTGCCTTTATAAACATGATCTAAACTGCCTGAAAAGCCACATATGAGTCAGGCAATATAGCTTCCAGGCCTGGTCTCTCCAGCCCCCAAGTGCCTGGGAACGAAGGAGTCGGCCATGTGGCAGTGATGGAGGTGGCTGCTCGTGCAGCTCCCAGCATCGAGGGACCAGCAGCTTCTGCCTTAGACAGTCACTCATGTACATCTATCTATTCAAATACACATATATTTTATGCCATTTATAACGTACCTGGGAAGGTCAGCCTGTCTAGGAGTGCTTTTCCTGGCTCTGCAGCACGGCAGCAGCGGCTGAGCAGCAGCCCTGGTACAGCAGTGTTGGTGGTAGTGGTTTTCCACCCGTGGATAAACCATCCCAGAGCCGTTTGCCACTATGTCGAAAGCAGACGTCGGCAGGATCTGGTGTTCCCGCTGGTTACAGGCAGCAAGGAGCTGTTTCTATATCAGGAGATGGTTACAAGAAGGCAGCTGAAGAATTAACAACCACTGCTTGGTGAGGTTTCACAAGCAGCTCAAACAGAGCGAGGTGGGCTTCGACTCGAGCCAGGACCTGCACAGAGGAGGGAAAGCACAACCAGAGCACCCACTGACATCCTAAGTGCTCTGCGAACATTGGCCCATCCGGAGAACTGGATCCTGGCCATGCGGTCACCACGGGCACGGCAGCCCGTCCTGCCGAGGTCGGTAGGGCACATGCGCTTAGCAACTGGCAGCAGGTCCCAGCCCTGATTCCTCTGAAACCAGCAGCAGCTAAAGTTCCCATTTACCTTCAATGGGGCCAGGATTTGGCCTGGATGTCAATTAATCCATGACTGTCAATGGCTCTGCTTGGGATTTAATTCCCTGGATTAAAGGGGATTGGCCCCGCAATCCCTCAGGGAGCCCCAGCTCCCTGGGCAGAGCTCAGCACCCACGTCCCACCACTGCTCCATCACAGCCAACACAAGCAAACCAACCCGAGATCCCCAGTTTTTGAACAAACAAACAGCAAAAAGAGAAAGAAAGAAAAAAAGAAGAGCATTTATTTTCCCCGCAGCTGTGCTCTCCCAGACAGAGGATTTCTGTGGCAGGACAATAACGCTTTATACGGCGAGGTTAAGTTTCAGTTACTTGAAACTATCAGCTCTTGTGTTCAAATCATCTTATTACCTCCACAATCAAACAAGGCTTCCCCATCGGCAAGTATTCGGTCATGCTGTTTAAATCAGACCCAGAGGCCAAGCAGGGCTGGATTTAAAGTGATCTAATGGGAGCTGCCTGAGGCCACTTTGGGGGCGGGGGGTACAGCCATCACCTCGTCGGGCTGCCCAGCCTCTTTCCTGCAGGGGAGAAGCAGGTCCCATGTGCTGAGCCCTGTTCCTAAGAAAAAGGCATCCAAAATCAGGCTCTGGAGTTGGGCTTTTGGTTCCCAAATCCCCCCTCTGACAGTGATGGCAACTATCTAGCATCAGTTTTAGTCCTCTCCAGAATACTCAAGGTATCTTTAGGCCCAGTGAAACATCTTGCATTTCATCTTTCTTCAAGCAAATTTCCAGCCCCACTCCCTCCTGGCTATTGCCTCTCCCATCAGCAGGTTGCAGAGGGCAGCATCTCTTCTAATCATCTACCCAAATGTCCTCCGTGACCCAAGTGGAAAGAAACAGTCCTAAATCCCATCGGTCCGAGCTAGCCTCCAGCTTGGCAAGTTACTGAATATTTGGGCACGTCCCACAGTCTGCAGCGCTAAACAGGTGATGAAGCCAATGCGCGTTTCAGAGCTGTTAAGCTAAAGACAGCAGATGCTACAGCCCGAGAAGTGCTTCTGAGCTGCGACTGCAAGGAGGCAGCAGGGAAGCACGTGCTGAACATCTCCTGGAGAGACAGTGGGTGACCAAGCTTTTGCATTTGCCCTCCCCCGGGCAGGGATAGGGATTTACAGACCAACCTGGTGCTGTGCAGAGGCGCAGAGACAAGGGGAACGCACTGATCTGACATCTCACTATGCAGGCGTGGAAAGCAACCAGCAGCGAAACAGGAGAAAAACAAGTTGTCCATGTCCTGTTTATCCACACTGAAAACCGCTGCTCCTCCTTCCAGCCTCACGCTGCCATCTCCCCTTCCCTCTGCCCCAGCCCAGAGAGTGCCTCGGAGCCACGGTTACAGAGAGAAGCTGCTGGTAAAAATCAATGATGCTTCAGCAAAAAGCAACCAGCCGCTGGCTGCTGCTGGTACCTTCTGCAGGCAGCAAAGCAACCTGCTGCCCGAGCCAGGTGAGCTCCTTGTGGCTTAGCAGACCCTGGGTAACTGCGTTTGGGTTTCAGACGCAGTGTGACAGCCCTTCCACCGGGCACCCTGGGTGCCGGCTGAAGCCCAGCTGATGCCACACCAGCATCAGCTCCGTCTGTCTCCTAGGTAGGAGGAGATTCCTTAGCAACAAGCTGCATGAAGGGAGCAGGCAGCACCGAAGGAAACTGCCTAATGAAACATTCATGGGCTGGGGATACTTTACCCATCAACGTACTATGGCTTGTGCCCCACAGCTACCGCAAACAAACACTCCAAGCAAAAAATTACTCCCAAAACATCCACTTTGGAACCCATTCTGCTCTTCTTCACCAACAAATAGTGTTCGGCCCTGCTCTGCATGAGAGCAGAGGGCTCCTCAAAGAAGCCGCTGAGCAGGTTTTGCTGCAGCATCCTGCAGCCTTCCCAGCACTGGTGGTGTGGCTGACGGCTTCTGCCAGCCAAAACCTGGATGCTCCATCAGCCCCAGTACCACCATAGCCTGGCATGGAGCAGGCATGCAGCCTAGGAGCTATGCTTGGAGCTGCTCCAGCTCTGCACAAGTCTCCAAGGGATAATTGTGGCTCCCAGGATCTGATCCACCCTCTTGCCCCACAGTAACATGTGTCTGTCTCCACTGAGGAACTGTAGGACGAACACGTGGCATGAAATCTCCCCTGCAATTAGCGTGCTACCCCCCAGTCTTGACTACTGAAGGAAAAGATGTCACAGTGTCAGACCCCAGTGCATGGTCCTGACTCTCCGGAGTTCTCTCACGCCCTGGGAGAGGAAGATGAGGGAGCAACACCGAAACCCCCGGGATGCACGCAGGCAGCGAGCTGGTGGGAGCGGCCTTCTGGGCTGCATGCAGCAACACATGCTAAGGAAGCTCCCAAACAGACGAGGCTGGAGCACATGTCAACTCACCCTGGGGGTCCTTTCAAACTAAAAAGCTTTTTCTCCTGCCCAGCTTACTTCCCAATTCCTTGAGAGCTCAGTCTAGGGGAAGGAGGCAGCTGGGAGAAAGCACAAATGCAGAGGAGTTAAGCAGAGCCTTTCCAGAAGCAGCATGAACGTTTCCACAAAGCAGGACTGACTCTGCCTGAAGACCGGCACCTGGGGTCTGCATCCCAGATTCACACGCCTCTCCTAGATGTTCCTGAGGTCCTGTCCTAACAGGCACCACCAACCCAAACTCACTGGCCGGCTCCTCAATGCGAGGTGACATCCTGACCTTTTCAGGTAAGCCCCAACAACTCTGCAAAGACGGAGCAGAGGCTTAGCTGGGATACTGCATGGGCAAGCTCTGCCCCTGTCCCTCCAGGGGCACGAGCCAAGAACCAGAGTCGCTGCAAACAGCAGCTCTGTTCGAGGCAGGCAGATGCTCAGGGGATCGCCATTTCATACACCTGATTTCACATCTTCCATCTTCAAGTAGCTCTTAAGTAGCTTAATTTAATGATCCAACACATTTCCACCCAAGCTGCAGGCTACAGGTAAATTTGCACAGGTGTGGCAGTTTCCTTACACAGCAAGATGCAACAGCTCCTGGCCATGCACCGGAGCTTCCCAGGGCTCCCGGAGCGCCCCAGATGCTGCCGCTGGGTTATCTCCTGTTCAAGAGGCTCAGTGCGCGGTTGACATACGCGTCGACTCTTCTGAGCACACCATCATTGGGTGGAGGAGCCGGCGCAGGTCCAAGGCACAGCCACATCCCGCAGCAGTAGTGGAGCTGGGCATGGAGTCCATCTCCCCTAATTGCTTCGTCTTGTACTTGACATCACATGGTCACCCAGGGTACGAAAAAGCACAGGGTAAATGAGCTACATCCCATAACTATTTAACATAATTAACCACAGGACTGAGATGGGTTCATTACCTAGAAGATAGGCTGCTAGAAATCATCACTGTTCTTAAAGCACTAACCTGCACACAGCAAAGGCTTTGCCACATATTCCCCATCAGAGAAGCAGAGAGGAGGACGCCTTTTTAGTTTTTATTTTATTTTCACAGATTATTGATCCTGACTTCAAAGATAAGCCATCTCTCATCTCAGGCTCCAGCACCACAGGATGCCAGTGTGACCCCAAGTTTCTGGGCAGTCAGCATGGATACTCACACCAGTTTGGATCAAAGCAAGGGAGGCAGCCACCTTCCACAGCCCCATCAATTGTTTCCCAGGGCTGTGGCCAGCACCTTTCCAATGGGGCTAGTGAAATTAATCAATTAATTGCCACCATCTTTTTGTGTTTCATGCGAAAGAGCTTACAGGAACCATACGTTCTGCATTTCTCCCCTTTCCAATGCAAACCAGATCATTTCAAAGCATTTTTGGCACTCCAGTGGAGATACCTTTTGATGAACCTTGCAAAAGCAGCCCCGCATGGAATGGGATGGGGATCCTCCCTGCACAACGCACAGTGGATGGGCTCTGGCCACGTGCAGCCCTCACACCAGGACTGGAGTGTTTCTGCAAAGCTCTTCCATTGCAGTCATGGGCTGCAGGGGTATCTCACAGCATGCTTGAGGCCTGGATTCACTTCACTAGCAATTGATTCAGCCCAGGGGAGCTAAGTTGCATTAGGAGATCTCTCCTTGTGCTTCAGGTACAGCTGGAGAACATCACTACATCTGTAAATGGGGAAATCCTCATCTTGCCAGGCTGTGGGGTCCAGAAACAGCTGTACCAGGTTCATCATTCAGGCAGAGTCCATTTACTTTGAGAAAATCAGCCAAATAGGCAGAATTCTCCTTTCACCTCCTCCATTCCCACAGAGCAATCCAAACCCACTGCTGTGACCCATAAGACAAAACACATGGCAGGGCTCTCAGGGCTTTGAGCAGAGCCACCAAGAACTACGTTATTGTCCGAGCTGGCTGGCTCCTCACTGAACAGCATCGCCTCAGCGTTTGCAAACACTGCCTGTAACGGGGTACGAGGATGAAGACATCATTGGCAGTGCTTTGCCTGGGCTCCCTTCCAGCAGCCCTCACCACGAGGAGGGGGTGACGGATTCCCGGAGCGGCTCTGTGGAGTCATTCTCTCCCGATGTGCCTTCTCCTCCCCATCATCATCAGCTGGGGAAAGCAGGCACAACAGCGGTCCCCTGCTGCAGGATTTGCTTCTCAAGCTGCCAGCAAGCAATGCCTCACTGCTCGCAGAGAGTCGGCCGGCACCTTGGGAAGCACGGCCAGGTGTGCCCAACACCTTTGCTCCAAGTAAACTGCAGTGGAGAAGCAGCCCCAGAGGGCTCACGTTTGGTGAGCTGGGTGGCGCCGGTGGGAAAAGGCAGGAAGGAAACAACTCACCCATCTCAGTCCCTCTTGTTGAACCTGGCTTGGGACCATCCTCATGCTGGGGATAACCAGGAGTTCACAGGATCAGCAAAGCCTCTGTCTACCTTGAGGTCAACGTCCAGCAGTGGAGATCCATGTCATCCAGAGCAGGGATGCGCATGGATGCAGAAACCTTCATTTAAATGACAGAAACAGGGCATTAGCGACAAACGTCTTCCAGAGGGTCTGTGACAGGAAAGGAGGGCACAAACCCCGGGGTTTTTCCTCCAGTCCTTTTGATGCCCACAAAAACACCCAGGCAGAGAGGGCAAGGACCTGTCCTGGGGGTTACTGGGCAGCCAGGCTACTGACCCTGGGAGCATGGCATCCCTTGGACCCAGAGAGAGCATCTGGGAGTAACTCCCAAATTAAGAGGAGTGGGGGCTGAGCTCCTGTGTTAGAAGTATTTAAACATTTTCTGGGCTGGCATCTTCACCTCCTTGTCCACCCCAGCAACACCCACCATGGTTTTACCTAAGGAGAGTCCCAGTATAGCTCATCCTGCAGCACTGGGGCTGCATGCTGCCCTTCCACAGGCTTTTTTTTTTCCCACTCAGGATGCCCCTGCCAACACACCCACACACACTCACCTTCTGGCCCAGTTTCCAAATAAAATGTTTTAATTTAAGGCAGAATGAATTATTTCAAGGGGGGGTGGGGGGCAGTGGAACTCACATGCGGAAAGTGGAATTTCTCTTCCTTTTTCCAGAAATTAGCATGAGCCACTTCTTTAAAGTTCTTAAGAGATTAAATGGAAAATAAAACATTTGGTCTTCTCATTACTTCTCCCCCTGACTTCTTTTAATTTCTTATCTGTGACAAAGTTAAAAGGAAAACAAAGAAGAAAATGTTGAAACCATTGAAAATAATTTACAAAGAGGAAGAAACTTTTGTTTCTCAGCTACAACACAAGCAAGATTTATAGTCTTTTTAGCATATTCACTCTCTACCTTTTTACTCCTAGAATTTAGCAGAAGGAGGAGACTTCTTGAAAAGACTCAGGGCAAAAAGCTCAATTCCAGAGATCCTGGCTCCTTGTGCTCTAGAGAAGTTCCCAAAATTTACTGATATTTGAAGACTATACACTAGCACTGGAACCATGTTGGTAGTAGAAATAGCCAAAAATTGATTTGCAATTGAGTGGGTTTGATGGTGTTTGTACCTTTTTGTGCTCACTTTCATGCTGTCAGGGTTCAGTAACAGGCTGAAATGTAACCCTTGGGCTTATAACTCTCTAACAGAGGCAGTAACATTCCTCAAGGCTGGGGACAGTGGCAAAGCCACAGCAAAGCTGCATAACTGGGATTTGCTCGTTTGACTTCCAACCAAACACAAAGTGCCTGGTGAGAATAAGCCTCCCCTGAGCAGCTTCCATGACGAAGCCCGAGATAATCGTGGATCTGTTTGCGGATGCTTTGCCAGCAAGGGAGGATGCACTCATGACCAACGGGATCTGTTCCGACCACTGGCAGTTGGCTGAATGCAGTTTATTCAGATGGCCGGAGGACACCAGCTTGGGAATGAGGTCTCCTTGCATGCCCCAGACCTACAGAGAGAAAACATGTTATGTCAAACTTGCGTGTAGCTCAGCGTGCTTCAGAGGTGCTCTTCAAGGGGCCTCCACACTCTTGAAAATCAAATGCACCTAAATACCAAACGGATTTCAACCTAATTCCAGAGGTAACACCACCTACTCACATGCCAAAGCAGGGAGCAGACGGCTTGCTAATTAACGTGTCTCCTTCATGAATATTACACTTCCCGAGGAGGAATTTGGTGCTTGAGCGAAAGACTGCTGAAAGCGAGCCAAGCTCAGCTGAGCAGAGAGGATGCTTTGAAACTGCTGAGCTCCCTCCGGTGGGGCTGGTGCTAAAGCTGGCCCCTGGTTTTCACATCCGCGAGGTGAGTTGGTGGATGCTACCCGGGTGACACCTCCAAAACACGCATCCAGCTCACAGCCACATCAGAGGGGGCACAGGAGAGGTGGTGGCAGGGAGTGGGGGGAAGCACAGTAAACCGCAGGGTGGTTTTGGTCCCGAATGTCCTATGACATTTCACAGTACCCAGGGCCTGACCTTTTTTAACTCTCACCCAAATCCTTCCCTAAAACCTTCAGGGAGCTTCCTTGGGCTGCGATATCCCGCTGGTGCTTGCCTTAATTTCTGCCATAAGCAGCCGCCTCGGGTGGTTGCCAGCAGTCCCATCCAGGCACAGTAATTACACGGCCCGGGGAAGGGTGAGCACAGCCATATACATTTTGCACTGGGAAAAGCCGGCTTTGCCAACCCGACTGGAGCCAGGAAGGCGGGTTTCCCTCGGCCAGGGCTCCCGAGGCTCTCCCATGACAAGGTGTTACTTCGGTCTCTGTTTGTTTCTACTGTCAGCCTCCTTTGATGTTACCCCATGAGACTGAGCAGGGAGAGACCAAAGAAACCTCACTGAGATGCATCTGGTGTTCTCAGAAAGCAGCAAGTTCCCTCGGCGTCCTCTCCAAGGCAGCATCCCTGTTCCCACTTCAGGACAGCTCAAATGCCTGGTCCTCCAAACACCACGTAGTGCCTAAATTCTGTTGTTCTTGTGTAAGGTTTAGATATTTAAGTAGAAATTGTGCTCCTAAACCCCCTCAGGAATCTCACTTCACTAGTTGTAATTGAACTGGACAGGGAAAGCCAGGTCTGACCACATTAAAAGGGTTCCTGCCTTCAACCAAAGTGCTGGAACTGCGGCACTGGGGCCAAAGGACTTGTCGTTTTGGATGTCTGCCAACTCAGCTGCCACGCTAACAGCGCCAGAGGGCAACCAACCAACGGTCCCATCAACAACCACCACCAACAGTCCCATCGTGGCCTCGTTTGGAAGAGGGTTTCAGAGATACCAAACAGACACCCTTGGACTACACCACCTGCTCCAGAGGAGGAGACAACGTCAGGGTGTTGCAACAGCAGCGTCTGCCAAGCCGTGTAGCCCCCGGCATCAGCTGCAGCCCCCACCCTACCAGTATAACACGTGCCACGGCCTTCGCCACTCACCCCTGACCCCACGGGAAGTCAGCAGCTGTGCTGCAGAGGGAACAGGGACCACACAACTCCCTTGGCCCAAGGAACCTTAGGTCACCTACCATGAGAGAGGGTGGCACCCTGACTACCCCAGCAGAGGGGCGATAGAAGGATGATGCAAGGAGAGCCAGATGGATCAAGGTTTGAAGAACAAATGAACCTTTCCATTTTCCTCCCACGTCAGCTCAAAGGATGCTGGTAAGTCTGCTGAGATCTAACAGAGCAGTTCTGTTCTCCATCCTGGCCATGGCAAGAGGGTAAGCATGGTCTCATCTCCATCACTGGCCAAGCCAAAACACAGTCCTGCCTGGTTCTTGCTCTTAGGAGATCAAATTCAAGGGCTGTGTGCAAGCTCGCCCCGCAACCTGACTGTTGGCATTTGGCCCATGACAAACAGCCATCCCAGCAGCAGACTCCAAGCTGAGACTGGATCCCACAGCAACATTTAAAGCCACTTCTAAGAAAATACACAGCTCATGTTATTATCCTGTGGGTAGAGACTTCAGAGACCTGCTCCATAGCTCCTTCTGGACAATCACTCTTTAACTACAAGTGTGCATGAAACCAACTTGGCAGAGAAAAAAAAAAAACACCCCATAAAGCTCACTCAATCTTTGTTAGCATTTCTAGCACCATACAAACGGCCTCCCTAGCCACTGGAAAGTCTGCCTTTCCCCAGTCAAAATGCTCCTCTGCAAGTCATTTGAGCTCTTACCTCAGAAAACTCCTTTCCTGCCTGCACACACAGGGAGGCAGCTGTAATCCGACTTTATTACGGCCGCGCACGTGCCGTTGCCATGGAAATGGCCGCGATGCTACTGGGGCTGCAGCACAGGCAGGCACAGGCAGGGACCGCAGCCAGGCTCCTCGAGGCAGTGATGCTAGAGAACCCCCCTTGGTCAAGCTGCTAAAAAAGCTCCCAACCAGCAGTAAAACCCTCTCAGACCGGGAGTGAGAGGGAGACCGCTTGACATTTTTTTTGGTAGCAGTGCAGCTCTTGCTATGTCATTATCAATGCGCCTGCTTAATTGGCTCCACTAAAAAGTCATTAATAACCCTTAGTTAAGCTAAGTGACAAACATCGCCACTTTTCTTGTTCTTCAGATAACTATTTTCAAGGACTTGGTCCCTTCAAGCGTTTGGCCAGTCAAGTCAGCCCTGTGAGGGTGTGATATCAGCCGCCTCAAGGAAACAGAGAAAAGCCCTTGCCAGTGAAGAGCACGCCACCTCGCAGCCTGACACATCCTCCTCCTCAGACTTGAACCTCCCAGGTGACATGGCAGGAAGAAATGAAGAGGTCTCACCGCCTTCCTCATCCCAGTGGAGCAGGCACTGCCTGGATCCCAGTCCACAGGGTGTACAGCAACCCCCCCGGGAAAGTAACAGCAGCCTTGGTGACAGGGACACTTACCACAGAGTCTAGAGGACAAGCTTTAATTGTGATAAAAAAAGAGGCTATAAATTCCTGGAGAAGCAGCCATCCTCTCTTCTGCATGATGGACTGGAAACCACTTATGCTGGGGAAGCAGAGCTTAAACCACAGGTTGCCAAGGACTGCCTGCCAGGGAAAGACGGGTCTACACACACCCCTAATTCTTCTTCTAAACCCATGGCATCCCTCACAGTTGCTGTTGGAAACAGGACATGCTTCCAGTTGGACCCAAAAAAGCTGTACTTATCTCCTCCTTCAGGCCTGTGCTCAAGCCCTGTGCTGGGCAGAGCTGGAGAGCAGCCCAAATCCAAGGCTCGGGCTGTGCCAAAAGGAACCGCGCATGATTCTGCACCAACCTGCCCTGGGGGGCAGACGGAGGATGGCTGCCCTGGAGCTGCACAGCAGCAAGGGCTTTGCAAGCACGAAGAGGTGCAGAGACAGACAAGTCCTGTGAGGTGAAGAGTTACCAGGGTGTCAGGCAGAAGGGGCTTCATTGCATCTGAAGCAGATTGCAAAGGGAAGCAGAACAAAAATTTGATTCACTGAAAACAGAGACAGGGCAAAGCTTCTGCTGCCATGTGTGGGGCTCAGGGAAGCAAAAATGCTCCTCTAAGGCACAAGGATGGTAGGAAGGGCATCACAGCACCAACCTGCCCACTGATGTCCATCACCGCAGGGTGTGCAGGGAGTGCCAGCAGTCCCAACCCCTCGCCCTTGAGCAGCAATGCAAACGCCCAGAGGTGAACCGGGCACCACGTAACCAAGGTTCATCTCTTTGTCTGAGCAGGAGCACTTTTAGCATCCTCCCATCCTGGAGCCACTGTGAGTGATCTTTGAGGCTGGAGTTTGGAAGGGAGAACCCGCGGTGAAAGGAGATCCCACATCAAGCACATGCCTCCCTGCTGCACCTCGGCGCTTGGGCTCCCAGACCGCATGGCTGAGCACCCCACTCACAATTACAGATTTTCCACTTTCTTTGGCCCTTTCATCATCCCAGACATGCAATACCAAGCAAACCTGGCAACTGCTTCCCATTTACCTTCAGAAGAGTTGAAAGAACCTGGACAATATTTATAGAAGCAAATCAAGCTAGTAGTGCACCAGCTGCTTCGAGAAAAATAGCTGAGGCTTTTCCGAACCCAAGATTATTGATTTATTATTCAGATTGGATTCCACCTCCCCCCTTTGATTTTATATTTTTTTTTCCTAAAATATGGATTTTTCTTTATGTTAAGATTTTACTTAAGGATTAAAAAGGAGGATGCAGCAAACGAAAACAGGAGAAAGGGGAAAGAAACATAACTAAAAAACATCAATTTGTAAAAACCCAACATTTTCAGCTGTCAGAATTTACCCTCATAGAAGCCTCCAGAGGAGAGGACATCAACAAAAGGTACGATGCACATTTGTGTGAACTACTACTTACAAGCTACTCAGTGGATTGAGAACCCAGCATTACACCAACACCTCCACCGGAGCCAAACAGATATGGCTGACAGAAAATGGTGTCCCAAACTGGCTGTGAGAACGAGTACCCCCGCAAACCGGGAGGATCCTCTGGGAGGGCTGGAGCGGACACCTGGCTGATGCAAGGCTCCTGCTCGGAGGACCTCGCTACTCCGTCAGCCACCCAGAGCATGCCTAACAAAACCAGCTGACCACAGGGCCGTGAGAAAAGGATGGGATTTGCAGCTGAATTACCACATCTATTTTCTCCAGGGTTTGCCCAGGAGTGAGTCATGTCAAGAGAAGGCTTTGAACATGGTCTGGACCTGGGCAGATAAAAGCAGTGTTATTTGTGTGCATTTGCTTGAATTAGCCAGAGAGAAAAGTGCAGAACACATCAATCCTGCAAAATAAATACTGCACCCTATAGGCTTACCCAGAAGAGATTTCCTGGGAAATGCTCTCCTTTGTTTATCACCTGCCCAGGGAAAAGAAAGCACAAAGCAAGAACAAGCCATGGCCAGACGAGAGGTGCCAAGACGTGGGACAAACCCCACAGGGGTGGCTGGGGCTGTCCCTGCAGAAAGACTGTGCCCGACATCAAGCAGGGGTGGGAGCAGAACTACATGATCAGCTCTTGCTAGGATGGCTCCTCCTGGGTCTTCACCCTTTCCCCCAGAGAAAGATGGCCCCAAAGCAGAATCCAGCATCCATCTCAGAGGTGGGGGACCAATGGACGATCCCCTCTCCAGCACCAAAAGCAGGGCAAACCCAACTGCAATCACTTCCCGCTTGACATCTCTGCACGCCACATGTCAGGCTGCCTTTCCTGTCTGTACGAGGCTGTGATGGGCATGTGGTCCCTTCTCTCTGCACCGGGGACCCAATGCTGTGGGGTCAGGGTAAGAATTAACCACGGCTGCACAAGAGCACGCTGCTACAGCGCTGCCCAGCCTTGAATAGGGAGGGAAAAGAGACCAGGGGAGTTCCTTCCCTGATCAGAGTCCTTTGGGAGAGCCACCATCAGGGCTCGAGTACAGCCAGGCAAGCATTTTCCATATCCCTGGTTACTTTGGCAGCAAATACTTTCACCCCTGTGTTAGGGGTATGCTCCACGTGTTATGGGATCACATCAGGACAAGCGCTCCAGTCCCCGGGCCTTGAGCAAGGGGAAGTCAGGGAGGTATAGCTTGAGTGTGCCTTCCACGCAAAGGGGAGGGACAGACAGCAACGACCACCTGAACAAGGAAAAAAAGAGTTCACAAGAGGGATATTGTTTCAGGGATCAAATCCACCACGAAAACCAAACCCAAGATACCAGTATGTTGGTAGGAAGAAGACTACAGAGCAGGGTCAGAGTGGAAAACTGGGGAGAGGGAGCGAGCAGCACCCACAGCAGGGACTATGAGTGGAAAGAGAACCACCAGGCTGAGGAAGACGCCAGGAAAGACAAGAAACACTTCTACAGCAAGAAACAGATGGTCCAAAGTGACAGGCAGGTCTTTGCATGCCACGTCAGGCGCTGTTGGTAAATGTTCACTGCTGCCATTTCACACCTACACAAGGGCACTGTCATAGCTCAACACCCAGAAGGTGAGAAAACATCCTCGCTGCACTTGTCCCCAGTGCCAGGTCTTCCAGCCCAGATCTCTGGAATTACACTCCAGGTCTATTCCCTGGAGACTCTAAACAGAAGCTCTGTGTGTGATGGAAAGGGAGTGTAGTTCAAGTGGTCCGCTGCTCTGAACAGCTGCTGTGCCTGAGACATCTCTGCTCTGTAGGTCTCCAATTTATCTGGTCACTTTTCCCATGCTGTTCAGTCCAGGGCAGGAATTTGCCAGATTTTCTAGGGACAGGAAAGCCCCTTTCTAGGGACAGCACCTCCCTTTGATTTCCTTGCCCATACAACGGTCACAGCAGCCTTCCAAAGCTTGTGGTGAAGGGCCACATCACTTGGAAGGGGACACTACTAACATGAAGTCATTTCGTCATCCAAGCCCGGAGTGGAAGCACACAGATGTCATTACCCAAGCAGGTAACGTCATAGCAACGGCTTTGCCAAGCCAGGGTGCGTGGTTTAGAGATCCTTTTCCTTCTTGATGCTTTAGAAATTAGCTCTGATGTCAAATGCCTTGATCATTCAAGACTTTATTTTCCCCCATCTCCATGGGCTTCACCACAGTACAAACTGAGCAGCTTCCCACTTGACGAAAAAAAGTGATGAGTAGGATTTAGGAACTGTGCAAAATGGATTCACATCTTGCCAGAAGCAAGAGGGAGTTGCACCTGGATGTGACTTCAAGGGACTGCTCTGGGTCCAGGGGAGCAGCAACGACCCCAGCACTGTCCTGACCAAAGCTAGGCTGAATCTAATGGTTTCAGGACAAGGGAAGTGTCATTTTTCTGCAAATTTGCTGTTGACTAAAGTCTTTCACCCAACTTCACTCTACTCAGAGCAAGTCAGTAGGTGCTGGCTGGCAGCAGCAACCTTGATGATGTTGTAGAACAACTCCCACTGTAGCACTTAACAGATTTTCAAAAAATTTCCTCCTTTGGAAATAAAAGTTCAAAAAAGAGAAAACCTTTCCTCTGTCACAAAAAAAAAAAAAAATTGCACCGTTTTTCTCCCAAAGTCCCCCAGAGGTCTCTAAAGAGGGAGCAAACAACAGAAAATTGCTGCTTGGTGCAGCTTCCACAGCACAACTCCCTGAGTACATAAAAACATAACATCTATATAACAAAGCAAGGAGATCAGAATTACAGCAATTACAGCAATAAGGCCTAAAGTTTCTGACATCTGATTGTGCATATTACACCTCATACTTCCATTTCAAAATTAGTTTGTGCTCAGGGTGACTGATTACCATCCCCTGCCTCAAAACATTTCAATCAGATCATAGAATCATAGAATCAAGTCCAACCGTCAACCCCACACCACCGTGCCTGCTAAACCACGTCCCAAAGTGCCATGCCTACATGTTTTTTGAACACCTCCAGGGATGGGGACCCCACCGCTTCCCTGGGCAGCCTGTGCCAATGCCTGACCACTCTTGCAGTAAAGAAATTTTTCCTAATATCCAATCTAAACCTCCTCTGACACAACTTGAGGCTATTGCCTCTCATCTTATTGCTAGGTACTTGGGAGAAGAGACCAACACCTGCCTCACTACAACCTCCTTTCAGGTAGTTGTAGAGAGCAACAACATTCCCCCTCAGCCTCCTCTTCTCCAGAACTCTAGATCTAGAAATCACAAATCCAGGATCTAGAATCAACTGAAAAACAATGGCACTTTTTATGGCAAAAGATTGAGTGCTATTCTGTCCACATATGTCAAAATTTTGGGGAAATTAGGAAAGGCAACTAATTAGGCAATGCAATATCACAACTATTTCCACCAAGGTAGTTGTTGTTCCTTGCCCAGTGGGCAGCATGCCCCTGCACTGTTCAAAACACACCTGGGTCCAGGGTGAAGGGGAAGTTTCATGTATAACCTGAAGTTAGAACACTTCCTTAAACACCTGCAATGGGTATGACATATTTCCAAGAGCCATCAGCTCTACCTATTGCTCAAGCACCTATCAGTCAGCATTTCAAGCCACCTCAGTTCCTGATGGAGCCTATGTGACCATGGTGCACTCAGCACTGCTTCTAGTGACACCAGCTCCTTCAGCTTGGGAGCCAAGAAACAGTTTTATTGAGTTGAGTCATAATATTCAGTAACAGAAACTGTTAGAGCTCAAACATCCCACCCAAAATGAGTTTATATAGAAATGTTGGATGGGCTTTGAGTAAAGCAGACATCTGCCCTGGACCAAGGCACTGCTTGCTGCAGTGGAACCAGGCTCCTCACTCCTTGACCAAGAGCTTAGAACAGTGAAGGGTTTCCTAGCGCTGCAAAGGATCTCTTCCAGAAAACCAGGGTGAAACTGAAGGGCCACGCTCCTTCCCTTCATTCACTGTATTCTCAACGCTATTTTCTGCTTCCTGGCATGAAACTGCATGCTCCAGGGCAACACAGACACCTGAATCACAGGTGGTTGAAATCAGCCAGCCCTGAGGCTTTCCACAAGGATCACGCACCCATGGCAGGTTATTGCAAGCTTCTCTTCACAGCCAGAAACCTGCTGCTCACCCATCCACACCACAGCAGCCACCTGATAAACTCATTTCTACTCAAGCCTGAAAGCTCTTGTCACAGAAGATGCAGCTGCAGACATTTAGACAAGAGAAGGTATGATCATCTCCTGATTACGTCTAACCTGCTGCCACAATCTGCAGACTGACCTGCCCACAGAGACCCCAATTTGTTCCCAGTCCACACTGGGTGCCTCACGGACCCCCAGACACTGTTCCTGAGGAAGGAACGAAAGCAGTGCTGCCCGACAAAGGGCAGACACACATGCACGCTGCTTAACCAACATCATCTGCCTTTGATTTGCAGCTTATTGTTTTGGGGACAGCTTAGCAAACTAATTCTTCTCCATGGCTGGGGAATGGACACGCTAACCTCCTGGGCTTCCCTCCAGCTGTGCAGCCCTGCACAGCCACAGGGCTCGGGAGAACTGAGCTGCTGGTTTGCTCGTTGGCAGGTCAAGCTCTCAAGCTCATGGAAAGTGTTAAGCATGTCCAATTTTTGTAGACTCCCCATTAAAGGCACCTCTGGAATCCTTCTGCTCCACAGCAGCCAGCCTGAGCAGCAGGAGCCTCACCTCCTGGCTCCTACTCCTGCCAATTGCACTGGCCTCCCTCATACCACAAGCCACCTTGAGAAGTGGTGAAAGTACGGGTATCACCCCAAACATATTAGAGAAGTAACACCATCACCTGAGCAATACACTTTGTGCAATGCTGGCGTGACACGACCAACCAGGGCAGATCCCTCCAAGCACATGCTTATCTCATCAGCACAAACTCCGTGGGTCACGTTTGAGAGGTGATTTCCCACTGCACAGTTCCAGGAACATACCTCGCAGCGGCTCTTGTTGGGCAATGGGAGACGCTGTTTCTCTTCCACTGGACAAGCCAAGCCAAGCCACCTAGCCAACCGCAATGACCACGGAGGACCTTGCTGCCCGCCCCACTCCCAGCCTGCTGCTTGGGACGGCAGAGTCCCACCAGGCTTGGCTGAACACAGCAATGGGACAGTGGTAAGAGGCTGGGAAGGGGAATTTAAGTTTAGGCTTTGTGCCTGAAGCCTGCCACCAAGGAAAGCTGTCTTAAAGTGCTACCAGCAAATTCTGAGCATCTTCAGGGTCAGCCAAGAAAATGGACATGCAGAAGGAACATATACCTGGTCACTTGGTACAGCACATTGGGGAGAAAGGCCTTGCATCAAGGGAAGCAGTCATCAGGGAAGAAAAAGGAGCAATGGGTCCATCCCTTCTCAGAGGTCTCCAGTAAACACACCAGGCAGCATCAAACCCTTCGGAGAAAAAGAAGGGAGTAAGTCACAAAATCAGAGCGCAGAAAGGAGCTTGTGGAGCATGAACAACGGAGGAGGTTTGGTGCAGGAGACAAGAAAGCCTCAAGAGATGAGCCTTAAGATGCACAGGAAATCCAGCAGCACCCACAGCTCTGCACCTGGGCTGTGGCCCAGCCAAACGCATTTCAACAAAGCCACGAGTTATTTCCTCAGCCAAACACGGACACTGGTAAGGGATGCAGGCAATTGCTGTTCTGCAGTCTCCAAAGAGACTTGTTCACCCTCAGCAACCCCTGTTTTGACCGACATTTCTGCCTCCTGGACTATATTAACAGAGAGGAGAACATCACCACAGTGTGGACTTGTTGCAGCTTTCCAACACCTGCAAGTCTTTCAGCATTACCTCTGCTCACTTGGCTTTGACTTTCACTCTACCCCATTAATAGAAATATTATCCCTATCTATTAGAGGAAAAGGCCTAAGTCTTCAGGACTCAGCTCGCCAGCTCCAGCTCAGGGCAGGGAGTCCAGAGCCAAACCAAACTCTCCCTGCACCGCCGTGTCTTCATCCAGCGCCCAAACACTGGGGCGCCTTCCAGAAGGCAAAGCCACAAGTGTCCTACAGGATGGCCCCACCAAAAGAAACAAGAATGCAGGTGCTGATCTTGGCTCAGCCTCTGGCTGGCTCAGATGCTGTAGCTGCAGAAGCTGAGCTCCACACGGGCTGCAAAAGTCAGTGGAGGCAGCGGCAGAACAGCCGGACAGTCCAGCCATGCTGCACTTCCACCGCCAGCAGCACCCTAGCCAGCCAGCTTAAACCAAACGCACATCTCCATGTCCAAGCTGGAGATCGCAGCGTGACCACATGCAGACAAGTTACACAGTCTTAAGCAGGTCATTCCACCTTCCAGCGAGTCGGGATCCCTGTCCATGAGTGGTGGTTCGAGTACAACCTCTCCCATCTCACACGGCTCCAGCAAAGGTCTCAAGGATGCTTGCACAAAGCTGCAGTTACCCGAAACGCCATGTACGTGATGGCTTCTATCAGACAGCAGCGCTGAGAATCCCACCAGCAGGGATGTGGTGGGGCTGGAGAAAAGGACCCTTTCCAGCACTCTCCAAGACTTTTGGGGGTAGGTTGATTTACTGGCAACACCCACAGCCCAGCATACAAAAGTGGTGCGTTTTTTTCCCCCTAGCCCTGCTTTTTCAGGTCCAGCTCACAGGACTGGCCCTGAAAGCCTTTTGCAAACTGCCTTTGCAAAAGCCTCTCCATTCCCAGCCCCTGAACAGCCCCTTCCTCCACAGGGGAACTCTAGCAGACAAAGCCCACCTAGAAAGGATAAGAAGTCCTGATCTGTTAGCACAGAAAAGTAGAGGATGAGAGATTTACCCTTTATGTCTGCAGATGAGACAAGGATAGACCTGATACTAGTGAGAGGATCTGGAAAGACAGGGTGCTCATGTGTCTTTGGAATGGGTCCCCTTTCTCTACACACCGACCGCCCTACACCCATCAACAAGGCTTCAGCCTCCAGGCAACAACCTCAGCTGTGGGGCCAGCAGAAGCCCATGACTGCCAGGGTGTGATGAGAAACACAGCCCGCAAAGTTCTAGAAGGTGGTTTAGCCAGGCTTGCTTCCTCACAGAGGCCACAGGTAAGTAGGAGCAAAAACCAGAGCTGGCCCACCAGGCAACTCAAAGAACCTGCTGAGCTCCCAGCTGCTCAGTGGATTGTGACCATGTTTCTCCTCTTAATGTTTCACAGCTATTGCTCGACTTAGCATTCCTGACATTGGTTTTCTGGCTTTACCTGGTTGTCGCACTCAAGGGTGACGAGAGGTTTCCAAGAACATGCCACCGCTCTGAGACATGGTGGCCCACCAGTGGGCTATACCAGCTGATGGAGTTCATCCCTGCACAGAATGAGAACAAAGACCACAAAATTAAATATGACCCCACACAAAGCCTCCTGGAAACACCACCTCCCACACCTTGCACAGGTCCACCATCAGCCCGTCCATTGCTTAGATTTGACAGGACCATTTTGAACACCACCAGCTGCAGAGACAACATGGCCTTGCCAGATGAGTTGCACAAAGCAGCTTTATGTTCAGCCAGGACACAAACTCAAGGAAAGAAAAGGCTCAGGAAAAAAGGAGAAATCAGTGTTGTGGCTCAGAGGAAAGGAGGCATTGAAGTCTCTCTGGCACAGCAGTCCTGTACATGGTTGCAAAGATGCTGTGCTGAGTCAAAATCAATTTCACTGTCATCTTTCTGCACACGTTTTTTGCATTTGGACACCTCATCAGAGCTGATAACCTCAGAAAGGGCCTCCCACATCTGGCCCCAACCCCAGCTCTGCACAATCTCTGAGGTCTCTCATCTCCCCCCTAGTGAGGAAAAGCTCCCAGGCAGCCAGCTGGGACTTCACTACTCGCTCTGTGCAACTGGGGAGGGAAGGCAAAGGGTTAAATCCCTTGCAGAACCCCTTTTGTTTAGACACAGGGGCTAGTTTTAACTAACCTCAGCGATTTCAACTGAGTTATTAAACTTGTACAGATAGATGAGGATGGATGGTAGCAGTCTTGCTTAGAAGGCCAAGGAATTGACTTCAGATGAATTGATGTAAATCTTTTTAAGAACAATTTCCACGCAGCCTGAGAGTGAGCAAGAGGCAGCAAAAACCCTTCACTGAATAGTTAAACCACATAAAATTTCTCACTGGATGAAAACAATGAGCGTTTAGTGGGGAAAAGGTGGCAAAAAGACAGAGAGATCTTAAGAAGAGGTGTGGCCAACAGAGGCTGCAGCCCTCCACCACCCAAAAGCCACAGTTCAACGAAAACCCTGGAGTGATTCACGCCATGGGGAAAGAAGAGATGCCTGGGGCAGAGGTGAAGCCTGGGCCCAGCATCTCCCCACCGGGCAGGGAAGGACAGTCTGCACTGGCGGGGTGGTTTGAGGACGGAGGCAGGTTCTGGGCTGCCACACCAGAGACGTGGATATGCCTCATGCCAGGAATAAAGCTGGTTCGCTGCCAAACCCTGCACCCTGGCTGCAGAGGCTGGGGGAAGCCGCTTGCAGTGAGTGGCATTTGGTCCAGGGTGGTGGAAAGTTTGACACAGCCTCCAGCACGCCGTACCCGAGCCACCGCTTCAGCGCGGGGACAGGGAACCTCCCAAATCCCCCAAGGGCCAGTCCTTTTGATGGGGTCACCCACTGCCATGTCCCTGCCTTGCTGGGCAAATCTATGCGTCTCCTGTCTTAAGGCAGACTGTGACCTCTCTAGGGTAGCTGCCCACTCCCATTTCAGACCAGTACAGCCCCTAGCAGAAAGATGAGGATGAGCTTCACAGCAAGAATAATCCGCCACCACAGCTGGCTCATGGCAGGGACACACACCTCGCTTCAGGCACTCAGGCTCTTGTACCCATGCACTGGCTTCTCATCCCCTTCTATCCCATCACAGACTGACGAGGGAACACATGCTGCTCGCAGCATGAATCGCTTTGGAAAGGAAGCCTTGATGATGGAAGTCCACTGGTCAGCAAGGCCCTTGCCATGGGCTGTCTTGCTCTTTCCTGCCTGTTCAGGGATCCCTCAGCAGCGATGGAGCTCTCGGCTCACATCTGAGCTCCATCCCCTCCTTGCTGGCAGAGGTGCTGACCTGGCAAGAGGAAAGCGAAGCCAACAATGTCCTTAGGTGAAGGAAAAGGAGGAGACACCACAGCTGTCCTCATGGGTAAATCATGGCTTCGCTTGAGGAGGGGAATATTAAATAAATACTGGGCTAAGAACCACATTCATGCTTTTAAAGAGGTTCCTGCCAAGGCCAGAGCAGCTCATTGCAGGATGAGGGGCAGCTGACCCCGCAGCTCTCCAAGCAAGCCTGTGAAATGCTGCAGTGGGTTAGGGAAAGATGGCTGTAGCTGACCTTCATTTAGCTTTCTGCTGCTGCTTTCCCAGCATTGTAAATTAGCAAGGTATTCACTAAAAGGCAGGCAAGCCAATGTACCCGGGGCCAGGCAGCATGCACCTGCAGAAGGGGGCAAAAGGACCTTTCATTTCAAAGAGGGGG
>Ga0065711_1028472_pt1 | contig 41016 bp, 26 predicted proteins | sample Hoacrofraction12_FD_59098 | JGI IMG/M metagenome (GOLD analysis project Ga0065711, IMG submission 59098) | Hoatzin crop microbial communities from Cojedes, Venezuela - Epithelial fraction 12 v2 (version 2) | ecosystem: Host-associated > Birds > Digestive system > Esophagus > Crop | place...
CCATGGCTCTCCAATTTAGAGAGAAGGAAGTTGTGGGGGACCGTGTCAAAGGCTTTACAAAAATCCAGGTAGATGACATCCATAGGTTTTCCCTTGTCCACCCTTGTTGTTACACCATCATAGAAAGCCATATTAATTATCCAAAGAACCAACCATTGCAAAAATGCAATATGACCAACTCACAACCTGCTTGTACAAAGAGGCTGGCCTTAAAGTCAAAGCACCATCGCTTTCCTCCAAAGCTCCAGGAGAAGGAGTAGTTCAAGACTAGCTGGTGAGCTGAAGTCAAACCTCTAGCAGAGGAGACTCCAAAAACTACCAGGACAAGGGCGGATATGTTAAATAGTATTTGTTGCAAGTAGGAACTGCAAGGGGAACACTGTTATTTGAGACAAAACATGAAACTTTTCCTTACTGAAAAACTCATACAGGAGCTATACATGATTGCAACTGAAGTGATGTGTCAGATACCAAGGAAAGGATAAATGTGTATTGGAATCTCTTTCAGTGTGAAAATGATCAGCAGCTATCCAGAAAGTCCTCCAAGATTTATTTCATCTAGCTTACAACAAATCTTACTTTGAGCTTCACACTTCAGATTTGTAGCCTCTTGCCTGGATGTCTGCCAAGCTACTGTATTTCTGATGCAGTTTTTTTCAGAGGTGCCGAAGTCTTACTTTCAAAAGCAGCTTACACACCTGTAGGAGCCTGAGTTTCCTTCAGTCAGTGTTATGAGTCTTAGTGCTTGAAGGCATGTCTGCGTACTGTAGTGGAGCATCACAAGCAAACTCCAAAGAGACAGTACGTTTATATGTCTCAGACAGTACCGTACTAGCACAGATCTCAGAAGCCAAAAAACCTTGGCAGTGTGGTGTTATGGCTGTGCTAATTAATTCTGCTTCTCAACAAGGTGACATAGGATCTAGCTCATTAGTTACTAGCTCTGGGGTCTTGATAGCACGCTGTATTATGTGGAGTAAATATACTTTGAAGAGAGCCTTAAAAGCCTGAAGCATTTAGGTACTTTTGAAAATGTTATTCACTAATCTAAATTAATTATTTCAAGTCAGAAATACAGGACATACCTGTCCCTTTGTCATTGCCACCTTATTTGCTTTTGCATGGAGGAGAAAACCAAACTAAGTACTAGTTCAGCTTACCTACCATTTTCGTGAAAGCTGGCTAGTAACTAAAAGAAGCACTTACCACTTCTATAATCTGTTCATTTTAGCATCGTGAGGTGGTTATAAGCATGGCAAATTTTCATTGTTATCGCCGGTGACACACATCACAGTCAATGAAATCTTTCTGCTCTGTGGAGGTTCTTACACTGCTCTCCTTATCATCATATCTTATCACCTTCCATTAACGCGTTAAGAAACATGACTAGTGACTGTCACAAATTTCCCATCCTCCCAGGAGAAGCTTTTAGAATAGAGTCTCATGTTTGATAAGGGCATTTGGGTTTGTCTGCCTTTGTTAGGAATTTTTTTGTTTGTTTCTCTTTCGTTTTAAGGTTTTGTTTTCATCTGGATTTAAAAATCTTTATGAAGGCATTTCTTAGAGATGCGTATTGCTTGTATTTGCATTAGAGAAAGGCAGATAACAGAAATGTACTTGGCTTTTGCAGCAGAATGTGGTGAAGCCAGAGGTGATAAAACCAGGACTGTTCCTCAGCTACTGTTGGAATTATTCCAAGTCCTTGACCTTCCCCTGAAAACAAACTCTGCTGTACACAGAGAAGGTTTGACCATTATTATCCTGGAAGACTGAACTTGGCAGTTTTAGCTTTCATCCAGGAGCATTAGGTAGCCATTTAGATTCCTGGGAATCAGATCACAGAACTTGAAGCCAAAGGCAGAAGTTCTTCTAAGTTTACTGAAAATTCTTTAAGATGACATAAACAAAGCAGTAGACAGAGTTGATGAGTGTAGGTGGTGCCAAGAAATGTGCTTTTTATATTGCTGATGTTTCCCAAGCAGTGTCACGCTCAGGAATATTGCATCACTGCGTGCCTTCAGGAGTTGACAAAGTTGAGAACAATTTGAGGCCACTTCATTGTCCAACCAGAAATGATGAAAATCCTGCTGTATGAGAAATTCACATTAGAGTGGAATCTAAGACTATTCCTCATTTGGGATTTCTCCTTCAGACTGTCCAGAGTTTCTTACGAGGGAATGCCCTGCACATTGGAGTATAGGAAGGCCATAGGTGAGCCGAGGAAATAGTGGACCAAATCTGAGAGTTTGACTGAGTTATCTTTCCAGATATGCCTCATCATTTCTGAATAAAACCAGATTATAGCTCAATGTGTAACACAGTGTTTAATTTTATTCAGATTTTATCTAAGTTATCCTGTATACATCAAATGCTTTTTTCCAGTGTGGGAAATTTACTTTCTGCTCAACTGGCATTGATATCAGAAAAAAGAAAACCAAGAAGGGCTATTTGGGCAGAGGGGGAAAAATCCAGATCATTCTGTCAAAAGTGGAAGTTAATGTAAAATTATAAATAATTTAAGTCCTTGACGCACTGCTAAAGCACTGCTGTTGCTTTGGAAAGGTGTGGAATTTCTTAGAAGTCATAAGTCTTCATATACAAATGAAGGCCGTTGACTTTCTTGTTGGGTTGCAGTCTTGACATCTATATGTCAGTGTCTTAGAGATACAGGTGAGGAGAGGAAATTTGGGTCTACCCTGTTTGCAGTACAGCCAGTATTTGTTTCGAAATCTGAAAGAATGAGAAGTCCAAATGTTTTAGCAGTATCTTGTGAAAATTTTGAAAATGAAAAAATGTCTTCCCCAAGCAGTATTCATATAAAGAGGAGAAGATTGCAGAGATGCTTGATTAACTCATTTGATAGTAAGCCAACAACTGAGTTGTATTCATGCAGCTTTCATAGTGATAACCAGCCAGATGCAGACCCATAGGCTTCTACATGCAGACCCACAAGCTTCCAAGTAAGACACTGAACAGGAGTTGTCCTGTAAGAGGAAGGATTCCCTGTCTTCTGGTTTGAATCTAGAGCATTGCAAGGAATTGTGTGATCTTTTTTCCTATGTGTTACATCTGTGAAAAGTGGCAGGAAAAGTTCAAGCAGAAAAAATTACAGTCCTAACCATGAATGGACACTCAATCTATCTTTCTAAAAGTATATCTCAGTTTGTCATTTTTTCTTCTGAAACTGACAGTGTTAGGCTTCAGCGTGTGTGTATGCAAATGGCCCAGATATCAAAAAGAAAAAAAGGACTTTGAAATATCTATGCCAATGTTATTAAATATATATGATTTTTAAAGTACCTTTTTCACTTAAGCTTCCTTCCTTGCACATTAATTAAATATTATCTCTAGGATAAGTATCTCTCATAGAAGATTAATGTATTATTGTCACATAATAATGGAAGAAAATGACAGAATCTCTTTCCTTAAGCATAAAGAAAGAATTTATTAATATAAAGAAAACACTCATACCCCTTGAGCAATTCTGTCTCTGCTTCATAGAGAACCTTTCCTAGTCTCCCCTCGTGTCTAGCTAGAGATTCAAGGAGGCAATACATATATCCTGCCAGTTTAAAAATCAATCCACCTTTCAGGAGATAATTTAATATCAAGACATGATGTACCCAATATCCAAATATGCGTTCATTTTTAATGTTTGACGCATCAAATACTCTGACATAGCCAAGTTTCAAAATAAATGGTTTGTTTTAGAGGTTGGATATGTCATATTAGCATCCACCCAGCAGATAGAGAAATAGATCAGAGAGTGATCAGGACATCAGGGAGACAGTTTAGAGAGAGATGAGAGAGGCCAGGTACATCTTGTAACATTAAAAAAAGCTAGCTAGCAAGAAAGAAATTGTATAAATAGGTCACTGCAGCCCAGCTGAAAAGAAGTTTAATTTTAACTTGTTACTCATCATCTCCAGAGGCCTAATCTACTCCCTTCATTGCAGGCTGTGCATTAAGCTATGTCTTATTTGATAGCACAGATAGACAGACAGCCTGAAAGTGTAAAGATGATATCAGGCTCATGCAATGCACTAGCTTTGAGGGGGAATCAGCACCACCTGCCATGCTAAACTTGCCCTCTTCTTCCCTCTCGATTTTTTTTATTAGCCTTAGCTTGTTGTCATCTGTCCTGATTTTGCTCTTTTAGTCCCTTCTATAAGTGGAAGCATAAAACCATGTGGAAACAAGATTAGGGATGAACAGATACCTGTTGCCAATGTCAGTGACAGATCCCCAGACATCCCAAGGTATCCGGTTCCCTCATTCCTTTTCTACTTCCCCTGTCTCTGCCCTTTTCATTTCCTGCCAACAGCTCTGTGCCACACGCTGTATCTAGGTTTCAGTTAGTTAAACATAGGTCTTCAGTCCCATTGTAGATATTGTACAATACTCCACGAGGCCTCCCGTGGCCTATCCCCAGAAATGCTCTTCCCTCGAAGTCTTATTGCCATAACCTGACAAAATCCTAAAATATTTCAAATAGAGTAGACGTCTACGCTTTTTTCAACTGAATTTCTCCCCACTTACGTGAACAAGTGCATATGTGTACATATATATATACACAGCTCAACATACACTTACCTGGACCTTCGTGCTCATCTCCTCGGGAAAGATACAAGCACCCACCAGAGACCCCAAATTGCAAACATTTTAAGTACCTCCTTGAGTCATGCTTCTGTCTCTGGGATCTGTTGAACCTTTATTCTGGTGAGAAATGACAATAAACTATGGGAGATGCCATGCTGCTCTCAAATCTGTTTCTAGTGTAATGTTAGAAGTGTGTAATCATGAATGTACGCAGGTCATAACTGTCTGCAGTCCATTAGTTAGGGAATAAAACCAGGCCTGTATTTTTCAAAGGGTTCGATTTCTTACCAAGATAGAAGTATTATTGAATGACTACAAAGTGGGAGTTAAAGGATACTGTGTGTTAACACTCTATCCTTTCACTACTAGGAAGTACCATGTAGACTGGTACTATTGGCAGCTTTGTACAAGAGGCCAGAGTGAAGTATTTAAAAGGTCAAGAAAATTGAGGTTCGCTAGCAGAACTGCGTGGAAAAGATTTCCCAGCCCCTGCCCACAGGATGGCACAGTCTGCCTAGTTCTTGACATGTCTCTCGTGTTGATGAACATCACCTTCACAGCCTCCTCCAAAGTGTTGGTAGGTGATTTCCATTTTTAGGTGTTTAAATCACATCTTTTGGGATCTGCACTATAGACTTGTTAATTTTAATTGTACAGATACTGGTGTATTGGTTTATATGTGCAGTCCATATGTTATTCTTCTGCATAGTCTGTATTTATCCCCAGCAGTATGCCTCTCATAATTCTGATACACTGAACCGTCCTAGCTGTCACACCAACTGTTCAGGTAGAGACACCTGTAGGATACAGTCACCTATCTTTGCTATCAAGTAGAAGCACGAATTTGAAAGCAGAAGTTGTTTATGGGCATTGTTGAAAGATGCTCCTTTAGCTGAAGCAGAAAGTTAAAGAAGCTCTGGGCAAAGAGGGTAGATAAATCGTAAGGTCCCCACCTTTGAATGAGAATAGCACGTAATTGGCATTAGCAAAGAACACCACGCTCTTCTCTACCACACCAGAGAATTTTTGCCACAACAGCCAAGACAAACACCTGCCTGGAGATTGTGACTGAATATTTAATGACTGCTTAGAAAATTTAAGATTTCAATTTTTAAGTTTCCTTCACAAAGGTCCAAAGAGAACAAAACTACCTGGTGCTCAGTTTACCAGATACAGAAAGGCAAAGGAAGCCCTGATACAGTTCTCATCTATGAAGTCTAAGAGCTGATTGAAAATGTTCTGGAACTGCAATCACAAACCAAGTTTTTATCAGAGTATAATGGGGTGTTGGAAGGGAGTATGGGACAAAATCTAGACAAGCTTTTTTCCAACTTCTCAGTTAGGGTAATTATTTAAACTCTGAATGCTAGACTACTGACTTAGAAATGCTGTTAGCAATATACAGAAGTATTTGCCTGTTCAAATATCTTCATGCTTCTGTTATATACAATGATGAATAGTTAGAGCTTTGCTTACATGGAAGTCCTTTACCAACAATTTGTTACATCCTGTATGTTGAGAATAAAATGTCACAAGTAAGTATGCTACAACTACAGCCTTTTTTTTCTGAACACAGATAAAAATACATATGTTAAATATTACTGAGTCAAGCTCAAATTCTCATAACCTGATCCATCAACAGAAAGGGCCCTTCCTGAAGAGCATTTACTGAGGCAAGATGTACCCTTGGCTCCCTCTTGCCTTTTATTTCTCCTTAAAATCATATGCAGTGAAAAGAGGGAACAAACATGAATGATGCATGCCTGATTCACTAAATCACTGTGGGCTCTGGCAACAGCACAAATGTAGAAATTTTTAAATCGGCCTCATACTACCCAACAAACGATGCAAAGGGAGCCCTCAAAGAACAGAGTGAGGGGAGATAAATGAGCATCATGTCAAGAAGGCAATTTCTCACTGAGTTTGCACAGAACGTGGAAATTTGACTTCCAAGAGATGGTTAGGGAATCTTTCTAATAAATCTTCAGTCCACAGTCATTGCTGTGTCCTTTTTTTAAACTTACTTTTTAAGAGCTGTGTAAGTTATACCCTCCCCAGTGAAATGTGTCAAGATATTACAAGTCAAGTTGAAGTCATTTAAGTGAATCATCTCTGTCTCTGTGTTTATGTTTGTGATAGGCAGGGACGGTCAAACAGGTTTCATTTCGTGCATGTGTTGAACAGCTTTTCAACCAGTGAGGTCTTGCCAAAGCCTTGTCTTATTTTACTAGTAACTCACAAAGGGGAAAAAAGAGAAGGATTGAACCTCTTCCCTGGAAAAAGCCTCTATGATTTTATTTGTTTTTTAGGTTTTTTTAAAATTATTTTATCCTCCTTTATTGTACAGCTGAGATATTCAGATGGTCAGTAAAAAGGCAACAGTTTTCCAAATGATTTAGAGGCTGTAGGTCAGTATTACAATTGACTCGTCCACAGCAGAGTCCTACATCTCTTTAGACTCCTGACTTTGAATTCGTTTTCCTTAATTTTAACCACATGAAAGCTATCTCAGGCTGCATCAAATCTTAGGTAGTTGCTTAGTGTTCTCTGTCATCACTGAAAGAAACAGGCACTCTTGAAGAATAATCATCTCACTGATCTCAGGCACGCATTTTAGGCTCAAAGAGTTGGGGCTGTTCAGCCTGGAGAAGAGAAGGCTGCAGGGAGACCTTTCTGCAGTCTTCCAGTACCTGAAGGGGCCTACAGGAAGGATGGAGAGGGACTTTCTACAAGGGCATGGAGTGATAGAACGGGGTAATGGCTTTAAGCTGAAGCAGGATAGATTTAGACTAGATATAAGGAAGAAATTCTTTACTATGAGGGTGGTGAAACGCTGGCCCAGGCTGCCCAGAGAAGCTGTGGCTGCCCGCTCCCTGGCAGTGTTCAAGGCCAGGCTGGATGGAGCTCTGAGCAACCTGGTCTGGTGGAAGGTGTCCCTGCCCATGGCAGCAGGGTTGGAACCAGATGGTCTTTAAGGTCCCTTCCAACCCAAACCATTCTATGATTCTACAAATCACCCTGCAGAGATTCCTCACTCTCTGGATTGGCTAGAGAGAATTTGAATGGTGGTCTGCAATTGGACCTGTAATGTTAGGTGGCTAACATTAAAACATAAATTCCATCCTTAGAATACCACACGGCACTTATTTTTAATGAGACTGGAGTCCTTTTGATAATGTTCTCCTCAAGCTCCCCATGGCAGTCACAGGAGTTTTAACGTAGATCCTGGTAGCAGCTAATGATGGCCATGCAGAACTCAGCACTGACTGACCTGCCGTATTTTGGGGATGAATCTAGTGGCACTCTTCCATTTTTGTGAAAATTGTGCTCCTGTTTTGCTTGCTGGCTTCTTTGTGTTTCCCAAATAAATAGAGAAGTAGCGTCCCAGAGACCAAGGTAATGGTATCTATTTGAATTATTTAAAATGTTCTTAACTTTACTGATACTTTAACTAAATGATGGATAGTCATGTAAAGAGAGAGTCTGTTGAGAATATTTTCTTTCAAGTAAGATTAAGTATTCTATCTGTAGGATGTTGTTTTTAAAAATCAGTTGTGCATAAATGAAGACTGCGTCTCTGAGGTTCTTCTGGTTTAAAAAAAAACTTTGAGCCTGTAGTAGTGAGAAAGAAATCCCTCCCTTTGACAGATTACTTTTTACATTCCTCTGGGCATTTGCCCTGCTGTTTTGGTTAGGACAGAAAAGAGATGCACTAAATCCTCAGGTCACAGGCCAGCTTAGAAGTATTTCCAGCACAGCTCCAGCCAGCAGATGCCACGAATATCATGAGAGAGTCTTATCACATATGAATTTCTGTACTAAAAAATAGCCAAAGTTGCCAGTGTTCAAATAATTTCATATCTGAGCCAAACTGATCAACAGTGTTTTGAAGCGTCATAATTACTGCCAGCTTTACCAAATTTTATTTAAATTTGTATTTATTCTCAAATATTATGTGTGCTTGGAAAGGGAAGCAGATCCTCTAATTTGATTCCCAATATTCTGCTTTTGTTCAGAAAAGAAACTCGAATGTTGCCCGTGGAATTCTCATTTTTTACCAACAAAGAGCATACTTCAGTCTGTGTTGTGGATGGTGTCATTACTAGCCTATCAAAAACAGTCCTGTAAGAGTCAAACAGCCTTTCTACCCAGGGCTTGACCCACTGGACTTCGACATCGGTCGCAGGACTTCCATGGAGCGTACAGGACACTAGATAAGGTTTTCATTACAGTGTCACTTTAATAGCACCTCCAAGAAAGAAGTTGCCATCTCCTCTTTGCGTGTTTCCAGCCAGTCTTCTGCATGGGAGCTGTAGCCTCTTGTGAATTAACTTGCTTTAATTGGTTTCTGTTTCTTCTCTTAACTATGACCCTTTGGCCTTGCCTGCTGCACAGCGCTGTTTATTCTTAAGCACTGGGTTTATTTAAACTTTCTGTCAAAATCATCCCTTTGGAAGGGAAGATGTGTGATAAGGAGTTTCAATACTTGTGCTATCTTTGTTATCTCTTGTGGCTCACAATAGAACCTGAATCATCATAAAATTGCACCATAAGTTTGTGTTTTATATGATGAACATCTGTAAAATAAGGAAAAAAAGGAGCCAACAATTCTCTACCTGACTCTCTATCTTTTAAAAAAAAAAAAAAAACAAAGAAAAAAGCCATGATGGTTATGGATAAGAGTGCAAATTCTTCACCTCAAGAAAAAAGTGATGGAACTTTTTTAGGTATACACTCATCAACATAATTCTAATGAGTTATGGTCTTTGTTGTGAGAAATGAGAAATCCTGTGGTTTCACCCTAAAGAACATTAAAAAAACATTACTGACAGGAAATTGAAAAAGTAATATATGTCTGAATGAATATGACAACTTTTTTCTGATAGAGCAGATAGATAAATGTCACAGACAAGTTTCAAAATACATTTAATTTTGCTACCACAATGGATATTCTCTTCATAAAATATATATGAATCAGGTTTGAATCATAAAACTTGACTGTGATAAACAAATGCATATTTGATAACTATTTTTTTTTTTCGGATGCTCATTTCTTTTTTGAGGTTATTTGTTGTTTACACATCTTTACATTTTCATTTCTGAGTGAAGCAGCCTGGGTGACAAATCTTATGCACGTTGAGCTTGGATGAACTTTCTTTTTCATCTGAGAAATGGGCTTCTCTTCTTTTGGGGGAGGGTGGAGGGGGAAGGGGAGGGAAGGAAGGGGAGGCCAGTAGATGCACAGACTCTCTTAACTATCATGTTAGACATCACTGAGTTTTCTGACCATCGTCCAGGATAGGGTGATGGATGAGAAATGCATGCAAGTATTTTAAGAGCGCGGGGCTGGAGGAAGAATCGTGGTAGACAGAGCACTGTCTTTTACATATTCCCCCACTGAACAGCAAATCACAAACTAGGGGCCAGGTTGTCCATGTCCCAAGAGGTTGAAAAAAGACTCCCTGTTAAAAGCTACAGAGTAAATGGAAGTTTTAGGCTCTCGACTAATGCATATAGCTTTGAGGGAAAAAGGTAGAGAAGGGAGTGTCCTCTTCTTTTGCATATTTCAGGCACGGTTTCACTGGGATAGCAGAAGGACTTTATTCTGTGCCATTGGAGTGGTACCAGCGTACAACCCGTCCTGACAGCACGAGGGCTTCCTCTCCCTTTTCAAAATAGGGACTGCCTCAACCCTGTCTTTCTCCAGTATGCACGTCAGGCTTCTAGTCCTTGGCTCAGCTCTTGGAGCCTGACCTAGAGCAAGTGCTCCTGGAGAACTTATCAGCAATGAATGTGGTGGGCTCTAGAGAAGGAAATCTATTAGGTAGCCAGAAGCATCCCTCAGGATTCTAGCGTTGCATTTGAATCTATGTTAAAGAGTGAAGTATAATTACATTTTACTACCTCATTTATCAATCTGTTAGTACAAATTCCTGCAGCATTGTGAGCAGAACTGAATGACATTTTTCTCATCGCTGTCTTCTGATGGAAAAATGGCATTTAAGCTAAATAGAAAATGTGTCATTTTGACAAATTTTATTCAGTAAAAATTTAAAGTACAGTGTCTGGATGAGATTTAAGTGTCTCATTTTTACATGTTCTGTTTGAAAATTTAGTGGGGTTTTTTTTTCAAGTTTAGAAAGTTTAAAAGGAATATGAATATTTTGGTTTTGATCAGAATGGCTCAATCTACCCGGAACACCTTTTGTCAGATTTTTATTTCATTTTAAATTTAACTGAATTTCCATTTTTAAGTGAAAACATAAATGAAAGAACATAATTTCCCACTTTCTTTCCAGAACTACCCTCGAGTCATCCACTTGGTTTGCATGGGGCAGAATGGGTTCTGTATGGGCAGGGAAAAAGAGAAGGAATCCCTACATTTTTCTAGCTGCAGCTGAAACCAAAGCCTGAGATAACCAGTCAAAACCAGACCTCGACTGTGCAGTGTACAAGTTAGCCTGAGACTATTTGTAATTTAAAAAGAACTACAGGCTGCATCTTGACCCAAACAGCAGCCTGCGCCTTGTTCAAGTCCCAGGGGCCATTGCATTCAGGTCAATAGATTTACTTCTGATTTTCATTAGTAGAAGTCAAATCAGAGCAAGGCCTGATAATATTATGCAAGCATAGCTCCAAACTAAAATGGAGTCCAGAGATAATTGTCATTATTATCGATGAATGCGAAGCCCAGAGATGAAATCTTCCTAGAAAATATTACCTGACAATTGGCAGCAGAACCACAGCAGGCCATTGAGTGCAGCAGAACCAGTGGACCATTGAGTGAAGCTCAATGGCTCTTGTAAATGACTTTTGGGATTCCAGTTGTTCAGTCTGCTCCTGACTCGTAAGATCTACACTGTGATATAATCCAGGACAGTTTTCTCTCCCTAATATTGAAGGCTAAAAAGATACAGCTATTGTGTATATCAAGATCAATTATTGTTTGCATAGTAATGACTTCACGCGAATGAAGAGGGGGAAAAAATGAAACCATTGTGGCCTGAGAGACTCAGTGGGGTAGAACTATGAAAAATAAATATTTTTGTAGTCCTTAGTACACCCAGTGTCACTGTTTCGGGATATTGTGCTATCTTGGCAATTAATAATATTTCTTTTCTGTCTAGCCTCTTCCTCAAAACTTACTGGCACTGTCCTGGTATCTTTAAGTATTCAGAAGGATCAAAGAGCTTTCATTTTTTAATGCATTTTACTGTGCTGTGCTCTGTGCAGGAAGAAATATTGATACTGTTTCAAGGGCAGTTAATATATTCAGTTCTGTCTCAGAAATGAGCACAATTCCTTGGCTTATAAACCTGAAAATCTGCCATTACCCACAATTAAAATGTTCCATATACGAATTGTACTGTGGCATTTGCACTTCACTCATCCTCTTCTGCTGTAATTCATGTACACCAGGGAATCTTCTCTGCTATTGCTCCAGGATTTAATAAGTGCTTTACGGAGGGTTCGTATTATTGAGACTTCATTGTTTTTTAAAAAATATATTACAAGGACATTTGTAAGTACGATATGCAGTTTGACAATACTTAAAAATGAATTTGTTTTTGTGGTGGCTGTTTCCCCCTTTCATATCAGTTTTTTTCTTCTTATAGAAGGTTCTACCATTTTTAGTCTTATTAACTAGTATCTTGCTCCATGGGTTGATAGCAGGGAGGCTACTTAAAGCAAGGCAAAGCCTGAGTGAAGGAAGCACCATCTGACTGTCCTTACTAATAGTCTTAAATTCTCATATACTAAAGATACCTGTGGTTAAGGTTCTCTGGTTCCTTCAGGCAGTAAGTATAGTACATCACTCCATAAGGAGACTTCTTGATTGATTTGGATAATTTCTGCATTAAGACATTACGTACCAGGAGAGAGAGGCAGAATCTGGCTAAGTGTGAATTAGTAAAGCTGAGCTGTGGAACTGCTCTGGATGTTCATGGAGAAGAACATCTGGGGTAACTACAGAAGAGAAGGGCTGTAGCTGTAAATGTGAATGATGTCCTCTGGACTTGGTAAGAATCTGTTTATTTAAGTGCAATTCATTGAGGTCCACTGACACCTCAGCTGCCACAGTTGCAAGAGTAAGTTGTGCAAATCAAGAGCTCTAGGGAAGTATTTAAAATATTCTGTAAGCATGAGGGTCTCTTTTAGCATTATTGTTTCATTCTTTTCCCCAGCTTGCAGCCATGTTCTTAAACATTCTCCACAGTGTGTAAAAATGACCTTTAATGTATTTTTCTTTTGTATTGGGAGTGTTTCAGTGCTGATGAAAGTAAAGGAGCACCCTTCTTCCCTCAGGAACCTGTAATCCAAATAAATTTTACCAGAAAGTGCAGCAGTATTATCCAACTTGCAGCTCTTGGTAGAGTGCATCACAGTCTTCAGTTATCTTAACTAAGAGGAAATATGAGAAAATTACATAATATAACAATTTTTTTTTTATGACGAGTAGGATTGTTGCTGTTTATTGTCTACAGCACCACCATAATCATGGCCAGAATACTGTGCTAAGGCCTGGTTCTAGCAGAGAAAAAAAATTATGGCCTTCCCAAAACAGCTTAAAATATAGGTGTAAGAGAAGTCACAAATCCACAAAGAAGGAATCCTGGAAACAGCTGATCTCTGCCCTTATCCTCCCCCTCCTCTACAGTCAAGAAAGTAAAAGAGCCCCTCACCTTTGATTCTCTGCAGGTCACCGCTGAAAAGAAAAGGAAATCTTTTTAGGACTGATACAGAGGCAATATGCAAGGGTAGAAGACGTTCAAAGTGTCTGTGATTCTCCACCTTCCACAGAACTGACCTCAAGAATACAGGCTCTGCTGCCAGCAGAAGAGAAAGATCGTAGAATCATAGAATCACTAAGGTTGGAAAAGACCTCTAAGATCATTAAGTTCAACTGTCAACAGAACACAACCATGCCTGCTAAACCATGTGCCACATCTACACGTTTTTTGAACACCTCTAGGGATGGTGAATCCACCACTTCGCTGGGCAGCCTGTTCTAATGTCTGACCGCTCTTTCAGTAAAGAAATTTATCTGAATATCCAATCTAAACCTCCCCTGATACAACTTGAGGTCATTTCCTCTCGTCCTGTCACTAGTTATTTGGGAGAAGAGACCAACACCCACCTCACTACAACCTCTTTTCAGGTAGTTGTAGAGAGTGATAAGGTCTCCCCTCAGCCTTCTCTGTTCCAGACTAAACAATCCCAGTTCCATCAGCCCCTCCTCATAAGACTTGTTCTCCAGACGCTTCACCAGCCTCATTGCCCTTCTCTGGACACGCTCCAGCACGTCAATGTCCTTCTTGTAGTGAGGGGCCCAAAACTGAACACAGTACTTGAGGTGCATCCTCACCAGTGCCGAGTACAGGGGCATGATCCCCTCCCTACTCCTGCTGGCCACACTGTTCCTGATACAAGCCAGGACGCCGTTGGCCTTCTTGGCCATCTGGGCACACTGCTGGCTCACGTTCAGCCAGCTGTTGACCAACATGTCCAGGTGAAGTAGTTTGAATTCATATCAAAATACATAAAGAGAAATTTCAGTTATGCCTGTCTGTATCAGTGAAGCACATGCTCCTGCTACTCACATTGAAGAAAAGAACCAGTGGAGGATATTTTCAGTGAGATAGCCACCTTTGGCGTAAAAACGCACTACCTTTATATGGTATCTTTTCTTGGTAACTTAAAGGTAGTCTTACAAAAATTACTTAAGGCTCATAGGAGTACTGGCAGGGAGATAAGTAATATTTATATGAACATATTACAGGTGGTTCAATGGAGAACTGTAATTTTAGTGACTTTCCAAAGGTGAACTGATTGGCAGAGCAGCGCTCTGAACCAGCAGCCATACCAAATTTCACAAGGTAATAAGAACTGACTGTATTTGGTTGGCAGATTTTCTAGGAGGCATTGGTACTGAAATGAGCAATCAGATCTCTTTCTGGTGATTGTGTGACAAAGGGAAGTTATATTTGAACTCAAGAAGGAATTTTTTTCCTAGACATTTGCATCTAGAAACTTGGAGTCATGACCGTTTTCAACCCAAGAACTTGCATATGACCCATCTAAATTTTCCTACCTCCTTTCAGTGATATGAAATTTTCCTTCTTGTCTTCAACATCCATGTGATTGTGCTGCATTATAACAAAATTCCACTTTATAGGCTGGAATATTGGTTTCCATAGTGATGATCCACGGTAGGGAGGTAATCCCTAATAGTTTGTTCCGCCATAGTCATACTGGTGATTAGTGTTATGGTTCGTTCTCAGTAGTCTGAAAGTCGCTTGCTGAAGAAATGCATGCACTGTAAAATTTAAAAGTGTTTCAGTAGGACATTTGTCTGGCCAGGTGCAAAGGTTTTGCACAGTTATTCACCTCAGCCTTGTCTTGAGCTTTTGTAGACTATCACGTTGAAAGTTACAACTCTTAATTAGTAAGACCAGCAGTTTTATCTTTTATTTAAATGAAGTCCAGATAACCTAAAATCGTAGAAACATCAGCTGAAGTACGGCATGACTTTCTAGTTAAATAATGTCCTGTTGCACATGTGCAATGTTGAAGTGATGAGTTGACAGACAATTACTGTGTCATCCATAGCCTTGCATCTGGGTGGCAAGCTCAAGATTTGTAACAGTATTTGGGGAAATATGATTGTACAACAACAATATTAAGTATCATTGCTACTGATTGATGCAATATCTGTTAGCATTCTTGTAGTGAATTTTGGCTAAATATGAAATGATTGAATGAATCAGCATGCCTAACTAATTTCACCTTTAAGAATTACAGACTGAGAAATTTGATGATCTCTGATAAATATTTTATGTAGTGTATGTAATTTGATAGTGAGAAGACAAGAGTAGATTATTCAAGAATATATTGATGACCTAGAAATTCTTTGACCTGTAATCTAATTAATAAGCTGTGGTCCTGAAGATTGCATCTGAAGATGGTTTGATGGTTAATAATTTCAGTCCAGTATATCATGGAGAAGTGTCCAAGAAAACACATACTGGTATTCTAAACAGACTAGTCGAGGCTAGAATAAAACTTCATTAAACCTTTGAAGTTATGTGCCCAGAATACACTCCTGTTTCAATTTTCATCAATGAAAATTAAAAAGGAAAATAACTCTTTGAAGATTCCAAATTTAACATATATGTGCAAGACCATAAGACTCGTGGTGGAATAACTTTCTCAGGAATGGCAACACAAGATAAAGCAGCGATAGCAGTGACTGCCTGCTGAAGGCGGTTAAGAACATGCTGTCTCCTTAATCCAGCTTCTTGTCTTTGCTAAGCAAGTTGAAAGCAGTAACTAGAGACAGAAATAAAAGTAGAGCACCAAAAATTCTTCTGCTCATCCAGACACAGACATGGACAATAGCGTGCAAGATCCTTTTTTTAAAAGGGTAATATTACAACACAAAAAATTAAAACAGCACTATTTGAGTGAGAACTATTGTGGTAGTAGAGAACATTGTCTTGTTCATCTCTGTGTAAGATTATATCTCAATAGCAGCTGTTATTTAAAAGCCACAGGATCAAAGAGCAGTTACTACATCCTGCCTCATTCTGGCTCCCAAGCTTTCCACAGCATCTCTCTAGTAGGCCAGTACAGTGCAGTACAACACCAAGTCTCAAAAATAGTTCCAAACAAGCTGCTAATGCCGCCATAGCATGGAAGCAAACTGATCACATTGGCACACGTTGTGCTTGGCCTAATTAGGCTTGATGAGAAAAGGCAATTTGTTTCCCAAGCTAGCCTTGAATAACTCAGCAATACTCATGGCATGTATTGCAGAGTGTAGGGATGTCTGTATTTTCTTCTGCTCTGTGTCCAGTATGTTAGATTCTGATATGGCTGTAAGCAAGTCCAGCTTTCCTGCTATGAGGGAGAAGTAGTAGTAACTATTTGTATTATGTTAATTCCCAGAAGAGACAATCTTTGTCCTAAATGGTTTGCAATCTAAAGACACAAAGTAATGGTGGGTTTGCAGATGCTATGCATACTCTTCCTTCACCAAAGCATTGCAAAGGTTGAGAAATCTTATTTCAGAGCAGGGATTTCTTGTCTCTGAGATGCTTGATACTTATTTGAGACTGAAATCTTCAGAGAAGCCAGAGTAGCAATGATACCCCTGTAGGCAACTATGAAAATCTCAGCCTGCATGAAAAGAAAGTAGAGGTAAATAAATATTTACCAAAATATTTTCATTGTAATTAATTCTAGAAATTCATGCTGGTGGCTCAGTTGCTTTGTATTTACTTCCTGAGAAAATGAATACCATTACTTTTTGTTCTTAAGGGTATTTGCAGAAAAAAAGAAACCAACACCACACATACAAATGTCTATTTGCATGTATACACTCTACACAGGTCCACACAGCTATCAGGAAAGTTGTCTGTGGTTTGGGAGACAAGCAGTCAAATGTTATAAATAGTAAGTTGTGACTTCTTTTTGTGATCTTCAAATGTTATTCGAAATTATGGCTGTTTTGTCGTAACAAACAAAAGTATTGATAAAATATTTTATCTGAGTCATCCATCAAAGAATTTTAAATAATGAACATTTGCATAAGAATCTAGCTAGCTGATTTTCAGAAATCCTCAGGATGTGTAAATCTAGTGAAAATCAACAGGTGCTTTGCTCAGCTCAGAGAACTGTGACCTCTAAGGGTCCTTATGCCTGACTTAATTCTTGATTTTAAAAGGAAGCTATATCTGATAAGTAGACTGGTTAGAACAGTTTAGCAGACACTGAACATAATTTTTAATCTTTAATTTGGTAATTATATATCTTTAGATTTTTGCAATGAGAAAAAGTTGTGTTACTCAAGATGTTTGATAGGAGACATTCTTATTTTCTGACTGCATACATGCCCCTGCTAACAGAACATAACAGTATTTTCTTGAGAAAAATTTTACCACGTAATTCATACACTGATGACAAATAAAGTCCTGTGTATTATGATGTTAGTATACAAACATTATTTCCTGAAAAATAAAGCACAGTCAGGCAGAATGTCAGACTCAATGTTCCATTATGATGCTTAGAAACAATATATCATCCAGTACATTGTATGATATATGAACAATACTTAACCTTGAAAATTATAATTCCTTACATGAAATGATGACTTAGAAGTACAGTTTCCTAGCTGCCTGTTTCTAGTATTGTGATTTGGTACCTCATTCTCATAATAGCATTTTGTTGTGCCATTTTTTTGAGGTTTCATCAGGAAATAGAATGCAGCACAGGAAATTTGCAAGCTTTGCATAAATTAATACTGCTTTTACTTCAAAAGACGCAGGCAGGCTTAAGCTTCATCCTATCTTGAGGTTCAAGAATCACATTGTCGTCACTCCAGAGAACCAGATGGAGTAGCATTTCTTTCAGAATCACTCTGCAAATGGAGCTTGTATTCATGCTTCCAGTTTTTCAGTGTGTAGATTGATAGTATATATAGTACAGTGTACATACACAGCTGGGTTTATTGATATTGATAGATAGTAAATCATATTTGTGTTTATAATTTCCATGAGTATTAGATATGTGTGCGATTTAGAAAGGGGCAGCTGCACAGAGGATAAAGAATCCTGTGCAGATTCTCATGATTCTGTCCTTTCCTCAGTCATTTTTCTGTCCTTTCTTCAGTAATTTTCTCCTTAGATTATCTCCTTAAAGTAACTCCTGCTGATACAGTGACCGCACAAGAAGGGACATATCTGTGAACAGAAGCAGCTTCTGAAGGCAAATTTGCAAAACTGTAGAAAATGAACCAGACCATAAGCACTGTCCTATGTACTGTAGGTGGTATGACTGCGGCGGTTAGATTAGCTTTTGGCCCTTGTAAAACTAGAAGAAATGAGTTCAAACGTACCAGCATCATACAACAGAAGCCAAAGTGAGCTTCCATTTCAGATTATATTTGGAGGACTAGAAGATGAAGATGAGTGAAGCATATTTAAAGCGGGAAACATTCACTCAAATTGTGATTGTTTTGGCTAACTACATAAGACTCGTGCATTCTGTTCACAGTTTGAGATGTTAAATTATCTTACGTGTATGTGGTGGTTTGCCTCATGTTACTGAACAATTTTTCTGTTGCTCCTGTTACTTTTTCCCTGGTTTTCTGTTTTGTTTTATTGTTCCTCTGTGGTTCAATAATTAACCTTCAATATTTAAAGGTTTTGTAACATTGATAAAATCAGAGAGACGTTCATTTTGAGGATACTACTGAAAAAACTCAACATTTCTGTTTTAGAGTTAAAGCTGTTTTTCAGATGAAATGCCACGATTTGCTTTATGTGAGCCCTGGCTGACAGTAGAAACAATGTAGCGTAGTCAGTCTTTGATTTTACTCAGCCTTTTCACAGCAGAAACCAATGCAATTCTTGAACCATCCATTTGGCTACAGTTTGCAATATTCCTTTGGTTGTGCAAGGAAAACAGTGAACCAAGGCAGCATCCCTGCTTCCGAGGAGGGGAAAGGGAGAAGAACTTGAACAAAAAACAGGTGTATGCTTCATTTTAGAGTATCATAGTAACTTCACCTAATGTCAAAACACAGTTGCTTTGTTAGGAGCCACAGAGAAAGACTCAGTGCTGGGAAATCAGCTATCAGTCCTTCGTACAGTTATGCAAAAAATCTGGTTTTATGTCTGCAGCACAAATGGGACTACAGTTAGACATTTACCCCCGGAAGTTCTGAGCCGTCTCTCAGCTTCTGCCCGCAGTTTCAGCCTGTGAGTTATAGCCAAGTAATCCACAATGGCAATTAAATATGAAGATGTGCTGCCAGTCAAGAAGGGATAAGAACGGATTCTTTTGTTCATGTTAGTCTTTCTTAAGGATCAGTTGTTTAAGGGATCAGTTTTAAGGGATCAGATGTTTCTACTTCATTTCTAAGAAGAAAGCTTCACTGAGCAAGGCGAGGGGCCACAATCTATTTAATGGCACAACAGTGAGTAGCACCTCAGTGTATCAGTGCCAGGACCTTACCCTGCCATTGGGGATAGCATGCAGATGTCTGTCAGTATGCTGAGGGTTTGGGGGTTTTTGCCCTCCATGGTCAGCTCCATTCCTTGGGATTTCACCTTCACTTTATTTGGGTGCTCATTCTTTCAGTGCAGATGAATTTACAGTTTGCAGGACTATGTAGGCAGAGACCGCTGAGCCCACAGATGGCATGTAGGAGCAGAGCAACAAATTATCTTCACATGCAAACCAAGCCTTACAACTTTATTTCATATGAATAACGGTTAAGCATGGAAGTCATCTTGGCAATGGCAGATTCAGGTTGTAAGATCTGAGACTGATCTCAGATATCTTGAAATCCTAGGATGCTAAAATGACACTAACAGATTAATCAGTGCGGAATATTCAGATGCTCTGAAAGATCACCCTGAACTTCCTTTGCAGTTAGAAACAAATAACTGATTCTTAAAATTTAATGAACATTGGGAAGCATAAAAACCTAAATTAACATCTGTAAAACCTGCTCTCTGAGCATCTCAAGATGCAATTGCTGCATCTATTTATCCATAAACAAAAATGGAAGAATCTTACTGAATATTTGCAGTGAAAGTCTGAGTCCACCAAGGCTTCTGCCAAAACTCTGTCACTTGAACAGGACCAGAATTACAGTCTTGGTGTTTTAATTAGAGGTGGCCCAAAGCCCTGGCTCTGTAAAAAAGCTGAGGTCTGAATTTACATGAAGATCTCAGTAGAACTTCCAAAGTCACATTTGCGCTACATTTTGTGCCTATATCTGTAACTTGTACCTCAGACAGATACAACCCGGTGTAATTTATTTTAATCAATAGTGCTCTGCAGATTGCTGTGCCTGACTCCCTTAGAAGTTACGGAGCATTGACAAGGGGGTCCCTTGAGTTAACCCCTGGATTTTCAGAACTGTCTGTTGTTGTGTATACGACACCTGTTTTGCTACTCCTCTGTGAACCCTTAGTGCTTGCTTTCAGTTGTATGAGGTATAAAAGGAATTGTGAGTGTCACATGCATAGTGTAAACCCAAAACTTTTTATTTTTGTAGCATGAGGACTTTTAGAGATGTGTTTGTTTTCTCAAGAATGTGTTTCTCAAGAACAAATGGGATTGTTTATGAATTTGAGTCCAGACATTGACAGAGTAAGAAGCCTGCTCTGCTACATCTCAGAGAAGTTGTGGATGCCGCATCCCTGGAAGTGTTCAAGGTCAGGCTGGACAGGGCTTTAAGCAACCTGATCTAGCGAAAGATGTCACTGCCCATGGCAGGGGGTCTAGATGATCTTTAAAAGGTCTGTTGTGGTTTAGCCCCAGCTGGCAGCTAAGCACCAGGCAGCCGCTCGCTCACGCACACACACGCACACCCTCCCGTGGGATGGGGAGGAAAACGGGGAAAAGTAAAAACTCATGGGTTGAGATGAAGACAGTTTAATAGGAAAGCAAAGGAGGAGACAATAATAATAATAATTAATAATAATAATAATAGCAATAATAATATGTACAAAACAAGTGATGCACAAATGCAGTTGCTCGCCACCTGATGAAAGCCACATCACCACCCGTCCCCGAGCAGCAGTTGCTGCCCCCCGGCCAACTCCCCCCAGCTTATATAGTGAGCATGATGCCATATGGAACAGAATACCCCTGTGGCCACTTTGGGTCAGCTGTCCCGGCTGTGTCCCCTCGCAGCTTCCCAGGCACCTGGCAGGCCAGGCCAGCCCAAGAAGCTGAAAACTCCTTGACTGCCTAGCAACAACTGAAAACGTCAGTATGTCATCAACTTCGTTTTCAACCCAAATCCAAAACACAGTGCTACACCAGCTACCAGAAAGAAAATTAACTCTACCCCAGCTGAAACCAGGACAAGATCCCTTCCAACCCAAACCATTCTGTGACTGTGTGAGTCTATAAGTATCTTGTGGGTAAGTCCCCGTCATGTACTATTCCTGAACTGTGGCTGGATATCATCTGAAATATCAGCAGTGGCTAGAAAGGAGCAGTGACTCCCCACTAGGGAAATTACTGGCAATTAAATAGGCTGTACTGTGGCATGCCAGTGTCTCAAGCCCATGGCATGGTCTTGTTTTATTTCTCCAGAAAATTTTAATTGTCTTCATAAAGTGCCAGCTCTTACAGTACTTTAATAGGACATACCAGCAAAGCCCGGAATGGACTTTCTCACCAAAATTACAGGAAGAGGGATCTGGCCCAGCATCAGGTCAGTCACACCAGGTTTGAGGAGGGGATCCAGTTTCAGTACTCCTCCCTTGTGAATAGTTTACTTCTTCATACAAAGCCAAGCAGCGTGACCCAGGGAGCTCAAGGGTACGTGGAGAAGGGGGAACTTGAAAGGGAAAACCTGAGTCTGAGTTTAGCCATATGAGAGATGCATACCATAAACAGTAGCCCTATTAGTTAACTAGAGACAGGTGGACGTCTTGGTTTTAACCAGACAGGATTTTACTTTATTGTGGTATCAAATGGAAAAAAAAATCTTGAAATCCTGTAAAGTTTCACAAAGTGGGAAAACTGTTTCCCATTCAGATTTACCCTTGGCTCCTACGGTAGCACCCCTGAGGGCATTTTTTCATTTGTCCTTCTGGAACACCTCTCAGCTTGATGTTTCCGCTACTCCATTTCTGGCTGTGTGCATGTACAGCACGCCATGTACAGAATGGTGTGTGACACACATTAATACATATAGATAGCCTTCTGCTTCTGACCTTACAAACTGTCCACTTCAGCACTGTCATTCTATAAAATGTCCAACTGCAGTCCAAGAAATGCATTTTAAATGTGAATGCAAACATTTCTATTACTGATAACACCAGCGCAGCACTTTTTCCTTCTCTGGGATTAGGACCTTGATAGTTAAAGTTACATTGGAGTAATGACGCTCCAAGGTCGCGTCCTTTACTGATATGGCAAGGGAAGGAGAGGCCTTTGCTGTATTTCTGCTGACAAAATATGGAAGGATTATTGCTTCTGTTTGGTGACATATGGTAAAAGTGAAAGAATATAGTTGTGACCCATAAATACTTTAGGTTGCCAAAAACTGGGAGAAATACACATGCCGTATCCCAGCCAAACCCAGGACATCAGTGAACAGCCATCTTCTCACATGAACTGTAAAGCAGCTGCAGTTCAGCTAGGGACACCTTAAAAAAATATAAAAGTACTGTGGTCTGCAGAGAGAAACTCACAGGCAATTCCAGCTTAGAAGGCTAACGCTCCAAATCACAACCTCTGTCTGAATATGCTCCATCATGCTTCACCTTCATGCTCTGTAAAATGGGGGTAGTAATCTTTATTGATCTGTCCACCTTTTAGGAATGCATTAAGGAGAACTTAAATGATATCTTTACAGTGTTTTGAACAGTTTTGATATATGCAGCTCTTACAATACAGCTTCAGAGGTGGGCTTGCCGTTTTACCAGGTCCTCCCACAGGAGAGCTGTCCTGCTTTTCTTTACGGCTCTCTGGTCTTCCCATCCAGATTTCTGCTCACTGGGCAAGTCTGGCAAGTTGATCATGACTCAGCAGTTCCCACTCGTTAGCTGAGCTGCCAGAGCTAACCAAGTGCACTCTTTTCACTCAAGGAGTCGGTTTAAGTTGTCGCAGTGTATTTCACAGTTGAGCCTACCTTGAGGCACACCATTGGGCTGTGACTGCTGAAGGTCACTCGTTAGGATGCTGTCACTTGATTATGTCTTATCTTAGCATAATAATGGAAGGAAGAGAGCAATCCTCTGATGAGAGCCACCTGCCCCTCCAGCTATGTCTAAGTTAGTTGGATATCAGTGCATGATGCTTGAGAATGGATTTTATGGAGTTGTTGCGTATCACCTCTGATGATTTAAATATGCAGAGGTCTTCACAGATCATGGCTATTCAGCGCAACACGGTTCGTACATATATCCTTCGTATATCTTTAGTAAGAGATTCAGAGTTGTTCCTCAGGTTTTGCGCTTTCAGACAGTAACTTAGTGGTCTGCCCACAAAGCCACTGATGTCTTCACTAAACAGTTATTTTAGAGATAATTTTACACTGTACTGTACAGTTCCCATGTATATAATATAAATTAATTGTTGAAATCAATATGAATTTTAAACGTTTTTTTTGGAGGGAGTTTGCCCTCAAGTTTCATTAGAAGCAGCCTGTGTTCATGAGGAGACTAGTCCTATGACTAGTGTTGTCTATCTTTCTCTCCCTCTTTCCATCCATCCAGCTCTCCATACCTGCCTAATGGATATGAAACAGCTGACCAATTTCAACAAAATTTATCAGAAATAAAGAGATTTTAAAAGATTATTAAGCTCCTAAATGGAATGAGAATCAGCAGATAGACCGAGGAAGCCTACCCTGTTACTTTTCCCACTGAGGAAAAGAAGGTGAACTCAGCTATAGTCCACCCTATTTGTCAGCAGCAAAGCAGGTTTACACTAGTCGATGTATGTGATTAGGGACACAGGGCAACTGGAATCAGACTAGTGGGGGACCAAAGGGTCATGCAGTCTGGTGCATGCTGGGGATAAAGAGGAGGAAGTAATGCTTCTGGAGAGGGAAGACTGGAAGCGTTGCAATGGGATAGATGTCTGCTGGGAGGCTATGGATAAAGTCTGAGGAGACTGGTGAAGGAAATAGAGATGTGTTTTGCTTTTTTTTTTTTACTTTTCGTGTCGACTCTGTCCTGTGACTCTAGCTTGATTTGTTGTTGTTTAGGGGAGGAAAAAAAAAAAAAAAGCTTGGTTTTATTCACAAGTTTAATCAGAAGTTTGTTTCAGCTGCTCTAATACTGGTAAAAAGCGTCTTCCAACAGTGTAACTTTCTTCAAGCTAGCAGCTTAGTGACTGACAAGCTTTCTTAGAGTATCTGTTTGACACCTCATCCCAATATTAGTTCTACATGCATGTTCAAATATTAGGAAATCACTGTATTCTCAAGTCTAAGATGTCACAAGTGTCTCTTTCTGCAAGTACTTGCCCCAGAAATGTTAGCTAAAATGTTTTATCTAACAGCAGCCCTCTTGTTGTGTCGTACTACTTAGTTGTCATCCAAAAGCAGCTGCATTTTTATCAACATATCTTAATAAGCCATATCCTGAAAGGCACCAGCATCTCTTTGTTCCTCCTTGAGATCATATGGGAGTTAAAGAGTACTGGTCGTCTAGAGTACTAGGTATCAGTAAATCAAAGAAAATTACATAAGCACATCAGTTCACAGCTAATAACGTCGTACAGATGAGTTGTAGAAAGCAAGACAAACAGGACTGATATTTGCATCTATTTCACACCGTGTTCAAACAAGAGGTGGGAGCAAAGCACCTTCCAGGGGCCAGAGCGTGGCCCAGCATTTGTTTCATACACTCTCAGCCACAGCAGATTCGTCGGGGCTGATACTGGATGGTGGTAAAACGTACAGGTGATATGCGATGTGACAAATGAGTTTGGAAGTCCTCATCACCTCAGTCAAGGAATGGTTGTTTCCCACCCTCAGCCCGCCATATCTGTCTCTCTGTGCTTATTCCACCTAAGTTTGATTTAACATGCATGAAACAAGTAATTATCTGTGGCAGGTATGTGTGGTATGTGTACATTTTCCCTTTCTGTGTTGTTTTTTCCAGATTATTGGAACAATCCCACTGATGCCTAATCCCGTCCCCTCCAGCCAGGCGGCAGGTGGAGCTCAGGGACTTCAGGTGCAGCCGATAACTCCACAGTTACTGACCAATGCCCAGGGTCAGATCATTGCTACCGTCATCGGCAACCAGATACTCCCAGTGATCAATACCCAGGGAATAACACTATCGCCGCTTAAACCAGGCCAGCAGGTAAAGCATCTGTAGCCTGAATGATTATCAAAACAGATGTGCACAAATCTTCTACTCCTCACGCGCTCCCTTGTGGCCTTCCTAAAAACGCCCACTTGTTTCCCATTTTTACTAACCAAAGATGAATTCCATCATGCATAGTATATTAGTGCTTACTATGTATGTAGTTATATATATAATTATATATATATTATTATATATAATTATATATTATTATATATTATTATTATATATTATAATGTCATATAATTTATTTATACAGTCAGGGGTTATTCAGTTATTCTTTTTTTTCTTAAAGGTCAATATAGGACCAACTGAGATTGTTTCTGCAGCAAAAATGCAGTAGGAATACGAGACAGGAGAGGCTCATCTGGGCTATAAAGTTCAGTTCCTTCCTTAGTGGTCACCCAGTAGACTAAGGTTTGAAATGTTTTGGGACGTGCAGAGAAAACAAAGAAAAATATAAAAACTTATTAGTCTTCTTCACTCGAAAATCAGATATGATTGTTCGTATTTGCATAGACAGAAAGTATTTTTTAGGGAAATTATCATTCACTGTAAGGCACCAAGTAGTTCACAGACTTCAGGATGGGTGCAGCAACGTCACTGAGGTCTGAAAAGATTCCTGTAGTTTTTTTTATAGTACTCTAAAGTCAAATTCATTATTTTTGTTTATGTCTGTAGAGCAAAGCATTGTAGTAGCAACTGCATGTCCAAAAGACATCAAATGTGATTACCGAAAGGTACTTCTAAAAGCGTCATTCACTTAAAGGTTCAGCTTCGCATTCCTATTGCTGGTGGTGCTTGTTTGCTAGTCCTGCCTACGCGCCCAGTTGCAGGTAGCAGCCTTCTGTATGTTTCTGAGAATCCCAGGGCCCCCTGAACTTCAAATTAATGTTTTGGGCTTTTTTTCAAATTTAGAAGTAGAGAGTCAATTGATCTCCGAGATTACTTTTTTGTTTGTTTTGAAAATGTGTCATATCCAAATGGTTACACTCTCTTTTTTCCATCCTGTCCTCTGTGGTATCTAGCAGAGGCATTTTCCAAAGCTCTTGTCAGTTATCTAATTCCATTTTCTTTAATGGGAGCAGACTTACACTACTGGAAAGTGTTTTTGCAGTTGTTGCATGTACATGGTTTTAAACAAAGTGGGATGGATGGGAGGGTGGGCTCTGTGTCGTCTGGCACTGAAGTCCTGACAATGGAGTAAGAAACCCCGCAGTTTGCATTTGGTTTTCTCGGGGTGTGTAGGGGGGGGTGTTTCTATTTGAGTCGGTCGCCTGAAGAGATGAGGTCTTTCCCTCCTTTAAGGGGGAAACTCTCAAAAAGCATTGCAATCCTGAGCTCCCATTTGAAATGCATGAAGTGTAGCAGTAAAGAGGAGGATAGAGGTCCTGTATTATTCCCTGAGACCTGCTCACCTGCAGAGCAACGCAGCTTCTGAGTCCTGCAGCAAAGCAACCACTTCCAGGCAACGTCTGCCAGTAGCATCAATGGGCAGGGAGGGGACAGAGGTGTTACCCTGCTCTGCACAGCTAGCGGCGCTGGGCTCACACCAAGGGACAAGCTGCTGCTGAAGGCTGCAGCTCTCTGAAGGAGAGCAGGGGTTGGAGGTCGAAAGTCGCTGTTTAGCCATATCGTGCTGTATCGTACTGGTTCATCCAACCTGCATGCTCATGTGCGGTTCTCAGACCAGACAATCGGCCGGCACAGACCGTCAGTCAGCAGAGCTCTGGGTACGTCCAGGAGCCAAAGATGTGCCCCATGTTGTGCTGGTCTGCCCAGCAGTGCTGTGTGAGTAGAAGACATTACTTTGCAAGATCAGTTTCGCAGGGTCCAGCCTGTGCCTCTCACACAGAGCCCTGAGGTCCCAGGGGTTCCAGGAGGGGCCACCAAAAACCTCCTTACCTACATCTGTTGGAGCCTGATCAAGACAGCATTTTTGATGAGGGGGGTAGTCAGAAATAGTAATGCAAATACTATATGAAAAAATACTACACACGATCATTTTTATAGGAACTCCAGAAAATTATTTCTATGTATTTGTGCTCCCTCTACTGGTTCTTCTGCTTTTACTGAGGCAAGTCAGAGGAAATTTTACCATTGATCTCAGCGGGAGCAGAAAAGAGGAATGAGAGCCAGGTTCCTCATAGGAATAACGCTGATGGACAGTCAAAAGCCATTGAGCTAGTACTAGTCAAATTGCCATATCATTTGAAAAGTAAATAGAATTACACAAAGTATAAGGAGTTTCTGAATTTATCTTGTTGCCTGTGTAAAGACTTGGCCAAACTGTAATGTTTGACTAACAACAGCTTATTTAGTCATAAGTTTAAAACCTTGTTTTCAGAAGAACTGAGTGTTTAAACTCAGATGGCTCAGGAGGAATTCAGAATATTTTTGAAAATGGTGTCACGCTGCATTTGGTGTCTTGTAAGCTGATGAAAGAAGCTTCAGAAGGGGGAAAGAAGAATACAAGACAAGTTTGGGAAAAGTTTTGAGAATGTCACAGAGAAATAAATGAGGAAATAAATAATGTAGTAAAATGTTCCAGTTGCAGATGATCCTAGTTTAACTTTCAACTTGTCACTCCCTTGGAAACTAAGTACTGCAGAAGAAAGAGAGATGATTGTAGGCGATGATAGCAAGCTGCTCGTTGTTAGCTGACTCACAATAATTGAATCTGTGTAGCCTGTTCAGTTGCAAAGTAATGTGTGCTAGTGCGTACTTTTTGACTAAAGGCTGAAGACTTAAATGCCTCAGATACTGGTTTTGGTCAGCTTTACTTAGGTGGACTACATACGTTATTTATTCACACAACTTTTCCAAACTTGACAGACTAAAACCTTAATATCTCCTCATGGAAATGAGTTCATAGATTACTTACGTGTAGTGTAAAGCAGTGCTTGTTTTTCTGTGTTGTGAATAGGTTGCTTTTTTTTTACGCAAGCAATTCCATTGTAATCCTATTCCTCTTGTTTTTAAGAGTAAATACATGTTTCTGATTTATGTTCTATAAACTACCTACAGTAGGGATTGTTTCTCTTTCAATTACACTGAGTAGTTAAAGCTTCAGTGTTTTTACTGTTTTCCAAGATTTTGCTAATCTAAGCGGCAGCGTCTATGCACACACCAAGAATTCTCCTAGAAACTGTAATGACTTTCTAAAGCGGACAGCTGTTTGCACTCCTGTTGTGGTCTGTGTCCTTTTTATCTCTGTTCATAAACAAGTTTTTCTTTGCCTTTAATAATTTTTACTGCCCATCTTCCAACTATTTCAATTTCCACGCTAATCTCTTTGAGATTTTGTGATCAGAACTGAATGCCATGATCATAGTGAGGATGTATCGCTGGTTTACATAATAACATTATAATATTTCCAGCATTATTTTCTGTCTTTATCTCAATACAACCTAACATCCTGCTTTTTTCTAACTATCTCTGCTCATTGAGCAGGTTTTTCAATAAGCAGGTGTATCCACCATGATACATCTTTGCTTCCCTGATTGTTACCTTGTGAGTCACTAAAATGGTTCCTTTTAATGTGAATTGCTTTGCACCTATCTACTCTGTATTTCATCTGTCATAATGCTCCCTTGGCGTGTTGTAAACAGGATCTGTAAATTGTTCATGGTATTCTGTACTAACTTAAGAAATTCACATGTTCCTCCCGCTGATTCAGCTTCACCATTGTTCACCATCTTTTCTTGATGCTTGCTAAAACCATTCAAAAAATTTGTATAAATCTTTTGATCTCTACCTGTATTCTTCTTTCTTGAAAAAGGATGATGTATTCCCTAATTTTATGTTTCTTGGTTTTTAAACGGTTTATATCTCATAATAGAATAGTACCTTGTAATCTTAACTTCTGCACTTCCCCTATGTCTCTCTGGAGGGATTTTGTCAAAATCCAGGTTGTATGGCTAAATGCATATTTTTTCCAAGAACAGGTGAGCTTCTTGTAACAACTTGTTAGCATTCTCATTTGCCATCAGATTTTAAAACCTTGTTTTAACGTGTTCTTTCATATCGTTAACAACACTTGTTAACACCAACACAGCAAACAGAAGAACTTGAATCGTGAATTGACATCTTATGAAATTCAGGAAAGGATTCACCTTGCTTAACTTGGTCATAGAGCAGTTAGGTGTGTGGTGGAACCTAGTTAACTAGATTTCCTATAGAGACAAAGAGACATAGACAAGTAGACATATGCATGTCCAAGGGACAACTCAGGCTGTCAGAATAATTTTTAGATAGGTTGAATCTCTAATAGGTATCTTAAGGTATCTGTCGTCTCCATTGATGTGGGAGGGGGCTAGGGTAGCTATTTTAGGATAGACAATTAATTCTTAAATGAATGAAATTGGGTGAGAAGAATCCAGCTGCCAGGGGTCACTGGGGTTCAAAACACATTCTTGTTTATGAACTCATTGAACAGCTGTCCTAATAATTGGTGTTTTCGTAACTATTTGCTTGCCCACAGCACACAGAAGCAGCTTCTACACATTATATTGTCGTCCAGTGTACTTCATCATCAGGTTCCCTTCTGGCTGTTGTCTGGCTCTTTCCTTCTAAATACTAGATTCATTAAATCAGGCCTGTAGTCCCAGTTGTCCTCAGTCTTGTTTTATCTGCACTGCCTGCCAGAACTTTTCATGTTTCATTGTGTCTTATAGCACTACCAGCTTTGGGCTCCTGCCAACCCTGACACAGTAAAACGAGCTACTAGGCAGCATTTTCTTATGTAGTCAGTTCGCCATCTTCGTTGTCGTTGGCTGTCATGCTCCTGATTAACTGTTGAAAAGAGATAAACAGCTCTCAGATGGATCTGTGGTCATTCTTATACATCTGCTTTCCAAATTTCATGCCAGACATTTTCTTTCTGCGTCTCAGCCTACCACGTAGACCCTACCGTCTCATTATCACAACCCCATGCAATCTCTTGTTTTCCTCTCCCGTTAAAATCTAACCAGCTCTCAATCATTTTCTCTCTGCGATACACTTACTGCTTTGATGCTGTCTTGTTTTGTGAGAAATGCACTCTTCTTTCTTTGTGTTTGAATATAGCTCCTAAACTGTGTTGTCTCAATCCAGCTTTGTTTTTCTTTTGCTTCTTATATGACTTTCAGTGATCAGGGTGACAATGTTTCTCACTTCTTTCTTGTTTTCTTTACCATCCGCATTGTAATTCCATTTCATCCATGGATAAAATTACTAGATTTTTGAAAGTCAAGATTACCAGACTGTTTACCAGTACAAGTGACTACATCAGATTTTCATGGCCACAGCATGAACACTTGACTCGTAACTTATGTCTCTTCCTGACCGGTTTTCTTTGTGGCATCTGCACTTGTACGAATGGGATATCTCAAGAAAGTCAATATAACTGCACCACACCGCTGGGAATAGGAGATATCACTACACTACCCATATCCTTCCAAGGCACAGAGAGACTAAAGCACTGTTCACTGTTACTGTTATGTTTGAATTATGCACTTACCTATACGTTTAAGTCTGTTGCTGTAACATTGACATGATCTCATTCCTGACGGGGGTCAGAAAGATAACTGATGCACCTGGTCGTGTATAAAATTATATCTTCTACAGAAGCCTGGCTATGTCCTTAACCTCATTTAGCGAGCCCAGGGACCTTCAGTTACAGTGTATACTTTGAAAGTACTTCTGACCTCACAGAAAGGCTTTGAAAGAACTTCAGCAGATGCTGTCAAAGTCCTACTCCCAGTTATGTCCACAGCACAGCAGCACTGCTTTGCTGTAGTCTTCATTTTGAGCTGAGTATGTGCACAGCCTGTGTGAACCCAAAGAGCTTTTTAATGCTAGTTTCCAAATGTACATATTCTGTCAGTCTAAGCAGTGTGTATAGAGGCCCTTTATACTATAGATACTATACTGAGAGAGAATATACTTATTAAGCATCAAATAGCTTTCATATACAGATTCATATATTCACTTACTTAAATTTAGTTGAGTAAGCTAAATTACGGTGACAGGGTACAGTATTTGGGCCACAGTGGAAACATTTTGGCAGAGCTGATTGTGAAGGTGATTTGGCACGAAGCGTGTAGATATGTCTAATAACTTATTCTCTCCATTTGCTAGAAGATCTAAGAAAAAGTTTTTGAAGCCCATGCCTGCTCATGGAGCATGAGTAGGTTTGAAGACAGGCTTCCTCTGTCATAGTGCTCCTGAATCACGCAGTGGCCACAGCACACCACCACTCTTTCTCCAGAAGAAACGTATGGCACATTCTAGGAAACGTAGACGGAGCAGAGAACTCTGTTTATAGGGAAAATGGAAGCGTGAAACACTTAAACTGCTATTTCTGCAAGGTGTTATTGCAGCATTTCAAAGTGTTTGGGAATGTCTTTTTATATCAGGGTATTTATTTTTCAGCACCTTCCACAGCCTTTAGTCTTTACTAGAGCTAATGTCCATATTTCCCAGGAAGAACTATCTGACATCAGAAAAAAATGAAAATATTTATTTGTATCATAAAGGGGATTGTTTAAAATGTATTTCTTTCTCTTTGTGCCACTCCTCTTAGTTTCATCTCTTCTGTCCTTTTTGTTATACTTGTCTTTTTCACCGCTGTCTTCTCTAATTTGTTGTGTTTCCTCGTCTCTCAGATTTCCTTTTGACTGAATCATAGAAAAATAGGACTGGAAAGGACCTGAAGAGGTCATGCAGTCTATCCCCTCCCCCTAGGCAGGATCAACTGTTCCTATATCATTCCTGACAGATGTTTGTCTAACCTGTTCTTGAAAACCTTCAGTGATGGAGGTTTCCTGACATCCCCAGGCAACCTGGACCACTCTCCTTAGCATTAGAAAGGTCTTCCTGATGCCTGACCCTAGCCTCCCTTACTGCAATTTAAACCCATTACTTTCTTCTCCTTTCCATATTTTGCCTTTGCTGTTTGTCCAGATGCTCTGTAAAACCAGTAGCAGTTTTGTTATGATACAGGGCAATAGTGTCTCAAAAGTTTGTTCTTTATTTCCACTTAGTTTCCTTCTCTTTCCTTAGAATCATAGAATCACAGAATGCTTTGGGTTGGAAGGGAGCTTTACAGGTCATCTAGCCCAAGCCACCTGCAGTGAGCAGGGACATCTTCAACTACAGCAGGTTGCTCAGAGCCCCGTCCAACCTGGCCTTAGCTTATGCAAAATACCCTGTTACTCTATCACTGTCACATAACTTTCTGGATGCAGGAAGTGACATCCCTGATCTCATAAGAAAACTCCAGTCAGCTGGAGTCCAGGACTCCAGTCAACCATCCCAGGTGTAGGAATATCCTACATACATCATTAGACAAGATTAGTCTTACTGACCTAATTAATTCTTTGCCTCTGCAATTATCAATCAATACTACCTTCACTGTTGACATCAGCATGTAAAACTGATGTAAAAGACATAAGAATCAGGCCTTTTGCATTTTTCAGTTTATTCTTATAAAGTTTTATACTGCACTTTATGCTTCTCATATTCATCTTACTCCTCTAGCTGTAGTGTGCATACATATATTCCTGCCAGATACTGATCAGTGTTGCATACGGTCATCATTCTCAGCGTGTCTACTATATCCACCTACACAGAATGGCACTTACAGCAACTGCTTCTGTAATTTCTGTGCCTCCTTCTGTCTTTGGATGGAAAATGCACAACAGTCATAAATATAATTCATATCATATGTACGTGTCTAAAATCAGGAAAAGTCAGCTATTGCAAGTTTGAACTGATTCTGTCATCTAGAATCTAATTCATAATCTAATCAGTGCCTCTTCTTCAGGCTATTTCTCGAGTGGAAATTATAGTGGATGAAAAGAGAGAGAGTATTTTAATGCAATTTCACAACATAGATAACTATCATTGTTCTTTAAGCAGGACATTTACAGCTTAGCCATCACGTCTGTAAAACAGAGGGTGTGCTGAAAATTATGTAGGGAGTTAAAGATGGAATCCTCCCTCCGTCCCTGATCAGACCTTAAGGTGAGTCTTCAGCCTCTCCAACCCCATTGCTCCCTTTTCCGTCACAAGCAGTGAGTTAGAAACCAACAATCTATAAATACCCCTTTTATATTGCTACTACACCTAAGGTCACTGTGCATCCAGACTTCACTAGCCATATCCCTTTTTGCCCCTCCAAATTTTGAGAATTTCTTACATTTGTCCAAAGATTTCTGGACGACTGACAAGAAAACTGCCAAGCTTCTGGGTATCCCAGTTATTTCAAAAATACATTTGCAAATGCATTGTGCGATACATATGCAGAGAATCAAACGTTTCCCTGTTCGTGTGCTATGTAGTGGTTGCAGCTGTGCGCACACTTTGCATGCACAACTGGAGAATGCAGAATGCCTGCTCATTTTGGTGCTTCCTGGAAGCTCCAAATTTATTGTGTACATGCTCAGCAGTTGAACTGTTTGGGGACTGTATGTGTAGCATGATTGGAAAATGTTGGATTTGTCATCTGTGTCTTACATGATCATGTATTTCTCCTGGAGAAATACTGATGGGAAATAGCATAGAATCATTAAAAATTAAGACTGGAAGGTCAAGGTTCAAGAGATTATCCAGTCCACTCTGCTGTTCTCAGGCAGAGTAGCTATTCCAGTATTTATCTTACTTGCTCCTAAACACTCTCATAGGAGCTCCACAGGACTGTTTCACCACCCTCGTTGTAAAAAATTTCTTCCTTATATCTAATCTAAATCTACCCTCTTTTAGTTTAAAACCATCACCCCTTGCGCTATCGCAACAGGCCCTACTAAAAAGGCTGTCCCCATCTTTCTTATAAGCCCCCTCTTAAGTACTGGAAGGCCGCAATAAGGTCTCCCTGGAGCCTTCTCTTCTCCAGGCTGAAGAGCCCCAACTCTCTCAGCCTGTCCTCGTCGGAGAGGTGCTCCATCCCCCTGATCATTTTCATTGCCCTTCTCTGGACCCACTCCAAAAGGTTCATGTCCTTCTTGTGCTGGGGGCTCCAGAGCTGGACACAGGACTCCGGGTGAGGTCTCACCAGAGCAGAGTAGAGGGGCAGAATCACCTCCCTTGACCTGCTGGCCACTCTTTTGATGCAGCCCAAGATACGGTTGGCCTTCTGGGCTGTGAGCACACACTGCTGGCTCATGTCCAACTTTTCATCCACCAGAACCCTCAAGTCCTTCTCTGTGCAGGGCTGCTGTCAATCCCTTCATCATCTTCCACATGCATTGCAGACACCAACCCCACTCACACAGCTTGGTGTGGGAGTTGCCTTTTCTTCACTTTCACAACACACCAGTGTTGCTGCTAGCATGTTCAAACTGATAGGAACATTTTGAACCCTAATCCTGTATTCCAACCTATCGCAAGTCCCTCCCAGCATGTCACTGGCATGTAAACTTAGTAAGCATATTCTCTTCTCTATCATCCCTGTCGTTAAGAAAATATTCAGTAGTGCAGAACAAGGACAGACTTCTGGGAAGCACCATCCATGCGCACTTCCATTTCACCAGATAGATATCTATGCTCTTGGTTTTGTTTTCCAACTACTTTTGCATTCATTCTGCAGCAATTTAAACTAAACTATGTTTCCCTAGGTTATAAAGAAAGTCACACGAGGGAGTGTGGAAAGACTTGTAAAGTCAAACCACCTACTGCTTTTTCCCTGTCCGCAAGGCCAATTACCCTGTCTTAGAGGGAGATCAGATTGGTTTGACACAGTTTGTTCCTAACAATCCGTGTTGTCTGTTGCTACCTTGTTTTCTTGCGGGTGCTTACAAATTGATTATTTTCTTCAGTACTTTTCCACAGGTTGAAGTTTTGTTGACTGGACTATAATTTTGCAGATCTTTCTTTTTAAAGATAGCTACTGCATTTGCTCCTCCATCCTTGCAGATAAGCACTAACATCTTTAAGACTGTTCCAGATAGTGCAAAAGCATCTAATTCATCTAAATGCAATATTTTTCTTCCCTCGCCTAGGTTGAAATCTTTAGTTTTGCCAGACATTCCCTCAGACAACAGACCCCAAGCCCAAATGCCTGCCTGTTTCTGAAGGCTGCAGTCTGGAGTGATGTGGGTGTAATGGATGGGCAGTCCATTTCTGCAGTGTCTAGAGGAGGCCTGTCCTCCTAGCAGGCTGCTTCTCTAGGAGAAGATATTAGAAAAGTAGACATCTGGGTTAGGAGCTCTCTATAGGTAAAATCCAGCCCTTAGTGAATTTTTTTTAAAGATGCCCAGGGATTGCATGAGTTTGAAATCTGGAAGCCTTTCAATCAGCTTCTTATCTATTATCCCTTTGATACAGTGCCAGTTGTTTTGTTTTTTTTAAATGTGCTTGATCCAAAAATTCTCCTCGAGATAATAAAATAGTTTTCTTTATTCATCCGTAGGAAAGTCAGAATAGGCTAAAACTGGTCAGATAAATAATTTTCATTATTATTAAAGGGTAACTCAAAGTTTTGTGCTTCATTTTGTGTTACATCATTCCATGTGGGAGGCTGAAAAAGGACTTACTTCCATTCTTAAAAAGGAATTAATGTCATTAAAATTGTTCATATGTATTCCATAGAAAAGTGTCATCTTGAATGTGATCAGATGATACCTTTATCTACTGTGCCATACAATTTGTTGTCTACTTAGTATCAATCATTTCTGTGTGTTCTGGGAACATATTATATATATATTGAGTATTACTAATGAATTGAGCTCCTTTTCTGAAGTCATTTGTTCAGTTAAATATCAAAAGATAAAAACTCATACTCATTAGAATGCAAGAAATAGATTTAAATTACTGACTTCAAGCAAGGCCAAATAGGCCGTTATCTTTCCCCCTTTCTGAGAATGCATTTAACAGCTATCACTTAAAAGTGAAGTCTTGTAGTACATTTTTTTAATCTTTTTTGATCAAGAATCAACATAAAATAAAGGTATAATAAGTAGCAGCCATCTGAACATATCAGGACTGCATTACTGCATCATTAGGCTCTGAAAGGGCTGTACTGGACTACTAGAAGTCAGTTCAAACCTGTAAGGGCCATTGTGTCCTTCATTCTGCAGAGAGACTGCCCTTTGAATTTTCTGGGAGTTTTATATAAAAATCAGCACCAGAGAATGTTCCCAGTTTTCAATCCCACATGCAAGCTTCTTATAGGCAGCAGGGATTAACAGTTCTTTCTGTTTCCCTAATGAACAACCAAAGACTACACCGCTGTAAAAATTGTGAAGCTGGATTCACGTATCACAGTGTATCATTTGAATCTACTGTACTTGCTCGACTTTTTAGGTATGTCTTACTTGACGCAGTCCTGATGTGAGTGGGGCTCAGAAGTTTCACTGTGTGTTTTAGGCAAGGACAATTTATTGATGGAGAAATAAGATTTCAACATTTCGGTTTGTTTGCTAGATCTAATGTCATAAAATAAATGATTCCTTTCTGTGGGAAAGGGATTTTCCCCCAGTTTATCTTCTCTTCCCCATTCCCCCTCTTCTTGGCCCCCGTCCTGCCGTATGAAAGGACCTCTCTGAAACAATGCTGATTTATATGTGAATCCATGTAGGGAATACAAATCTGACTTCATGAGTCAGAAAACAGGTAAGGACATGCATTTATTAAATCAGAATGCTGCTGGGAATGTCATAGGTCTCTTCTCACCCGTTTCAAACAACTATTTAGCTTCTAATTAGATTAAGTATCTGATTAAACTGAGAAAAAAATGGACAGACAGAATTCAAAAGAGCTCGGATTGCTCCAGCTGTAGCACTGTCACCTGAACCTAGTCCATGGTATTTAATGCTCCTGTGGGATTTGTTCACCAGAAGTAGATGGGTGAGGTGGTGCATTGAAAGTTTCCTATTACTGCTTCATTTTCTAAATACCTATTTTTACATTTTAACATATAGCTCCATCCGCCCTCCCAGACGCAAGTGGGACAAGCAGCCTCACAACCCAATCTCCTGCATTTGGCTCACAGTCAAGCATCTATGTCTCAAAGCCCAGTGCGTCAGGCTTCCTCTTCTTCCTCCTCATCCTCCTCCTCTTCAGCTTTGAGTGTTGGCCAGTTAGTCAGCAGTAAGTATTGCTCCCTGGCTCTCCTTAATTCTCCCCTCTGTTTGTCCTCCTCACTGCTGAGTTTCCTGATCTGCTTTCCCTCTTTTTTTTTCCATATAGTAGATTGTATATTGCTAAGATTGACTCTTATCAGTAGGAACTGCTAAGTGCTGTCATGGATGGGGCTGAAGGTAAACATGCCTTGAGAAATTGTAATCAATGCTAAAAATGGTCATAAAAATGGTAGCAGCCATTAAATGACTTATGAGGGCAATTCTTTTAACTAAAATGTAGTTTATGTTCTTTGGAAATGAGAAGTTTTTGAACCAGTCAATGTGATGAGTTATATTGCTCAGAATTTGATGGGCAGACAGATCCTCCTGCTTTTGCTTAGGCTGCTTGTTTGTTACTGTTCGTTTGGTTAGTTAGTGTAGCAAACCATTTTACAAACCCTACCACTACACAAATCTAGAGCAGGAGACCTTTCTTGCCAGGAAACGCTTGCACAATTTGAACAAGAAAGAACTGTGATGTGGGAGAGCAGAGAAGCACGCTGCAGTGAAATAACAGAGTTTCAGTGTGAGGACTGTAACAGCTGACCTCCTGAACATCCCTGTCTTCCAGATCACACAGTTCAGTCTTTGCTATTACCTTATCAGCATTAAGTTTGGTCTTCACACAGCAAAAACAACAGGTTAAAAGTATAGAGAAGAACTATTAACAGTTTTTGCACATCTGCAGAAATCTGAGTGTATTGGGTCACCTTGTTCAAAGATACTCCATGTATATATTTCAAGCAAACAAACATTATAGCTCATGTCGTACTGGTAATGTAAAATATATGACTGATACAAGCTTATGAAGGGCTTGGAGAAACTGTCATGCGAAGGAAGATGTGAAAAAATCTTGGTTAGATTATTTCAGAGATTGTTTACATGGGGAAATTACTAGCAGAGCTGTAGCGGTAAAATTATGCTGGTATAACTCCCAGTGTGAATACTTTTATTCTGGAATAAAAATATCCGCATTGGTAGCTGTAAGTACATAAAATATATAGATATAATTATAGTGATATAAATATACTGCTATAGCTCTGTCAGTAAATTTTCTCATGTAGACAAGCTTGTAGGAAGAAGACAAATAAGAAGCTTCATGTTAAAAATACATAAAGTTACCCTTTGTCTATGTGGGAAAATTGACTAAAATAGCTAGTGCAGAATAAGTTACTTTTCAATGGCTAGTCCAGAATAGCCTCCCTTGTGGGCATTCTTATTAAAAGAATATTCTAGAATAACTGTTGAGGGGTACTCTACCCCACAATAGTTATTCCAGTCGATTTCCCCATGTGGATAAGCACACTCTACAATAAAAGCAACATGTAAGAAGCCCTTTCAAGTTTACAAGGTAAATCCATCAAAAGTTAGGAGATGCTAGAAATATAGTTGCTGTTCAACTGTATGCAGTTCCTCTCAGAACATGTATTTTATTATAACAATATACGTTGTGATTAAAATCATGCAGTCACAATTATTTTCTCATCCTCTTTTCAGTACATTCCCAATGGAATTTTTTCAGGGATGCTCAATGACTAAAACAATAGGCGGGCTGTTGGCCCAGGGTTTGTTCTCTACCTGATTCACTAAACTGTTTCCCAGTTTGCATAACGTTTGAGGTAGGGAACGGCAGAAGGCTGAAGGATGGTCTTGCTTCAGGCAGCAGAGGGCTGAGGAACTGTAGCTTTCTGTCCACCACATAATTCCAGTGCAACAGCAGGGAAGTCACTTAAAACAGATTTTTCACAAGTGCTCCCTCAATATCCAGCTTGAGACTCTGGACTTTAATTTACAGAAGAGTCTGGTACTCACAGTTACAATTTTAAGTGCACTTTCACTGTGGAACTGTATAAAGAACCATCTAAAGCCACAGTCTAAAAAATCATCTCCTACTTGACCTAGACTGGGCACCCAAAAATGCTTTTTCCCTTGATATCTGTCCACTTCTCAGTGAATGAGAAGGTGAAGACACTCATCTTGTAGAAACACAAGAAAATAAATTAAGATTTAAAAAAACAGAAGAGCTCAAGAGGAAATTAATAACTATGTCTTTGGTGAAGATCCTTCATAGAGGTCTGGGGCCACACACTGAACAAGTAAAAAGGCAATACATCAATCCGTTCTGCCGTAGTGAGGAATTTGTCCTGTGCACTGGATGAGGCAGCGGTCTGGGGAAAAAGAGCTGGTAATCTGGGGCCCAAAGACTATGCTCCACTGCATTGTGGGCTACTGTAACGCCAGCATTTTGTAGCTTCTAAGTGTTTATTTGTGCAACTCTAAGGATGTTCTGTTAGCTTCATTTTTTGCTTGGATAAACTTCGATGTTGTTACAAAAGCAGAATAGTAATGTCAGTCAGTCATATGGTGAGATAATGTTTATATTCATAGTTGGAAAGATGAGATCTTCCGTCAGTTGAATGGATGGAGAAGCTGATAGGTCGTGTTATCATCTTGTTAGTCCTGCTCATGGATTTGACTGAGAGCAGAGGAGTATAAGGCACAGGAATATTGATCTGGGGAAGAGGCGGAGATACACTCATGAACATAGACTTTCTACTTGTTCCTCTCAGGCTTGACTGCTTCCACCACTTGTCCTGCTCCAGTCCCATTACCTCCTTGCGCTTTTCTCCACACAATCTGCACTCTCTTTGCCTCTGTGCTCCTCTTGCCTTCTCCCTGCAGTCCTTTCTCCACAGTCCATCATTTCTCAACTCCTCGTCCCATTTCATTTCCCCTCCAGCTCCCAGTCAGTCTCTGTTCCACGACCATAACTGTGTCCCTTTCACCAGCCTTTTTGTTAGGTAATTTCTGTCCTCCTCTACCTTGTTTTATCACTAGTATTCCCTGTTTTCTTTCCACTACCACAGTGATTACTACTTTCTGCAGAGTCAGGCCCTCTCTCCCTCCACTCCAAACTCAAATCCCTACTCCTTAATAGTCTTCAGGGATTTTTTCCTTTCCATCATTTCTTTTTTTTCAGACTCAGGGTTAGTTTTTGCACCCCTCTGCATCCAGATCATTCAGATGCCACTCCCACCCTTCCTGGAAGCCATCAGAGGAGTGTGGAAATTGATCACTACGAAGAGAGGACAGTCAATCTCTCTGTCTTTGCTGCCATCCTGGCCCAAAGCAGGCCAGAGCCACAACCATGGGGGGTGAGGGCGTGTTTCTTCTCCATCTACTTCAGCCTTAGGCTCGAGCATTCTCAGTACATAGAAAATCTTAAAGAAAACTCCACACAGAATCCTAGAAAATCTCTACTGAGTAGATACGAGCTTTGGAGGCTCACCTGCTTGGACATGTTGAAGACAGATTTTTACTTAGGATGGCAAGAAGCCAATTACTGACATAACAGCTATCTCCCTGACACCTATCAAGGCCATGCTTCAAGTTGTAGGGAAACTGAAACTTCTTAAAGAAAATAGGTTATTACTTTTTTTTTTTTTTTTTTTTTTTTTTTT
>Ga0065711_1028473_pt1 | contig 41013 bp, 18 predicted proteins | sample Hoacrofraction12_FD_59098 | JGI IMG/M metagenome (GOLD analysis project Ga0065711, IMG submission 59098) | Hoatzin crop microbial communities from Cojedes, Venezuela - Epithelial fraction 12 v2 (version 2) | ecosystem: Host-associated > Birds > Digestive system > Esophagus > Crop | place...
AGGTAGACAACATCCACGGCTCTCCCTTCATCTACCCAGCCAGTCATGCCATCGTAGAAAGCTATCAGATTGGTCAGGCATGATTTCCCCTTGGTGAATCCATGCTGACTGCTCCTGATAACCTTCTTTTCCTATACTTGCTTGATGATGACCTCCAGGATAAGCTGCTCCATCACCTTTCCCGGGATGGAGGTGAGGCTGACTGGCCTGTAGTTCTCTGTAGCTCCCTGAAGCACTGTCTGTCAAAGGCTGTGTTGGTTGAGGACTGCCTGATCTCCTTTTGTGTAAAAAGGAGTGTATCTTTGCTGAAGTCAGCAGGCTGATTGTTGATTTCTGTGGCTTGAAGTGGTCACTCTTCTTTTGAAGAATTTCATGTTCTAGAAGAGACCGTTATGGACCTTTGAAGGATTCTGCTACCGGTTTGTTGTTTTTTTTTTTTCTCCTTCTTCCCCTGATGTAGACACATTTTACAGCTAAGATCTCATTTTTGGCAATGCCTATGGATCTTTTGACAAGACTTAGTGGAACTGTTGCTTAATTCAGTGGCTTGTAGCACAGCCTGCCCAGACTAGCCATGCTGTGTACTGATACCTGCAGTTGCCCTAAGTAATTACAGTATTGCTGACCTTTGGGTATATGTACAACAGGGACTGTGTAACCCCTTGAACAAGTGCTATCTTCTTTAGACCCACAACACTTCAGAGGTAATGTCTGCTAGAAGTAAGCTTAGTCCAAATGGTATCTGACATACTATAATCAGCATTTCGCTCTAAAATGTAATACAGAAGGGAGTTCCATGGTGGTTGATATGTAGAAAGTCTTAGAATCAGTTGTGGATTAGACACTTTTTCTGAGATCCTTTCATAAGTGTGCTTTGAACTTGCACTATTTAATCGAAAACGTCAGTGGTAAGGCTGTTCGGAAGTAGTAACAACCGTACTCCTCATTAGTCATAAAGACAGACTTAGATTTCAGTCAAACTGATGAGTAGAAATTTTGTTTGGAATATCAAAGTAGTGACAATGTAGAATTTTTGTCACAGCAATGGGTGATTTTTTTTTTCTCTCTTTAGTGAGCCTTGTGGCTAATGATACAACTTAGATGATGGTTCCTGCACAAAGACAAAAAGGCTGTAATTCTGCCAAATGAGAAGCTACATGATTCATTACAAGGACCTTTAATTTGCCTTATTAAATTTTTAGGAGTAATTTGTGAAATCTATTAAGCATGGTAGTCTTGCTGAAAACCTAGTGGGATCTCAAAATCGCCAAAATTCTCAGAATTATTTTTGAGATGAGTGCTATCCTGTGCTAAAAATATGTTGCACGACTGCAATCATTTTGTAGCTGGATTCACTCCATCACACAAGCTCTTTATCTGAAATTGCTATAAGCCATAACATAAAGCTTTTTACTTGCACACATCTAATTGAGGGAATATTTATTTGGTGCATATTAAATTCAAACTGGCCTACTTCTGAAGGAATATTTATTACTTTAAATCTCAGTACTTTGAAGAGAGAAGTTTTAGAACAACTCTTATGACAAAGTTAATTAGAAACTTGTATTTTACTTCCTGTAATATTTGAAAGGAAGTAGAGTAATGTTTGACAGATAGATATAATAAATCATGATTTGTTGACAAAATTAAACTGTAAATGAGTATTTAACTTTTATTGGGTACATTTTAAAACAGCTTACAAGATACGCATGGAAATTCAGACAAATCTGGTGTGTTATAGCTTAAAGCGTATAATGCAGCAATGTCTATTCTGGCTTTTAAAGCTTGAGCATGCATTACAGATATGCTGTAAAAGGGGGGCATGTTCCTTGCTGTTGGCTTGGGGAAGCAGGGTGGCTAGCAATCCCAGTGTCTTTTTATAAACTCTTGTTTTTTATGTATATGGAATGATGTTGAGAACCAAACTGTCAAGAACCAAAGCTATGTCTTACATATTTATTAAACACAAACCAACCTGTTAGCTCTCACTATGGCCATAAAGCTGTGCTTGTGATTTTGAGCAGATGCTGTAGCACAATACCCGGCACCTTCCACTGGGGTCTCGCCAGCTCACTGCAATCACAACCACTGGTCTCTCCTGAAACCCCTCTGAAGCTGTACTGTGTGTGTGTTTTGAGAGGAAGCCATCTTCCAGTAAACTGTGCTCTCTTGCTGATGATTAAGATCAAACTTATGTGCTAGAAATCAGCAGTAATGAACAGCAATTACTGGGCTGAGGCAGTTGTAGTTACATGCAGCAGATGTTTAAAAATAGGTGAGGGAAGTAATTCATTGATGGTCACATTATACGGCGAAAACTTTGTTGCATGTCTGGTGCATCTGCGTAGTCACGTTGTAGTGAGCTACTTGTGCTTTAGACAGGGTTATGCTTAGGACTGAGAGCTATTTGCTCTGTGATTACGGCTCCCCTCCACCCAGCTAAGAGCTTTTAGCCTGAAGGGTACTAAACACCAAACAGTGTACTTGGGATGTTACACATTCACAGCAGGATGGGCTTCGGTGAAGGTTTGGTGCAGCTCATGTGGGGAGTTGTGTTTCAGATAGATCACTTGTTAATGTTTTCCCTAACTTATTTTGCTTGTCATGTCCCTAAAATTGGCTAAAGTCTAAAATAAGTTCTTTGCTTCTCTAGGAGTTTCTAAAGAAAAATTTTTTTCACTGATCTGGACAGAGCTCAGACTTCAGTGTGAAGACTCAGAGGTTTCTACTTTATCTAGGCACGTATAGGCATATGTGTGCAACTGTATCTATTTTTCCAAGAAGACTCTGTTCGTACTCTGCATTTCTGTGATGTGTGCATGATGTCTGAGGTGTTGTGTAAAGTCCAAGCAAGTTAGATACACAGTATTGCCCAACAACTTGAAATTGGATGTTATATCTTTGAGTCTGCCCAGGTGCAGCTGAGAAAATAACAATACTCTCAGCTCATTTTGTTCAAAATTATGTGAAAGGTATTTCGTATTATTTAGAAGTACAAAAGCAAAGACAAATCTTGACCCACTTATGAACTAACACAGGCCTTGGAAAAGAAGACCTTGAGACAGTATCTATCTACTTAGACCATCCAAAGCCTTGACCTTCTGTTAGAGTTCTAGAGTGTCTGGTAGAGGTGCAGCTTATGCTCTGAATACCTCCTAAATTATTAAGAGGTCATTAATATATGTTGGAAGTATTTGAGACTGATTTTAAATATAAATGCAACAATTCAAAATGTAGTAGGAAATAGGACACGAAACCAGAGCGAAGGTTATAGCGTATGAAAGGCAGTTTGGGGAGGAAGGGGTGCAACAAAAAACCACTGGGAAAACTGGGCATGTGGGAGAGACTGTAGCAGTTTTTGTGCAAGACTATTTAGACTTTGTTATTGAGATTTCTTGTATATAATTCGACCTCAGAATATTATGGAAAAGGACCAGTAACATGGCTTATTGATATCTGCAGGTGGAGAGAATAACTGAAGGTAGCCAGAGAAATGCTAGTGACTCAGCCTAAGCTATTAAGTGAATCAAGAGTCATTCTCTGAATATTGCTAATATTGCTAATATTGCTAATATTAATTGCTGAATAATCTAATATCAGTATTAGATTTTTGGTACAGGTTTTTGTATAGTTTTCCAGAACAGGGGATGGATATCTCTTTTAAGTAAATACTTGCCATTAGCTAGATGGGAAGCAAACACGGGAAGAGTAGGCCTACTGTGAAAGTATAGAAATAACATCTGGTTGCCAGGCTTAAGCAAAAAGCCCCACTGATTTTCTTAAGAAAGTTAGAGACTTCAGATGCTGAATGCACGGAGTTCACTGACCTTGTACTTTAACTACTTACTATCTTTAGCCCTATCAGTAGTTACAGCCTACTGCCCTCCAGGTGCTTATTTTTTCAAAGAAGAAATTGTCCTCAGCTCTTGTTGCATCCTGCCTGTTAAGGAGTCTTGTTTTCACTTTACTGGAACATGACCAGATTTTTGTATGACTGGGTCCTTAGAAGTCCAAAGTTTTGTTAAAAGAAACCAATAGTGAAAACATTTCTCTTGATTCCAGATGAAAACCTGCCACTGCTAGAGAGAGTATGGGACTCACAAATGTAGACGTATTCCTGGAGCACTGTGAAACGTAATGTGATTGGGAATCTGCAGTCATTCACGTGGGAACTGTTGAATATTCTGCCAACGGCGGCTTGTTGGGATTTTTTTGTTTCCTTCTGTTTCATTTACTCATTAGCAGGTCTGCTCAGGGCATGGTTCAGTCATCCCTTGAGAAAATTTGGAGTTTAAAAAAAAAGTGAGTACAATGGCTTGCTTCTCATGGAGCAGCTCTGTTTCTCAAGGTGACTTCAGGCAGAGACTGAGAGTGTGTTCGCACGCAGATGTGAATTCATGCTCTGCTTCAAGCAGATTTGGCTACACTCTGAGCTGTAACAGGTAGCTGTGATCATGCAGTTAACGCAGTAAATTATTGGCCAAAGTGAGTAAGTCCAATTTTGCCAGCGTGGCTGGATAGACTCTGGTCCAGGCAAGCTTGCATCTGCCTGCAAAAGACTATGGGAACAACCTGTGGGGAAGAGCAGACTTCCCTGCTGCTTCTTCATCTCCCTTTCTGAGAACTACTGCCTGTACTGAGCGTTGCATGACAAAACCCAGCAACAGCACAGCAGGTCTTCCCAGGACTGCGCACTTGTTTGCACAAAGAGAAGAAGAGCTTGGAAGGCTGCATACTGGTACCTCTTAAGATTCAGCGGCAGTCTGCGCTTGGAACAGGCAGGTTCTGAGATCTTGACTCTCCTAGGAGTATATGGTACTCCAGAAATCTTGCTGTGTTCAGTGGGATTATTTGTGATGCAAGGTAGTATGTAACACAAGGAAGGGACATCGCAATCTGTCTCTCTAAATTAGCAATCTGTTACAAAGATCAAATTTAAATTAAGGTCAGATTTCCATTCTCCCATGCACGTATTTGGCTGACATGCAAGTCAACAACAGTTCTGTGTGCGACTCAAGATGCAATTTGGCCCTAAATTAATTTCATTAGTAAAATTGAAACTCAAACATGGTGTGAATGAGACATCTGTTAGTCTGCTGATTCATGTCTAAAGAGAAATGTCATAAGGATTTTTAGAATGCGATGCTGCATATGAGGCAGCTGCACTGACGTTGCAGATCAGTCTGTTTGAAATGAAGTCTTAAACAATAAACCCTTCTGTGATTCTTTTTGTTGTGAATGTATGTCTTTGAAAATGCACAAAAATTAACGTGTAACAGTGTAAAAGACATAGGAATGCAATGAAAGAAGCATGGAAGCTTCCCATTAGTGCTGACCTGTCAAGCTTGGGTAAATTGTCACTGTCCTCTTAACTACCTTTAAATCATCTTGGTGCTTCCCCCCCCGCCCTCCCCGGAGGACTTTCGTTAGGTGTTAGCACACAGTGGTAAACAAGTCATGTACCTGGGAAATACAAGCTTTGAATGACAGTCTGTTACCCTCTTGTCTGAGCTGGCATTTCATCTGCCTTTTCCACTTAATTTCATTGGATGTATTTTGCATTGGTGCTTTTTTTGTGTTGGAAATGCGTTTGCTGCTATTGAATACTCACATAATCACAAACCTTCACTAATGGTGACAAAATGTTATTTATTTATGTTTATTTGTTTTTTATTGGCTTTTATAGCATCTGTTTCCTTTGGCATGTGAGCTTCCCTGCTACTAAAACTGGGATTTCAGGAACACGAGCTGGAACTGCACTGGGCTTGCACTTGAAAATCCTTTTAATTTTTTTGGTGGGAGCCTGGGTATGCAGGGGTGGCCAGGTAGGTAAGGGTAGGTAGCATCCCTCTTCCGGTGAGAAGTAAGCACTAGGAACGTAAGAATATCAGAGCAATAACAATCCTGTTTTCATGCAAATTTCGCAGGAGTAAGAGAGGCATATTGTAGATGACACATTAACAGGCTTGTCTTTAAATAGAATGTTTTTTCAAAATCTTCCTTGGGGCTCCAGTGACTGTTCGATGCAACGTTAATGAATGCCTTCTCCTGATAGAGTAACAAGAATTTGGAGACTGAAAGAGATACTAAACTTGCCTCCTGCCAGATTTTGCGTATATTTGTTTTTCTTCTAAATGTATACCTGGATTCAGGTCTTGTTGTCTCATAGCAAGGGAAAATCCACCCTTGTGTCTGCAGTGCCAGTGACCCCTTGTAGAATGAAGTCTTCTACTGTGTAAATTTGAGAGATTGTGAGTATCCAGAGCACTAAGTGTGGCTGCTTCCAATCATCTGAATACAGGAGTACTGGAGTACGGCAGCTGGAGTGTTGTGGGTATGTGGAGTGTCTTCTGAACATGGATCTGCTGATGGAAAGATAATAAAGAGCCTGTACATTAATGCAGGCCCTAGAACCCACCAGTGCTGTCCACTGGATCAGGTCTGCTTCATCATGCAGAAGCCTCGTAGCTGCCTGAGAGTCCATGGGACAGTGAACAGCTGCACCACAAAGCAACGAAAGAAGGGAAAAGCAAATGCAAAATATAGTTTGGCTTTACTTTGAAGAGTGAAGTGTATTTCTACTCCTCCTTGTCCCCAAAGGAAGTTGCCCTGCTCCCTCATATCACTTCGTAAGTCAAATAATTTAGCTCTGGTTTTCAAAATATTTTACTATATGACTGCTCATATTTCTTGTCCTCTTTGTCTTTGCTCTCTTTTTATACCTGTTGTCAAAATTAGGAGCTTTGGAGGGTGTGTGTCTTCTTACTCAAAAGGGCCCTGTAAATCAGTTTGGATGCTAAAACTCCACCTTTTGATAATCTCTTATTCCTTCTGCATTGTCGTTACAGCACCCTGTTGTACGTATGGGCTCTGGTCAAATTGTGGAAAGGCTGTATAGAACAGCATTTTAGCTTCTGCAGATTTCACTGGTTGTGATGATTTGGCACAGCTTCCATCTGGGTTATGCATGATTTCCAGGTCTCTCTAGGTCAGAACGACAAGAGATGTTTTGTATTTTGACAGGTGTCTGTTTGATTTTTTTAAAATTTTTTTTATTTAATTTACTTATTGGTATGAAGTCATCAACTTGTCTGGACGAAGGTGGTGCACATCCATAGAAAATCTAAATTGCTATAGTAGCGTTCCAGGGACATAAAGTATTTCAAGCCTACCAAATGTGTCTTCTGCTCTTCCAGGTTAGGTCTCTTGGTAGTTACTTTCCACTGAAGCTGTTCTACTCTTCTTAATTTAAATACTCGTTTTTGCAGAACCTGGAATTTGAGTTCTTTCCTCTTCCCCATTTTCTGCCTCTGGCATATTCTCTAAGTACCAGACAATTGAGCCTTTCTCTGATCCAATGAATATTTAAATATTTTATACAAATATTTGCTATATATTAATTGAGAACAAGTGAGCAAACAAGAATAACTCCATATGCTAATGCTTACTACAGGTTACTGGTAGTTGAGAAACAGGATGATGCTAAAGCTCCAGCACATAATTTGCGAGTTCTTGTTGGGCAGAATGAGTAGCTTTGATGTAACGACCTGCCCTTAGAATACTCTGTAGCTCAGAGTAAGGGCACTTGGTGAGTAGGAGATCCAGATACACCAGGAAGGAGGTTTAAACCTGCTAGTCTCCAGGTGAATGTTGTAACTGATTATTTAAATGTGAGTTAAGTTCATGCATAACTGTTGTTTCTTAAAACTGCATTTTTGTTTTTAATTCTTCGAGGGAGGAGGAAGATGACTTTAGTACTGAAATGGACAATTTTGGACCTCATCAGCTTGTGCTACAAGTCACCTGTACTTCTAAGCCCTTCCTTAGTTCTACATAAGCCTGGAAGAGCAGGGAAGTGCTAATGCAAAAGCCTGTAAGATTGAAATGCTTCTATATACTCCAAGCACTACTTCTTAAGAACTCAAAAATTAGAATGCACCATATATGATAATTTAAATGATATTGCTTAGTTCATGACTTGATGTCTCTGATATGCTGGAAGAACCTGTACAGAGTCAAATGCCATTGTAGCCATTAATTTCTGTGCCGTAACCTCTTTCTTTCTCAAGTATAAGTAGTAAAGAGGGAAATAAAAGAAATTAGATTGACAAGGAGTCACTAATCTTTTTCTGTTGTTTTATGTTTTTAGCTGATGCAAAAGGAATAATAAATTAATGTTACTGTTTTATGTTCTAGTATTTGTGTTTAAACGCCAGTGTCTTGTCAAGCATCCACTTCTGGCTAATACTGAACTGTTAACTTAGAGTGAACAAAAAGACTTGTGAGAAAAAAGTAATGGAGCAAAGTTTCTATATGTGTGGGATTTTGTTTCACTTGGTTCTTTGTTTGCTTGGTTTATAAAGCCCCAAGACACCAGACAAAAGCGAGTGCATGGCAATGTACACTGCAGTAGGCCACAGGGCTCTTTGTCCTGTGAAGTATCTTTGTTATGTAAGAAAATTGCTTGTCTTTGTTGCCAATCATAATTATTCTTTATTGGACAATAGGGTAGAGTCTTCTAATATTCTTCACTAGTCTTGGACTTTCAGGATTGAAACCTGTTATCTTACTGTCTATTAATTATTGTGTTAATGGTAGTGAATGTATTTGTTTCTCAGCAAAAAAGCACGTACCTCCATGAACAGGCAGGTCTGGCAATCATCTCCCTAGCAAAGCTGCAGGAAACAATAAAACATACCAGTAAGCATATTAATCTTTCTGCATACCTTTGAATTGAAATCAGTGGCTCAGGCTCATCAATCACTGAAAGAAGGTGCTCATACAATGTGTATATCTTCTGTTAGGTCAAAAAGACTTGAGGAAAATTTTTTCTTTTGAAGACCATCTATTTACCTTGGCTGAAACTAACAGTAGTTCTGAATTGTTTTGCCAAGGTGGGAATGGGAAACAACAGACACAAGAAACTGCTCCCAAAAGACATCTCTAATTCAGTACATTTAGTGAAGCTGGAAGAGATGTCAGAGCTGGCAAGTTTTGAAACATTGCCTTTTGAAGTTTAACTAAGCATTTTCTTTTAAAGCTAACTATTTCCCAGTCCCGAGTTAAACCTTGCCTTCAGCCAAAACCCGAATTCCAATAACACACTTGCACAGAGTGGAAGCAGCTGCCATGGTGAAGGAGTGGGGATTTTGTCCTTTATTTTCTCCTCTGACCATCCGCCAGAAAAGTAACCCAGGACACTGATTGTATCTTACCACTTCAGCTCACCCGTTAAGACTATCCAATAAGTACTCATTTGTTTTTATAAACCATGGTAGTTCTTCAGAGGATAATCAGCAGGGCTCCCCCATGCAAGTGGGAAGCATTGGATTTCTGTTCTCAGCTCTTTTTCTGGATCCCTCATAGAGTTACTTGAACTTAATGAGTTTATTAAAGGGAGCTTAGTCAAGAACTTTTGCATATCTGTAAAGGTGGAGTGACTTAGATTCAGGTGCTAGAGCTTCTTCATTTGAATAAAAAATAATGAAGAACTCTTCCTTTTTTTTTTTTATTAGATTAACAGAAGTCTGAAGAATTTTTAGGACAGTGGTTGTAGGAAAACTTGTTTGGCACAGTACTAGTAAGTGTGAAGAACAGCTCACTGAGACTGCTTTTGAATGTCTCTAGCACTCATACAACAGATGAGTATTACAGAAACAGTTTTCAGGTAATATATTAATATATGCAGCAGTATATGATGTAATCTCACAAATTGATTAAGTGGCTCAGCAAATAAGAAAGCTGAACTTTCTCATCTCTGGTAAAAGCCTTGACGCTTGTCAGTGTGGGAACTGGGCTATGAAAGGTCTAGGGATACAGAGCAAGACTTAAGGTATCGCACACTGCAGTTCAGTCTTGTCCCAGTTTTGTATTAATATTTGAGTCTGGTGCATGAGAAACAGCTTTCTGGAGTCAGCAGTGAGTTGTGGTGCTCCCAGGTTTGACTCATAGGTTTTTGAATTTGTGCCATACAGTTTTGAGTGATCTCCCTCAGACAGCAGAAACCACATGTTTCGATGCTTTGGAGGTTAGTACACTTCAACTGGTGGGAAAGCTGGTTGCCACCAAGCTCTGGTCACCTGGAAGGGGAGGGCACAGGCTTAGCTGGTTGGAGCGAAGCCTCTGCAGGGCCCGTGGCACAGCCAGCTCTGAGGACAGGGCTGCTTCCAGCTGCTTGTTTCTCCCTGAGCCAGGAGCTTTAGCAGGTTTGTGCTGCTGGTTAGAATTAGCCCAGAAAACTGGGACACTGAGGGGGCTTTTTGAAGAGAATTTAAACATATTTCCGAGTTTGAAGCCAAGTGTTTGCTGGAGCAATTACATAGCGTACACTCCGCAGATAGTCTGTGTACAGCTTATGGCTGATCCTCTCACCAAACTGGAGGAAGAAAGCCGCAGCGCCTTGGTACAGCAGGGAGCAGAGTTTATTACCCAGTAGGTGCAGTTTAAAAGATCTGAGGGATAGATGACAGACATGAGGAGAACTTATGTCCAAGTAGGGTCAGTTATATTTAGATGCCCTGGTATATTTGTGTTTTGAAATGGCTTTTTGAGAAATAGCACTTCAAAGGATGACCAAAGCCTAGCCAGACAACATACTGTTTGATTTTTACATCAGACCTTTAAGGCAGGATAATATTCGCTCCAGGGGGAAAGAATGACTGAATAAACATGTAGAAACTTAAAGGTACTGAGGTTTTGAGTAACCGGTGTGCAGTGTCCAGTGACGTCTACTGAAATTTTATTGAACAGCTCTGTAAATTTAGTCAGAATGGAATTTAACCTACATGGTAATTATGGAGCTGAGGTTTTTGCGGAGGCAGTCACCTCTGACAGGTTTGTACCAAAGTTCGTTGAGGCTGGGGTGGCTTGGTGGTGTGGGTGGTTTTTTTTTTAATTATTGACTGGTGACTCTGCCCTTTCTAATTCATCAGCTGTTGAATCTTAACCTCCAGTGAATACTGCCAAATGTTTTCAGCAAGTCCTTCAAGTTCTTACTTTCTGCCCTGCTTTGATGACCTAAACTGAGCACTTACATGACTGTGTGGTTGGTCCTTGGTTCCTGCTCCCTTCTGGCATCCTCACTTGTTACCCTTCCTTTTAATGTAGAGTAACAGCTCCTTGGGAGGGCACCGGAGTGTGTCTGCTGCCATGCAAAACGGAGCCTGGTGGATTTCTGGTCATGAGCAGGGCCTGCGTGCTTGGATTTTTAAGAATGTGTTTTATTCACTGAGGAAATAACAAGTAGGAAAAAACTCATGGAACAAAAACAAGTGGTAAAGTGTTAGAAAAATACTGCTAGGAGAGAAAATGTATGATCCTTCTGTCTTTTTCCTGCCAATTTAATATTTCAATATGGACAGTTTGGGGTTGTGTTGTGTGTGGCCCCCCCCCCGAATTGTTGTCAGTTCTATAATGAAGCATTAATTTTTAATGGTGTTTTTTTGTTTGCTGTTTCATTTTCATGTAGGGTTTGCCCCTTTTCTTTCTTTTCCTTTTTAATTCATGTATGACCTAAGTTAGGTTGTGTGGGACTCTCAGATTTGAAGAACCTTCCCCTCCCCTCTCACCACCCTGGTACATCCTTATTTGCTGCCTTGGGTCTCTGGCATAGTAAAAGCCATTGCTGTTGGCTTTGTTGCTCTCCTCTTGTCTGTCCCATTAGTAGTCCCGCAACTGCCTCTCTGTCAGTTTGAGAAAACTGGTGTAACAGCAGCCAGCACTAAGTGAAAACTGGTGTAACAGCACTAAGTGAAGCTTTCTATCCTTTCTAGTATAAGCTACCAGTAGGGTTTTGACACATTTCTATTCTCCCTGCACCCTCCCTATGTCCAGCTAATTTTCTGCTGGTTCCATGTTCAGTTTTACTTTAACACATGTGGCTGCTGCTGCTTCTTTGTAAGCCGTGGAGACAAGTTTGGGCCATCCTTGGTGCCCAAATTGTTGCATGTTCACCTGGGAAGTCCCCAGTGTGGTGTTTATGATGCTACACAGCGCTTTTCCTGTGTGTCAGTGCAGAACGATTCATCGTGGATGGAACAGGACAGAGGGACGTGCAGGAGGCTGATTCAGGGTTTAATGACCTACAGTGGTTTGACGCCTCTATTGGTTGTGCCGGTTCTTGTGATACTTAATCAGAAACCTACAGTTCTGCTTCCCTGAGAGCCCTAGTTCCTGGAGACATGGGATTATATGTGAAGCCTGTCTGGTTTTTTTTGTATTTGTGTGCAAGTTCTTTGCCTTTTAGTAGAAATAGATCCCTTCGTCCTTAGAGCTTTAGAGAAAAGCTTAAAAAATATCACCCAGTAAGGTTCAAAACTTGAAGGGGAAATTTATTATTTCTGTATTAAAACACACAGCAAGAAGAAATCCACTTGTGACTGTTTTAAGTTGTGTTTGTGAAAGGTCGGAGCTGTAGTGTACACTGTGAGGTAAGCATGGAGCAGACCCTGTGGATTTGTATTTTCTTGTATTGTTTTACCCTCCTTCCAAAAAGGGAAAGGAGAGGGGAGAAATAACAAAGAAACCTTTGAGGTGAAGTGTTGTTGAGGGGGGGTACTGTACACATCTTAACAAAACAAATTCCTCTGCACGTAGCTGCTGCTCCTCTTTTTGTTTTAAAGTAGCTTTAAAATCATGAGCTAGATAGTGAGGAGGGTGGAATCTTTGCCTGCTTGTAGCTTAGAAATGAATATTTAGTCATGTAGAAAGGGTGTGTGAAAGCAGATTCTCTTTCCAAAGATGATTGTCATAGTAGCTTAAATTGTCTGCCAAGCATCATAATACAGTTCTTCTACTGTAGGAAAACAAAAGCAAAAGATAAGCTTAATTCACTGAAACAAAAAGAGAACAAAAGGGGAAAAACATCAGAACAGCAGAGTCTCATTGATGACAAGGGAGCACAGCGATTTCCATGCAAGTAACAGCTTGAAAGGGGCTTCTAAAATAAGGTGAATACACTGAACAGATTCAGAGGTGTTTCCCTTCCACAACAGGGCTCAAACACTGGTAACAAGCATGGGAAGACAGTTTTGTGGTCTCCAGAGCAAATCTGCTCTCCTGTTCTCCAAGGAGGGGCTCTGAAGGCAGCATCTGGGGCCACATACCCATCCAATAGAGTTGTTGGGCAGAAAAGGAAAGAGATGAAGTGAGAAGAATCACTAAGTGATGCAGACATGGCCCGGACCAATTTTTGACCTCTTCATTTCTGGACATCTTTGTTTCTGTGCTGGAAACTGGATCCATTTGCTAGTGTTGCTCTTTGTTTTCAGTTGGTACTAAAGGTGTGACTTAGGCTAAAAGGTGACACAAGAGAAGGTGTCTACGTAAAGCAATGGTTTTAGACCCTATTTTCCTTTCAAGGAGTAAGATGTTTGCCTTTGAGGTAAGCTGTTATTAGGCACTAGCACTGTCAGAAGCCAGAGCTCACTACCAGTCTTAATGTCACATACAGTTTGTCTAGTTCTTGCAGTCTCCAAGACTTTGTATTTTGTTTTCATTTCTTAAATTGCTTATAAATATTCATTATTGGATATGAAATGAATGAGTGAATATCAACCAGGTGAATAGTTCCTGGGACTGTAAGACATACTGTCTGTTGGGATGTAGCAAGCTATCTTAATTTCCAGAAATTCAGCCCTGATCCTGCATACACTTAGACATTTAGGCTTCCTGTGGTGAATATTTGTGTGTCTAGACTTGAACACAGGATGTGAATCTGCGTGTTGCAGTATAATGCTGAAGTATGGAAAGGCTTGCCAGGACCTCACTGCAGTGTTCCATGAAACACCGTGAGCTCCACTTTCCCTGTGAAAATGGGAAAGAATATATTGTATCAAGCCTTAAAAGCAGCTTGACCACACTACTTTTCCTCTTTAAATGTTGTGTTTGTGGTGGGTTTCTTTGTTGCTTTATTTGGAAGTTTGCAAACTACATATAGAAAGAAATGACGAGCAGAATGGCAGATGTGTGACAGGCTCATACTGAGTTTTTCTGCCTGTGCTGTGCCGTGAAGTCAGTGGTGATGCTGCAGATAGGAGGACTGGATAGTTGAACCTCATGTTTAGACTTCTGCAATTAATGTATGCCTTTCCTTGAAAAGGTGCTGCCAACATATGCTCTAGAGCAGTGATAGTAAGCCTGCTGATGCTGCCCTTCTCCGCTGGCTGCATGAAGGACAGAGGTAAAGGGGTGGCACCTTTATATGGTGAGGCAGCGGAGTGAGCTGGGGTGCCCGTGTGCCCCAGGCTGCTTGTGGGAGACTTCTGCAAGCTGCCTGTCTTTGGCCATTTGTCTTTCACCTAAATTTTCAGTGTAACTTCATAACTGACTTACATCTGTACTGCAGTTGTTGTGGCTTGGTAGTACAGATGTATGCCAAGCCAATCTGATTTTTCCTACTGTAAGATAATATCCTTTGTGGATAAAGGAGAAGTGGCTGTTACACACCTTGACTGTAGTGTCTGGCTGTGGAACCACTGCTGGGTGTTGGATGCAAACCTGGCTGGATAATGGTGATGAGAGTTTACTTATCAGTGTTTTATTTTCAGAATCATATGAGATAACGTACTGAGCATGGCTTGGAAAAGGCCTGTACTGGCACCAATTCTGTTCAGTATTTTTGTTTTCATAATTATTCGGATGATGCAGAAGGGAGTGTACTTATTAAGCTTGCAGATGACGTGAAGCTGGGACAGGGTATAAATACATCACATCAATGAATCGCATCCAAATTTTTTTGAAGATTATTTAAGATAAATGTAGGAACAGTCACTTGAGTTTGTGCGGAAGGCTTGCAGAAAAAGATCTGGAGCTGTGGTATGTCACAAGCTGAACATGAGTCAGCAATGCCATTGCTGTGAGAACACTTTTCACAGAAGTCAAAACTCCTTGTGAGAAACGCAGCAGTCATGTTGGCTGCACTGCCTGCCTGCAGGTCACCTGACGTCATCCTGCTGCTTTGCACTCTGAGACCCATGTTAAGTTATTGTGGCTGGTTTGGGGCACTGAGCTTCAAGGGAAAAGGTGGAGTGGCTGAGTGGACTTGACTTGGGGCTGCTTACCCTGAAGAAGGTTGCCAGGAGGTGCTATAATAGGCTTCAAGAGAGAAATCTGTTCTCTGTATTCCTGGTGCAGGAAGCTGAAATTTAATCAAGTGTCAGGTACAAGCAAAAGCCAAATGGGAAGTCTGGGAAGATTTGGGCTAGGTAGTTTGAGAGGCCATGGGGTCTATTTGACAGCCTTGAAGAACAGGCAGGTGAGGTTTATGGTAAGCTTGGTGCCTTTTGGCTGTTTCCTGTGGATTACAGCTGAGGCTACAGCCCTGCGGAATCACTGCCTTTTGGTGAATGAAAGCTACCCATTAGCAGAGCTTGGTGTGGCATGTGCCTCCTCGACAAGAGCACACTAAGCCTACTGCCTTGGGAGCTTAAGGAGTGCTGCTGTGAACGTTGGGCAGACTGAGATGAGGGGTATGTGGTTTATGTGTCTACATCCATGCTGTTGTCCAATCCCAGTACAAACAGTTGTGGTGAAAGACTTCATCAAATCTGTGTGTGTCTCTGCTCCCACTGTTGCGCACATCCGAGGACGTCACCATGAGTCTGTACCTACATGCTGGAGTGTGGAGAATGGTGTACTTGCATCTTTGTGGTTTCTGTGAGGACCAGCTCTTGTCTTGGGATCTTGTTGTGGCTGGGATTGGTGCTACAAAGGTGTAGGAGGGAACTGTTGTCAGCTCCAAGAAAGCGTGCTAAGAGGAGATGCAGGAGTCGATGACCTCCCTGCTCAGGGCTGCCTCTCTGATATGGTGGCAGCACGTGTTAGCTTCTGCTGCTGCCTCCTCATCAGTTGTGTTGGCACCACTTTAGGTGCTATGTGATGTTTATTGGCCCACATAATGACCTGAGTCAATGAAGTGAGCTAAACTAAATGTAACCATTAAAGAAAACTTATTTTGCAGAGGCTTTTTTTGGCTTGTGTGGTTCCCTACTTGAACCTCCCCTCCCCCCACCCCCAGCTGTACCAGCCCAAGTGGGTTTTTGAACAGAGAGAGGAATGAATGGAATGGGAGGGCTTGGAGGATGCCTGAATTTTCACTTGTGCCAGAAAACGCATGTCTTGCTACAGCCCAAAGGCTCCCACACCAGGAACAAATGGCTCAAATACAAGGGCTTTGGAATCTGTCGGCTTCAGGTGTGCCACAGAGACTGTATGCAGCATGCAGGTATATTGTCTGTCAAGTGGCAAACATGTTATTTGTATTCTGTTGCCTATGTAAGCATTAAATTACATGCTGTTATAGTCTGAAGGAAGATACTTAAAGCCATCTAAACTTTAACGGAAACAAGATTTCAATTATTCTTGTAATAAGGATGAAAGTTTGCTAGTTTATCTAGAAGAAGTCCTGTTCTTTAATGAACCTCAGTAATTAGAAATGCACTAGTCTATAACTGAATTTCTAATGAATAATCTATAGATGTAGCAGCTTCTGTCATCTTCCCCCTGTCCTTTATAAAAAGCTCCCAGTCAGCTACATATTTCCCACTGTGCACTCACAGAGCACGTTACTGTCTTGCCATATGGTTGCTTTCCTCCAGCAGTTAACAGGATTGTATGCAAAGGCCCCTGAATCTTTGGGGACTATATATTTGCTTGTGGTCTTGTCAGAACATGCAGCATTTCGATAGGCAATTTCTCACTTTTATGTCCACTGAATAACAAGTTACCCAAAAGATAGCATAGTAACATAATTGTGCAGGACTTAAACACGGCAATTTCATTTATATAATTTTAAAAAACCAAACCAGAGTGGATATATCTTTTCAGGCTTCTTGGGTAATTTTCTAGAACTAGTTTTTATGGCTGGATGCATGTTTCATGGATGCATGTAATCAGTTCCTTGGCAAATGCATTTACCAGGACGTTATTTATAGTCATCTTCCTCTTGCATTATTTAAAAAATATGACCCCAAATAAGTAAACTTGAAGAATTCAACTAACACTTATAGAGAAGTAGTAAGGAAAGGAGGAGAAAAACTATGGAAACAATAGTCAAAGGGCTCTATTTAGAAAAAGGAAAAAGTGATTAAATAGCAGTGTACTGATGTTGCTAATCAGTGTGCCTTTACCCCATTTACACGAGCACTGAAGCATTTGAAGAGTATTTTAGATAATTTCCAGACAGGTTTTTCTTCAGAGATGAAAACTCTAGGCACCTTTTTAGAACAAATTTGGTCTGAATTATCCCTTCTTTTTGCTGCTGAAGCCTACTTGCATGACATTTGAAAGTGGCTATGCCTGATTTCCCCTTCCTTGTACTTGTCATGAGCCATAGCAGAGGCAGTTCTGCACCAAGACCCACAGTGTTCGAAGGGTTGAGCTGCTCTGTGTTGGAGCGTCGCTTCTGCCGTGTCTGTGCTGCTGCAATACCACTTTACTGGGATTTTACTGCTTGTAGGGATGTCCAGGCAGTGACTGACAGGTGAAGCTGACCTAGGCTCAGGGAGAGAAATGTTGTGTTCTTGTGCCTGTGAGCATGGGGTGCTCTTAAGGGAGGAGGAGTTTCAAGGGTGAAAGTATGGCTCAGTTGCTTTAATGGTAATTGAAGAGTCTGGACTAGTTCCTGGGTTTTGGGCAACTCTGAGCTTTTTGCTTCATAACTACTTAGCCTGTAAACTTGGGGAAAGTGGAGTGTGTCCCCTTCTGTAGGTACTACAGTGCCTAGTAAAAAACGACTTTTTTCTGCATGTCTCAGAGATAATATTAAGTATATCTTTTTGGGTGGAGTTTAGTCCTGCCAAAAGAAATGGGGTGCAGGAAAGCTGTATTGCATCTTCTGTGCAGAAGTTTGAACAGCACTGGGGACATAGTGGGTTAACAAAGCTGCCACTCTGAGGAAGTCAGTAGCTATTTTAATGCACCAGTATTACAGTGACTTGAGGGCTTGCTTACCTGCTGAGGAATTCAGGAGGTTGTTCAAACCTGATTTTCTTTCAGTATGTCAGGAAGGGTAGGCAGGGAGAGGATGATGGCAACTAATCCTCTTGTGATGCTGAAGATGATGATGTTACAAAATCTGTTAAGTTTCTGTGGGTCTGCCTGCAAACGACTTAGGGCAAGGGATTACAGAGCTTGTGACAACTATCAGATGGAGAGTGGCAATGGACTGCCACTGCGTCCTTGCCTTAGCGTCTTCTAAGATCACGTCAGCATGTCTGCTTTATGTGCATACCTGGATTCCAGAATACCTACTGAGCATTTTGGGGAAAAGGTCTCCCCATACCTCCAGCTTTGCTCTGAAAGGTCAGTATCTGTATTTTTTCCTCTTCTTCCTTTTTCTTCCCCTCCCTATTTCACCCTGGAATGGAAATACGAGTATGTCACACTCAGCTATGCCCTGTGAACATCAGATAGTTTTGAGCAAATACAAAGGATGCCAGATTCATTTCTGTCTAAAAAACCTGTTGAATTTACATCAGAAAAATTGGCCAGGGGTTTCTGATACAGAAAATGCAGATGTCGCTCTGTTGTTGCTGTTAAAGATGCTTATCTGATCTGACAGTGTTAATGAGTGGGTAACATCGGCTAAGTCTAAAAAGCTATCGCACAGGAACAACCTCTTAAATTTCATGGCCATGGACCCATTTTGCCTTTTTAGCTACCCTGATGAGGAAAGACACACATTTGTTGTAGAGTAACCCAAACAGATTTGGAACAATTGATCAGCTTGTGTCCCTTTCCCATTAGGTTAAGTGTCTTTGGTGAAAATAACAGTGACTGTACTTGGACTGGAAGCAGCTGGAGTGCTGTGGTGCTCCAAGAAAGGTTGATACATTTATAAAAGTATCTGGTACAGGAATATCAAACAACAAATGAGTGAATAGGACCTGTACTAATAAATTTTGGGCTTTTGTATTTGACATGTGAGTAGGTGGGGAGGTGTTGGCCACTCTTCTATAGTTGTTAATTTCATTTCTCACATGACATTTCTCTCTCCTTGACATATCCCATCATTCGCATCAGTGGTGATTGTCACCAGCCCCCCCGGCATCTCCTGTGCTTGTCTGAAAGATGAAGCCAGTTCTTTAGGGGGAAAAAAAAGAAAAATCTGTGTGGTTTTTTTTTTTTCCTGCTGTCCTAATTTTCTCGCCAACTTAGTTGAGATACTCTGTGAGGTTTTTATTCTCATAAACAAGCTTATTCTCCAGATAGGCTTTTCCCAGATGTCCTAGCCCTATTAGATACCTCGGTTTCCATGTGTTTGTTACCTGCAGGAGGAGTGTGTTTGACATGGTATTTTCGTAACTAGAAAAATATATCTGTATTTCATACGTAATAGAATACAGCTGTTCTGTGTATTGAGTTTGAGCTGGTGAAACTTTTTTCAAGTACGCATTCTCTACATGTCTAGTGTCCAAACAGAAATATTCTGTGTACATAATGTATTAAAAAATGACACCAGCTTCTTGTCTTCTGTAGGACAAGAATGCTTTTATAATTTCAAAGGCCTCTCAAGGAAATGAAACAATACAATTGTACTGGTTTGTTTATATTGCTGCAGTTGTACCAGTATCCCCTTTAAATGGTTTTATTCCGGAATAAGAAGCCACATGTAGGTAACTGCAGTCCTAGTAGCTATTCCAGGAGCTGTTCCAATGTGAAGGAATGCAGTGCAGCTTCCTGGGAAGATGACGACCTTTTGGTCTGGTACAGGGTAGCCCTTCTGCCTAGTCTTCCTCTGTGTAAAGTCTTGTGGGAATGAGACTGACACGGTGACTTACAGGAGAGTGCTGCCTACTTTCTGTGACTTCAGCAGGAACATGGCTGAAAGCCACCCAGATAAAGAATCTCTGACTTGGTTTTATTAATGAAAATAATTTTCCCTATGATGTTGCCAAACTATCTTGAAAAGTTGTTTCACCTTTACTTAGGCACTGCTGTGTCCAGAAGATGTCCAGTTCCTGCCTCCCTAATGGCCTTCTAAGCTCTTCCCAATAACTGACTCCCACCTTGTTAAATATTGCAGGAGATTTGAAGCTTCACAGTGGCTTCACCTCACAGCTCAGGACTGAAACCTGGCCAAGCAATGGAAGATTAGATTTAGATTTGGGAAAAGGCTAATAACAGCGATCCCTGTGCTCCTTATGACAGTGCATTCAAGTTTTGTTTGAGCTCAGAAAGGGGACAGACAATGATGCAGAATTATTTAGGTTAGTTGAGACTGAGAAGCAGTGGAAGGAATGTCAGGGAGACCTGGGAGGGAGGACAGCAGTGTGGTGGGTGCCGTAGGGGGCACTCAGCACAGGAGGAGTTAGACCTATGGCTGAACCTGGCTGACTTCTGAATTACCTGTAGTCTTACTGGGAACTTGGGCATTAAGGTGAGCTGCTTAGTGCAACATGGTGGTGAATGCTTCATGGCAATTATTGATTCAGGTCTCAGAACCTGGCATATATGTTGGATTTCAGAGGCGATGTGTTGGGCTGTTGGAGAGGAGGAGACAGTTTCAGCTCTCCCCCTGACAAGTGGATTCAGTCATAAGACCAGCAATGGCAAAGTGTTAAGCTTGAATGGGCCTAACTGCCTGGGGCAATTAGGGTGGTGGTGCTCTTCTGGAGGGTCGGTTTGCCGGAGTAGGGAAAAACTCTTTTGAGGTTAAAAAGGCAACATAAAACAGAACTTCAGACCATTCAAGTCTTTGTACTTTGGCAAAGGCACTGCTGAAAAGTACAGTAAAGGAAGATGAGGAAATGTCATAGATATCTATATCTATCTATCTTTGTGCGTATGTATGTATAAAAATATAGAAGTATGTGTTGGGGATGGCAGAGGGGAATTTGAAAAGGTTGCGACTTTTGGGTACTGGTACCAGATAGTATGTGATCTCACCTCTTGGACAGACAAACCGATATCAGGTGAGCTCCCCGCATATCACTGAAGAACATACTCCTGAAAAAGGCTGTCAACCTTCTCATGTACTGAAGTGTTACATACATGAGATGCTGCATATCCGTCTTAATCTTTTTTTTTATTCTTACTTAAAAAGTAATGTTCCAAGAGTGCTTTTAGTCCATCTGACCTTGGGCTCAGGTTCCCAAAGGATCTGTGCATCTAGTCAAAACTGTGTTGGACCTACATGATGGTAACTGGCTGATACTGTATCAGGGTAGTGTACTTAACATGGAACTTTGCAAGCAGGTAGCAGGATAGCAGTGTTGCCCCTGGCTGTAACTTATCGGTGGCTTCCGGGACCCAAGATTTTGTTAATGAAAAATTCTGATGTCACCTTCCCCCATTTCCTCAACTGGCATTGAATGCAAAATCCCCCAAGATTTTTGAAAAGACGACTGCAAAGTTTGGTAGGTGCAAAGGCAGAGGGGCTGGAGGTGTAAAGAACCCTCAGCTGCATTTGCAGTCTGTGACATTTTACATTACAAAGAAGGCACAGCAGTGAAATATCATTCAGCTGTAATGCAATAAATTTTTAACTGAGTTATAACAATGGTTTGGGGAATTCTACTCTTAGTGATATAAATCTGTAGATTTCAGCGGGGTTACTCTGATTCAAAATTGTGCAGTTTCGAAAAGCTATGGCCCTCCTTTAGAGCTCTGCTTGTCAGAGCACTTAGGACAAAATCACATCCTTGTTGAAGTCAATGGCAAAGCTCCCACTTATTCTGATGGTGTCAGATTCATCCATTGCAAATTGCTGAATGTTATAGAATTCAGTCAGATGTAATCAAAATATAAATGCAAATTGGTATCATCTCATAATGTAGCAAATACAGGGGGAGTATCTTGCTAGTGGTGGTGTGAAAGACACACATCTGTGCATATTTTTAATGCACCTATGCTGTGATGAACGGATTTAGATACTATGTCATTATGATCACAGAGGAGATACATTTGCACTGTCATTGACTGATTGCTTCTGCTTATTCCTTGTTCTTTCATAGTAAGAAATCTAGGGATTATGATGGACAAGGCAGGAAAAATTCAGGTGTTAGTGACCTTCCCTCCACCACTTGGATGTCACATGTGCTACTAAATGGGCAGGGGCAGTGGAGCTTCATTCTTTGAAGAAACAGGGGGGCGGGGGGAAGGGGAAGAAAAAGTACGTATCGTTATCAGGGAGTTACTGTGACGGTAAAATGACAGAGTGCTGATTTAATACTGGCTGCTTCAGAGCCCTCTGTAGATCATCTCAAATCAGTGTTATAGCAGATAGTGTTTGGAGGTAATTTCTTAAAAATATAGGAAATACTTCTGAGAAGCTTTTGAAAACTCAATGTGGTTTTCACAATGCTTTCCAGAGAACAACTACTCAGGACAGTGAGAGTGCTGATGATGGGATTTAGGTGATTTACTTGGTACAATCAGGCAATTCACTGATGAAACTGTTCTTGAACCTTTAAGATAATCATAAGTTAAAAAACAGACCTGCTATTTTAAAACTCAGCCTTTAAAAACATTGAGGGGGAAGACTACCTCTTCCAAGTTATCTGAGTCAGCCTGGGAACCTTTGTGATCCAACATGATTCATTGTAGGGAATGCAGCTTGTGAATCAGAACGGAGCTAGAGTGTTGACGAGGGCGAACAGTATCCTAATTCATCTTCCAAGCAACAATTTTAACTTGAAAAGTAGTTCTTTCCTGTCCTTCCATGCTAATAGAACGGGACATAGCAGTGGATGAGAAGTAGGAATAAGGTAGTTGGCAGAGTTGGAGAGGAGTTGGACAGTGATAGTTTTGGAAATAGTTGTGCAAGGTTGCGTAACTGTCAAGGTATGGTAAGAAAATGGGATCAGCGTGTTTTTTCAGCATGACATAGTAGGGCTGTAGGGGTTACAAGCAGGAGCACAGGTGAGGTTTGCAGGCAGCTCTGGATAAAATGAGCTGTGTATTTGTGGTTTGTTGTTTAGGAAGCTTTGATTAATGGCTCTTCATGAAGTTTCAGTCTGGTCAGCATTTCTGTCACCAAGTATTTTGGGAATGAGGAGAATGTCCCTGCTAAGGCAGCCGTAAAAGCATATGTAAAGTAAGTATTTCTGTTAGCATGGTGAGTCTCCTCCCCTAGGGTCTTGAATTAAAACTTCTCCATGAATGCGTACTGTGGTCAAAGGAGAAAAGTCTGTAAGACTTTCTCAAAAGAGCTAATACATCATGCTGATGCCTGTTATAGTGTGACATGAGATTCCTTTTATGCTGTATCACCGTGACTAGAGGTATTCCCTTCCTTTGTAGTGGTGGTTGGAAACTAACCAGGAAATAGGACCTTATGCCTAATTTCTGTAATGTAAATCCTGAGTGCTGCTGTGGGGCTTTTAATGGTTAACTGCTTCAATGACAACGTATTAAGCTGCAGGGTGTGCCTTAGGTGTATTATAAATTATCCTAATGATAAATTTAAAAATATTTCGTAGGACTGTGCCTATACCAGCAGGATGGAGAGTGGGGAGGAGGAAAAGGAAGGCAGTGGGTTTTTGCCTTGGCTTGTAATAAAACTTGTATAATTGAATATGTATTAAATGAGAGCAGCCTCTAATGAGAGTAGATGAGCAGAATGACAATTGACTCTATGCACTTCAAGCTTAAAACCAGGAACAAGGGCAGTAAACATACCTGGTATTAGGTAGCCAGATAACAGAAAGTTTAAGACTTAATAAAAATGAGCAATGTTCTCTCTTTGGAAACACAGAAAAAGAACGGTCTTGATTCCTGTAGCATTGTATCATGTCCTTTCTTTGTCCTTAATCAGCTGCAGCAGAGGCTTGGAGTTCAATACATATTGACTTAGAGCATATGCCGAAGTCTGAACTACTTGGGTTTCAAAACTTCAGTTGTCAGGAGCAGCATACAAATCTGGGTTAAGCTACCTGCTTTTTTAAAGTTGTTTCCGCCATGTAGTCACACTTTTAATTCTAACATATTAAACTTTCAGGTGTTTAAAAATCCATGCATCCCTACCACTCAGCAGCTTGTTGGAAGAGCAAGCGTATAACTTATTACAGAACTCTGCCTTTAGAATGGCATTGCCTTTGTCTATTAATCTCAGTAACATTATATACACATAATATATTGATAAAATGCTAATGACCTAACTTAATGCCCATAAAAGCAGGAAATGAGGGTGTAGGAGTTCAAAGTGTAGCACTCTCTAGCATTCAGTCTTTCTGGTTGCTTTATTTGTTTGCCTGCTGATTTTTATATTTTTTTTTTAACCCCCCTGCCCCGCATTGCAGCAGACTGTATGCAAAAGCACACGTTGTGCCCAGATTCTAAACTAGCTATTCACACATCAGAGGATGAGAAATGTCCTCAGACTGGCCAGTGCACAAATGCTTTGATATTCTGATCTCCTTTGCCAATTTGTGCTGTTCTTTGGGCACCTTCTGTGCACGTTGCTTGTTGCACCAGTGCTTCAGCCAACAGGCAGTGCCTGCCCTGCCCCTGCTGGCAATCAGTGATTGAGTTGTCTCATAGCGTGCCAGTCACTCCTTTATTTAAAAGGCAGCTGGTAGCCGCACTGGTTTTCCACTGGGAGTAAAAGCACACCAAGTCAAATGGTCTTATTTGGAGCCTCTCAGAATATCTATACTTATGATCAGTAAAAAACACAGCAAACACTTTAAAATTGCTGCTGAGCCAAATTTTGCGGCTGCTGCTTGTACAGCACTGTGAAACCCGATGGATTTCTGTAGCTGGAACTCGGAATAAAATGCAGCCTGGTAAGGTATTAAGGCTTCCAAGTATTTCAATTAAAACTTAAATCTGAACTCTGCAATGCATCAAATGGACAGAGGAGAAACAGAGCAACAAAAATCAATATAAAAAAATAGTTCATGCTAATGACATTTAACAGTCCTGCCCTGTGGTGTGTGTTCATTCGAGGAGGAGGCAAGTGTATTGGCTATTGAAATCTTACATAAAGTGTGAAATGAAGAATGTGTGCTGGAGGGCATCAATGTAAGTCTCATAATATATTTTACATTTTTCCCGTCTTAATTAAACCAAATGAAGCTTATGGTGATCCTCATGGGATTTTTCTTGAGAAGAAGGAAAAAATGAACTGAATCTAGATGCTGTATATTGAAGGTTAATTCTAATAAATCAGAACGCAAAGATCTTGTAATGGCAAAGTATTTTCTGCACTCACCCAATTAAATGTTGGAAGCTGGGTAATGGAATAATTGTAGTTAGTCAATTGCTACAAAGTCGTAATAGCTTGAGTACAACTAAGACTGAGGCAGTAAAATGCCAGTGGTAAAATAATAAAACCATTGTTTCAATAATAATTTCAAGTTAATTAGAATAAGACAGTGCAGTGTATTTTTAATACTAGACTAAAACAATTAGCATAGTACTTAGTAACAACAATATCCTAATTATCTGAAAGACAAAATAGGATTAATACAGCAGTAAAGCATTGAAACCATATGTCAACAAAAGAACACAGAGGAAAACTAACTTTGTCAATAGCCCAAGCCCCAGCACAAGTGATGGAAACTTCCACCTTCAAGGAAAGGAAAACTTGGTTGTAGCAGATGTACAGCTGAGTTTCTTAATACGAATGTGGTCTTTTCCCTGTGCCAAATGTTTATTTGTGTGGATTCATTCTTCACAAAATGTCTTGAGTCTGTTCTGATTATTCCTCCCTCTTTCTTGGCAAGATTGAGACATGATATATCCCCACATGCCTGCCTGAGTACAAAATAACTAGAAGTTAAGGCTAGAGGGATTATTTAAATTATGGTCTGACCTCCTGCAAAGCACAGACCAGAGAAGTCTGCCCTGTTACTCCTGTATTATCAGACTGACATTTGAAGCAGATGTGTTGTAGATGCCTCAAGTTTCAGTACTGCTTTACAGCACGTGGCAGTCAGTATTCTGACCCCATCACTTCTTAATGATAGGGAAAAAAACTGCAGTATATTTTGTTGCAGTTGCCCTGATAGCGATCTGGGCGGCTGAGAATACATGTAGCATTCGAACCAAGCCTCTTCCTATGGCTACAGCAATAGTGGGGACATGTGAGCATGGTCTTTTTACTTGCAGAGAACAGTCAAGAACAAAATGCTGATTTTTGTTCTTAAAATCTTTATAGTTGCTTTCAAGATGATCCACTGAGTGTTAACGGCATTTTCACTTTGGTGCTTTTTTTCCCCATGGGCTCTTGGGTAGTTGTTATGTTTTCAGGGTTTGAGGCAGAGCAAACAATCTCTCAGCCTTACCAGCACTGTAAGGCAAAAGAGGTACTCCTCCTCTGTGAGGGAAAACAAAGATTAGCAGTAGTTTTTGTGTTCAAGTCCTCAAAGCTTAATTGTCTCCCTGCCTCTGGTTTCAGGCTCATCTCAGATCAAGATGCTGGTTGGCCTGGATCCAAAGTGTGTGCTTAATTATGTCCAGGCCCTATCCTTGCAGGGTAGAATAGTTTGCAATGTGCATTCTTTTTGCTTTTCTGCTGAAATCTGTTACTTGGTTATTCTGGAATAGCCCAGGGGAGAGCCTTTCTGCTTGTGCTGCCTGACCCTGTGCTCAGCAAAGGCAATGGCGAAGATCCTGTGGGCACAGAGGGCTGGAAGGTGTGCTTGGCTTCCTTGATGAGACACTCAACAAATGCTAATCAACAGTGTTCACTACCAAATGTTGTTATGCAGCCATCTCACAGTAAAGGCTGTCAGCTGCCTGGACCTGGGCTGAGTTGGAAATGGTGACCTGAGAAGAGTTGTGGTGTAGAGAGGGAATGGGGAAGGGGCATAGGGAACCTGAGAATATGTAGATATTGTAACTTGTGAGCTGCTACTCATTGTGGTGGAAATAAGAAATGCTGGATGTCTGAGCTAGCTACAATTCTTTTGAAAATTAGTTCTTCCTTGAAAATCTTGGTCTTTTTGCTTTCTGTGTATGTTTTTCAGAGAAATACACATGCTTGCATTCTAGCTGATTTGCTCATTAATATTGGTAAAAGAAAGGTGGTGGTTTTGGAGAAACTTGGCTGTTTAGAGAAATACCAAGCATTCTGTAGCTACTGATATCTGGATTATATCTGCCACGTTGCAATACTATTTTAAAATTTAAGCCTTAAGACATAAATTCAGGAACAGCAGCATAGTCAGTAAACTAAAAAAATGCTTGGTGTGGATAATTATGGCACTGGTCTTGCATTACACTTTAACCTACATGAGACCCTGCTGACTTCACAATCTTAGTTATTTCCTTTTCATGTAATGTATGTTGCATGGCTTGGGTCTAGCACACTGGCCAAAAAAAACCAAGGGCTGTGGGTCTGTTCCACTAAGTCTCTTCTTACTTTGCAGTACAGCTATTTGATAACCACTAACTAGTCTATATCCTGAAAAATCTAGGAACTGCACTGTAGGGGGAAATGCTCTAAAAGCGTAACTTCAGTTTATTAGAATGGGATCTTAGCATTCTATTCCTTTTTATTATCATTTATGATTTTGCTGCGAGTTGTGTATTTCTCTTGGGTTCTATCACTGGGAATAATGGCTGACATTTGGTTGGGGAGCATGGAGCAGCGTAGAAGGTTAGGAAACTTCTCCATTCTCTGTCATGACAGTTTCCTATTTAATCTAGATAAAATAAGAATCCTAATGAGATGTGTCCTATGATTAATTTGTAGCATTTTCCCTTCTGTTAATTATAACCTACTATCTGGGGAATCAGTAAGAGAAGGCAAAGTCTCGCATACAATCAAGCATTTGAAAGAATCAAAATATATAAGCTAATTCCCACAAACCCTACCTTGAAGAGAGGCATCTCCCAAAGGCCCTTTACACGATGGGAAAGCTCTTATTTTCAGCAACATCCTAATGTCTGTGTGTTGCTTGAGATTTTCATGATGCTGTCAGCCTCTGCAGACATATGGCTCCAATTGATTTGTCCTGACAATAACAGTTACCAGCACTCATTTCTCCACACTCAGAATGAGGCACATCTGTTATAAATTTGTTGACCGTCAAGGACCAGTAAAGACCTATCTGAAAAACATCCTTTTTTGTCTTGTGCTTCCCCCACCCTCCCTGCCCCCTCTTAAGCGTGGTTGTGGCCTGCTGTCTAAGACCATGGCTCTTTAAAGGTCACTTCCATGGTATGGTGTGTATCATGGGCATTGAATTTTTTTTTTTTTTAAATCAAGAATATATTGCTGAGACTAAACTCTTGAGCACACTTGCTCATTTTATTCTGGGAGTTCTTAATTGTTCAGAAGGGGTTCTGGGGGCTGGTTTGGTTTTGACTTGGAGACCTTAATTCTGCCCCTTAGTCCCGTTTCAGGCTATAGGTGATTATTTTAGTGTGCAATTTTGCCTTTGAATGGCTAACAGGTTTCTTTTATTGTGAATATGGCCTAGAAGATTCCTGGAAACTAAGTGGGACTTTATAGAAGAAAAAAAAAAAGCATAATCTTCTACAATATGGCAAATATATATATATTAAAAAAAAATGCTTCTGTTGCCTGTAGGTGTTACACAAGCACATGCAGCATATTTTCCCACTGCTGTCCAATCCCCTTTGTTTCTTGTACATCTTCTGTCCGTTTCTTCTGTGGTCGAATACCTGGATGCACTTTCTGAACTAGTGCAGTCTTTGAATGTCTATCATCACCCTGTGTTTCACTTTTGAAGGACAAATCAGTGCAACATCCTGAATGGAATATTCCACTGGTGGTCAGGTCTGATCCTGTGTCTTAATCCGGATTTGGCTGATAGCCATCAGATGATACTGAGTAATGATTGCTCTTCTCTGCATCTCCATTTTTCCAATGCTGACCACCTTTGCAAACTGCTGTGGTATCTAACATTGTGCAGGAGTATGTAAGAGCAGTTTTATCTAGTTGTGACAGAAAACCTCCATGACTAGGTGGGAGCAAGGGAATGAGACTTTCCACTTCGAGCAGTGAGAGCCGCGTGGAATATGGTGACACTTAATCATTTCAGCACCAGTGTGGGCCAGGCCTTGGACTGCTGCATGGGACTGCTTTGTGGGGGGGGGGTTCTGCTTTGCTGACCAAGCAATAGAGAAAAACAAACTTTGTGGCCTTCTAGTACTAGTTGCCAGCCTGTAAGCTCCAATGTATTCCTATTGCTCTCACCCACCAGAGTCAGAAAATGTAAATTTCTAACGGATATGGGAAGTTTGGCACTGCAGGCAAGCTGTGCCTGCCTTCCAGGTGGAAGGAGGAGTAAGATGGATGAGGCACTGCAGGTGTTTTACCTCTCCTTAAACTGACTTGACTGGTTTGAGGATGGATGCTGTTCCCTCGCTCTGCACTTCACCTGGCATTAAGGTTGGCTGTAACAATACAGAGCAATAGGCTCTGCCTGTTATTCTCTACTTCAGCAGGGAGGACTTGCAATCTTAGCTTAGGACCTTCGCCCTTAGACTATGCCAAGATGTGAGTTTTTGCTTTCTATCTATGATATCTATGAGGCTTAATGAAGTTTAGTTTTGCGTTTTCCTTGAGTTTGCATAAAAATGTAAAGTTTCCTTTCCTGCTTCTCATTCAATAGCTGAAGCTGGGATTCATAACACTGCAAGGAAAATATTAATTTAAAAGAAAAATCCTTTTCTTCCACTTCAAATTAAATTTAAAATGAAGGAAGACATCTCTATTCCTCCCATGGTAATCTTTCTTTTGTTTTTAATACAATGTATTATAACATCATAAATAGAAATGTAATCTTATTAAAAGACATGCAGCAAGTGCTATTTTATTAGAAACTTTTTTAAAAGAATAATTTACCAAGTTGAAATATTAATGCAGCTGGCTGGAAATTGCAGATTTTTACTAGGGCATAGTCATTTTTTAGAAAAGCAAATTAAAGTACAGGTGTATTAAAGAAGTAAAATTTCTGATAGTGCCAACCTCTTACTTGCGTATTCTGGCACCATTATGTATTTTGAAATATTTCTTTTTAAAAAGCTCTGTAATTTAAAATTTATTCAAACATAAATAAAAAACTGTTCTTTTTTTTTTGTGCTCTTTCCCCCTGTAATAGTGATCTGAATTGTTTTCAAGTGTGGAGCGGGAACAAAGTTATCTTAAAAAGTCTCCATTTGACTGTCACTTTAATGTAGTACAAATAAACTTACACCACCCCAAGGCCCTTGCCTGTGAATGACATAGTGTATGTGTAACACCTGCTCACTTACCTAGTTCCAAGGGGTGTGAATGCAGAGTGTGCCGAGTATCTCAGCTGCGTTAGCTCTCAGGGGCCATTAAGAACTTGTAGCTCTTTCAAGAATTTCTTTCCTCCTGACTTGACATACTCCTTACTGTGCCCTGAGAAGCACCTTTTTCCTTTCCTTACCCATACAGAAAATAATGGGTATTGATTACATGTTGCTAATGGGCTCTAATAAATTTACACTTACACTAAAATTTTCAGATGAAGTGTTTCCAGATAAATTGGGGTTTGGTTCATTTGCAGTTAACACAGCTCTACTGCAGTGGAGTGGCTAAAAAGTGCAAGAGCATCCTCCTGCTCTGTGTCCGTTTGTTGTTATAATATTTAGACTTGGGTGAGTGGGTTACTGATGAGGAAGTAATCAGTGCCATAAGAAATTCGTGAAGGGCATAACTTCAGCAGTCCCTGGCCCTAAGGGCAATCCAGTCTGTGCGATGTTTCTGTTACTCTTTGTGTTTGGGCGCTCTCCTCCTTGCCCTGTCTCCAATCTGCAATGGCAGTGCTTCCCTGCAGTCTGGGCTTCATGCTGCCTGCCCTTCTGCTCCGGCTGCCTGGGGCCAGAAGAGGCTGTTGTGCTCCTGTCCCAAAACATTTTATTTTTGACTGCTGTGAGCAGTGCTTTGTCCTGCTGACCTGTCAGACCTGCCACCTGAGCATGTTCTTCAAGCCAGGCCTTCCTCAGCACAGCCCTGCTGTGTCTGAGCATTTCGGGTTCTTTCTGCACAGCATCTCTAAGAAATAGTCCTCCTCCTCTATCCATACATCTATCCACGTACCTCCCCAGGGTTTTGTCCCTGAGCGGTCTGAAAGAGCTTTGCTGGTCTTGTCTCTATTTAGAGAGTTGCTGGGAAGACTGGTTTTCAAGCCTGTCTCTGAGTCTGGAACCTGGTGCATCTGTTGCACCAACCTCCTTCACATTCCCTGTGGCTCAGTCTTGTCCCACAAGTCCAGATTCCCCCTGAAGCCTCTGGGCCCCTTTTCTGTGCATTCTGTGTTTTTGGGGGGTTGAAAATGAGGATTGTTTGCTGGGATTTTTGTGGGTGTTAGGTGGTTGTGTTTTTGGACTTCCAAAACCCAGGCAAGTCCTGGTATCCATCTTAATAGGATAATGGCTAGAGCTAGCTCTGACAGAAGCTAAGCTTCTTGTGGTTTCTTGGTATTTCAGAAGATCTGCGTAAACTAACTTCTTACCTCATGTTTGTATCTTCTAGTTCCTTTCAGAGCCGTGCAGTAATGAGGGATATACTCTAGGTGGGCAGCGGTGGTCTTTATATACACTGTGTTAACGTGGAGAATACCAGTTGCCGATGTGTTCTGCATCAGTCTTTATTTTCCTGCGGCTTTAAATCTAATCACATACAGTAGATGATATTTTACTAATCATTAACTTTTTTATAGCTATTTCAAGTCCTGTGTTCAAGTAGGATTTGGTTGTCGGTTGGCAAGTAGCTTGAGTAGATAGATGCTTCTCTGTAATACATCAGTGTGTTCATCAGAGAAAACGACAATGTCAAGGGTCCTCTTCCCCCCTCCCTGAAATTTTGATGCATGTTTTTTGAAGAAATCATGAAAGCATTTAAATTCGGAGCTGAAAAGCCTGACTGGAACTGATTGCTTTGAGCTTCTTGTTTACAAGATATGAATTGGGGGTTAAAAAAGAAAGACAACATGAGGTTTTCTGATGAATAGTCTTACTTTTGATTTCTCCAGCAAAGACTGTGTTGTATATGGAGAATGTAAAAAAGAATAACAATAAGAGCATATTTAATGGTGAACAACTTTTTTGCGGAAAACTCATTTTTGGTAGTCTGTGCAGTATTGATAGAAGTTTTTTATGGTTGTAAGATGCAGCTTTGCAGATCCCTGTCATGAATAGGACTAATGTTGTCACTGAACAAGCACTGACACGCTGTCAATGTTTAATGCATTTGTTATTTCAAAAGTCATTTCCCTGTTATAATGTATTTTTAAATTGTTTTGAGTAAGAGACAATATCTGTTGTGATATTAATATCTCGTTTTTGTGGACAAACTAGAACATAGGATGTTGCCATGAAGAAATCTTTTAAGCATTGCATAAAAGGATGAATCTGTTTTTTAACACTGACACCGTCTGTAAGGGAAACAGAGTATTGTTGCAGTTCACAGTGAAAGCATAAAAGATGATGTATAGAATATGGAAATAGAAATTGTAGAACACATGTACACACTTTGGATTTAACTCACCTGGGGGAGTTATTTTTTTGAGTAATTAAGCTTTCTGTGGGTATTGAGGACCATTTTGGGGCTTTCCGAGTCAAGTGGGGACTAAGTGCAAAGCTGTACTCAAATAGCAAAGCCAATCTGCTTGGGAAGTGAGAAACCTGCAGCAGTCAACAACCTTGCTTTCTGCAGGTGGACTGAAGCCTTGGTGAAGATTCTTAAGAAAACAATTACATTTGTCAGGCTGCTGGCTGTATGCTAGATCTGTCTTCCATGGCAGAGTGCTTTTGTCGTGTTTTTTCTAGTAATTTAGGTGCTTGTAAGAACTGTAGGATTAGTAACACTAGACACTGGGGAATGTGGCAGAGTGATTGAGACTGGAACAGGAAGGAATGAGCTTCCGTGCCTGAGCCTTCCCGAGGAGAGGTGCCCTGGGGGAGGTGAAAGCTTGGGTGTTGAGCCTGCAGCTCTCCAGCTTTTTACCCCTGCCAGAGATGACTTCCATCTTGTTGGCATGGCAGTGTGGGACCTGTTCAAACTGGTTGGGAAGGCTCCTCTCTGCTTATGCTATGGTCTCTGTTCTCAGCCAGAGCTGATCCACAGTGGTACTCAAGCGAAGCTTGTGTTGTTCCCAACACTTGTGTGCACTGAGCTTGCCCTCTCAGACCGGCCCCTTGCTAAAAGACAGTATGCATTTGAGCTCCCACCGTGCCCGCCGCAAGGTGAAAGCATCCCTTTGTTCCTTACAGAGCTCTTCATCTCCTCCTCTTTCACTCTTGTGCTGTGAGAGCACTTCTTGTCTGAAGATCAACACTTCTGAGTGCTCCAAAATCTAACTCTTTGAGGCTTGTTATGAAAATTGATGTATGAAACAAGGAGGTAGAGTGTGGAGCGGAGCGTTCGAGGCTTGAGAGGATACAAGCATGAGCACGCCAAGGCATGGCCAGGCAGGGCTGAGCAGCCTGTGGCTGGGCTGTCCAGCCAAGTGCGGAGCAGGGCACAAGGTTGGTGTTGAAGATGCTTTGATTCATCCCATGTGTTGTGTGTTGTCCCCTCTTGTCCCCCCTTCCCCCACCTCAAGTCTTAGATTTTTGGTTAAAAATGATTTTTTTTTTTTTTTTTTTTGAGTAATGGGCCTCAAACAGCATGTGGCACTGCAGTGACAGTCTTGCCAAAGACTATCTAAAACTGAGTTATTGCTTCCAGTATCTCTGTGCATGTGCCCCAGGATAGCAATTGCCTTTTTCTGCAGTGGTATTGCAGCATGAACTTTCATCTAATTCATTATCCACCCTAATGCTCAAGTCTTTCTGCATTACTGCTTTCTAAACAGCAGTCTCTCACTTCATTCCTGCACTGATTATTATTTCTCCCCAACTGCACTGCCTTACATCTGTCTTCAGTGGAATGTCTCACATCAGCCCATTTCATTGAGCTTGCCAGACAGCTGAATATTTTTGAGGGATTCTTGCTTGCTTCTCCTCCTCTTGGTTCACTGTGGCTTACATGTACTGAGTGTGGCGTTAGCTTTGTCCTCCAGGTGGTTAAATTGACTGTATAGCAATGAGCACGGACCCTCTGCCTTTACAGACTGTGTTGCATACCAGTGCTGCATGATTAAAAAGTGTGCACCGTTGCTGGCATTTTTTATGTATTTACTTCATCTGAGGTCTCTTACTGCTTTTTTGTTCTTGCTGCCAAAGGCCGTAGTGCTCTTGCTCGTAGCAGTATGAGGTTTTGTGTTGAGATCCTTACTGCAGTCTCCAGAGACAAATGACCAGGGAACAGAGTGTTAGTGTTGGACCCTAAACAGCACTAGACCCTCCTGCTGGGAAATTTCCAGAAAAATTGTTGCGTGGGTTGAAAAAGTAATGGTGAACTGCAAAGCAAAGATGTAAGTTTGATTCGTTTTACAGATCAGCTCTGTAGTATTTATACTGTCTTTTCCCTTTGAACAATGCAACTTACTTGGAAGGAAAGGAGAGAGTTCTCAAAATGGTAGGTCACGTTTTTGGGGCATATATCCCTGACTAACGACTTGTTCAGTCAGCACAAAAAATATCTATTTATCTCAGTTTCCACTTCAGATTGATATTCGGGCAAATAAATGTGGATGAAACCCTTTGCTACAAAATCTGTATGTAATGCAAGCTGTCAGCATAAAAAAAGATGAAAAAACCCTGTTTTGTAGATCATAAGCCAAATTAAATACATTTTTACACAATTAAAAGGGAATGCTTGTTTGCTTGGTTCTATGCAGCTTTTAAGTTTGATCCTAAAATAATTTTTGTGGATCTGGCTGGAATTGCTGTCACATGCTGGAGGCACTAAATCTGGCTACCTGAGCGCTGCTGATCTGTTTCAGTGCAAAGTGATACAAATCTCAAGTTATTTTTGCTGGATCTGGGGGAGCATGCTGGTTTATGCGCTTCCATCTTTCCTCCAGGAGATTGTGCAGCCGTAGATGGCGAGACCTGACTGCAAACTGAGAGGAAGATATCTCACAGTGGGACTAGAGCATTTCTCCTTTCATTTCTTAAATAGTTCTTTATTGAGCTTTCCACCTTCTGCATTAATTTGAGAGCCTGAACCAAATAACCAGGAAGAGATTGATGTGGCCTCACTTTATTTCCCACAGTCAATAAATTGTTAAATGGGCCAAAGGACACGGGTTAAAAAAATCATTTTGTATAAAGAATGAGGGATTTTTATTAGCTGACAGAGCCCCTGTCTCTGAAGACTTTATAATGGGGCAAGTTTGATCTTGTGCCATGCAGTGGGAGCAGCTCTGTTGGCTTCATGAAGTGCCTCGCCGTTCTCCATGGGAATGAAATCAGCGCTGTTCCTGCATTCTCTGCTGAATGAGTCCTGGGCTTGCTGCTCCTTTGCTTTTAGAGGCAGGTGAGTTTAAAAGGATGCTTGGAGTGAGTACTCCGGGCAGTGTCCATGCTGAGCTCTTCCCTAGGAGAGACCTGGCATGCTCTTAAGCAAGAACAGTGTTTCCTTCTGGGGACTCTGTGTAAGTTTATCAGAGAAGGCCCTAATTGGCAGATATATGCTTGTCTTTACTGATGTGAGGCACAGGTGGCTTTAATGGGGTGATGATATGAGTAAATGAAATTGCAGGCTACCTATGGGGAAGCATGAATGTGTCTGGCAAAACATAGCCTGGATAGACAGACACACACTCAGAGCATGTCTGCATCGCAAGGTCCTTGCTACGGTTATATGGAAGAGTCTAGTAAATATTTTTTATTAAGATACTTCTTGATATGTGACTTAGGGGAATCTGTTTTGAAAACGAGATAAGGCTGTACTACAACAAATGCTGGCAGTGGATACAAGGAAGTTATTTACAGAGCGGAGAGGTGAAACTGGTGATTTTGCTTGAGTTTGTATGGGTTTTGTGAGTATTACTGGGTTTAGTGAAATGAAAATGATATGATTCTGCGTTAAACAAGGAACCAAAGGTACAAAATACCCCATTAAGGTCACATGTATGTGCTGTTTGGAGGCCGCTCTTCTAATGCTGTGCATGCTGCAGCAGCAAATTATGTGAGAATGAGACAGTCAGGTGGTTCCAGCCAGGGTGTTTTCTGTTGTAAGGCCCTTACGGCTTAGGTACTTGCAGTGGGGCAATAAGTGAAATAAACCCTCCTTTTGCTATTGTTAATTAATTGTACAAACAAGGCTCCATTATGTGTGTGTGGTTTCTGTGTTTCCCAGATAAAGAGACCAAGATGGCCCCTTCTCAATGTGCCTGTGCTGCTGGATTCAAGTCCCTTCTGCACGAATACGCTGTGCTGCCTCTGGGTTCCAGCTTGGTCCAAGCTTGACTTCAAGCTTGCCCTTAGGGAAATAGTGCAAAGACATTGGATCTGGCTGTGTGAGCAGTCATTTTCCCCTGATAACCTGGGTTTTCGTTGCCTTGGTTCACTCTAACTAAGCTACCCTAGATAGTGGACAATTGAGTTTATCTGTTTTCTCCCTAATATGTGCTGCAATTCAGTCGGGACTGGCTGAGAGAGGGCTGGCTTTCCTGTGGAGGTCAGCCTGGCTTATGAACCTCTGCTCTGAAGTTTGATTTCTGTGTTTGCATCACGCGTTGTTATGAATAAAATTCAGAGGTGACATGACCCCTCTGAAGTACAGTGGAGAGGTGATGAACAAGGACGAGGATTCCTCCTTTTAAGGAATGTGGATAATGATAATTAACAGAAGTGTGAGGGACTGTGAAGGATGCACAGACAAAGAGTTTTCAAGGTTACAGAGTTTTCAGGTGCTCCCAATTATTTTTCTGTCTGGCTACCCAAATCAGAAGTGTCTAAAAGGAGTCTGATTTTCAGAATGTAATGTGCATTAGTCTTCTTTAAGGTCTCTCAACTTAGATGCCTAGAATACTAGTCTGTTTGAAAACTTTGTCTTAAAGGTAAATGGAGTGTATTTCTGTGTGCAGGGAAGTTTGGTAAGATAAAGGTTTGGTAAGATAAAGGTTTTGCTCTGGGTTTAGATCAAACACAGCTGGTTTTGATGTGTTTGCAGTTCTTGGTGATGGGGCTTAGTCTTTCTGAAGCTGGGGTCCTCAAACTTCATTTCTGTAGCTGTTGAGCATTGCATGCTGTTTGCAGTGTGTCACGAGCAGCAGCCCCTCCATGCTGGAGGAGGAGTGCTGTTGTCTGGGCTGTTTTTTCTGCTCAGCATGTCTGCATTTATCTCAGAGGAAAAGATAACAGACTAGGACTTTTTTATGGCATGTTGCTTACGGGTAGATTTGAGCTCATGTACTGCAGTCTGAGAACCCTTAGTCTAAGGGTATTCCCCAAGTTCTCTGGCAGAAGCTTTGCTGCAGGGCACCATCCTTCTGGAAAGGGTGAAGTTGTGGTTGGTTTAATTTGTGTGTTTTTATCTTGAGATGGAAATTGTTGGCACTGTTGCTTATCTGGCTGACTTTGTTTTCCTAGCAGAAGTGCTGCAGGTGATGCCAGTTGACATCAGTGGTCCAAGTTCACCAGCTATGTCTTATCTTGCACAGCTGATGCCAGCAGAGTGTAAGCCATGAAAATGCAAAATCAAGCCCTTTCTAATCATCCGGCAACATCTGTCTCTTCCTGGCCTCCCAACTTCTGTTCTGAGTCCCCTTAATGGAGCATCATTAATGAAACTTGAAGTTGCCTTGCTGTCTTGCTAATGAGCTTTGCTTATCTTGCTCCTAAAACCAGGCAGGCTGAGAGAAGGATCCGTGGGAACTTGTGGCTGGGGAGACTTTGGTTTGCTTTTCCTCGGGAGGGTGTCCGCTCTGCCGTCCACTCTGGGCCTTGCAGTGCGCTTCTGTGTCCTTGTTCTGGTTTGGCATAAGGCTTGCTCTCAAGTGGGAGACTTTCCTGTCGCCCTTAAACTCCATACCTTGTAAGGAAAAGACTGCACTAATTATCTGTTTTCTCTTGCTGGTCTGCATCGCCGCTAATGCTTTGGGGCTTGCATTGTGTTGATACATTGGAGTAGTACAAGATTGCATTGCACTTAACTCGCTGGCTTTGAACTCAACAGGTTACCGAGGGTTAATGCACCTAGTGACTGGTGTATTCATGTCTGGGATAAGGGCTTTTAATTCTGCTAGTTGATTTAATCCCCACAGTTTGACAGCGTGTTCCCAGGACTATTTTTCATCTTCAAATTGCAGTCTTCTGGTTAGTTCCTGTAAAGGCCTGCTGTGCTCTGCATTTATGTTCTTGTTCTTAGGATTTGTGCTGTTATCACACCATCTATCAGACACGTGAACAACAGAGAATGAATGGTGTGAAAAGTCCCATGTCATTTTTAGGAATAGACCTGTGGATTGTGCTAATACAGGAATTAAGGGGCTGCCTGGGTGACTGTCATCTGGGAAAGGGATATGTGTCTCTTGGCAGATGTAGTGTCCGGGTGCCTGTTATTTCACTTAGTTGTGAGAAACTTGTGATTTGCAACTCCCATATTTCATTAATGGAAAGCTGTGCAAATTGTGTGTGCATTCATAGGAGAATAGATTTTTTTTTTGTCTTTTATCTGATAATCAGAAGAAATCTCTGCAGCATTATCAAAGGAAGAAGTCTCATTCGGAGTATAATTTGTTGATGCTGTCTGACCACCATATGTTGTTTTAACTTTCATCCTTCTTTGGCAAGATATAAAATAATCTGCAAAATATGGGAATCCATGGCTGAAGAGTCTGTTTAAAAGTAATGCACTACTAAAATGGATTAGCTGTGCCTGAAATATCTCTAGATTTATTTGCTGTCAAAGGGTGGTAGAACATTTAAGGCAAATAGCTTTGTTTTGTTTAGGAAGTTGTTCGTGAAAGAGCCTAGAGAGATGGATTTAACAATTATTTATTTTAATTGTACAAGAATACTTTAATTGTTTAATATTAGAAATTTATTTCCTATCAGCTTTTTTTTCTCCTCTCTTTCCCTTCTGGCCCATTTGACAACTCTTCTAAGAAATTGCCTGGAAGCCTAAACCCTTTTCAGCAGAGCGTGTGTTACAGTGCGTAGCGTTACGGTGTCTCCAGCTTACCTGCCTCTCTTTAGCACAGTCCAATTAAAGATACAGTAAATGTACCTAGATAAAGATGCTGTTCTTTTTCCTTGAGGCTTGCTCGAAGCTTGAGGCTTGCAGATGGCTAAGTGTCTTGGCTCACTGGTCTCTTAAACTCCATTTAAGAGATGATGCAAAAGCCCTTCAGGTAATGTTTCTGTGCCCCCTCCCCCTTTTAAAATGCAGTGTTGTGCAATCTTCAAGAAAACAGTGACTTTCTTGGTTTTGACACGTTTCCTTTCTAAAGGCATTGATTTGTTACAGAAATAATTGCTAGCATTCCGTATGATTTAGTGCTTTTTTGCTACATGTGACCAAGATTTTGTTTTTAATGCCTCTGCTTTAAGAGTTTTCATAGCATGATGCTACTCCAGGTTCCGGTAGTCAGGTCTCTTGTCTCCAAAGGCTGGCTGGTTTGCCAGCAGTAGCACCAGGTTGAACTACACCAGGTAAGGAGTGTGTCCACATCGGGGACCAGGACTAAAACTGATTCACCTGCTAGTGTAGTCTACAGTGGCATGTCATGGAATGATTATGTGCTGGGCAGTGTGTGTACCTTTGACTCTATGCCATTTTAATCGCAACAGTGGAAAACAGATTAGTGTGCAACCCTTGTCTTCAGAGAAGGCTTAAAAGAATTCGAGTTTGGCACACAATCTAGTTAATCTACCATCATAACTAATGATTTCACCATTCAGACATAAAGTATCGACCTTAAAGGATTTTTCTTACATAGCTGATGGCTTGATACCTTTTAAACACTAATGCCGAGGGTATAATCTCTCTGAATAGCGTAATAGTTTTATATTTAAGGTAGATTGGGGATAAAATTTTGTGTTTTCATGTGAACTATGAATACCAGTAAGGTATTCAGGCAGGAATTACCTTATCGTACCTTTGAGGGCACTTATCAACTAATTTTTATTGGAAAGTTAATACGTTGAGACAGTGAATGGAAAGCTGATCGGAATGCTAAGGCAGATCCCAGCGCTGCGTTGCTTTTGCTGTCTGCAGATATGCGGCATGGGTTGATTCATTTAGCACATCATCTAAAATCATGTAGTGTTCAGTACCGATTAAAATTATATGAAATTGTGTGTAAGAGATTTCTCCATGTTAGCTTTGAAGGATCCTCTGTTCCTTGCAGAAGTAGTTCTGATAGGCACAGCACAACTCCACTGACTGCAGGTGTTATGCTTCATAGGCACCGATACTGCACCAGCGGCCCGGGGAGTTGCTCGGGATTTAATTTCACGCTTGTGTATCTGAGTGTAAGATTGGTCAGCTTCTCTTTTAATCGTGTATCTTCAAGTCGCAGACCATATATTATGGTATTCATTACTTCTCTGTCATCAGCACTGGCATGATGTATCAAACAAAGCCTTGCAGGGCAAGGGCTTCTTCTGTCCCTCCTCGTCTTCTGTGCCTCCTGCTCACTGTGTGTGTGCCTCTGTTCCACCCCACCCCTCTGTTTTGGCTGCTCCATTTTGAGCCTTCCTGCAGCGTGTTCCTGTCCCTCCTATTGTCCCAATTTCCACTTCCCCAACTTTTCCAGGGTTCCCAGAAGAGAGGAACCTCCCCGTGTTTGCTCCGTGCTGGACCAGCCTGTCCAATTGCTGGCTTTTCTCCAGCATCCAGTTCTGCCGGAGTAGAGCAGGAAGCCACTTGGCTGCTCTCTGTTCTTCAGCTGTTAACTGTGTCCCAGCTGAAAAAGACTTGTGGAAACCTGTAGTGGTTGGTGCTAATATAACAACTTTCTTAAATATTTTCTTTAAAACTTGTTCTGATATGAGAAACACTGGAAGATGTCAGTTGAGTTCAAGTCACTTTTATTTAAATGTCTAAATTCTGAAACTATGGAATTGGAGCATTTCGCAAAAATGAATAAATGTACTCTAACAGTTGGAGCTGAACAAAATATTTTACCTATATATATTTTCAGTGAAAAAGCACATTCAACAGTATTGGGATGCCTGTTAAATTTTTCATTGGTGGTGTTTTGGTCAGAAGGTACATTCCGCCCCCCCCCC
>Ga0065711_1028474_pt1 | contig 41004 bp, 18 predicted proteins | sample Hoacrofraction12_FD_59098 | JGI IMG/M metagenome (GOLD analysis project Ga0065711, IMG submission 59098) | Hoatzin crop microbial communities from Cojedes, Venezuela - Epithelial fraction 12 v2 (version 2) | ecosystem: Host-associated > Birds > Digestive system > Esophagus > Crop | place...
AAAAAAAAAAAAAAAAAAAAAAAAAAAGGATGGCAGAGCACAGAGCCAAAAAAAATCAGGATTGTGTGATCAGCTGGGAAGAAGCAAATAATGTGCTCTGCAAAAGTTACAGCTGTGGCTGTAATAGCCAAAACCACTGCCCCCTTTCTGGTGGCAGCACGCTATTTGAGCAGTTTTGTTGTTGGAGACTCAGAAGTGGTCCACAGTCATCATGAAAGGTCATCTGAACTGAGCTACGGTGAGATCCAGCTTCTCTGTGTTACACTGGCAGCAATGCTCAGATCTCTGAAGAACTGGTTCCAGTTTCTCTCTGCAGTGATAGAAGTTGGTGTGATTTGTTCCTGAATCCTTTCCAACAGCAGACACTTAACGACCAAAACCAACCACGGAAGATGGCTGAAACTTGGATAGTTTAGTTTAGCCAAATTGAAATTGTTTGACTTGATGCAGAGCAAATTATTACTAATAGACTTTTTAATTTAGCAGGTAAAGACACAGCAAGATCCTGGACCTGCAAGTTGAAGCAATTCAGACTAAATTTGAAGTACATATATACATTGTTTTGCTAGGCTCAATATAGTGATTCAGACCTCATTAAAAATGAAAATATGTTCAGGAAACATGAGAATAACTTTTATTTCTCCCATTTCTTCTTAATCCCTTTTTGCAGCAAGCAAGTTGCAGACTTTGCTGTGCCTTCCTGCAGAAATTTCTGTCAAATCTATTACTGTTAACGTTTAAAAGTTTCTCCTATGCAGCACATTTGGACAGCTCTCTGTTTTGTGGTTTGTTTTTGTTTTTTTTTTTTTTTTTCCAAAATTGTCTAATCATTTCACTTTGTAGCCTTGAGCTCATTTTAAGCCAAAAAGGTTATGGCATCATTTTAAATTTATTTTCGAAAGTTGCTGAGGATAAACACGACATCTGCCAAACTGTGTCAGCTGAGTTTGATCTTATGTATTTCTGTCTTTGTAAAAGACACCTTTCTGATCTGCAGTTTATCCTCTTTGCAGACAGTGGTTGGACTAGTTTGGCAGAACTGCTGTGGCAAGTGCTTGTGAAATACTCAGAAAGTCACCCAAATGTGAAAACATGCAGGACACTGAATTGGAGTCTTCAGCTTTGACTCCAGAATAAGAACTTTCTAAATTTGCTGTCAGAAACAGCATCCTCTGTGTGCGTTCCTTGCTGTGCACATTTATTACCTGTTATCTTACACTTGCTGGTTGTTTTAGTTTTTGTTTCCACTAATACTCAAGCCTGGGTAATTGTTCTGATGTGTAAAAAATGCGTTCCAAAAAATATTTCCCATATGAATTTGTCTCATTTGGCTTTCTGGTTTGGTTTTAGCTTTTTCTTTGTTTGCTCTTATTGAATTTCTGTTCATTGTATAGATTTTATTATACTGACCAAGTCATTACAAAACTTTCGCTGTTCACAGGGGGAAATCTTGACTAAAATTAGTGATTTTTTCAGTTTGTTTAATGAGATTGATTATGTGATTCTTCCTTCATTTTCTCTTACGTGAGCCAAATCAGAAGCCTCTGAGGACACTAAAACTGGGCTTAGTATCTGAGAAACAGGCACACAAATGATGCAATGTAGAGTTCTCATAGGGTAAAACAGGACACATTTGGACTGTGTAAAGTGTATTCTGAGTCTGGCCACAGTGTCACTCTTAGGACTTATTCTTAGCTAGTTATGTGCCAAGGCTTCTAATGCCTGCTCCAAAGCAGGGATTCCTGGGAGAGACTCCCATGTTCTGGAAACATGACTTCTATTTCTTGTTTTGGATGTAACACAGGAATTCTTGTTTCAGGGTCTGTGTCCAGATAATTCAGCATGCCTTGTAGCAGCAGCTGGTCATTTCATTACCTGTGATTCTCCTCAGCTTTGTCAGACCCAAAGTGTATTAGGGATAGCTTTGTGTTTTTTCTCCAGGTTAGATAAAATATTTCAAGGATCCTAAGGCCAAAAGGTGATACATGGGGGACTCCACTAGCAATACAACTGCCGGAGGATGCGTTCTTGCTCACAGTTACATTTTATGATTTACTGGGTTTTGATCCATTTAGCACATGGTGTGGTAGTTCTGTGTAATTCCTGGTTCTGGAATTTAAATGTAAAGTAAGACCAAGCCAAACACCTTAAAAATTTATAACCTTCTTACATTGTCATTATTGCATTTAACTTAGGGGATCCGATACATAGTTCATGGTCACTTTCCCAGTGAAAGAGAAGAGTACATTGCTTTTGTGGTACCTGATCATGCTTGCAATAATTTGACTGTATGTATTTCAGAGAAATCTCTGCTTCTTCTTGATGCTCTTAGTGTCATTCAGATATCTTGATATGGCCTTTTTTTAGCCTTGTTCCTGTAATCAAGATAATGCCTATGGTTTGGTTGGAGGAAACACTAAATATTCTCTGGAGCTGAAACCCACTGACACATTTCCTGCTTAGTACTAACTTCAGCTTTACCAACTTCAGCTTTACAGCCTTTTAAAAAAACTGCACAATTGGAAGAATCAATATTTAAGGCATCATCACTATAAGCATAATTAATCTTTGGGATTTTATATAAAATCAATATCGGCATTAAGCCCTAGAAGAAAGACTTCTTAAGGGAAAAAAAAAAGAACCTAAATATCAACTTTTTAGTTTAATCTTTTTAGTTGATCTTTTCCTCTCACAGATCCTCATTCCCTAAAATGCTTGACAACATGTGGTTTTTATTCAACTGTTCTAAATCAGACATGTAATTTGAGGTCTAAATGAAGGTAGCTCATTTTAGTTTTGCTCTTTGTTTTCAGAACTTGCATGCATAACAATACTGGCCAGATACTTCAATACGTTAGACAAAATGATTCCTATGCTTCAGTACATGCCAGCACCTTTATAAAGCTGGTATCAGGTTCATAACCTTAACTGGGACCGATGTAAGGTGCATCCAGTCCTTGATCGTCACAGCATTTCTTCTGAAAATGTTGATCAAGTAATGCAGAACTGGGCGTGGGGTTTTGGTAAAATGTGTTGAGATCTCGGCATCGTGTGGAGATGTCTGGAGAGGTTTCAAATGACCTGCCATCATGACTTCTGCATGGTCAACGGTGCAACTTACCCACATTTGACTCAGAGCCTCGTAAACTAGCACGTTCAGGTAGGAGATTTCAGCAGCAACCTTCAAAGCCAAGAGGATCTGAGACAACTGTCTCCCTTTGTGTCTGATCTAGTGGAAACATCTCCCTTCACGGTTAACATAACAGTCTTCAATTAAATGCTGAAGGTCTTTCATCAGAGAAGTCCATCAACAGCAAGGTGAGCAATCCTCTCTCCTTCTCTGATCCCTTTCTTGACTGGTTGGAAAGCTCACTGATTTATATATTAGTCTTGCAACCTTTAGCTGTGCTTTGCAAGTGCTCTAGAGAGTAATTTAGAAAAAGACGTATATATCCTTGAAGCCAATGAATTTACTTGATATAGGTGTAAAGGACAAATCTACTACTTCTCCAGCGTCCCCATACCTTTCCAACCACTTGAGTGGAAGGCCGGGTGAGTATCGATACTTGCATTTTCCTTGCCTGGGACTTTGTGTGAGGACCAGGCAGCCTTCATCTGCACTGACACGGCAGTGAAGCCCTCTGAGAGGAGGGGAACAGTGGACGTGTCAGGAGCCAGCAGCCCCAGGTCAGTCACCACAGCTGCAGTGTCTGACCCCATCCTCTGGGCATTTATTATAAGAAGTGTAACTCCCCTGGTTGGGAAGTAACACCAGCTGAGGTGGTCAAACAGGTTGACAAAAGCAAGGTTAATTCCCTTGGAGGCAGAAGGCTTTTCTGCTCCAGACTGGGCTAAGGTGAATTTAGTGTAAGCTAACAATACAGAACAGAGATCAAGGATCTGACAGAGGAACAGGCAGAAATAAACCTGCTGGTAACCACAGAGTGATGCTGCTCAGTGAGAAGCTGGCTGTGAGCTGAAGCGCGTAAAAAGTGAGAAACCGGGAGATGGGCAGGAAAGCATCATTTATCTTTCTCTGCTGAGTTTCAGTACAGCTTAAGAAATATTCCTCAAATAAAATGTACTGATTTGAGTTTGCAAATCCAACTTTAAATTAGTAGGACTATATCTGAGGCTTGCTGGAGAGAAATCCCAGTGAAACCGATGAATATGCTCCCATTTACACAGCAGGGTTTTATTTCTTTATTGGCTTGAATCATATATAGGATGGAAGGTCTTTTCTGAACTTTCATTGCACATAAATGCTAGTGCATTTAAGAACACCCTGCATACATTTTAACTCCTGGAAGATCCTTTGAGGGTGTTTTTCTTAAGATTCTAAAACATTCTCAGGAAATTTAAGATGCATCTCTTAGATCATTTTCACTTATTAAAAAGGAGCGTTTGTTCCTTCATGCTGTAGTAATCCAAATGACATTGTTTAAAGTTAATCTATTGCAGTAGCCTCTTTTGACGCTAGAATTTGTCTCTTGAAATTTTTCCTTAGTGTATTTTTTAATTTATTTTTCAGCTTTCTTCCTCTTACTCTACTTGCATGTAGCATCTCTTTTCAGTTCCTCTGTGCACTGAAGACCCCAGTAACTGCTGCAGTATTTAGTACTCCACCACTGTTCTTGCATATCCTCATGCAATCAGTAGCTGTTGTATTCTGCTCTTCTGGATAAATAATGGGAGTTTTCAAACATTCTGCATGTGCACCCAAAACAAGGGGACTGCATGACAGTGCAGGATTCTCAGAAGGATGAACTGAAAGCGTCTGACACAAACACACCGATCAACACGGCTAAAAAGAAGGGATGAGCCTTTTTTTTTTCCCCCATGGCCTCACTTACTGTTCCAGAAGCCTGAGTTGGAGTTGGAGCAGCAGCTTTAGCTGAGCTTTCCTTTCTCCCAGAATGTGGTGTCCCTTCAGTCCCGTCAGTGCCCGCTGCAGATGCATTGCACCGCTTCATTGCTGGAAGCCAGTTGGAAACCTGCTGCTCAGGGAGCTGCCACTTCTACTGACACACAGGGAGCCCCTGCTGAAAAAGCCACCTTCACTAGTTTTACATCATCCACTCCCTGTCTCTGTGTACAGGCTATTTTGGAGGGAAGAATGGAGCAGAAGGCTTTGGTGTGGCTCTGATGTCCCTGTGCACGCTCCTAGGTCAGTCCCAAGGCTGCTGCCCTGGAGGTGCCTGATGCTGGGGCTCTCCATTTACGGTGCTTCGGCCTCCAGCCTGTGCCCACTTTTCTGCTCTGTGATTTCTGTTCCAGAAACACCTGCAGCACATTTTCTAAGGCTTTCCTAGCTTTTATCCCCATCTCCATCACCAGTGTCATCCTTGAAGATGTGATGCTGTCCCCTGGAAAGGGCCAGGCTTGCTCTGTGTCACTGGTAGCTGATGTCTCCTAAGAGAAAGTGTTTTTTAAGGGGTGGAGTAGGTGGAGAAAGGATTCCTTCCAAGGGACTCTGGGCAAGATGACTGGCCGGCTAAGTCTCCACATTTGTGACTCATTGTCTTGGCAAGAAACAAATTAGCAGTTGCTCTTTGCTTTTTCAATGTATGCAGAGGTAGAGAAGTGTTTCCCCCTCCATAACTGAATCGTCGACAGCCAAGGTATGCAGGTGTGGTCTTCCACATCATCATCTCACTGCTGTGTGAGATAAAGCAATTAGAGTAAAACTTAAACTAGTGAAAATCATGTTGAGGGTGATTTCAGCCTCTGTTACCTGAGAAATAGCGGAATTTGTCATTTAGATGCATCATTTTGCAATAGCTCTCCTCCATGTCAGTGAAGTTTTTCTTCTTGCCAGTGCCACTTATTACGTACTTGCTGAAGTATTTGCTTTTATCTGAGTGAAGTCCATGAGTCCAAGGTCACAACAGAATAGCATCACATGTTTTTATTTTAATTTTAAAATTGTTTTGTCTTGTTCCTGTCTGCACCCTTTTTGCATTTCCCGTACATAGCTGGCAAGCAAACTGTCTTTCCTGTAAAGAGCTAATTTTAAGAAAACATTGCAGTGTGTTTAATAAATTAATTTTGAATTTTCTACTGCTTTTGTTCACACCGTGAACCTAATTTTAAAGTTAATGAAATATACTGTGCTCAATCAAAGCATTAGTAAGATCAATTTTTTGCTCTTCCTGAAGAGCAAGTTAAAGAGAAAAATAAAAATTTGGAAATTAGTGTGGAAAAAAAAACCAAGAAAGGAGCAGAAAAAAAATCAGACACTGAGAAAGCAAAGCTTATTTAGTGCATTACTGACAATGAGTTATGTTCCTAGAAGTGAAGGGCTATTCAAAGCAAACAGGCACATGGCCTATATCGTGGATATTTTCCTTGAAAAATATTTACCTGTCCTGGTCAGTAACATAATTTTTATATTTTTCCTTGACATAATATAAGCAGTTTTATGCTTATAGAACATTTTCAGTTGTATATTAGTGAAGCTGCACACATTAAATATGTCTTATAAATTTAAACATAAACATCGTCAAACATACGCTTGGCAGTATTTTCTGTAAAATTTGCTTTCTTCATATCAATGTTTGGAGAAGTTGTTTTTTACTGATATAAACCAGAACAAGGATTTTTTGCACTCACACTTGAATTTATGCTAGAAATGCTATTCTAGTCACCTCTTCACTGCAATGGGAATTAGAATAAAAGCAGCACTGAGAAGACAGAAAAGTAAATTTTATATTGTGAATAAGACAGAATAAAACTGATTGTGAAGTTTGATTACTGGAAATAAACCTGATATATTACTGTCTCTTTTCTTTAGTATTGAGACATGACAGCTGTTTTTAAATCATGAGACCATGAACCTCATTAAATGCAATATAAACTCTTGGGAAAGAGCTGATGGAAAAATATTCTAATATTTAAAATGTTTGAGATTTGCTTACTCCTGTTTCATCTCTGTCTGAAGGTTTCAAAGTCTTCAGCATCTCCCATGCTTGTAATGCACTGAATGAACCAATGAAGGGTTCCCGTGGTCTACCTGGCTGGCTGCCTAAATCACATTGTATGAGTTAACCTGATCAATCCCAGTGGTTAAGTGCTAAAGACTCACTTTCTTTTAAGAGCTCTCTCTTCTTTTTGAAGAGGCAAAGACACAAATGCTCTTACCTGAATATTTTTAAAAGATGTGAAATCTTCAGAATGAATCACTGTCAATTCAAACAAATTCTTACTGCAGCTGTGGGAGCTCCGTGAAATAATATGGAATTCCACTGAGAGTTTTCACAGCTGCTTATACCATCCTCTAAAGCTCAGGGTTTTGTCTTTTTTTTAAGGCAGAATGCGCCACTACAGACATCTAATTAAGCTGAATGCTCATTAAGATGTTCAGATAGCTTTGCTACACCATTAACTCAAGAAATAGATCAGCAAATATCATACTCAGTATAATAATTGTAAAGTCAATCACAGACTCACAGCAATGTTGGTTGGGAGACCTTCTGACAGTCATCAAGTCCAATCTGCAGCTCAAAGCAGGACTATCACCAACAGCAGTCAGCTGTGACGGTGTCTAGGCACAAATCCTGAAAGCTTCCAAGGATGGAGATTTCACCGCGTTTCTGGGTAACCTGCACTACGTTCCCAGAGAAAAAGTTTTTCCTCATGTCCAACCTCAATCTCCCTTGCTGCAGCAGTGTGTGGCCCCTTGTTATATCATTTGCCACTACAGAAGAACTGTTGGCTTTGTCACCTTTACAGCTACCCTCAAGTAACTGCTGGTTGCTCTTGTAGTGTCTCCTCTTTGCCCAGCTCCTGCAGCCCCTTCTCATGGTGCTCTCAGCCCCTTGGCAGCTCTCCCCTGCCTTGCCCCTTTCTCAGCCTTCTTAAACTGACGACACCCATACTGGACCCCAGTGCTGAGAAGACAGGCACAGCAACTTTCCCTGATCTTCTGGCCATAGTCTTCATAAAGGAGTCCACTATGCAGATTGCCTTATATATGATGAGAAGAGCAATCGTGCAGACGGGAAAAAAATTAACCTTATTTTAAAGTGATGGGAAGTGATGGGTTATGAGCCAGCTTTAGAAAGTGAACTTCTGGGTTAAAGCAGGTCCTTTTGAAGAAAATATCAGCTCCAAGCCCAGTAGCAGTAAAAGAATTAAGCAAATACCATGCCACAGGAAAGATCAGAAAAGGAATAGAGAACAAAGCAGAGCACAGCACCATGCCCTTTTGTAAGTCGAAAACAGTATGCAGTTTCTGTCCTGTTGCAGAAGGAGGTAGTAAAACCAGAAAAGGTAAGAGGGTTGCAAGGGTAAACAAAGACAAAGAATGACTCCTTACTAGTCATAGATGCTGAGCCTGGAAAAGAGACAACTGAGTGTAAATGGAAAACACAAAAAGAAGCTTGTAAATTTGTGAAGGCCATAGACAAAGTGGACAGGGAACATTTTTTCCTCTTTGTTTTTCAATACAATACCTAGATAACAAATTTTATTATCATCTGGCAGCAAAAGAAAAAAAGCATGGTATTTTTCACACAATTAATAGTTAATCTGTGGAATTTCTTACCACTGGGTGTTGTGAATGCTGGAAATTTACCAGGATTCAAAAAAACAACTGGACAAGTCAAAAAAGAAAAATCCATTGTGGATTATTAGAAGTCATATCTCTAGCTTAGTAAATGCTAGAGCTAATGATTGCTAGAGGCTGAGAAAGTACCCTGGGAAAATATTCACAACATGCTTGCTCTCCTTTCTATATTTTTATTAAGCATTTGCCACCGGCCAGTGTTGGAGGTAAGACACTAGGAGCTAGAATATCCTGCGGTGATCCAGTGTAGCTCTTTGATATGTATCTTCTGTGTTCTTATGAAAACCATATATGCAATATTCGTATTTTTTTTCCTCATGAATATAAATGAAGTCCAAAAGAATATGGTACAAGGGTTTATGAATCCTCCTCAGAAAGAGCACTTCTGTCCTGTTAACAACAGTCCACCTCACAAGTCCAGTGGTGTGAATGGAAAGACGTGAGCTGACTTTATTATAAAGTCCAGTGGGGGTATCCTAAGTGACAAACAGGCAATTTGGAATAGGAATTCACTACACTGTCAAATATTTGTCATATCTTAATCCCCCTGAAACCTCTCCTGTAGGGAAGTAAAATAAGAATAATAAAAAAAAGCTCTGTAGCTTTTTTGCTGTATTATGAGTATTGTTTTTCCCAATTAGCAAAAGTTTCCCCCTTCCATGTGCAGACTTTTAGCTTATGAGCTCTATTAACTTAGAGGCAAGGCTTCAGAATAGCTGGTGACAGCTTTTCTGGAGCTGGAAAAGATTTTCTGAGGGCACTATGTTTCTGATACTTAAAATGACAGTGTTCTTCCTAAGGTCAGTACATGCTTCAGTTTTTACATCAGGTATAGTCCCCTCCAACACCATGACAGCGATTTCCTTTGTGCCATCAATACAATGGTGAGACAGTTTTTCCCTCAGTTTTCAGTGAAAACTGCTAAATAAAAGTAGCAGAGCCACTTTCAAATTGCAACTTGAAGGCATTATGCAAACACTGTGCTTTCAATTAACTTAAGCATATGAAGCCACACTCTTGGAGCATACTAAATAAAAGCTAAATCAGGATTTACATTTCCACAGCTTTTTTCTCTCTGTGGCCAGGATCAAAAGCCTCTGCAGTTTCGAGGAACTTTCTATTTGACGTCAAAGGGCTTTGTATCCAAATTAATTGTGGGATGAGATTAATCCCTGTAGCAACTGTGAAATGCACTTTTAGCCTGTTTTACAGCTTCTGTCACGTGTGGAGATGTTCATGGCTCTTGCCCTCCCACAGGCATACTTTTCTTGCAGGGAGTTTAACCTTTTTGCTAATGTGAGCATCTTAATTTCATGTATTTGGCTTCCAAGACGTGGATCAGTTATGCTTCTACAGCTTTTACTCACTCATCAGGTAGCAGTCTGTTTCCAGATCCTGCCCTCCCCGCTGAATATGCCTGCATGCGTGCTTGCTCAGTGCTGTTACTGAGCAACACAGATTTTGGAACCATGTTAGAATTTAAAGAAATAAATAGTTAGCAACCTATCTATAACTGCTTCAAGAATAGACGTTTTGTTTAAAAAATGCAGTTCTAGGCTCTTATAACTACCATAAAAAAAGAAACCCCAAAGAAGAGCAAAAGGGCATTATTAAGTTTTGAATTTCTGCTGTGCAGTGCTGAACCTATTATACAGAAGGTCTGTGGTGTAGTAATATTATTATATTGCTATTAATGCTTAAATATTGTTTATGTCTACACACTTTTAAAAACTCTCCTATAATACTTTAGATTGGAAAGAAGAAAGAAAATACATTCCAGCTTTTTACACTTCTCTGGCAAAGGTTATAAATCCCTTTCTCTTTGGGGACAAATATGTAATCTCCTATATAATCTCTGACCTTAATAAGAAGACAGAACAACGAAAGGCAATTTCTCTCATTATAAGACTGTGAATACATAACCAGTTTTGGAGAACCTGGTGACTGTTGATAGGAGTATCTGAAGAAAGGCAGAATTCTCAGAGACACAATGAATTTCTATTACTAGGCACAAGAGGCAACTGCTTTGACTGTTTTCAGAGATAGATAAATTAGTAGGATGTGGAATCAGTGTACTTAGAGTCCTGTGCATTTCTTACCAATTGGTGAATTCCTAAGAAGAAAACATACTTCTGTACTATACAGATGGCAAAGTTGTAGTCAGGTTTCACAGTGCAAATCCATACCGTACTTCTGTCTAGGATGCCTCATTCAGAGAAGAAGGGGAAGAAGAGAAAGATTCCAAATCTGGACGTACATCAAAGGAGCTGAGGAATGCTAGGTTCATACTCCGTGCAGAGCCCTGAGTTGAAAGGAAGCACAAAGCCTCTCAGTATGCCATACCCACCATGCCCCTCTGAAATATGCATTAGTAAACTATGTTGCACAGGGCCAGCAATGACAAAGGAGGAAATAACAACTGTGTTCTTGGTAATGCCCTTCTTTTCATGCAAATGAAAACTTAGAGTCTTGGGTTTATTTTCTAGTCTAATTCCATATTACTGGGGTCCACGTTCAAAATGCAGAGCTGCAGTAATTCAAGCTAGATAATGTACACATGCCTAGAATTTTTTATCATTTTAGTCTGAAAATTGTTGTTCCTCCTTTGCTTTATCTATTGGTAGCAAATTCCCAAGGTCTGATGCTTACATGTCATAACATTCAGTATTCTTGACTTAACACAAAAACTCCCTCCAAAAAAAAGATTGGCCACTTGATGAGGCACTGTGAAACCTCTTCACAAACGACTTCACACAGAGATTCATTAAGTTTGATTAATCGTTCACTTGTGTCACTGCAGTTTAAGCAAGATTCATTTAAATTTGCAGCAAGTTTAAGCAAGAGGAAACGCTGGCCAATGTGGGCCATTAAAGACTTCGGTGCTCAAAGCAATTTCAGTGTTGAAGCAGGCTCTCTCCCCAGAGCCAGCTCACGGCTGTGCAGCGGTGCAGATGAAATGGAAGTTCTGCCCCAAGATGATGGTGTTAGTGACCTTGTCCTTCACCCCTGCGGATGGCACCGTTCGGGGTGTGGGGACAGAGAGTGAACCCTGGGAGGAGCTGTGGGACAGAGGACAGGATGGCAAGGGGAGGTTTCGGGGGGGCGACAGGTGACAACCATGGAGTGCCAGGGCATGGAGCCACAGAGCTCCAGGGATGGAGACGGTCCGTGTGTCTCCCCTCGCTAATACATGTTACCTTCTCCACAGAGTGGCTGTCTCCTCCCAGGCCTTGGCAGCGTGCAGTTCATGCCCCCCGCTGCAAGGTAAGGGCAGGGCTGGGAGCTGCCCTTCATCCTCTCCCAAACTAGCCCCTACACCCAGGATGGGCAACAGCGGAGGTCGTAGAGGCAGCAGAGACCCTGGCCTCCTCAGGCTTTTGAATTTCCTCAGCAGCCACCTACTCCATCTACTTCTGTTTGCAATTATAAAGACTTTCTGCTCTCAAATTCTCTATTTCATACCTAAGTGGTTCTAATCTTTTTTTGCAAGAATAACTGTAATTGCAATGCTTTTCTTGGGTTCATCTACAGTATCATTATCCAGAGCAAAAGACTGGATTCAGCAAACAGAAGTGTTGAAAAAGACTGTGGGCTTGGGGCAGAATTCATGTAAAAATGCGAATATGATAGAAGCAGCAGATTATTTGATTTTCTTTTCATGAGTTGAGCCAGATTCTTGTGATGCTGCTGACTCCTGGACTTCAGATATTTCTTGTTTTTAAGTCAGGGAAGTTTTTCCTGGTAGAGTGACACCTAGGAAAGATAGATACGTTGGGTTTGGTAGAATTATAATAGAAAGAGTAAAAGATTTGGTAAATTCATCCTCAAACTCCAGAAATAAATGAAAAGCAATTATATCAACTGTTCCACATGGCAAGAAATCAAAGCTACTCTGTTTGTAACATCACATCAGTCAAATCCCAAGAATTTGTTTAGGTATACATACAAATTCTTTAACTCTGAAGCTGTTCAAGTAAGGGCTAAATCATTCCCACATTAACACTGAAAGATGTTAAAGCTGTGGTCATAATTGAAAAACCCAACACATGTTTACTTTTCATTGTTCGTAACAGCTGAATTCAGTTTTGCATCACAACTTCCTTTTTCTAACTAACTCATTCATAATATCAGATCATCTAGTTTAAAACTAACTTAAATATTTTAAAGCTGTTAATGTAGTTACAGATACATCTGAAGAAAAATTTTACATATTTATTAGACTTATCCCACTCTGAAAATCAGTAAATTGATCAAAGCATAGGACAAGAAGGACAACAGTGACAAGGAAAAAAAGTATTTTTTTATTCTATTTTGTTATTCACTCTGGTAGCCTCTCTTTTAACGTGTCCACATGAAATTGATGTGAAGCATGTAGCCCAGATGAACACCACTCAGATGCGCCAGAGGAAGCTCCTGGCTGATATCTTAGACATACCCCCATCTTTGGTCTTTATTTCAAGTCTTATGCTGCAGTGCAAAAAAATCTCATCTGTTTTGTGAAGATACTTGCCGATGTGTTAGAGATGCCAGTCTGCCACGCCTAGAAAGCTCCCAGCTTGTTCTTCTCTGAGTTGGCTCTCCAAGAGAAACACTGTTTGTCTTAGAGACAAAAACTGGTTCTTGCTTTGTGCAATAGTGTAGGTTGCCTTTAGTGTTTAAAGACATTGCTATATTTTTGACTTTTCATGAATGCTCACATCGTCCAGCTCGATGCTGAGTTGCACACAACAGCCAGATATAACTGTAGTTGAAAACATGATTATTAAAAAAAGAATGTACTCTTCTGAGAATGCTAACTTCTTTAATCAGAGCGATTTTATTTGGGTGGTTGGCAAGGCAGATTGTGTTCTTTTGGCTAGTACCCACTTTATCGATATGTAGCAAATCTACTTAAATCTTTCTGTTGTCTGATGTAAATCCAGAATGCTTCAGTTTCCGTCCTCTACTGCTGTGTTGTTGTTGTGCTCTTAAATTGATGCTACAATCCATCAAGACAGTGGATGTATTTCACTAGAAAATAATGTGACTAAACATAAGTAAACACAGAGTTTGTAAAAGCAATTGGGGATCTTTCATGATGAAAGTGTTATGCTGTAAGTAATGTATTTGCTGGCCTGGATAAACACTGCTTTTTGATTTGACCAACTCAAAGATACAGCTAAGTTGACTAGGAACTTGTATGTAACAGAATATATCTCTGGAGATTACCCAAACCAATATAAGACCAGATACGTTAATTTGAATTTTTTTGTCACCTTAAATTAAAAAAGGAGGGAGGATATTTAAAATCCCTGTTTGGATACACAAGTAGAAACTCATTTTCATCCTACTATTCAGTTTATTCAGTGTTTCTTCTGATTAATGTGGCCTTTTCAGTATTCTTCTGGAAAAAAAAAGATTGGAAGTTCATATTATATTGCTTTAGCTTGAATTCCCATGTTTGAAAAGATTGATAACATAAGGCAAACAGCCAGTGCTACACTGCAATATAGAATGGCCTTTTTCTTTGCCAAAATGCTGATTAAATGAGTTTTGACCTATATTGTTTTTTACATCGGTGCCCTTTCAGATAGATACACAAAAAAATGGAAATAGAGATAATTGACCTCAAAGAAGTATGACTTAAATGAGGAACCAGATTTATTATTTTCTTCTTAAAATCACTGTGACTGCCTTTGTGTGTTATTCTGTACGCCTAAAGGTTCAGGCTGGAGGTTGGATTGAGAGAGATGCTTCTTTCAGAGACAAAGCAGGTGACCGTGTAAATATTTTACTCAGTAACTCCAGATTTATGTTTAAAAAACTAATGCTTCAAGTCACTTCCAACCCAAACTAGTCTATGATTTTAAGTCAATGAAGTTAACCTTTCTTACATCTTAGTCTGTAAGTGTACCGACTACAGAAGTGCTCGAATTAAGTCACTATAACCAATTACTTACAGATTTGGGAGAGGCTGGAGTTTGACCCCAGAACCAAATTTACAAATTTCAGTTTTTTATAATAAGAAAAAATTCTGCATCTGAACCCCACAAAATTTGTTTTGGGGCATTACAATTTGAAGATGAATTTTGCGGCATGGGTCCAACATCCAATATTTATGCTTGGCTGATGAAAGCACCAGCTGTGAGCAATCAAATGAGTAATAAATATCTGGTTTCTCTATTGTGGTGTTGGGGAAGAAGCAGTTTAGTGTAGTTGCTTTTGCAGCTGGCCTTTTGTCAGTTTATTTTAAATGAGATGGTTGTGGGGAATGAATTAGTCAATCAGTTTGTAGAGCTGGCTCTTGCGGGAAAATCATGTCCACTGAAAAGTATCTTCCTGTAAAACAATATATGTCAATTTTCCGTCTGTTGGAAAAGGTAGAAAAAAATTCCTAAAATTAGCTGGGAGACAAATTGATGACTTTGGATATATGAAAATGATAGAAGAAATTCAGACCATTAATATCATGACCATTATCACATTACTGACCATGCTGAAATTTGCAGTTCAACAAAGGATCAATATTTGTAGCTAGATATGAGTGCATGTCCAACATCTGGAAAAAAATGATCTCATGCGTGGAGAAATCTTTCTTCCCATGCGGTTGAGACATCAAGTGTAAACAGTCAGCAAAGTTTTAATGCAAAAGACAAAGATACCTTTTTGCATATTGCAAATAGAAATTTAAAATACTGTCAGGAGGCTCTGGGTGAAGTTTATAAACTTTATAGAAAGGATGGCTGTCTTTTTTTTCCCCCGCTTCACCCTGGAAGCAGTCCTTTTCCACTTCAAACAGAAGATTGGGAAGTTTTCTTGTATTACATGGAGATCCCCCAAACACCTTCAGCAAACCAAAATAAATGAGCTACCAAGGATCAAAGAGAATTAAGTGTATCAAGTCAGGTACAGATCAATACTATTGTTCTGTCCTGGTCTTTTCTGATTTCTCTTTACAATCAGGGCAACTTGGAGAGTTTTTCCCTGGATCTCCATAGAACATATTTTACAAAAACTAAATTCAGATTGTGATGATTTTAAAATCTCTGCTAAATGTCATGATTTGTAAATATTGCTTTTATGTTTATTAATTACAACTGCATGCTGTTTCTCAGTAAGACTGAAAAAAATTGTTTCGTAACTGTCCTGGTTACGGCAGGGATAGAGTTAATTTTCCTCCCAGTAGCTGCTGCATTTTGTGTTTAGTACAAGAAGAATGTTGATAACACTGATGTTTTCAATTGTTGCTGAGAAATCAAAGACTTTTTCCCGTCTCCCATATTCAGCTAATGAACAGGTGTGCTGGAGCTGGGAGGGAGCATAGCCAGACAGATAGCCCAGGCTGGCCAAGGGAAATACTCTATACCATAGACGTCATGCTCAGTTTATGAGTGGAGGATGGCCACAGGACGGCAGGCTATCTGCTCTTCTCTTTTCCACGAGTTCGAACATTCTCTTGTCCAGGAGTTTGAATTTTTTGGGGAATTCCACAAAATTTGTGATTTCCAGGCTCAGTGATTGATGCCTAGGCACTGGCCATGAATCAGTCATTGGGTGTTGAGAAAAACTGTATTGTGTATAGTTTGTTTTGCCTATTCATTATTATTACTATTATTATCATTGTTACTAGTATGAATATTTTCTTTGTTGTCTTATTAAACTGCTTTTATCTCAACCCACAAGATTTACCTTTTATTCGTTTCTCCTCCCCATCCCACTGGGGGAGGCAGGGGAGTGGTGACCGAGCAGCTGTCTGGTGCTTAGTTGCTGGTTGCTAGGTTAAACTATGACAGTAACACATAATGTTATCCCAGTCATTGCATATGAAGAAGTTTGTAGAGTGCCTACAGTTTTTTTGTGGCTGAACAAGTGTTTCACTTGAAGCCACAAGTTCCATGCTCTTTATGGTCCTAGTTGCTGCCAGCCAATTTTATTGAAGTTGAACAACATTTAATTATAGTAGATTGTCCATCTGTGTCTGTTGGTCCCCCTGCATACCAATATGCATTGGTATGATGGTTACGGACATGTGACAGAAGTGCTTCACACACCATGTGGAGTAACACGTCTCTGTTTGTAGAAAGACATCTCCTTTCCTCTGGTGCATGAGTTCAGAACCCAGACAGGGCAAAGTGGTTTTAGCTCTGGTCAGCGTGTCACCGCAACTCCCACTGCTCTGTACATCGTCATTCTCTATTTCTAAAGGTGGCTTTGCTGAGGTTTACTCATTTGAACACTACTGCAATATCAAAAACTAAGTCAAACAATTCTACCACTTTTGCCATCTTACAGTGTTGTTTTGTTTAAAGAGGATCTAATGGTACTACTTCTGCAAATGTGAGGATTTCTAAACAACCTTCCGAAGGAGATACATATATTCAGCAGTGAAAGTCACTTGATCGTCTTTTTCTGACTTGTCTGGAAGAAGCCTGAGTTGTGCTGGGTATCTCTGAGTATACAAAAACAGTGTGGGAACATAATCTGGATTCACTGCTCCCAAGGAAAGTAGTCTTCTCTGCTCCACTTATTAGTGAAAGGGAACTCTGAGCTCACCAATCAGGATCTACCTTGAATAGATTTGGGACAGAGAATCTGGTCTATATCCAACAACATTTCATGGTGAAGTTATTAAGATGTTGTTTGATCAACATCTGTTACTACAGATGCTGATGCTAAAAGCAGAAGGTTCCTACTGTTGCCTGTGAGTTTTGTTTGTCTCGTCTTTAATCCAACAGCTGAATTTTATCCAGTCCCTGTACACTATGACATCTATTGCATAGCTTCATCTTTCAAACCGGTCTTATTATGCAGTAAAGTTTGAAAATCAAGCAACTTCTCTAACTATAGTGACATTATCAACAGTAGATACTGCATTAAACAACCTCTTGACAAATACTAAATATTAGCATGTTTCACAGATTTAAATAGTCACAAACTGGTGACTCAGAATAACACAACTGTGTTCCTCTAATCTTACTTAGATAACGGGAATGGCAATCTGGACAATTATCTACAATAATTCATACAAAGTATGAGTTCAGACAAAGTGTGAATTATTGTTGAAATAAGGGAAATGCTTATGTTGCTGCTATAAAAACTGTTCATCAAGAATCACTGTCTGCCATTGTATTTTCCACTCATGTAGCCAGCTGTTTTTTCATGTCGCCTTCCAATATAATGAGCAAAGGTGGTGACAGAAACAGCTTAGTACAATGAACAAGCCTGTTAGCCACTTTCTGGACTAAGCTGAGCTATGGAACAGGGCAAAATTAGCAGAGACTGAACAATGAAGCCAGGAGAAGTGAGGCATCCATCTCAGAGAGGAACAAGATTTTACAAGGGTTTTTTTGGCTTTTTTGATGATACAAGGCAATATGAAACACCTAAATTCAAAGGAAAGTACAGCTAAAGAAGAAAAAACTTATTTTAAAAAAACATACAGATGGAGCAGCAGGAGTCTGTGGAAAGGGATAAAACATATATCATAGACAGGAGAAGGAAATTCTTGAAATTATACGAACAAAAATGTAGGTTCAGAAATGCGTTGCTGCACTGAGAAAAGGTGTGTTGGCAGGTAAAGAGATATTTTAGGATTCTTAAGAGGATGCTATTGCATGGATGAAGTAATGTCGTATCAGCATCATTAACTTTCTGAGCCAAACTTGAAAGGTTGTTAAACTTCTAAGATTAGTTACACAAGATTTACTGTCTATAAAACAGAAGAACAGTTGAGACAGAAAGAAAATGTAGGAATCAAAACACACTTTTATCAGATTCCCTCATTTCCCTAAATCTAGACCAGTATGTTCCTAAACAAATGCAATTTGAGTTAGCTATTGAAAATCAGACAAAGAACTGTGTTCTCATATTCCACAAAATCCATTCAGCTGCAGAATTTCTCTCCTTGCTATCTGGTTAAAACATCAATTAAACACTTAACCTTGTTAATTTTTAATCAAGAAGATGAATGCTACTTTAAAACTCTTATTCAAGTCTCATAGTGTAGTGTAACAACAATAATTCCTTCGTTTATGAGGACTTTAATGTTGCATCCAACTGCTCCACTGGTGTAACAGCTATGCAGTACTGGCTAGTTATTTGTATTCTTTTTTTATGTAATTTGTGTGGTAGTAGAGATGACTGATATTTCTTGCCTAAAGTATTCAAATAATTTAATAAATTTTGTCACCTCTTTGAGACAAGTACCCAGTATTTTCCATCACTTTTCTTTACTAGAATTTATTTTGCTGCGTGTATGTCAAGCTTTCCTTGGTAATGGATCCTGATAGGATTTTTATTTATTTGTTAGATTGTTGGTTTTTTTTTCTTTTTTCATTCTGTGTACAGTGAATGACGAAGAGTGGACGAACTGCTGCCAGGATTCCCCAGGTGGCATGTGCCCAGTATGTGCAACTGTCTATGGGTGGTGTTCATTTTACCTAACTTTTACATGGCAAATATCACTGGGCCAGTATGAGGTGTGTTGTTAGGCCCTCTCTGTAATGGTGGTGAGAGATACACTCCTCTGAAAGAGGTGCCTAAGCAGGAGTAGCAAAAGGAGGGGACTGAGACCTGCGAGGTAAGTCAAGGTCTGTCTTGGAGATGGGCTAGATATTGGGCTTAAACCGGACACCTGCCTAGCAGATAGCTGTTTATGTTTGACTGTAAGTGTCTAATGTGGAGAAGGAGGCACGTGGTCATAACCGTTTAGGGACAAGTTCTTGAGAATTGTCTCGGTTATATGGCTCTAAATAAAATCACAGAATCATAGAATGTAAGTTTCCAGTAAGTTGTACCTGTACCAGTGTCACACAAGCTCCAAGTCTCTTCTCAATCTCTCTATTCACACCCTGTCACAGAAAGCTTGGGCCATGACTTAAAGGACCTGGGAATGGTTTGCATCAACACAGTAGTAGCACAGTAGTGGCTATGGGCATAATGCACTAAATAATAATTGAATTTTTTCTAATAGAAATAGTTTATAGATTGAAAAATCATTTTAAGCTATGCTATACACTACAAGACAAATCCAGGCATGTATCCAGGCATATAGTTTTCTTCTACAAATAGAAATCACAGCTGTCAATTGTAATTTTGCACTGAAAAAGTGGTCTTAAAGATGTGTGGTGTATTCTTAGTTCAAGTTTTTGCTACTGTGGTATTTTGAGCATGTAAATTAGGAAGGATCTGAAGTAAGGAGTAATACCTTTAATCAAGCCAAAAATAACAAACAACCATTTGTATATAGAAGCCATCTTTCAGGTATATTTGTTTCCTTTGTCTTTTGGAAGGAGGATGGCTTTCTTGTAAAAGTACAAAATGGTATCTTTCTGCTGAAAGGTGTATGAGACATTTTCATTGAGACCTGAATTTATTTTGGTAGAATAAAATGCATGTTCGTTTCTAAATTTTGCTTTTGAGAGATAATTGTTTCTTTGTCATTATTATTTCTAGATTTCTTGGTGGAGGGACAAACAGGAAACAGCTGGCAGAAAATCATATCATTAACAGCATTAGTAACCCTGGGTTGTGAGGTTTTTTAAAGTGTTCTTCTTTTAAATGATTTTTTATTTTAGCATTTTATACTGGAGTTCCTCACTCATATCCAGTCTCCTGAAATCGTCATTATAGATCTTATGTTACATTACACCATCTTGCTCTTTTAAACTGAAAATCCATTATTCTCAACTGTTGCTGAAAGCTACAAAAAAAGTCTGCCAAAAGAAATTTACCAGTTAAATAATTACCTCTTGTTTTGCATTATGTTTTGCATTGTGTACAATAACTTCCATTAAATCATGAAAAATTCACTGAAGTGCACTTGTGACATGGGTTAATGAATATGCAATGAAAGTGTGCGTTGGTATCTTGTCTGTCAGTTTTCTTCTCCTGATACCACAAGTGGTCTAAAATCTGGCAAGAGGTTCTGCATTTTAAGGTACTTTGATTCATCTGTTTTATATTTGCCATCTCCGTCTCCAAAAAAGCCAGCACTTTTCCCAATGCGCATATGTTATTAATGAACACAGAGGAAAATTTGTATTTATTATGTCTGACTAATGCTATTTTACAGCTTTCAAAAATCCTTTACATTTTGTCATTTAGGTACCTGGAAATTCTGGGGGTTTTGCATTACCAAGCTTGGCTCCCACCTAGCTGTACATTCATGGCTGAAAAGTACACCACATCACTTGATAAAGGAGAGATAATGAAGTGTAATCAGCTTTTGCAATAAATGGCAAACCTCCCAGTGACTGGCACGATTTGTATTTAGTACTGTTATATTTTTTCACGAGCTGTTTGCAAAAACATCATGGAGCTTTTGTTTCTAATCCTGGTCTGTGTGCAGTGTTCTTGCAGGCCAACTTCAGCCCTCTGGTCATCGTAGTTCTCAGACTTAGCTCTTCTCTTCATGATTTTAACTTCAGTTACTCCTTGATAAAAAACCTGTGTATCCACTCTTCTGCACTTTTGTTTGTCTCCTTTTCTCCTAAATTTGATTTGAGCTTTGCCATTCAAGAGCTCCTTTTGCCAAGAATTGACTTGTTCTTTGAAGAGTGTTAAAAAAAGCCAGAACAACATTTGGCTTTATAAAGGAAAGGAAGCTATTTATAAGAAAGATCTTCAGATTTTTCAGAATGTCGAAGAAATGGCAAATTTTCCTCTCCCATATTTCATCTCTAATGAACTCCCTTTTATTGGTTTAGATGAGGTTTCTGTATCTGCAGTCAGTGGTGTCAGTAGACATTGATCCCAGCGGAGATGGCTCATGAAGCGGTGTGCTAGGCACAAAGAACGTTTCTGTGCAGCTCATCAGTGTGTGTGGAAAGAGCTTTTTCACAAGCACAACAAGTCCCTAAAATCTCTCTAGCTCTACTGACAGCACTCCCACCTCATCGGCTGCTGATGTCTCCACTGGCTGGCAGTGGTTCCCAGTGGTTTCCCAAACTCTTTGATGCTGTCAGGTCCACCACTGATGCCTTATCCCTTTTGTTGCCTGTGGAGCAACCAGGAATCAAGTACCATGTCAGAGCCCCTAGGACTACTGCTGTGATCAGAGTGGCCAATGCAAAAAGTCCCAGCACCCTTCAAATGCAGACAAACTGCTATTCCCCATCTTTCTCTCTGTTCGTTACGGACTCCTTCTTTTGACTCTAAGCCAACCTTTGGCCCCTGTAGGCTATATTATTTGTATTCAACGGACGGTCCTCCCATTCCCAGTCTTTGGTAGGGGAGCTACAAGTCCCCTCCGTCCTCTTTCTGGGTGAATGGAAACCCCCTTGAAGAAGTGCCATCCGTACCCTTCCTGGCTTCTCTGCAGGCATGCTCATCATGTCACACAGCCCAGAATTCTCCCAGGCCTATGAAATGACTTGAAGCAATATGCAGCATTCATTGCTAACAGCATAGGGTCATAGAATAGAATCATAGAATAGTTTGGGTTGGAGAGGACCTTTAAAGGTCATCTAGTACGACCCCCCTGCAGTAAGCACGGACATCTTCAACTAGATCAGGGTGCTCAGAGACCCCTCCAACCTGACCTTGAATGTTTCCAGGGATGGGGCATCTACCACCTCTCTGGGCAACCTGTTCCAGTGTGTCACCACCCTCATTGTAAACAATTTCTTCCTTATCTCCGGTTTGAATCTGCCCTCTTTTAGTTTAAAACCATTACCCATTGTCCTGTTGCTACAGGCCCTACTAAAAATCCTGCCCCCATCTTTCTTATAAGCCCCCTTTAAGTACCGGAAGACTGCTATAAGGTCTTCCCTGCAGCCTCCTCTTCTCCGTGCTGAACAACCCCAAGTCTGTCAGCCTTTCGTCATAGGAGAGGTGTTCCAGCCCTCTGATCATTTTTGTGGCCCTCCTCTGGACCCACTCCAAGAGGTCCATGTCTTTGCTGTGCTGTGGACTCCAGAGCTGGATGCACGGCTCCAACAGAGTGGAGTAGAGTGGCAGAATCCCCCCCCTCAACCTGCTGGCCACGCTTCTTTTGATGCAGCCCAGGATATGGTTGGCTTTCTGGGCTGTGAGTGCATATTGTCGGCTCATGTCCAGTTTTTCATTCACCAGTACCCCCAAGTCCTTCTTCGCAGGGCTGCTTTCAATCCATTCATCCACTAGCCTGTATAGTGAGAGTTGCACTCTCACTCTCTCACGAGAGAAGCCGTGGTGGCTGTCTCAAACTATCTCTCTGTCCTCCATGTGCCTTAGCATAGCTTCTAGGAGGATCTGTTCCGTGATCTTCCCAGGTGCAAGACTCTGTGCACTAGGCCTTTTTGAACCTCGTGAGGTTCACATGGGCCCACTTCTCAAGCTTCTCCAGGTCCCTCTGCATGGCAACCTGTCCCTCAGGTGTGTGGACCACACCACTCATCTTGGTGTTGTCTGCAAATGACCTGAGGGTCCACTCGCTCCTGCTATCTATGTCATTAATGAAGATGTTAAACAGTAGGAGTCCCAGTACGGATCCCCGTGGGACACCACTTGTCAGTGATCTCCATCTTGACATTGAGCCATTGACCCCTACCTTCTAGATGCGATTCTTCAACCAGTTCCTTATCCACTGAACAGTCTACCCATCAAATCCATATCTCTCCAATTCAGAGAGAAGAATGTTGTGGGGGCCCGTGTCAGAGACCTTACGGAAGTCCAGACAGATGACATCTGTAGCTCTTCCCTTGCCCACTGATGCAGTCACTCTATCATAGAAGGCCACTAAGTTGGTCAGGCAAGACCTGCCCCTGGAGAAGCCGTGGTGGCTGTCTCAAACTATCTCTCTGTCCTCCATGTGCCTTAGAACAGCTTCTAGGAGGATCTGTTCCGTGATCTTCCCAGGCACAGAGGTGAGCCTGACAGGTTGGTAGTTCCCATGGTCCTCCTTTCTACCCTTTTGAGAAGTGGATACAATTTTTACCTTTTTCCAGTCACTGGGGACTTCGCCTGACTGCCGTGACCTTTCAAATATCATGGAGAGTGGCTTGGCAACATCAGCCAGTTCCCTCAGGACTCTGGGATGCATCTCATCAGGTCCCATAGACTTATGTGTATTCAGGTTCCGCAGGTGATCACAAACCTGACCTTCTCTTACAGTGGGAGGGACTTTGCTCCCCCAGTCCCTGTCTTGTGATCCATCCACTCAAGAGGTGTGGAGAGAGAGGTTGCCAGTGAAGACTGAGGCAAAAATTTGTGGAGTACCTCAGCCTTCTCCTCATCTGTTGTTACCAGTTTGCCAGCCTTGCTCATCACTGGGGGTACACTTCCTTTGACCTTCCTTTTCTGGCTGACGTACCTGTAGAAGCCTTTCTTACTGTACTGCAGCCCTTGCAAAGTTCAGCTCCAGCCTCACCTTGACCTTCCTGACTCCATCCCTGCGCAACCAGTCAGCGTCCCTACACTCTTCCCAGGATACCTGATCCTGCTTCCGCTACCTGTATATTTCCTTCTTGCCTTTAATTTGACTAGCAGGTCTTGGCTCAGCCATGCTGGTCTCTTACCTTCCTTTGCTGATTTCTTACACTTGGGTATCAAGAGCTCTTGTGCTCTGTGGAGGGTGTCCTTAAAGATCTGCCAGCTCTGCTTTGCTCCCTTGTCCCTGAGGGCAGTTTCCCAGGGAGTTCTGTTGACTAACTGCTTGAACAACTGGAATTTTGCTTGCCTAAAATTCAGGGTCCTGACTTAACTCTTTGCCTGTCCCATATTCCTCAGGACAGTGATCTCCACCAACGCATGATCACTGCAGCCCAAGCCGTTTTCAGTCTTGGTGTCACCGATTAGCTCATCTTTGTTGGTGACCAACAGGTCCTGTATCACATCCCCTCTGGTAGTGCTGTTTATTGCCTGGCTTAAGAAGGTATCCTCAATGCACTCCAGGAGATTTCTGGATTTCCCACAGCTCACCATGCTACTTTTCCAGGAGATGTTGGGGTGGTTGAAGTCCCCCAGCAAGATGAGAGCCTGCAGGCGCAGTGCCTGCTGTAGCTGGAGTAAGAAGGCTTTGTTGATAGGTTCCCCTTGATCAGGACAGGACAGGGTCCTCTCCTTCAAATCCATCCAAGTGACCACCATGGGGAAAGACTAGAGGAATGAAACCTGAAGTTGTGAGACAGATTTGCCCAGCATGATCTTTGCATTACTTAGCAGCAAAAGATTATAGTTTGAAAGATTCTAACTGTTGTAACTTAGACAAGTTTGGGCAATTTTGGTCACAAAAGGCTAGCTGAGTTAAAGTAGCTGTAGAAAGTAGAAGTTAATAAGAATTGAGATTTATACACGGTTGCAAAAGATTTGTGCCACAAAATGGTTAGAAAGGAAAAAATAAATAGTTGCACTACAAGTTAACTCTGGAAGAAGTTAGAAAAACTATGCTAAAACGTTCTTTTCAGAATTCTAAGACCATTATGGCACATATAGTCTTTTGTCTTATTCTGTTATCAAGCCAATGATTGCTTGCTTGTTTAACTGGCTTCAGTTAAAGCCAGTGAGGAGGGTGATTCTCTGTTAACTCATTTCCCAAATAATTCCACAATTCTAAAAGAGTCCACATCATGTTTTACTTTCCTGTGAGTAATGAATGAAAAAGAATTATAACTGACAGGAACAGTATGGCTCCATGATGTGGGTTTATACAAACACTCAGCGCTGTAGATAATGACTACTCAAGGCTTTCATCTGATTAGTATGGATGCATATGTTTTTAATAGCTGATATTAAATCATCAGTTCCTGCTATTAAATCATCAATAATATTTTCCCTCAAGAAACTGAAAATAAGGTACTCAATTTTCTACTTATGTAAAAGTTGTATTTCTTTCATTCAATGATTTATTCATCCTTCCAGCCTTTCTGAACGTGCTGTCATATTCTTTAAACATAGACCAACGCTTTTTATGGTGAACATGTCAAATTTAGGGCCCAAAGGTATCACTAGTGTTATCTCCAAAAGCATTGCTCATTTTCAGCTCTACACTAGCCTTAGCTTTTAGTTGGAGGTCTTTTCATAGCATTTTAAGAACCAGATTTGTTTCTTACTGGTGTAAGCAGGTGGTCACCTGTTTCTTCTGGGATCTCAACAGCTTTGGCACAAATCCAAGGTGAAGATATCCTCTTTCACGGATCTTTCTTCTGTGTTTCCTAACAGACCAGACGACAGATAGAACTGAGGGGGAAAAGGGAATTTACAGTCCTCTCTGTGGAAGTCACGGGAGTTTGAAAGCCAAGCAGAAGACACAAGCAGAAAGTTTCTTTACTCACAGTGGCCTTGATTAGATGGGATGGCTAAGGGGCCCTGCATTGCTCTTGATACTCACTTTGAGGGATTACCTTTCCTTCGTCTCCAGAGGGGTTGAGCACTTGGGTGGACTCTGCTCTTTAGTTTCTCACTCTGCAAGGAGGCAGAACCATCGCACTCTGTCCACCTATCGCCACTGCTCCCTCAGAACAAAGCTTTTGGGGAAGGAATGCAGCTCTCCTGCTTAAGCCATTCTCTCCCACCAGCCCCATTCTCATTAAACTATTTTTGAAAACCAGTTAATTTTGGCCAGGAGCCAGATGCTGACAGCTGTCTCTCACAGTAGCATCTTATTCCATGATTATCTGTTGACTTCAGTGGTAACCCTTGTGGAATAAGGTGCTACTCAAACAAGCACGTCACATGGTAATCAAAGTTACTTTCCTGAGAGACCTGTGGAAATCTTCAGAGTAGTAGCCACTGACGTTTACATCACTGGAGGGGAGGATGTGTTTCTTCTTTTGAAACAAGCAGGAGATTTCTTTAGCCATTTCCTTTCTGCCATTCTTTGGCTTCATCCCAGCTGCCCGATCATAAGGGAATTTGGAGAGACTATATCGAAATGCACATACTGGCCCAATCCTGACTTCGTATCAAGGCCAGACCCTGGGTGAGTGTCAGGCCCCATGCTGTCCCATGCCAGAGACAGTAAGCCTCAGTCCCAAGGACACACAGAATATGCACACTACCTGTTGCTTTATGGCTACCACAAACTGGCTAGGCATCTGGGTGACTGCACCAGCCTATTTTAGGATACATGATCAGAATCTTTAAGGGTAGCAGAAAAAACTTGTAAAAGTACCTAATTGCAAGAACTTCTTTGGCATTCAAATTTTGATAAGAGTATTTATCAGGATTCAGCTCTGACGTTAGATAAGTTCACTACTTTATTCCCTTGGATATAGAAGCATTCTTCATTTGCATAAATGGTCTTTCATGTATGGAAAATGTATACAGTACATAATTTATTGTGGCAGAAGTAGTTTTATGAACTTTTGGTCTCCTTTAGAAGCCTACAGACCACTGAAAGCTCCTCAAGTCTCTTAGCAGTAAACAGCCAATATGAGTTTAAAGCAAAAGGATCAACTTTCTTTCTCTTAACTTCCTAGGTATTCTTACTGGCATCTACTGTTTAATCTTTAAAAGCATTGATAATCTGATATTAACAGATAGACATATGATAAACTAGATGATAATGACTAGAGTATTTTAAATCATAAATCAGAATACAGATACTCAATATTTAATAAAAGTTGTGCACTTTTAACAAACCAGTGTGGGTTTGTAAATGCTTGTAAATAATGGGGCAACACTGACTTCAATATGTCCAGGATTTTATGCCACATACACCTGATGTCTGTTCTATTGTTTTGCTCAAGTATACATGGATTAAGTATTTTTTGTGAATAAACCAGACTAGAACCTCTGCCTGAGGCATGATGTTACTAACTTTCAACAAAATAAGACTTCTCCAGAAAGCTTTAGCTACTGCCAAGTGAAGGAGGAGTACAGAAATATCAGTTTTTATTTTCAAAGAGGACATTTTAGGCTAAAATATTTGTCTCACTAACTGGTTTTTCATGAGTTTGTTGTATTGTATTCTGTTTTTAATAACACAAGTGTTCGTTTGAACAACCATTTCAAAAATCCTCATTAAAATACTTGTGACAAATACTGCTTTATCCAGAGCTAGATCATAGAAAAAAGAAAGACAATTATTCAGAATCGCGTAACAGCTGATAGGCACTTTTGACACTAATTACCAAAATGAATTTCTTTTAAAAAGAAGGGCTTGTAACCACTGGGAAGCAAACTTCACTTTGGTTTTCATCAAGAAGACTAGTTCATCCTTTTAGAGATTATTCTTTCAGCACCTTCATCTAACAAGACTGTTTAATCATTATGGCTACAACTGAATGTTTCAGTATCTGTAATATAAAACACTGAAACAAGACTTTTGTCAGTTTAATGCAGCTATTTTTATGTTACTGCTTTCACTCATGAAGTGTCATGAAGACTTAAGGTTTTATTGAAACTGTTACTTAGTGTTTGATGGAAAGCCCCAGTTTCCAGAGAAAAGGAATCTTCCCTCTCCCCCTCTTCTGTCTCCTTGTCTCTCCCATCCCTCTCCCCTCCTCTTCTGGCCTTGCTCTCTTTTCCTTCCCTTTTTTAAGACCTGCCTCTAGCTGTCAAGGTTATAGAGTAGCACTTGAAATTTGTGACCAGAACACACCTCAAAAATCTCTGAACAGACTCAAACAGAATACAAATGCAGTGTCCACATGCACATCCACATGCATTTATGTTTCATGAGTGTCAAGCAGGAGCCCTGCTTATGAATGTTTAAGGTTGACTTCTTCTTGCATGCCATACTACCTACCTTCTCTTGACATGTCCATTCAAATGTGGACTGTTTTATTTTTAACTGTGCAAAATGATACCTCCTTCACCTCTCTGCTCTTGTGTCTTACTGCGTCTCATGCCATCACATGTCACATGCACAGGTAACCAGGACCTTTCTTGCTCAGTGCCTACCCAAAGGCCAGGAATTAAGGCTTATCAAAAGCATCCCATCTTCTCCTCTTTGCTACACTTTTCACCCAAGGAGAAGAATACAGGGGAGTTGTGTAAAAGCTGAGACACATTGCCTAGTCTTCTGCTGAAAGCTGCTTGCATGTTGTGAAGATTAGTGCAGTTAGGAGAAGCTTTATAGAAAACAGAAGTTAGCTTTCTAATTTTTGTGCTGAGGTAGCTGTACTGTTCCTCACACAGGGGTCCACAGTGTAGGTGAGGTTGATCACTAATGGGGCTGAACAGACTCTGAGGGTAGCAGAGCTCACTCAATGTTTAGCCGTGAATCTAAGCTAGTTCCTCCAGAAAAGTGCCATGCTCAGCTGGGATGGACCCTGGCCCTTTCATCCCTTCCCGTAGCCAACAGTCGACAATAGCTTCTTGTAATGCACACAGTGGCGTCAACATAACCCAATACTTCACTGTCTGCTAGACACTGCGTATCTTCAGCTTGGACATCCCAGTGGAGATGAACAGAAAACTGCTATGTGGTGAGAACAGGTTGAAGGCAAAGCTCACAGCCAGCATCTTGGCTGATAGCCTGTGAGAGCCCTAGGTTGTTGTCCAGACTCCCCACAGCTCAGGCACCACGCTTGTGTCAGAAATGGGGGCAACTGTGGGTATCCAAAGAAAGGACACAAAACTGAGTCAGAACAGGCTTTACAGCTCAGTAAAAATAATGAGGAATTTTGAAAAAAATAGTTGTCTAGCAGCAGAATTATTTTGTGGAGCTCAAATTGCTGCTCAAGGGCAAGAGGTCTGTTGGCCTCAGTAGGTTTTGGAAGAAGCCTCCAGCCATTTTTCATGCTAACTAGGAGCATTTGCTTGTTCAGAACTGCAGAATCCATGAGAATATGACACAGAATCAGGCATCTGTGCCAACATAATTTTTTGAAGTCAAACGTCAAAGTTAAAGAAGGACATAGGGCATTTGGGTCAACAATAAAATAATCCTTTTGTCTTTAAAGGCAGATGACAATTTCTCATTTATTTGGATTTTTCTGCTATAGGGTAAACATTTTGATGGCTTTTAGAAATTTTGTCTGAGGATCAGTTTTGTTTCTGGTACAGAGAAGAGCTTACTTTGTCCTTCCTAGGTAGAGACTATGTATGTGCATTTGTGTGATTTGAGTAGTTCATTTCTTTATCACTTTAAGCATCATTAAGATGTGATGATGAAATTGAAAATAGTCAGAGCTGATCTTTTAAAATGGATTCCAGTAGACTCAGGTTTCTTACTGACCCTCTGTCCTAACTCATTTTTAAAGACTACCTGTAGAAGTGAGAACTCAGAGAAACAAAGCCATAAGCTAAGAATCATGACATCTTAACTATATTTAATCTCAATGAGGTACCGCACTCATCTTGAGGGGAAAAATGAATCTGCCAAATTGCAAGTGCTTCATTCATGTTCAGAACTTGAAAAAATTTTACAACCTGTTTTCGAACTGTATTTCAATATACTGCTTCCACTATCTTAAAGAAGAAACAGCCTTGGAAAAAATGTAAGGGAAAACTCTAGCACTGGCATCTTGAAATGACAGATTAAATTATTTCAGTGAAGGCTTGGGGATATTACAGTCTTGGGTCAGTTTTATAGGCTTGCAACTGAAAGTATTTTTCATCTTTGCCAACTACCAACCAGTTAGTTGGTCTGAATCAGAGTAATTTCTTTAAATTGCACATGGGTGATTTATTATAATATTGAACCAAAATCTTTCCAAACTACCACAAACCTTTTTGCAGTATTATTTTTACATTTCTAGAAGGCAAATGACATTTGATGCATAGTGGTGTGTAAAGCTAGTGCCTTTTGCCCAGACAATGTGTCTTGAAGCATTCAAAGCAGAAGTGTTCCTTGCAGTTATGAGGCATAGTGAAGGGATTTGTAACTGGTAATTGTTTTAAGAAAGAGCTCTCTGTAGAGTTCTAGTTTGATTTTTAGAAAGCAAATCATTGTACTTTTAGCATCTTTCCATGCAGAAGTTTGTTATCTGAAATTCAGAAAGAGGTGTTAATAATTTCTGTCATATTTACTACCTCATTGGACTTAATTTGTTTCTGTGTAAGGTTTTAGCAGCAGGATTCTCCACTGAGCAGGGCAACGTGAGAAGTGCTGTGAGAAATGGGCACAGCAATAAAATTCAAAAGGGAGAATTTTTTTTTTTAATGCACAGTATATACTCCATTTGAAAACATACTACATGCTCAAGAGCAAGAACTAGCACTGATTTTTGTTCATTGGTTAAAACATTTCTCAAAGTGGGAAGTAGAAACAATATACTCTGACTTAGGTGATTGATCATAAACATGCAGAACAAATAGCTACCAACAAATCAGTGTATCATTTTTCCAAGTTATTTGACAAATACTTGTGAATATCAAATATACACACAGAAATCAAGGTCTGTTTATGACTGGCATGTGAACAGAAAAGAAAGTTTGTCAATTTATTGATAATTAGACCTGTCATATTTTATAGTTACTTGTTCTGCAATATCCTGTAAACGGCAGTCAAGTGTAACACAATTTGCTGAAAATACTGCTGACCATTGGGTCTTGGAAGAGTATGTCACCCAAAGTAATGAAGCATAAAATAACTTTTTCTTCTATTATTGTGTAGAGAAAAACCACATTAGAACCACATTAGAAAAAAAACCACATGCAATTCCAAACCCCAGCCAACAACTTTTTGTTCTATTATTTTGTAGGAAAAAGCATTAAAAAGAAAGACATGAACGCAAACCCTAACAATCTTGTGAACAGAGTTATTACAAAATATTGCAAAAACTGAAGGCAAATTTCAGAGAAATTCTGAAAATCTTTTGACAATATATGAGGTACAGCAGAGCAAAGACACCTCAGTGAGTGCGTTCTTCCGTTAAGCCTATGTGCACATAGTACTAAATGCATAAATACGTTATTCATATATATTTTATGGGGAATCATGGCACGACTGTATTCCTTCAGTAAATCTCAAGCTCCTTCAGCTTTTTCTAATGGGCTCACAAAATGTTCAGTACATCATAGATGCAGATCCTCAAACAGAGTTTAGATTGCAACCAAATTATTGAATAAAGGAGGAACCCCTGGGACATTTTCCCAGAGAAACTGCAGCACGTCTGTGAACACTTGTTAATTTAATAGCTACATTCCCTAATTCACAGTTATGCAACACACCATTAGTTTCCTTTTATCAATTGCCTCAAAGACCATATAAGTAGTTTTGTCTAGTGAAGAACAGAATTTCTTAGCATACACTGTGCAAGATGGTATTGTGCAAAACAGCAGACAACCCCACAGCTTCAGTGAACTTGGCAAATAGGCTTAGGCAGCATTCAGTTAAAATTTCAGACAGTTTTCCACTCTCTGTCAGTTCATCTCATCTTCTTTGTCCTAATGATCCCTGTTGCAATGTGCAGTATCGACAGTGTTCTACAGAAATTGAAGTGTCAACTGGAAGTCCATAAATGCGGAAAGAAATGTTTTCTCCTGTTCTTCTGTTCCTACAAATGTGTGCCTTGTGGACATAATTAGGGGAATAAAACATGTCTTTGTAAATATTCTGTAGCGGTCTTAAGCGTTGTGATAAAATACCTTTGTCATCAAGAGGCGAGAACTGACTTTCTGATTTGAAGGAACAATATTATCTCTATAAATACAAATGTTCTTCTTTATTGCTATATATGGGATACTTAGTCTCTAAATAATTTGAGTTCCTAGTTTTCCTGCTATGAAATCAGCAGGGAAAATATTCACCTACTATGAAGTGAAATTCATGTTAATTTTATTAGAGTTGGAAAACTGCTGTTTATCACTAGCTTTCTGATACTGTAGTTTGAAAAGATTAAGACATCAATACGTGTGGTTTTTGCTTATTCTTTTCATGTCTAATCACTTTTCACTCTAGCTGCTGACTTAAGTTGGAAAACTAAATACCTTTTTCAAATGAAAGAAGTGCGCTTACAGTAATCTGTAGATAAGTGTGTTGCAGCAGTAGCCTATGCTTCTTAAAAATAGAGCAGCCAAGGTTTCAATGGCTTTTGAAGGAGCCAAAAGGTGCTTAAGGTCAACTGATCTCTGTAAGCTCTGAAAAATAAAGAAAATATGCAAAGGCATTCCCTGAATTATGAAGGCTGCTTCCAGAGACAGATAGGTAGAAAAATGCCTAAAAGAAAAGTATGACCTGAGATGCTCGGCAGTCATCTGGACTACGTGTACTGGCCCTGTGCTAATTTTAAGAATCTTATCCATAATCTAAAGAGAAGACAGTGAGTTACAAAGCAGAGGCTTATAGATAAACAGGTCTTCCATGTGACTGGAATGGCAAGTGGTGAGGATGATCCAACTGAAAAGGAAAGATACAGTTAGTAAAAAGCAATAAAGACATTTGAGATTGCAGACTGAATGCATCAGTAAGCACAATTTCTTAAATGTGAACATTTTGTAGCAAGTAGAGTCAGATTTTTTCCTTACTTTTGATGTTTGTCAGAAAATACCTATTTAGTAGGCTGAAGTTTTTCAAAGGAACAAACCTGAAAAAATGGAATGCACCAAAAAAAACTCTGTCCCCGCATGCCTCTTTGTCTGGTGGCTGTGGTACTCACTGTGGGTGTAGGAGACACAGATTCAACTTACTGCTTTACTGGGTACATTCTTATAACAGAGAATACCTCTAACACATGAAGCTGAGAAAAGTATATCTGCAGTATTGTGGTGAGCAGGGCACTGCTCTACTTACTTTACTAAAGGGAACATACCAGCCAAGGATAGCAGTTGTGTCACTTACTTTCTTTCTTGGTAACTACCTTAGGTGAATCATCTCCTGGATGTGCCTTTTTGTCTCAGTTGGCTGTATGAGAAGCCTGGACATATCCTTTGCAGTGGGTTGTACGCTTTGAGAAAGGAACCAGTGCTGAAGCTCAGATCCCTTTTTCACGCCAGAAGGGAGAAACAGATTATCAATCTTGTCAAACTTCAATGTCCAGTCAGTCTAGGTAATTTCAGCTCTGAATGCAGTAAAGCTTTGCTTATTCCCAGGGAAAGCAGAGATGAAGATGCCTGCCACTCTCGCATCTTCTGCAAAAAGCATTTCTTGATTTTGTTCGATTGTGGAAAGAAAACACTTTTTACCCTCACAATCCTTTTATGTTTACACCACTATATATTCATGAAACTTGAAATGCAGCATAAAGGGAATGACATGGTACAGCATCTAATGACTGGACAGTTTACACAATACATGATGCTGTAAACAGAAGGCTATTAGCTGCCGTTATAGAGTTTGGCCCGAAATTTCTTTTCACTTATAATGTCATTCACTTAATTATTGTGAATTTTTCAAACACAAGTCTTTTCCTGAAGATTGTTTTTAACAGCATGATCAAGCTTATGGGATTTTCTCCATATACGTGCCATATATGTTACAATTCAGTACTCAGGCCACAGTAGCATATCTAAATGAGTGCAAAGATTAAGTGAAGCTGTATAATGCTCTACTCAAAAGTTTCTCAGATCATTTAGTACCTTCCTCAGAAATAACTATATTGTGGTCTAGAGCTGGCTGAGTAATGGACAAAGTTATTGATGGGTAATTATTCTCTGAGAATTAGCTGAATTTACAATAGGTTTTATTCACAGTAGATTATCTGACCAGTTTCAACAGGGACTATTGTGAATCAAATTTTCTAAGCAGTCAGGCAAGCTCCTGTATGAAATGCACATCTCAATGCTATTAAATGAAATTAAGCATTTCTACAATATTATTCATGGTTCACTGTAGCTAAAGAAATACCTTATGCTCTGCAGCAGTTTTTATGGTGATATAAAATACTTCAAATACCTTTAAAAGTATCAGAGTGTTTTCTTGGGATTTGTCTGCAGTTAAATACATTCTTTTCTGCATCACCATTTCTGTATAATTTCAATATCTGTATTTTACAATGCCTGCATCATGACAGTCAATACACTGGCTTCATGAATAAATCATTTATTTGCAGACTGTTCTCTGATTAAATGTCTATGAGATCTGAGGGGTTTATTGTACTTCAGTTGTGTACAGTATATTTTGTGTATAGTATATTTTATTATTATTTGGTTATATCTTCTAACATCTTACAGTAGAAAGAATACTGTGGTGATGGGTAACAGATTTCAGCTGATAAAATATATGGTTTGCTTTGCAAGAACACTTAAGTGTTCTCTTATACACACTGAAAGGTGTCAGGGCTTGTTGAATTGCCAAAAGCCACACAGTGCCCCTGCTGAGCCCATGAAGAAGTCTGAGGAAGGGCATGATAACAGCTGTAAACGGAGCTAGAAACTGCATAGTCTTTTTTTAAAAATCAATTCCATTAATTCTACCAATGTGGAATGGTTCCCTGAACTGTGGTCAGTGGTACTAAACACCAAAAAATCTGTCTGGCAGTCTTACCAAGTACAGGTACTCTAGCTGAAGTTTTCTTTGGATGGTATGATTAAAATATTGTGTATTTAAGAAGAGTGAAGTCAAAGGTTCAAGACCAAAGAGGTCAGTATTACCAAAACTTTCTTCCTTTATGATCAAAGAGGAAAGATTAGACCCGAAATTTATAATTGCAACTTTAAAGCCAATAGAAGACATTACGTAATGTTTCCCAAAATCCAGGAAAATGAACCAGTTTTTACTATGATATTGTGACAGCACAGATTTTTACCTGATATCTATAGGGAAAAAGGCACTAGAAAAGATTAATTTCAAAAACCCCATATATTAGCCAAGAGGAGATTTAGTGTTACCCTGAATTGGAAAGAGTTTATGTCAAATAAAAAGAAAACCCCCAAAACGCAAGTCTCTGTTCCTTCTTTTTAATTGTCTTTAATTTCCAGTTTCATAAACATAGTCTTTGTCTAAATGGGAACATTGGCTTAGTTTCTCTGATTTACTGTATTTTGGTTTTTGGTCTTGGACTTTGCCACAGAACCGTTTTTAGTTAGTCCTGCTTGGTGCCCTATTTTACTTAGAAGTTACCACGTTTCCAATTTGCTTAAAAAAATACGTCCTTATTTCTTTTCTGTCTTTGAAAAGGCCAAGGTAGTAAAATTTCCCAGACTATTGGTGCTTCCTTATTTGCCCTTTATTTTCCATAATCGGCATCATTTCCTGCAGCATCAGAACTTTGAAAGTATAAAATATAAGTGTATATATACACCTTTCCTTCTCACCGACCAAAGAAATACCTGATCTATTTACAATGAATATGAGGCAGACGATTTCTACACGTAGCGTATTAAATTAGATGCTTGGTAATGATTTTTTTTTTTTTTTTCCTGAAATGTCTTTGCTGGCTCACTGCACTTATCAGGACTGTGATTCAGCAGAAGGTCTCTGGAGCACTGTGGCAATGCCCTCATACCTTATAGCCCAAGAATTAATATCCCTCTTGTGGGCTGTTGCAAAAATGGGCCAAAAGTGTCCAGCTGGTGCCTTACAAATTTGTTAGATGTTCTTTGCATCCAGGGGAACTTCGACTCAAACCCCATCTCCTAAAATCCTAGAGCTCAGGAAATGGGGCACTCTCCTTAGCATCAAGAGCCTTGATCTGTGTCCTCAAGGAGAAGAGCAGTTCTTCTGTGAAAAATGAAGTGAAAAATTAACTGCACTATGTTTAGAACACAAAGCTGCTTTGCTTCTGTGAGTGCTGCGTGGGACCTGCTTGCCCCTGAAATCTCTCTTTCTTTCTGCATCTACATTGTTTTTGTTAAACTAACCTTTTTAAAAGCCTAAAATGGAAACTGCAGAGATTATGTCATGACCACTAACATATCAGTTCAGAATTCTTCTGATTAGTCAAAGTATTCTCCTTCGTCCAAATGTTGCTTCATATTTACCGTAATTATGAGATGTTTTCTTGGGTCTGCTGGAAAGCAAAAAAAGAAACCACCTCACTGTTTTCACAGATCTACCAAGGCTTAGATGGTCTAATTTTATCTCAAAGCAAAAATAAGCAGGTTGAAATCCCACATCTTATTCCTCTCAATTTGTGAAGGAAACCTTATTGCTGAATGCAGCAGTGGTTTTATGGATATCCACTAATAAGAAAAATAAATGTTAAAATGTAGCTTAATCCAATTCGCTTTTTGGCTGTTCTCAAAGACAGCTATCAGTCCAATTTCAGGGAAGAAGAAAAACTTGTTATCGTTGGAAATTAAAGGCCATTGATATATATGGGCAGTTATTTTTGTGGTTTAGAGATTTATGTATGTTTAGTTCATTTGACTATATTACCTCAGTGCTGGTTAAAAATATTTGAAGATAAATTAGAGCCGGAATTAACTAGAGTGTGATAGGAAACTAAATGATGACTGCTGCCATTTGCCAAAACTAATTGGTAAGGCAAAGGTAGAAACTGAATCAAAGGCATCTTGAAGTGGATTTTTACTGGCCTACAAGATGTCTTGTGATAAGTAAGAAAATGAGTGGCCAGTAAAGTAGAACAGTTAGGTGTCATCATTTCACTGGTGGTCAGCATAATTCAATTTATAGTGAAGGTTAACTTATTTCTTCTACATCTCATTCTGAATATGATCTATAATCACTCCAGGGAAAATACGGATATAAAATACGCAGAAGAACTTGAGAGTGCAGCTTGTGGCTGATGCTTCATAGGGGGCTCTAGTATTTTGAACTTTAGTTACAAGACCATTCAGTGAAAGTAAGAATTATCGCTGTGAGTGGTGTCATGCGTAGAAAATCACTACAGTTCTCTTCTGTAAACCTGTTTCTTGCTCTTACCTGCATAATTTATGAACAAAAAGAGAGACTCAGAAACCTCAGAGCATCCCTCCAGGTGATGGAAATAAGGTTGTACGATTATATGACTTTTAAAGACTGAGCAGCCAATAAGACATAACAGCTACTCCACAGTATAGGTCATAGGCCTATATTTGATATTTTAGGACATTCACTGAAGAACTATGTCAAACAGCATATTAGAAAAACAAGATGAACCAGCAGCCTATTTATGGCTGTTTTACTGAAGATTATAAATTGTAGCTCGGCTTAATTTGCTCCCTCCCTGGAGCACTGGTGAAATAAGACTCCACAAGTTTTACTGTGTCACATAATGCCTCTGGATGCAGCTGGACACCTTTGCTGCCATGCTAATAATGCTTTCAAATAAACTCCTGTTTTGCTCAGGCTCTGGGAAGCTAAAGGGAGTAACTCTCAGACAAATGTCTTTTTCTCTAACTCAAGACATACTGGAGGGAGAGAGATCAAAGGACAGCAGAGGCATGAAGGGTTTAAACAATAGCCATGATTTGTAAAGGAGTAAATAAGCAAAAGGAACCTTTCTCCCCTGCACTGGACTGCATGTCTGAAAGCAGTATTTTGGCCCACAGTATCTGACACTTCACTCACTCTTTCCCGTGTGTGCTGACAGAAGAGAGAGACATCTTGGCTTTGATGTAAGTTACTCAGTTTCCCACGGAGTGGGCAGTGAAGGTAAACTGAAGAGTGTATGCTGTAACCTGGCTTAATTTGCTCCCTTCCGAGGGCATTTCCTAAAGAAATTATGATTCTGTGAGTCAAACTACTTGTAGATGAGTCGAATTACTTGTAGACTTGCTGCAGTAGCACCACACTACTGCTTGCCTGGAAGCTATCTGCAGAGGGATCTTTTAATGAATATCTAGTAAATCACTCGAACGAAAATGGTAACATGCTCAGGGTTCACATACAAAGTATATTTTAAAGTTAAACACTTGAATCTTTTATGTAGAAATGCATGCAGTCCTGATAAGTCATGGGACAGGTTAGGCATGCATACACTATGTTGAAAGTGTCATTATAATGCATGTAATTTCAATAAAATTATAGATAATCATAGTGAAGTGCTGGGTTTTTTTGGTTCTCTTTCTTCAATAATTGGAATAATTGCCAGACGTTTCAGTTGTCAGCGTTGTGTCTGGCCTATTTCATATTATTCATGTCGGGGTCCATGAGGTGAAAGTGAAATTCCTTTACAAAATGGATGACAACACTTGCTGAGATAAAAGAAAGAGGTAGCAATATTGGCACTGAAGGGATCAGATTGGCTGTCAAAATAGTACTACAGAGAAAGAGAGAAAAACACGTACATAACATTGACTTCTTTTGAAGGTCACACTGAAAAAATGGAAAAGAGTTATACGATTTTGATGTTCTAAAGACAAAAAATGCAAAATTCGGGAATGTTAAATCATAGCATTTGAAATCTGATTTTTTAAGTAGCTGCCTCGGTCTGATGTACTCATGGAGGTTTGTGAATGTACATGAACCTCATTAGAAAATGTCTTATTAAGTTTCTTATTAATTGCCAGACATTCTGTAAAGTAGTGAGAGACTACACGCGAAAACTGTCAGTCTCAAGGGATTACTAAGCTTGGTCTTAGTTTTGCAAAACTCTTGCATGTGTAGTCAGCCTGCCATCCTTGATGCCAAAGTGACTAGTCAGGATGATGGTGCTGAACTCAGAGGTGGGCCCAGAAGCAGCATATACTGGGGTCAAGGGCCATTCATCTGGGGTAAAGCAGCCCAAGGGCATTTCATACAGCATATATAAGATTTTAGAGTATTAAGAAATATGATGTATAACTAGGAACCTTTATTTGACTAATCAATGTTCCTAATCTATTTTAAATTAATTAAACTAGTGTGATGTTTTCTGTCAAAGCTGGTGTTATGATTTCTAGATTCATACTATGCTGAAGAAAATGGCATTACTTTATGGTAATAGATATATAGACATATTCAGAGCATGCATTATTACAATTTTCCTGAAAAGGTAACAGCAGCTCAGGGAGCCTGAAATAAATCCCAAAATGAGAGAATCCAAACAGGTAACGTGATAATAATTTATTTGTTATCTCTCTTGTAACAATCTTTCTCTTCAAGCAGTGCTAGAGATTTAACACTAGAAGAAGATAAAATTACAAAAAGCCAGCAACTTTCAGAATTATGGAGGCAGTGACATACAGTATAAACTCAGAACATAAAAATCTGAGAAAAATAGGTGCATTCATTTCTTGCCTGAAGTAAGTGTAACTACTTGCCTCTGAGCTTTAGTGGCCTAATGATCCATAAATTTTGCTGCTTCTCCTGGTACAGTAAAAATATGAGTATTGTCTTAAAAACTAATTGGAAGCCTTGCTGGGTAAAGCCTGATATAATCCTATTTTAAATCCCTCATCCACAATTAAGATTGTGGAGGATTTAGTGAAAGAAGAAGTATAATACAGAGTTTTTGCCTTTAAAGTACGCTATTCAGCACTGTTTAACATCTTTGTCTGTTGGACAGTAGGATTGAGTGCACCTTCAGCAAGTTTGCTGATGACACTGAGTGGTGTGATTGACTTGCTGGAGGGAAGAAATGCCATCCAGAGGGACCTGGACAGGCTTGAGAGGTGGGCCTGTGTGAACACCATGAGGTTCAACAAGGCCAGATGCAAGATCCTGCACATGGGTCAAGGCAATCCCAAGCACAAATACAGGCTGAGTGGAGAACCGATTGAAAGGAGCCCTGAGGAGAAGGACTTGCGGGTATTGGTTGACAAGAAGCTCAACATGACCCAGCAATGTGTGGTCACAGCCCGGAAAACCAGCCATATCCTGGGCTGCATGAAAAGCAGCACGGCCAGGAGGTTGGGGATTCATCAGGAGGGGATTCTGCCCCTCTACTCTGCTCTGGTGAAACCTCACCTGGAGTCCTGCATCCAGCTCTGGAGCCCTCAGCACAGGAAAGACATAGAGCTATTGGAGTGGGTCCAGAGGAGGGCCACAGAAATGATCAGAGGGCTGCAATACCTCTCCTATGAGGAAAGGCTGAGGGAGCTGGGGCTGTTCAGTCTGGAGAAGAGAAGGCTGTGGGGAGACCTTGTAGCAGCCTTCCAGTACCTGAAAGTACAAGAAAGCTGGAGAGGACCTTTTTACAAGGGCATTAGTGATAGAACAAGGGGTAGTGGCTTGAAGCTGAAAGAGGGTAGATTTCTTCAAGGAGGAAGTCTTAATGGCACAGGAGCAGGCTGTCCCCATGTGCTGCAAGATGAACTGGCAGGGAAGACGACTGGCTTGGCTGAATAGGGAGCCCTTGCTGGGACTCAGGAAAAAAAGCAGAGTCTACCACCTATGGAAGAAAGGGCAGGCGACTCAAGAGGAGTACAGGGCTCTCATTAGGTCACGCAGAGAGGAAATTAGAAAGGCAAAAGCCCAGCTAGAACTCAGGCTGGCCACTGTTGTAAGGGACAACAAAAATATTTTTACAAATATATCAACAACAAAAAGAGGCCCAAGGATGTTGGCGTGGGTTACGGATCCGTTGTAACAATGTGACCCCAATATGAGTATGAACGTTCACCTTTATTAGTCAGCAAAAAAAAGGTTTATATAGCAAAACTATTACAGCATCTGACATCTGAATGGTTAAACCCCCAATCCATATATAGGCAAAACTACTGCAACTAGTTGTGATTGGTGCAGAGCTGCATCTCGAAGTGAAAACAGTACTGTGGCAGGAAACAACAACGTGGCAGGAAGGAAGTGACAGTGTGGCAGGAAACGGTGACGTTCCCCCTGCTCCAGT